>Ga0070699_100003091_pt1 | contig 14739 bp, 13 predicted proteins | sample KBSK1503metaG_FD_65473 | JGI IMG/M metagenome (GOLD analysis project Ga0070699, IMG submission 65473) | Corn, switchgrass and miscanthus rhizosphere microbial communities from Kellogg Biological Station, Michigan, USA - KBS K1-50-3 metaG | ecosystem: Host-associated > Plants > Roots >...
GCCGCCCCGCCTCGGCGTGGTCGCCCGGGTCGGGCATCCTGGCGGTCAGGTCGCCCCGGCTGGTGATCACGTCGGCGATGCTCGCCATCCGGTCGAGCGGCGCCAGGCCCCGGCTGATCAGCCAGCGGCCGCCCACCGCGAGCAGGGCGAGCAGGATCGAGCCGGTGATCAGCTCGGCGGCGACCAGGCCGCGGACCGCGCTGCCCACCGCGCTGCTCGGCCGCGCGATCAGCAGGATGCTGGCGCCGGGGGGGACCAGGTCCTGGTTGTGCGCCGCCTCGGTGGCCGAGACCTGGCGCCAGATCGCGGTCAGCGGCGGGTAATCCGGCAGCGAGATGCCGAACAGGATCCGCTGCGGATTGCCCCCCAGCCCGAAGTACCGTCTCGCGCCCCCGTTGGTCAGCAGGTCACCGATCAGGGCCTGCAGCTCCGCCGTGGCCTCCGAGGGCTGGCTGAGCACACCCACCTTCCTGGTGGGGAGGTTGACGTAGATCACGGCGTACCCGCCGGTGAGGTCGGCGACCTCGGTCAGCTTGATCCGGGCGGTCAGCGCCAGGTCGGAGTTGAACTGGCTCTGCTCGGACTTGCCCAGCACCACGGTGGTGACCACGCCCATGATGATGAGGAACAGCGCGGTCACCGTGATCAGCCCGGCGAGGAGCCGGGACCGCAGCGAGAGCCGGCCGCGGCCGGATCCCAGCCGCCCCAGCCGCCGGGTGAGATTCATCTGCCCGCGCGTTCGGTTTCCGGTGGCGGACGCAGGCTGTAGCCGACGCCGCGCTGGGTGTGGATCAGCGGCGGGCCGAGCGGGTCGAGCTTACGTCGCAGGTAGCTGACGTACGTCTCCACCACCTGGGACTGGCCGGCGAACTCCCAGCCCCACACGTTCTCCAGCAGCTGCTGCCTGGTCAGCATCCGGCCCTGGTTGCGCATCAGGTACGCGAGCAGCCGGAACTCGGTGGGAGAGAGCTCGACCTGGGTCCCGCCGCGGCGCACCACCCAGTGCTCCTCGTCTAGTTCCAGGTCGCCCACGGTGAGCATGGCGCCATCGTCCGCCACGCCGTCGCCGCCGCCGCCGGGCACGCGGGTGGTGCGCCGCAGCACGGCACGGACCCGGGCCACCAGCGCCTCGACAGAGAACGGCTTGGTCACGTAGTCGTCGCCGCCCAGCGTGAGGCCGCGGATCGTATCCGAGGTGGTGTCCCGGGCGGTCAGGAAGATGACCGGGACGTCGTTGCCCTCGGACCGCAGTGTGCGGCAGACCTCGAAGCCGTCCATGTCGGGCAGCATGACGTCGAGGATCATCAGGTCGGGATCGTACGTCCCGGCCTGGTGCAGCGCGTCCTTGCCGCTGGCGCTGACGGCGACCGCGCAGCCGTGGAACTTGAGCGCGACCTCGACCAGCTCACGGATGTTCGGCTCGTCGTCGACAACGAGCACCTTGGGGATTCGGTCACCGTCTGCCATGGTCTCTCACGTTTCATTGTGCCGCATAGTGCCGCATGGACGTTCGCAGCATGACGCGGCGCGCCCGGACCGGGCGCGCCGCAGCATGCCTCGCTGGTTAGGTCAACGAAGTCTGAGCCGATTGAGATCCAGCGGGACCGGAGGAATCCGAAGACCCGGCTGGCCTGATGACGATCAGGCGGGCGTCCCGGGCCCCGCTCACCACCGGCCCTCCGGCGAAGACGGTCTCGCCCGCTGACAGCGCGCTCGTCGTGGCCTTGGCGCCGTTCTTCCTGACCACGGTGTCGCTCACGATGTGCCAGGTCCAGGTGGTGCCGTCCGCCGCCTTGATCACGACGTCGCTGCCGCTCACCGACTGGATGGTGCCCCGCTCGAACGAGAGCGTATGGAAACCGGTCTTGTTGTGGAAGGTCACCGTCCCGTCCACGCCGCCGAGGTGGCGCAGCCGGCCGAGCGCCCAGCGGACGCGGGCCGGGGGGACGGCCGAGCTGCCGGCGGCATCGCTGAGCGCGGTGTTCAGCGCGGCCGCCTGCGCGCTGGAGGCCGGACCTGAGGACGGGGTGGGCGCCGTGTTGCCGCCCGCGGCCACCACCGCCAGGGCGATCCCGCCACCTGCGAGGAAGGCGGCCAGGGTGATGCCAGTACCCCAGCGGAACCACCTCGTGTTGCGGAACCGTGCCGGATGAGGATCGGGTGCGCCCGCCGGGTATCCGCCGTCGGCAGGCGCGTGATACGTGGTGTTCATACCGGTAAGCGTCGGTCCGGGTTCTTGGACATCACCCGGGTCACCCTGTACGGCGGCTGTGAGTGCTCCGCGAGTTCGCTGTCGCGGAGCATGGCAGTATCGGTGAGTGCTCACCATTCTCTTGGTTTCGACCGCCGACACCGAACTCCTCGCGGCGGCCGCGTCCGGCGCCGGCTACCTGACCGCCAACCCGGCCCGGGTAACCGCGGACGACGTGCCCGCCCTGGCCGCCCGCGCCGACCTCGTCGTGCTGCGCCTGCTCGGCGGCCGCAAGGCCTGGCCCGAGGGCGCGGCCGCGCTCGCCGCCGCGGGTAAGCCGCTGGTCGCGCTGGGCGGCGAGGCCGCCCCGGACGCGGAGCTGATGGCGCTGTCCACGGTGCCCGCGGGCGTGGCCACCGAAGCCCTCGGCTACCTGCGCGAGGGCGGCCCGGAGAACCTGCGCGAGCTGGCCCGCTTCCTGTCCGACACCATCTTCCTCACCGGCGAGGGCTTCGACTTCCCCCACCCCATGCCCCCCCACGGCCTCCACACCCTCCCCGATTCCATGATCGTGAGCAGTTCGGGGCCAATAGCGCCCGTTTCCGCTCACGATCATGAAAGCGCCCCCGTGGTGGCGGTCGTGTTCTACCGGGCGCACGAGTTGTCGGGGAACACCGCCTTCGTGGACACCCTCTGCGCCGCGCTGGCAGAAAGCGGCGCGACCCCCCTGCCCGTGTTCTGCGCCTCGCTCCGCTCCGCCGACCAAGAACTCGCCGACCTGCTGAAACCCGCTCACGTGGTGATCACCACCGTACTCGCGGCCGGCGGCTCGGCCCCGGGTAACAGCACTGGCGGCGCCACCGGCGAGAGCGACTGGGACGCCGGCCTGCTGGCCCGCATGGACGTGCCGGTGCTTCAGGGCCTCTGCCTGACCAGCTCGCGCGCCCAGTGGGAGGCCTCGAACGCGGCGCTGGCCCCGATCGACGCCGCCATGCAGGTCGCGATCCCCGAGTTCGACGGCCGCCTGATCACCGTGCCGTTCTCGTTCAAGGAGGAAGGCCCGGACGGGATCCCGCGCTACGTCGCCGACCCCGAGCGCGCGGCCCGGCTGGCCGGCATCGCCGTCCGGCACGCCCGCCTGGCCCGCACCCCGAACGCCGCCAAGCGCGTCGCCATCATGCTCTCCTCCTATCCCACCAAGCACTCCCGGGTCGGCAATGCCGTCGGGCTCGACACGCCAGCCTCAGCCGTCGCGCTGCTGCGCGCCATGCGCGAGGCCGGCTACGACCTCGGCGACGGCTTCCCCGAGGACGGCGACACGCTGATCCACTCCATGATCGCGGCCGGTGGCCACGACACCGAGTGGCTCACCGAAGACCAGCTCCGCGCCGCCCCGGCCCGGGTCCCGCTCGCCGCTTACCGCCGTTTCTTTCATGACCTGCCGAACGAGCTGGGCTCCTCCATCCAGGCGCACTGGGGAGCCCCGCCGGGTGAGCTGTACACCGACGAGTCCGCCGGCGACATCGTGCTCGCCTGCCTGCGGTTTGGCCACGTGGTGCTGATGATCCAGCCGCCGCGCGGGTTCGGCGAGAACCCGGTGGCCATCTACCACGACCCTGACCTGCCGCCGTCGCACCATTACCTGGCCGCGTACCGCTGGCTAGCCGAGGACTTCCGCGCCGACGCGATCGTGCACCTGGGCAAGCACGGCACGCTGGAGTGGCTGCCCGGCAAGGGGCTCGGCCTGTCCGCGCAGTGCGCGCCGGACGCGGTGCTCGGCGACCTGCCGCTGGTGTACCCGTTCATCGTCAACGACCCGGGGGAGGGGACCCAGGCCAAGCGGCGCGGGCACGCGGTGATCGTCGACCACCTGGTGCCGCCGATGGCCCGCGCCGATACCTACGGCGAGATGGCGAAGCTCGAGCAACTGCTGGACGAGTACGCCACCGTGGCCGCGCTCGATCCGGACAAGCTGCCCGCGCTCCGGGCGCAGATCTGGTCCCTGATCGAGGCCGCCCACCTGCACCACGACCTGGGTGTCGACGCGCAGCCAGGTTCGGCCGAATTCGACGACTTCGTGCTGCACATTGACGGCTACCTGTGCGAGGTCAAGGACGCCGCGATCCGTGATGGCCTGCACATCCTCGGCGCCGCCCCGGAGGGCGAGGCCCTGGTCAACCTGGTCCTGGTCATCCTGCGCGCATCCCAGCTGTGGAGCGCCCGCTGGGGTGCCCTGCCCGGCCTGCGTTCCGCCCTGGGCTTCACCGAAGGCCCCCCCATCCCCTCCACGCCATCCGTTCGCGTGGAAACCGACCATTACGAGCGCGTCGCCCGCGAGCTCGTCGAGGCCATGGCCGCGACGAACTGGGACGCCACTCGCGCAACGGAAGTAGCCGCCAGCATCCTCGCAACCCCCTCACCGGCCCCGCGCGTGCTCGAGTTCGCGTGCACCGAAGTCGTGCCGCGCCTGCGCGCGACCGCCGGCGAGATCGACGCGGTGCTGCACGCGCTGAATGGCGGCTACGTGCCGGCCGGGCCATCGGGCTCGCCCACCCGGGGCCTGGTCAACGTGCTGCCGACCGGACGCAACTTCTACTCGGTGGACCCGAAGGCCATCCCGTCGCGGATGTCCTTCGAAACCGGCCTGGCCCTCGCCGACTCGCTGATCGCCCGGCACCTCGCGGACGAGGGGGAGTACCCGCGCTGCGTGGGCCTGACCGTGTGGGGCACCTCGGCCATGCGCACCCAGGGCGACGACATCGCCGAGGTGCTCGCGCTCATCGGCTGCCGTCCGCGCTGGGACGACGCCTCGCGCCGGGTCACCGGCTTCGAGATCCTCCCGCTGGCCGAACTCGGCCGTCCGAGGATCGACGTCACGCTGCGCATCTCCGGATTCTTCCGGGACGCGTTCCCGCACGTGATCGCGCTGCTCGACGACGCCATCGGCGCGGTGGCCGGGCTGGACGAGCCGCGCGAGTCCAACTACCTGCGCGCCCATGCCCTGGCCGATCAGGCCAGGCACGGCGACTGGCGGCGCGCGACCACCCGCATCTTCGGATCCAGGCCAGGCGCCTACGGGGCCGGCCTGCTGCCGCTGATCGAGGCGCGGAACTGGCGCGACGACGCCGACCTGGCCGAGGTGTACGCGGTGTGGGGCGGCTACGCCTACGGCCGCGGCCTCGACGGCGCAGCCGCCCGGCCTGACATGGAGGGAGCGTTCCGCCGGATCACGGTGGCGGCCAAGAACATCGACACCCGCGAGCACGACATCGCCGACTCCGACGACTACTTCCAGTACCACGGCGGCATGGTCGCCATGGTCCGGTCGCTGACCGGGCGCAACCCCGCCGCCTACATCGGCGACTCGGCCGTGCCCGCTGCGCCGAAGACGCGCACGCTGGCCGAGGAGACCCGGCGCGTGTTCCGCTCCCGGGTGGTGAACCCGCGCTGGATATCGGCCATGCGCCGCCACGGTTACAAGGGGGCGTTCGAGCTCGCCGCGACCGTGGACTACCTGTTCGGCTACGACGCCACCGCCGGCGTGGTCCCGGACTGGATGTACGAGCAGCTGGCCGCTTCCTACGTCTTCGACGAGGAGACCCGGTCGTTCATGCGGCGCTCTAACCCATGGGCCCTGCGCGGCATCACCGAACGCCTGCTGGAAGCCGCCTCGCGCGGCCTCTGGGAGTCCCCCGACGCCAAGACCCTGGACCACCTGCGCCAGGTCTACCTAGAGATGGAAGGCGACCTGGAAGCCTCCGGCGACCCGAGCTCAACGGCACCTTAGGATGCGTAACCTCACTCTTCAGTCACATCCAGCCAGCCATAACGTCTGCTAGGAAATAGATGCTGCGGTTCGCGAACTGCGAATCATGTGCGACACTGATAGCTGTCGATCTGGGGCGGATGGGGTTGGGAGGCGCGATGGCTCAGACCCCTCGTGCGCCAGCCGGGGTGGACGTCAGCAAGCCGGCTCCGGCTCGCATTTACGACTACATGCTGCGGGGCGACAACCACTTCGACTCGGACGTCGAGGCAGCCGAGCGGATCCTGAGCGTGGTTCCGGAGATCCAGGATTGCGCCTGGTCCAACCGGGGCTTTCACCAGCGCGCGGCGAAGTGGATCGCCGAGCGCGGCGTGCGGCAGTTCATCGATATGGGCTCAGGCCTGCCGACGGTCGGCAACACCCACGAGGTAGTCCAGAAGGTCAACCCGGGCGCCCGGGTGGTCTACGTTGACAATGACCCGATGGTCGCCGAGCAAGGCGGCCGGCTGCTCGCCGACGACAGATCGACCCGTGTTATCTGCGCTGACCTGCGGGAACCAGAGGCGATCCTGGGGAATCCCGATCTTAACGAGCTAATTGACTTCCGCGAGCCTGCCGGGCTGCTGCTGACCGCGGTCATGATGTTCGTGTCCGACCGCGCGGATCCCTGGGGACTTGTCGGAAAGTACGTGAGCGCCATCGCGCCCGGCAGCTTCCTGGCGCTTTCGCACCTGACCGACGACTACAAGCCGCCGGTGACGACCGAGCGGTTCCGCGCCGTCTTCGATCAGGCCACCGAACAGCTGCACTTCCGGTCGAAGGACGAGATCGCCCGGTTCTTCGACGGCTTGGAGCTGGTCCCGCCCTACGAAGGCGCTCAACCCGCCATCTGTTACACCGGGGTCTGGGGTGCCGAGGACCCCGTACTCGCGGACAGCGAGGGTGCGCGCTGGCTCTACTGCGGGGTTGCCAGGAAACCGTGACGGCCAAGCCCGCGGTCTCCGACCTAGGCATCGACCTCGCCGCGCAAGCCTGGCGTCGCTCAGGTCACGGCGACGGCGCGATCGAGGTCGCGTTCGTGCACACCGGCGGTCCGTCGGGCTCATCCGCGCGCATCGATGCTCCGTCTGGCTCTCCCGCCGCACATTCCGGCGCATCCGCGCCCACGGACCGCGCCGAGTGGGTCCTGATGCGAGTGGCAGGCGATCCGGACCAGCGGGTGCTCGTGTTCGACCGGCATGAGTGGGAGTGCTTCCTCGACGGAGCGCGCAACGGCGAGTTCGACGACGCTGCTGCTCCCTAGCCCTCAACTGGGAGTAACAAGCACCTTGATTTGCGAATCACAACTTGGGTACCGTGTAAGGCATGACGGGGCTCCTGTCAAGGAGGGGAAAAGCCGCTATGAGCGATGAAGCTTACGGTGCCACCATCGCCAAGCGCCGGCTCGCCCGCCAGCTCACCGCGGCGCGGCTCAGGTCGGGGTATACCGCCAACCATGCCTGCGACATCCTGAACTGGGGCCGGGGAAAGGTCGGCCGGTTCGAGGCCAACCAGTGGAAACGCCCCGAGATGAGCGACATAAGGGACCTTGTCCGCATCTACGGCATCGACGGCGGCGAGAAAGACGAAATCGAGGATCTGGCCATTCGCGCCAGGGCCCGGCCCTGGTGGCGTGAGTACCCGGAGATCTTCGACAGCGAATTCCCTGGCTACGAGAACGACGCCACGACCATCCGGGTCTTCATGCCGCTGGTGCTCCCCGGGCTCCTGCAGATTCCCGCCTACACCGAGGCGCTGATGCGGGCCGGCCCGCGGCCGCCCGCGTACCGCCGCCGGGCGCTCGAATCGCGCAAGCGCAGGCAGGAAGTTCTCGATCGCACCGACGGCTCCGCGCCCGTGTTCAGCGCCGTGATCACCGAGGCGTCCCTGCTCTACCGCTGGGGGATGCGGGAAGACCGCAGGGAGCAGGTCGAGCACCTGGTCGAGCTGAGCAAGCACCGCAACGTGCAGCTACGCGTCCAGCGGTTCGAAGACGGCCCGCCAACCGGCATCGTGTCCATGGTCAACATCTTCGGCTTCCGCGACGACGAGCCCAGCCTCGTCTTCGTGGAGACCGACTATTCCGTGGAGGAGGTGAGCAAGCCGGAGTCAGTCCAGGGGTACATCGAATCGTTCGAGCGGGCCGGCGATGCCGCGCTCGATCCCGCGGACACAACGGGCTACCTCGAACGTCTCGCGAAGCGAATGGAGTAGGCATGACCGACCTGTCTCAGGCGATCTGGCGGAAAGCCCGCCGCAGTGCCCACAACGGGGGCTGTGTCGAGATCGCAGCCAACCTGGACGGCGTGATCGCCGTCCGGGACAGCAAGCGGCCCGGGGGCGGCGCGCACGTCGTCGCCAGGGACGCTTTCGCCGCGTTCCTGGCCGACGTGAAAGACGGCCGTTACGACGTGACATAGCCGTAGCGAACGACGGTAAAGGCCCCCCGGTGGATGCAGCCACTGGGGGGCCTTTGCGATGACGGCCCTGTCTCGAGGCCCGGCGGGTAACCGTCTGGTTTCCCTCACCTCCGAGACTGTACACGGCAGGCCGAATTGTTGGCCAGCTAAGAACGGCTAAGGAGTCTTATATGCCGACAAACCGTCCGAATCCAGCTCAACAAAGAGCGCACGAAGAGCATGTACCTCATCGTTAACATACATTCCCGTACGGCAGCAGTGTTAACAGTATACAGACTGGGGTTCGGGGTATTTAGCGCCATATGTCCGAGAAGATATTTTCGTCCAGTGTGATACGTCTGCGCAGAGCTGTGACAAAAATAATGATGCCATCGATATTGCGAAGCGGGGCAGGTGAGTCGTAATCTGTGTTTCACAGATTAAGAGTCGAAATCCGCGTATGTTGATTACGGAATTGCTGCCGACGGCACCCCTCCTGCCGACGGCCTTATGTCGGGTGAGCCGGAGGCACCAGGGATGAGGCAGCAGGGTATCAGCGGTTTGCGCGGCGTGCACGCGGGCTCCTGTCACGCGTGGCCGCTGCCAGCCGATGCGACATGTGCCACAGTTGCGCGGCAGGTGTTCAGGGAGGCGGTCGGTGAGGTCGGGCTCGAGCCTGACCTACTCGATGATTGCATCCTGATGGCCAGCGAACTCGCGGCCAACACACTGCACGCGCGTGCGGTGGCCGGGACCGGCGGAGGGGGGGATCGGTTCGTGTCCGTCGCCCCGGACATGGGAGGCGAACCGATTTCATCCGCTGGCCCGGCCCCGCATAACCCGCAAGACCCGGCGGTCTTGCCACCAGCCCCGCAGGGCTGCCCCGAACTCTGGCTCTACCTGCGCGGCCTCGGCACCCGCCGCGAGCTCGTCTGCAAGGTGTTCGACTGCTGCCGCGGCTGGCGGCACGGCTCGGTGCCATCCGCGGTCCGGGTGCCGGCCCAGGCCGTGAGCGGGCGCGGCCTGCAGATCGTGCACGAACTGTCCCGCGGCCGGTGGGGGCACCATGCCACCCGGGCCAGGCTCGGCGGCTGGGGCGTGCGCGGCAAGGCGGTCTGGTTCGCGGTGCCCGCGCCGCTGGCTCACGCCCGGCTGGTGGACGTCACCGGGCTGCGCGCGTACACGCTCTCGGCTGACGTCACCGCCACCACCCGGGCCAGCCAGCGCCTCAGCGCCCGCCAGGCGGCCAGGGAACTCGAGGCGATGCTCGACGAGCGAGGGTTCGGAGGCCGGCTGGTAAGGGCCGACCAGCCGGCCTCGGACATGTCGGTACTGTCGGTCTGCCGCGGCCTGACCGTGTGGTGCCGGTCTGGGATCGTGTCGCTCACCAGCCCGGAGGGCGACCGGAAGCGGTGGAGCTACGCCGACCTGGTCGAGGCCGCCGAGCAGACGGTGCGGTGCTACGAGGAACTCGAGCCCGGCCTGGATCTCGCCGTCGCCGGGGCCTGAACGGACCTGAACAGGCCTGACCGGACCCGTCCGGCCCCGCCCGCTCAGCGGCTCATGGCCCCGGCTACCCGCGCGTAGGTGCCCAGCGTGACGTCCCAGAACCTCTCCACGTCGATGCGCATCGCGACCAGCGCGTTCGCGCTGCCCACCTCGCCGGGAAAATCGAAGTCGGTCACGGTCATGCCCGCCGTGAACTGCCCGCTCAGTTCCACCTGAACCCGCGCCGGGACCAGGCCGAACAGGTCTGGCTCCGCCACCCACGCCACCGCGCAGACGTCGTGCACGGGCGGGCCCGCGGGTTCACTCACCGACCGGTACTGCTCCAGGGCGGGCAACAGTAGCCCGGTGCCGAGCGGCCCGAGTTCGCTCATCCGTCGCAGCACCGCCTTGGTCGCCCCGGTCCGCATGGTCACGTCGAGCCCGAGCATGGTGACGGTCCAGCCGGCCCGGAACACCGCCGCGGCGGCCTCGGGGTCGGCCCAGATGTTGTACTCGGCGGCGGGCGTGACGTTGCCCCGGCCCGCCGAACCGCCCATGATCACGAAGCCGCGCACCCAGTCCGCCAGGCGCGGCTCTCGCTTCACGGCCAGCGCGACGTTGGTCAGCGGGCCGGTCGCGACCAGCGTGATCTCGCCGCGGGCGGCGCCCACGGTGTCGACGATGTAGTCGATGGCGTGCCCGGCGGCCGGGCTGGCCACGGCCGGCGGCAGGACCGCCCCGCCCAGCCCCGAATCCCCGTGCACCTGCCGGGCGTCCAGCGCCGGGCGCAGCAGCGGCCCGGCGCATCCGGCCGTCACCGGCGTCCCGGCCGCGCCGACGAACTCGCACACCGCCAGCGCGTTCGCCGTCGTCCTGGCCAGCCCGACGTTGCCCGCCACCGTGGTGATGCCGGCAAGCTCGATGCCAGGATGCCCGTGCGCGAACGCTATCGCCAGCGCGTCATCGATCCCGGGATCGCAGTCGAGAATGATTCTGGTGGGCATGACCGTCAACCTCGCTCCCCTTGTGGTACCAGGAAAGAAAGGTACCGAACGGCCTTAGCGCGTGCCCCTGTGACCGGCACCCGCCCTGGTGTGTAGCCTCGTCTGCGAGGAGGTCTGTCATGCACATCCCGCCCATCCCGGCCGTCGAGACCGCCGATCCGGAGATCGCCCGGCTCATCGACGACGAGGCCCGGAGGCAGTACGAGAAGGCCCGGCTGATCCCGTCGGAGAACTACGTGTCGGTGGCCGTGCTCGAGGCATCGGGCAGCGTGCTGACCAACAAGTACTCCGAAGGCTACCCCGGCCGCCGTTACTACGAGGGCCAGCAGTTCGTCGACCAGGTGGAGACCATCGCCAGGGACCGGGCCAAGGCGCTGTTCGGCGTGGACCACGCCAACGTCCAGCCCTATTCGGGCTCGCCCGCCAACCTCGCGGTCTACCTGGCGTTCGCCGAGCCGGGCGAAACGATCATGGGCATGGCGCTGCCGATGGGCGGCCACCTCACCCACGGCTGGTCGGTCTCCGCGACCGGCAAGTGGTTCCGGCCGGTCCAGTACGGGGTCCGCCACGACACCGGCCGGGTCGACCTGGACGAGGTGCGAGACCTGGCCGTCAAGGAACGGCCCAAGATAATCTTCTGCGGCGGCACGGCGATCCCGCGGACGATCGACTTCCCGGCCTTCGCCGCCATCGCCGCCGAGGCCGGCGCGGTCCTGGTGGCCGACATCGCGCACATCGCCGGCCTGATCGCGGGCGGCGCCCACCCGTCGCCGGCGGGGCACGCCGACGTGATCACCACGACGACGCACAAGACGCTCCGCGGCCCGCGCGGCGCCATGATCATGTCCAAGGCCGAGCACGCTAAGGACGTGGACCGGGCCGTGTTCCCCGGCCTGCAGGGCGGCCCGCACAACCACACCACCGCCGCGATCGCGGTGGCCCTGCACGAGGCCGCGCAGCCCGAGTTCCGCGACTACGCCCACCAGGTGGTCAAGAACGCCAAGGCACTGGCGGACGCGCTGCTAGCCCGTGACTACGACCTGGTCTCCGGCGGCACGGACAATCACCTGATCCTGATGGACCTCACCTCCAAGGGCATCGGCGGCAAGCCGGCCGCCAAGGCGCTGGACCGGGCGGGCATCGAGACGAACTACAACACGGTGCCGTTCGATCAGCGCAAGCCGTTCGACCCCTCCGGCCTGCGGATCGGCACGCCCGCGATCACCACCCGCGGCCTGCGCGAGGAGCACATGGCCCCGCTCGCGGCCTGGATGGACGAGGCCGTCACCGCCGCCACCAAGGACGACGAGGCGACCCTCGACCGCATCGCCGGCGAGGTGCGCGACCTGCTGGCGTCCTTTCCGGCCCCCGGGTGGGACCAGGGCTAGGACTGCCCGGCACGCCCGCGGCGCTCAACCCACCCGCCGCCGCCGTTCCGGCGGCTCCCGCGGGCCCAGCACGGGCTGCCCGCCGCGCACTCCCTGGTACCCGTGGTCCCAGGGCCACCGCCCGCGCTTGTCGGCGTGCACCAGTTGCAGGCCGCGGATCCGCTGACCGTAGAACTCCACGGCCATGTTCAGGTGCGCCCACGGCGCCGCGACGCTGACCACCTCGACGAGCGGCCCGTCGAGCAGCGCCGCCTGCGTCCCCGGCTCGGGTGCCCCGGCGTGCAGCAGGTGCGCGGCCACGCCGTTGAGCACCTGCGTGGCCCGGGTCAGGCCCATGCCGGTGATGACGAGCTCGGGCCGGCGGTGCGGGGTGAGCCCGACCGTGTAGGCCCACGGAGGGTGGATGCCGTCGCGTTCTACGCCCTGCACGGCCCAGCCGAACGTGTCGATCAGCTGCCGCAGGTGGTCCTGGTAGTCAAGTTCGGTAGCACCAGGATGGTCGCATAGCCAGCACACGCTTGCCTCCTCGGAATGGCCTGACTGCCACCACTATGCCCGCGGGCACTGACATTTCGGATTATCGCAGCTCAGCTAGTAGAAACTATTCACATCAATGTTCGAATGAACTAATATTCGACTGCAGGTACGCCGCCCGCTCATCCCGCGAGCCAAAGGGCCGCGGCGCTGCCTGGACTGAGGAGCGAGGAACGAGCGACGAGGGAAGGCAGCGCCTTAAAGGCGGGCCGGAGGCGAGCGGGACGATTGAGCGAGTGGGGCGGCAGCGTGTACGGCGAGCCCGTCCAGGTCAGGACCAGGCCGGACGGCAGGCCGATCAGGTTCGTCTGGCGAAGTCGGCTCTACACGGTCCGCGCCATCCTGGAGCACTGGGTCATCAACCGGGAGTGGTGGCGGGAGCCGGCCGATTCCGGGAATTCCGCGGACCAGCCCGGTCAGCCCGAACTGGTGTACTGGCGCGTCGAGGCGTCCCCGGGCCAGGGCATGATCCCGGAGGTCTGCGAACTGTGCCAGGACGTCGCCACCGGCGCCTGGACCATCCGCCTGAACTTACGAAGGCGAGGCCGTGCCGCGCAGGTGCTCGATATACCGCGTCGCGGACCGCCGTACGGTCTGGAAGGCGTCCGAGCGCAGCACCGGCGCCCACCAGCCGCCGTAGATCCGGTCGAAGCGATAAGGCCGCACCGCATCCCAGACACCGGTCACGGCGGCCTCGGACAGCGGTAGCCGGTTCGGCGCCGACCAGACGAACGTCACCCGGTCCTCGCCCGGCGTCACGAAGATCGTGTCCCCGGACAGCAGCACGCCGCGGCCGTCCGCGCCGGAGGCCCAGTGCAGCACGGCGCTACCAGGGAAGTGCCCGCCGCACTGGATCAGCGTCACCCCGGGCAGCATCTCCAGCGTCCCGGCCCAGGTCCGGACCGAGGTGCCCGGGCCGGTCCGCAGCCACTGCGCGTCGTCGGCCGGCACCAGGATCTCGGCCCCGAACGCGTCCGCCCACTCGGCGATCGCGCCGTAGAAGTGCGGGTGGCTGGCGGTGACGAAGCTCAGCCCGCCCGCCGCCCGGACCGCCGCCACCGCGGCGTCGTCGATGAACCCCGACGGGTCCCACAGCACATTGCCCCCGTCCGTGGCCACCAGCAGCGAACGCTGCCCGATGGCGACCGGCGGGTCGGCGCCGATCCCGGTCAGCCCGGGCTCGACCTCGCGCACATCGCAGCGATGCCCGGCCGCGGCCAGGTCGGCCAGCGTCGTCCACCGCTGTCCGCCAGGCGGCAGCCACTGACGCTCGTCCGCGCATACCACGCAGACGTCGGGGCGAGGGTCGGGGAAATGGTTGCCGCAGGTTGCGCAGACCGAGGTGACCAATGCAAACACCGCCGCCCGTTCGGTATCAAAAGGATCATGGTACCGAACGGACGGCGGTGACTGCGGTCTAGCCGGCTAACCACGAGGCTCGCGCCAGTTGACCGTGGGCCGCAGCGCCTCGAGCCGGACGCGGTGGGCGTACCGCTTGGTGATCTCGAACAGCGACCCGATCAGCGTGTCGGACAGCAGGTGCGGCTCCAGGCCGAGGTCGACCAGCTTGGTGTGCTTGACGTTGTAGTAGTGATCGGGCGCCTCGACCCGCGGGTTGTCCAGGTGCTCGATGGTGACCTCGGCCGGGTAGGCACGGGCCACGGTGTCGGCGATTTCCTGCACGGACAGCGACTCGGTCATCTGGTTGAACACCCGGAACTCACCCCGGTTGGCCGGGTTCTCGCAGGCCAGTTCGATGCACCGGACCGTGTCCCTGATGTCGATGATGCCGCGGGTCTGGCTGCCGGGGCCGTACACGGTCAGCGGGTGGCCGATGACCGCCTGGATGGCGAACCGGTTCAGCACGGTGCCGAACACCGCGTCGTAGTCGAACCGGGTGGCCAGCCGCTCGTCCATCTCGGTCTCCGGG
>Ga0070699_100003094_pt1 | contig 14728 bp, 13 predicted proteins | sample KBSK1503metaG_FD_65473 | JGI IMG/M metagenome (GOLD analysis project Ga0070699, IMG submission 65473) | Corn, switchgrass and miscanthus rhizosphere microbial communities from Kellogg Biological Station, Michigan, USA - KBS K1-50-3 metaG | ecosystem: Host-associated > Plants > Roots >...
CTGAGGGCCAAGGGTGTCAGCAAGGACCGTGATCCGAGCTTCGTCTACGTTGACCTCCTCTCCCGTCACCTCGGTCAGGGGGTCGTGGAGCTGACCCATGAGGATGACCACGCCTATGCGTCAGGCTATACGCTGGTGAGGTCCTGGCGCGACCGGATGGCCGTCCTCGAAAAAGCTGGGTTCATTCGGACCACAACTACTGGCAATCGAAAGTACGCTAAGGTTTTCTTGGTTCATCCGGCCATCGCGATGCAGAGGCTGCACGACAGCAAACTGATTTCTGAGGACCTGTGGCAGGCGTATAGAAGTAGGGCGATTGATGCGGGCGAACTTACCGCGGACGCAGTGTCCCAGCGGGAAGCCTCGATTCCGACGACAGTGGCTGGACCGAAGGCCTGAACGGAGAACCGTGGATGCCCTTTGGATGCACCTGAGGGGTCAATCCTGGGCAGCTTACGGATAGACCCCTCGGCCCTAAGTCCACGCTAGGTAACCCCTGATCAGGCTAGGCTCTCAGGTCCTTCCGACTTAGGATCCTGTCCCGCAAGGGGTCCGGGTTCGACTCCCGGCGTTCGCATGCCCTGAGATCATTTGCATGGACGTCGCCCTATCGGGTCGACTCCCCGGCGTTCGCATGCGAAAGACGGACGGTGAGGCCTGTGAGGACGGTCCGACGACGTTGCCGTATGTAACTCCTCTTTACACAACGCTCTTCGCAGTGTATCTAGAGGTCCATAACCCGCACATAGCGCAGCTCGGAACCTCCTCCCAGGGGGCACTGGCCGGTGGAATCCACTCTGGTTTCCTTCCTCAATAGCCTCTCCAGCAAGGTGTTCTGGCTCGCTGCCGTGGCGTTCGTGGTCGTGAACGGGGCGGCCATCGCGGCGTTTGCGCTCACCCGCAGCCGCCGTTTGGTGAACGACTGGACCGGGAAGCTGGTCGCCGTCGACGCCCTGTTGCTCGGTGCCGGCCTGGGAATCCCGCTTCTGTCGGGCCTCGCCAAGATCGGGATTCGCGCCGTGGCGTCAGTGCTCGGCAGCCCTCCGCCACCGGCACCATAGGGAGGGTACTGGGCCCGGCGCCAAGCCCCTAAGTCCCTGCCCTCTAGCTCCCTAGCCCCCTAGCTCCCTAGCTCCCTAGTTAGATTTCCCGGGCCATGAGCACTATCACTGTCACCAAGACGGCGGAAGACGCCGCCTCAAAGGCCCTCCACGTCACCATTCCGGTGGAGCGGGTCGAGGAGGCCACGACCAAGGCCGTCCGCCAGTACGCCAAGCGCGCCCGCCTCCCCGGGTTCCGACAGGGGAAGGCGCCCGACGCGGTGGTCCGGCGCCGGTTCAGCAACGAAATCCGGCAGTGGGTTCTGGAAGAGGTCATTCGCGAAGGCTGGGAAGAGGCCAAGACGTCCGAATCGCTCAAGCCGATCGGCGACCCCTCGGTTCGAAACCTCAAGTTCGAAGAGGGCAAGCCGGTCGAGTTCGAGCTGCTGGTCGAAGTGCGCCCCGAGCTCCAGCTCGGCCGGCTGGGCGGGTTCTCATTCACCCGGACAGTGGTGCCGGTCACCCCGCAGATGGTGACGGAGCAGCTGGGGCGTCTCCGGGAACAGCGGGCCACCTGGCTTCCAGTCGAGGGGCAGAAGCCTGCCCCCGGGCAGATGGTCCGGGTGGACGTGGCCCCGATCGAGGAGGGCGAGGTGAAGGAGGCCCAGCCCTACACCTTCGTGCTGGGTGACGGCCAGGCCCTGCCGGCGCTGGAAGAAAAGATCATGACGATGCTCCCCGGCGAAACGGCGGACACCGAGGTCCGCTTTCCGGACGACCATGCCGACCTGGAGCGCCGGGGGCAGACCCGCTCGGTCCGCCTGACCCTGCACGAGCTGAAGCGCCAGGAGCTGCCGCCGCTCGACGACGCCCTGGCGCGCGAGGTGGGCGACTTCGATTCCCTCGAAGCCCTCACCGCGGGCGTCAAGGCCGACCTGGAGGCGGGGGCCATCCGTGAGGCCGATGCCGGCGTGCGCGAGCAATTGGTCCGGCAGCTGATCGAGGCCAACAACGTCGAGGCTCCGGCCTCGATGGTGGACCGGATGCTCCACTCGCTGCTTCATGCCTACGGCGTAGACCATGCCAAGCAGGAGGCCTTCAACTCGGAATTCCGGCCCATCGCTGCGGCCCAGGTAAAGCGGGAGCTACTGCTCTCGACGATCGCCGAGCGGCAAGGGCTCAAGGCCACCGAGGCGGACATGGACGCGCGGATCGCGCGGATCGCCGACCAGCGCAAGGCCACCCCGGCCCAGATCTATGCCTCGCTCGAGCAGGCCAAGCGGCTCCCGGAGCTGGAACGCTCCATCACCGAGGAGAAGGTCTTCGACTTCCTCCTCTCCCAATCCACCGTCACCGAGGCAGCTTCGTGACCAGCATGCTCTATCCGCCATACATCATCGAGCGGTCGAGCCGCGGCGAGCGGACCTACGACATCTTTTCCCGGCTCCTGATGGACCGGATCGTGTTCCTTGGCGCCCCGATCAACGATGAAGTCTCCAACATCATCATCGCCCAGCTGCTCTTTCTCGAGGCGGACAACCCCGAGAAGGACATCTACATGTACATCAACTCCCCCGGCGGGATCGTGTCGAGCGGCATGGCCATTTACGACACCATGCAGCATCTCCGCGCCCCGGTGAACACCATCTGCATGGGCATGGCGGCCTCGATGGGCTCGTTCCTGCTCGCCGCCGGCACCAAAGGCAAGCGGAGCGCCCTGCCTCACGCCCGGATCATGATCCACCAGCCCTCGGGCGGCTCGCAGGGCACAGCCTCGGACATCGAGATCCAGGCCCGGGAAATCCTCTACTTGCGCCACAAGATGAACGAGCTGTACGCCAAGCATACCGGCCAGTCGATCGAACAGATCGAGAAAGACATGGACCGAGACCGTTACATGAGCGCCGACGAGGCCAAGACCTACGGGATCATCGATACGGTGTTCATTCCGCACCGTGACCCGGTCGTTCCAGCGGCGGCGGTGGCCGCGGTGAGCACCACTTGACCCCACCCTCGGGGGGGATGAGCTTTCGGGTGTCCCTTACAGCGCAACCGCGCCCGGTGTGACCGAGATGTCCAACGACAAACACCTGCGATGTTCATTCTGCGGGAAGTCGAAGGATTCGGTCCGGAAGTTCATCTCCGGCCCGTCGGTCTATATCTGCAATGAGTGCATAACCCTCTGCAATGAGATATTGGCGGAGGACGAAGAGCGGGAAGTCGTCGACAACATCACCCAGGTCCCGACCCCCTCCGAAATCAAGGATGTGCTGGACCAGTACGTGATCGGCCAGGAACGCGCCAAGCGAACCCTGGCCGTCGCTGTTTATAACCACTACAAGCGCATCAACTCGGCCAGCGGGAGGGATGCCGGCGGCGTCGAGCTCGACAAGTCGAACATCCTGTTGCTCGGTCCTACCGGCGTGGGCAAGACGCTGCTCGCGCAAACGCTGGCACGCATCCTGGATGTTCCCTTCACCATCGCGGACGCAACGACCCTTACCGAGGCAGGGTACGTCGGCGAGGACGTGGAGAACATTCTGGTCCGGCTGCTCCAGGCGGGCGAGTTCAATGTTTCCGAGTGCGAGCGGGGCATCGTCTACATCGACGAGATCGACAAGATCGCCCGGAAATCGGAGAATCCCAGCATTACCCGGGATGTCTCGGGCGAGGGAGTCCAGCAGGCGCTGCTCAAGATTCTCGAGGGCACCGTGGCTTCGGTACCGCCGCAGGGCGGTCGCAAGCATCCGCAGCAGGAATACATCCAGATCAATACCAAGGACATCCTGTTCATCTGCGGGGGCGCCTTCGACGGGCTGGAGCGGATCATCGAGGGCCGCTTGGGTCGCCAGCAGATCGGCTTCTCGGCGGCCACCGAGCGGGACAAGACTCCCGAGGCGAACAAGAAGAATCCATTCATCAACGCGGAGCCGGACGATCTCCTCCGCTTCGGGCTGATTCCGGAGCTGGTGGGCCGGCTGCCGGTGGTGGTGCCGCTCGAGGCGCTGGATGAGGATTCGCTGGTCCGGATCCTGATCGAGCCCAAGAATGCCATCACCAAGCAGTACCAGAAGCTGTTTGAGCTGGAGAACGTCGGGCTGACTTTCGACCAGGAGGCGCTCCGCGCGGTGGCCGGCAAGGCCATCAAGCGCAGCACCGGGGCGCGCGGGCTGCGGGCCATCCTGGAGACGGTCATGACCGACCTGATGTTCGATCTTCCTTCGCGGGACGATGTACGTGAAGTGATCGTCACGCCGGAGTGCATTACGGAGGGCACCTCTCCCATGGTGGTGACGGAGCGCCCCCGCCAGATCCGCGAAGCGTGACCCTGTCCCGGCTGCCGATCGAGTTTGTCGGCAGCTTCCCCGATCCGCTCCAGCCGCTCACTCCACCGCTCCCCGAGATTGCCTTCGTGGGGCGGTCCAACGTCGGCAAGTCGAGCCTCTTGAACGCCCTGGTGGGGCGGAAGCAGCTCGCGCGCGTGAGCGCCACCCCGGGCAAGACCCAGCTCATGAACGTCTTCCGGCTGCCGCCTTGCTATTTCCTGGACCTGCCGGGCTATGGATTCGCCAAGTCTTCGAAGAGCGCGCGCGAGGGGTTCCGGGCGCTGCTGCTTTCAGTGGTTGGGAAGCGAACGACGCTCTCGGGGGTGGTGTGGCTGCTCGACGCGCGACACCCGCCGAGCGAGGACGACGCGGAGATCAAGGCGCTGCTGGCCGAGACGGGCCGGCCGGTGCTGGCGGTGCTGACCAAGGCGGACAAGCTGACGCGGAACGGGCAGGCGGCGGCGCTCAGAGAACGGGCTCGTGAGCTGGCGATGGCAGCGGATGAGCTCCTCCTCACCAGTGCGACGACGGGGCTGGGGATGGATGATTTGGGGGAAAGTATTCTTGCTCTGGTGAGCGGTAAGCGGTAAGCGGTGAGCGGGAGCTTGAAGCGGGGAGCGGAACTACTTCCGAATGAGGTCGTAGAGCATGACGTGCTGGACGCCATCGTTATCTGGAGCAACACCTAAAACGTAGTCCTCGCCAACCTCCTTGATATCCAACGCCCGCGGCATGGCGATGACTGCGATGGGGCGCCCGGTCTTCGTCACCACGAGCCAAGTCGCAATCGATGACGAGTAGTTGTCATACGTCTTTACCCAAAGATGTCCGAACACGTCGACACGAATTGCATCGATTAGCGGAAACTCCTTGGGCGCCCTGAGCTCGTGAAGGACCGCTTGGATGCGAACCCGGGAGCGGGCGTATGGATGAACGGCCAACCGTTCGCTCAAGGCAGTAGTCCAGTCTGCCGCGTTTACACGCCTGCGGTTCAGGCCTAGCCGAAACTCCCCAGTGCTTGCACCTGAAGTGTCGATGACAGTTACTACGCCGTTCTGATTGTCGCAGGAATAGATCAAGTCAGCGTTCGCTGCCACCAGGCTGGCTTTCCCGAGAACTTTGTCAATAAAGGCGTTGACTCCTTTACCAACATAGTATTCCTGCACGCCGGCCTTGCCGATGGTATCGAGCCGCGTTCCGCCACGCAGTCGAACGAGCACCGTTGGAACAACGAACGATTCGCCGCCGACGAGCTGGTTCGTGGGATGCACTAGAAGGACGAACAGGTTGTGCTCGCCCTTACAGAGGACAATCTGATCAAAGCTGATCGTGGGCGGCAGGGTGATGCTCGTCCGAAGGATTCCCGAGCTTGACACCAGCGTGAGACTGTTGTGCCCGGCGTCGAACACTCCCAGTTCTTCCGTGCCGCAGCGCCCGAGCCAATAGGGGATTCGGTATTCTCCGGGCCCATCGCCGGTGCGCCCGATGACGGCTACAGGTGAAGGCGGGTGAATCAGCAGCACTCGGTTGTTGCCGGCGTCCCCAACAGCGATCGTTCCGCTTGGGAATCGGATTGCTCCAACCACCCCACTCAGCAGTGTTGGGTCAGGCCCTGCTGCGGTACCAAAGTCTATGCGAGGCTTGCTGCTGAGTCGGAATCGCTGCGAAGGCACCTTTCCGTTCAGCGCCGGCCAGGTGATCGATGAGGGCTCAGCTTGGGCATGGACGCGGACTAAGGCAGCGGACGCGAGAAGCGGCGCGAGCGGAAGAAATGAGCGAAACCACAGGTTATGTGCCACAGCCCTCCATGGCGTAATAGAAACCTCACTCACATCGGCATGTGAGGACAAGCTCACGAGGACAGCCGCTACGGGATCGCGCTACGAGAGCTGTTTGGGTCGGAGGACTTCTTGATACGCCATCCAATAGCGTCTACTCCTCCTCTCCGGGAGCGCGACAGTACTTGTTGGCACTACTGTTACAGGTTGACCATGGCTCCGCATCGCAATACGCGGGGGAAACACACCCGAACACGGTGCATGCCTTGGCGAGGGGCTCAGCGGTGAGTGCTGAGCTCGGCGAGCCTCCACTGGCAACGGAGAGAAAGACGATCGCCAGAACCCACGCGATCGCTCGAGTGGGCCAATTCCTCGGTGTGCGCATCTGAAGCTCCTGTGAAGAGGATCTACAGATCCAACGTATGCAGCACTGGGAGCGTGGTCAATAAACTCTTTTACTACACATTCCTACCTTTCAGCCTGTCTCAGGGGAGGCGCTGGTAGATTTGTCTAATATCACTGAACGCAAAGATGCCCCGCCGGGACCGCCTAGCTTCCTTGTCTCCGTGGCCCTTTAATGAACGCCTTCGAGCTGCCCATCATCGTCCAGCCAGCAGAGATAGACGCCCTGGGCCACGTCAACAACGTGGTCTATTTGCGTTGGATGCAGGAGGCGGCTGCGGCGCACTGGGAGGCCGTGGCAGCCGAAGCGCTACGAGCCCAGACCATCTGGGTGGTGGTGCGGCACGAGATCGACTACAAGGCACCGGCATTCGAGGGGGAGCATCTGGTGGCCCGAACCTGGGTTGGGGAGCCCGCCGGGGCGACCTGGGAGCGGTTCATCGAGATCCGGAGGCCCGAGGGAGACAAGCTCCTGGCCCGGGGCCGGAGCGTCTACGCCGCGCTGGACAAGGCCACCGGCCGGCCCCGGCGGGTGGACGCGCAACTCCGGGAGCCGTTCGCTAACCCGGCTACTTGACCAACCCCCGCTCAGGCGGTCTCTTCTCCCTCACCCACCCGGCGAATAACACTGTGAGGAGGTACCGAATGCGCAGCCGTGCCCGATGGTATGGCGTTTCCCTGTGTTTCCTCGTCGCAGCCTGTCCCCCGGCCACGGTCCAGCAGGCGGCCGCCCCCGCGGTCGACTCCGCCGCCGTCCGAGCCGGCATTGCCGAAATGTGGCAGCGCTGGACCGCCGCCGACATCGCAAGCGATACGACCACGCTGTTCGACGTAACGACCGACAGCGTCCGTGTCGACCACCGGGGTTTTGCGCCCATCCTCGGCCGCGACGCGTGGCGGGCATTCGTCGCCAGCGCTCTCAAGCAGTTTGATATCACCGCGGCAGAGATTCACCCCGAATTGACCGATCCGATCTCGAACGACCTGGCCTACCAGATCGGGGGATACAACGAAACCGTGGTCACGGGAAAGGTCACCACCCCGATCCAGGGTCGCTATGCCGCCGCCCTCCAGCGCGGCGCCGACAACCGGTGGCGGGCCGCGTACCTGATGGTGTTCGCGGACACTACCATCACACCCCAGTGAGGAGCCACCCCATGCGCCCGACACTCTCGCTGCTGGCTCTCCTCGCCGCGTGCGCACCGCCGCCCGCCAACCCACCGTCGCCTCCTGACCCCGCCGCGGTCAAAACGGCTATGGACTCGATTCGAACCGAGTACATGCGGCTGACTGCAGCCGCGGACGCGGCCGGCATCGCCGCGCTCTACACCGCCGACGCGGCGGTCGATTTCTTCGGCGCCCCCAAGATGCGCGGCCGCGCCGAGATCGAGGCCGGCACCAAAGCCGCGTATGCGATCCAGAAGCCGGTCCGGCTCGAGATCGTCGCGATCCAGACCAACGCGGTCGCTTCGGGCGTTGCGACCGAGGGGGGCACCTGGCACGGAATGGACAGCGTGTCGGGAAAGCTGCTGCACTCCTGGGGGCGCTGGATCTCCGGCGCCCGGCAGGACTCGACCGGCGCCTGGAAGCTCACTTACCTTATGGCGTTCCCGGACTCTCAGAAAACGGACAAGTAGCGCTTGGCATTTCTCCCACTCAAGAAGTTCGAGCTCAACGAGACGGCGAGCCGGGCCAACGAGGCCTGGCTCACCGGGCTCGAGCAGGCGCTGGATGGCCCCAACGCCGACTGGTATCGGATCTGCCGCGATACCCTCTACGCGGTCTGGTATCCTGAAGGAGCCGGGTACGAGGCGCAGCTCGCCAATCCCAAGCTCGCGGCCGCGTCCCGGGTCACACTCATGGCGCTCGACCCCCACAACATCACGCTCGAACCCGAGTATTACGCCGACGTGGACGCCGAGAAGTTCGCGCGGGTCAAGCCCCTGCTCTGGCTCTGGTACTCGTTCGACCGGACGCCCGGGGCCGCCCAGAACGTGGACCTCGGCGTCCGGTTTCGCCGGATCCTGGCGGAGCGGATTTTTGCCCGCTGCGGCAAGAACTTCAAATGTTTCCAGTTCACCGAATTGTCCTACGGATACAACATGGAAGTGGGTGACGACTGCGTGGTGCACCGGCACGTGCTGCTGGACGACCGGGGCGGCATCACCCTGGGCGACCGGGTCAGCATCTCCGACTACGCCAACATCTACAGCCACACCCACAGCATCGTCGAACAGAAGGAAGTCACCAATCTCCGGACCGTCCTGGAAGACGACGTGCGAATCACCTACCACGCCACCGTGCTGGCCGGCGTCCGGGTAGGCCGGAACGGGATGGTGGGGGCCGGTGCGCTGGCCACCAAGGACGTGAAGCCCTATCACGTCAACGTAGGCATTCCCGCCAAATCGATCCGGGTCAAGCCCAACGCCCCCGCAGAGGCCTACGCCACGCTCCGGGTGCCCCGGCGGGAGGAATAATCTCGATGTCGTGACATCAACCGGGTTGAAGTGACCGCAAAACCGTCACAAACAGTCACCGTTTCGTGACACGTCCGTTTCATCTATGTCTCCAGTCAGAAACCCAGCCTGAGCAGGTTTCCGCCGCGAATACCTGATATGCCGGGCCCCCCACGGGCCGGGCCTACTCGAACCAGCGAGCGGACCCATGCCTTTCGGACCCACGAACGCCCGAACCCTCTTCCTCCGGGCCCTGTTCCCGGTGGCTATTGCCCTACTTGGAAGCGCGCCGGCTGCTGCCCAGGGCCAGACCGGAAAGATCGTCGGCAAGGTGGTGGATGGAGACGCCGCCGTTCCCCTGGCTGGAGCGCGTGTGGTCGTCGTAGGAACCGAGCTTTCCACCACGACCAAGGTGGATGGCCGATATGCCCTGTCCAACGTACCGGCAGGGATCGTCACTCTTCGGGTCGCGATGATCGGCTACGGCCCGAAATCGGTCACCAATGTCGTAGTGAAGGCCGGGGACGTGACGACGCAGGACATCTCGCTCGGCGGACAGGCTACTCAGCTCGAGGAGCTGAGCGTCACCGCGGAAGTCGAGCAAGGGTCGGTCAATTCCGCGCTGGACGAGCAGCGCTACAGTGTCGCGATCGTCAACGGTATCTCCGCCGAGCAGATCGCGCGGTCTCCCGACGGTGATGCCGCGGCCGCACTGCAGCGGATGAGCGGCGCCACCATCCAGGACGGCAAGTACCTGAATATGCGGGGGCTGGGCGACCGGTATACCCAGGCGTCCCTCAACGGAGCGCGGATTCCGTCGCCGGAGCCGGAGCGAAAAGTGGTGCCGCTCGACTTGTTCCCGTCGGGACTGATCGAGGACATCACCACCTCGAAGACCTTCACGCCGGATCAGGCCGGAGATTTTTCCGGCGGTGCGGTCAACATCAAGACCAAGGAGTTCCCGGGGCGGCGCTACACGGCGTTCTCGGTGAGTGCGGGCTTCAACGACGCGGTGACCGGGAAAAACTCTTTCTTCGCCCCGGCGACCGGGCGTGACTGGGTGGCGTTGGGGGCCTCTCCGCGTGCCCTGCCGTCCTCCTTCGCGCAAGTCGACTTCAGCCAGCCCCTTTCGCAGACGCAGACCAACACGCTGGTGAATTCCTTCCGGAATGTCTGGTCGGCGCGGCAGCGCAGCGGATCACCCAACGGTGGATTCGGTATGTCACTGGGTGGAACCCTTCCGACTGGAGGCACTGGGCTCAGCTACCTGCTGTCGGGAAGCTACGCGTACACGCAGGAGGTCCGGGCCGACCAGATCCGGGCCAATGCTCTGCCGTCTTCGACGGCGGGCGGAACTGCGACCGAAGTGGACCGCTACGACGGCCGCACGGGACGCAACAGCGCCCTCTGGGGCGGGATCGCCAATTTCAGCCTCAACGTCGGTGCCCACAGCAAGATTTCGCTCAACAACACGTACAATCGCACCATGGACAACGAGGGCCGCTTCGAAACCGGCACTTCGGAGAACCTTGCGCTCCCTTTGCAGGTTCAGCGGCTTCGCTACGTGGAGCGGAACATCTACGCCAGCCAGCTGGGCGTCCACCAGGAGCTGGCCGACCGACACTTCCTCGACCTCGGTTTCACCGCTTCGGGCATCTCCCGGAAGGAGCCGGATCGCTCCGAGGTGGTGTATGAGACATCGACCGGATCGCCCACCTGGTTCGGGTTTTCCAACGAGGCCGCGGTCCGGACTTTTGCCGATCTCAATGAGCACTCGTCCGAGGGGTCAGCGAGCTGGCAATTCCGCTTCGGCTCGACGCCGGGCAATCGATTCGTCCAGATCGGCGGCCTGTACCGCTCGACCACCCGGGACGCCGCCAACCAGGCCTACTCGATCTCGCTGCTCCGGCCCCTGAATCAGGCCGACCGGGCCCTGACGCCGGAAGAGCTGTTCGACGGACGGTTCACCCAGGGCTCCGCGGACAATTTCCGGATTTCGCCGGTCACCCAAGGAGGCTCCTATGATGCCTCCGACCGGCTGTCGGCCGGATACGGAATGCTCACCCTCGAGCTTGGCAAGTCGCTGGAGCTTGTCAGCGGGGCCCGCGTGGAGCACTCGACGGTGAGGGTGTCCTCACTCTCTACCGCGGGAGAGCCCTCGCTCACAACCCCGAGCTACACCGACGTACTGCCTTCCCTGGCGCTCAACTTCCGGGCCGGTGAGAACACCAACCTCAGGCTTTCCGCTACACAGACCCTGTCCCGACCGGAATACCGAGAGCTGTCGCCGATTCTCTTCCGTGAGGTCATCGGGGGCGACAACGTCAAGGGCAATCCGGATCTCAAGCGTGCATTGATCCGGAATTTCGACCTCCGCTGGGAGTGGTACCCGCGCGGCGGCGAAGTCCTGAGCGTCGCGCTGTTCGCCAAGAAGTTCACCGATCCCATCGAGCGGGTGTACACCGGTACATCAGGCACCCGGGTCATCACCTATGTGAACGCGAAGGGCGCCGACAATTACGGGGTGGAGCTGGAAGCGCGGAAGGGACTCGACGCTCTGGGGGCAGGCCTCCGGCCCTTCACGGTGTTCGCGAACGCGACAATCATGAAATCCAAGATCCGGATCGACCCGGACGCGGGCGCGGTCACCAACAGCGAGCGCAAAATGGTTGGCCAGGCGCCCTACGTCCTCAACGCCGGCTTGACCTGGAGGCATCCATCAGCAGACGCCTCGGCAACCCTGCTCTTCAACCGGGTGGGCGAACGCATCTCCGAGGCTGGTGAGACCCCGCTGCCGGACGTGATCGAGCAGCCCCGCAACGTCCTCGATGCGTCGGTGGCCTTTCCGCTGTTCGGGGGGCTTAGCGGAAGGGCCGACGCCAAGAACCTGTTGGATGCGCCGTACCGAATCACCCAGGGTGGTGTGGTGCGCGACGGGTATCGAGCGGGGCGGGTTTTCTCCATCGGATTCAGCTGGAAGCAGTAGTCGCGAGCCCGCTGTGTGACGCAACTGTGACGTGATGGTAACACGATGCCGACGCAACCGAGGTTGATTCACTCGGTATCGTCGGCCTTCGTGTTTTTGGGGATCAACCACCCACGTTGGGAGTCGAAATGATGCTGGGCCTCCGAAAAAAGATTCCGGTTGCCATCCTGATTGGATTGGCTCTGTCGGCCGGGTGCAGCGATGATCCGGTCACCCCGAGCAATGACCCGCCGGTTGGTCTCGCGGCCGCTGCCACGGGCAGCACCACGATCAACGTGACCTGGACCGCGTCGACCGGCGTGACGCAGTACGTGTTGGAGCGGGCAGAGGGCGCCACCGGCACATTCGCAGAAATCAACCGGCCGGCAAGCTCGGCTACGTCCTATAGCGACACCGGGCTCAATCCCACGGTACTGTATCGCTATCGGATTGCAGCGGTCCGGAGCGCGGGCACCTCCACCTTCTCCGCCGAAGCCAGCGCAACCACTCAGGCTCCCGGCCTGGTCAACGTCACCACCGACATCACCGCCAACACGACCTGGACGCGTGGCAACGTGTACAACGTGGTCGGGTTTCGGAAGGTTGCCAGCGGCGCAACGCTCACCATCGAGCCGGGGACCAAGATTACCGGCGATTTTGCGACAGTCGGTTCTTCGTTATTCGTGCTTCGGGGCGCCCGCATCATCGCCGATGGCACCTCGGCTCTGCCCATCGTATTCACCTCCGCCCAGGCTGCTGGGTCGAGGGCGCCCGGAGACTGGGGCGGCTTGATCATCGTCGGCAACGGCATCATCAACCGCTCCGGCCTCGTCAACGTCGAGGGTACCGGAACGTCGACGGAGAATCCTTTCGTTGCGTATTCAGGTGGCAACAACAACGCGGACAACAGCGGCACGCTTCGCTACGTGCGAGTGGAGTATGCCGGGTTCGGCCCCGCGCCGAACGCTGAGCTCAACTCGTTCACTTTCGCTGCGGTTGGAAGCGGAACGATCGTTGATTTTGTGCAGTCCTTGAACGGGCTGGACGACTCCTTCGAGTTCTTCGGCGGCGCGCTGGATGGCAAACACCTCGTCTCCTACGAGTCGGGCGACGACCATTTCGACATGGCCGAGGGATACACCGGGCGGCTTCAGTTTCTGATTGCCTTTCAGAGCCGGGTGCTGGTCCCGCGACCCCTCGCGGGGAACACGTCGACGGACCCTCAGGGCATCGAGAATGACGGCTGCAATGGAGGCGGCTGCGACCTGAACTTCAACTCGGCTCCGTTTACGACTCCGGTCATCGCCAACTTCACCCTGGTTGGAACCGGACCCGGAGTGGTTCCGGCAGCCGGTGGTTATGGCGCGATCCTGCGCCGGGGCACGGGGGGACATTACGTCAACGGGATCATGGCGCGGTGGCAGACAGCCGGGATTGGCTATCGCGACGCTGACACCAAAGCGCGGGAAACAGCCGGGGTACTCTCGATCAAGAACGTATTCATTGCGGAAACTCCCCTGGCGCTGGAGGCCGGCCAGCAGGCGTATGACCTCGCCGGCAACGCCGTGATCTTCGACCAGGCCACCACCGCCGCATCGATGTTCGCGCTGTTGCCGGCTTCGCCCACCACGGCAGCCACCACTGGCGCGAGCTTTGACTGGTCGCTCACCGCGGGAGCGGCGGCTCGGACCGGCGGACTGGCCGCGTTCACGGGCGATCTGCTGACCCGCGCGGGCGCAGTTGTGGCCGGTACGACCTATCGGGGCGCGTGGGATCCCGCTGGTGCGAAGTGGTGGGAGGGCTGGACGGCGTACAGCCGGAACTGAATGAAACCGACCATCGGCCTCCTGCTGGTGCTCGCGGCGGCGTGTAGCCGCGCCGACGCCGGCCGGACGGGCACGCTAGCCGTCCATCCGGCCGACACCGCCCATCCCTGGCGCAAGCCGGGGGACAAGATCGACTCGATCCTGCCGATGCCGGAGTACCTCCGCCGGTTCCGTGAGGGACTGGCCGAGCCGGCTCGGCTGACCGGTGGCGCCACGAGCCGGAATGAGCTGGGACGCCGGTTTCTCGCCGCGGTGAGCGGGCGCGACAGCGCCCGCTTCGCCGATCTGGTAGTCTCCCGCGCGGAATTCGCGTGGCTGCTGTTCCCATATCACCTCTATCACGATCCCCCGTACGAGCTGGATCCGGAAATCTTCTGGATGCAACTCACGGCGGGGAGCGCCAAAGGCCTGCAGCGAACTCTGGAGCGCTACGGCGGGACCCGGCTTGCATTGGTGAGCGTCGACTGCGAGAGGGATAGTCGGCAGTTCGGACCGGGCCCGGTAAGGGCCTGGTCCTCGTGTACCGTGCGGTACCGTGCCGGGGATACCACGGAAACTCGGAAGTTGTTCGGATCGATCGTGGAGCGGGATGGCCGGATGAAGCTGTTGAGCTTTGCCAATGATTTTTGAGCAGCGCTCGAGTCGACCGCCCGACCGTCTGACCGTCTGACCGACCTACACCACCCGCAGCATATCCTCCAGCACGCCCGCCCCACCGCTCCCCAAGAGCCCCATCACGTCGTCGATCTCCCTCCGTACCCTGGGCCAGCTCATGCGCGCCCGCGCCTGGTCGGGTGGGAGCCACTCGAACCGGTCGTGCTCGGACGAAATCCGCACCTCGGCGTCCGCCCGGAGGAATGCCGCGAAGACCGGAATGAGCACGACTTCATTGGTGGTATGCCGGTAGAACGATTCCACCCGGCTCAGGTTGTAGA
>Ga0070699_100003095_pt1 | contig 14727 bp, 14 predicted proteins | sample KBSK1503metaG_FD_65473 | JGI IMG/M metagenome (GOLD analysis project Ga0070699, IMG submission 65473) | Corn, switchgrass and miscanthus rhizosphere microbial communities from Kellogg Biological Station, Michigan, USA - KBS K1-50-3 metaG | ecosystem: Host-associated > Plants > Roots >...
GACTTCACCCCCGAGAAGACGGTCGCCCTCTCGCTCTCGCGGCGGCTGCGCGACCTCGGCGCCTCCGTGGCCCGCGACATCATCACGCGCGGGCTCGAGGAGTCGATCGCCTACGCGCGCGAGCAGCGGGCGCGCCGGGTCCTCGTCGTCGGCCGGCCGGACATCGCGCCCGGACACCTCCGCGCGATCGAGCTCGGCGACGGCGCCGCGCGCGACCTGCCGATCGCGGCCGTGCTCGCGGCGCCGGAGCGGTACTTCGATGTCTAACATCGTCGTGGTCGGCTCGCAGTGGGGCGACGAGGGCAAGGGGAAGGTCGTCGACGTGCTCACGCCCTTCGTGGACGTCGTCGTCCGCTACCAGGGCGGTAACAACGCCGGCCACACGGTGGTGGTGGGGCGCGAGAAGTTCGTGCTCCAGTCGATCCCGTCGGGCATCCTCCACCCCGGGCGGCGCTGTGTCATCGGCTGCGGCGTGGTCGTCGATCCGGCGTCGCTGATCGAGGAGATGGAGTCGCTCGTGCAGCGTGGCATCGCGCTCGACGGCAACCTCTTCATCTCCAAGAACGCGCACCTGATCATGCCGTACCATCCGGCCCTCGACCGCGCGTCCGAGGCCAAGCTCGGCAAGCGGCGCATCGGCACCACCGGCAAGGGCGTCGGCCCCGCCTACGTGGACAAGGCCGCCCGGGTGGGGATTCGCATGGCCGACCTGCTCGACGAGCGGCTCTTCCGCGAGAAGCTCGAGTACAACGTGGTCCAGAAGAACCGGCTCCTGCGCGACATCTACGACGCGCCGACCTTCAGCGTCGAGGAGATCCTGGCCCCCTATCTCCGGTACGCCGGGTGGCTCGCCCCCTACATCACGGACACCGCCCTCCTGCTGGCGCGCTGGCTCGCCGCCGGCTATTCCGTGCTCTTCGAGGGCGCCCAAGGCACCATGCTCGACATCGACCACGGTACCTACCCGTACATCACCTCGTCCTCGACGACCGCGGGCGGAGCGTCGACGGGGACGGGGGTGCCGCCGACGAGGATCGACGGCGTGCTCGGGGTGTCCAAGGCGTACACCACGCGGGTGGGCGGCGGGCCGTTCCCGACCGAGCTTCACGGCGAGGCCGCCGAGTTGATTCGGGCGCGTGGTAACGAGTACGGAGCGGTCACCGGGCGGGCGCGGCGCTGCGGCTGGTTCGACGCGGTGGTGGGCCGCTACGCGGTGCGCGTCAACGGGTGCGACACGATCGCGCTGACGAAGCTCGACGTCCTCGACCAGTGCGACGTCATCAAGGTCTGCACCGGGTACCGCTACGGGGGCGAGATCCTGACGGAGTTCCCGGACGAAGAGCGGATCTGGAGCTCGGCGGAGCCGGTGTACGAGGAGCTGTCGGGCTGGCAGACGTCGACGGCGGGCGTGCGCGAGCTCGGCGATCTCCCGGCCAAGGCGCGGCAGTACCTCGATCGCCTGTCCGAGCTGGTCGGCGTGCCCCTCGGGCTCATCTCGACCGGCGCCGTGCGCGACGAGACGATCCTCTGCGAGGACTCCCCGCTGACCCGGTGGTTCCCCGCGCTCCGCTCGGCGTTGCTGTAACCGCGCCGGGCGTGATCGGCGGCGGGCCGCGGCCTCGGTGACCACCCCCTCGAGATGACGGCCCGAGCCGCGGCCGGGCCCCGGCCGGCGCGCTTCGCCGCGCTCGCCCACCGCAACTTCCGCCTGCTCTGGGCCGGCCTCATCGTCTCCAACGTCGGCACCTGGATGCAGCTCGTCTCGCAGGCGTGGCTGATCCATGAGATGACCGGCCGCGCGACCGACCTCGGCATCCTCGGGCTCGCGCGGGCGGTGCCGCTCATCGTGCTCTCGCTCGTGGGCGGCACGATCGCGGACCGGGTCGACAAGCGCCGCCTGCTCTACGTGACCCAGACGCTGGCCGCCGCGTTCGCCCTCTGCCAGGCGGCCCTGACCCAGGTCGGCTGGATCCAGGTCTGGCACATCTGGGTGTTCGGCTTCCTCTCCGCGACCGTGCTCGCCTTCGACCAGCCCTCGCGCCAGGCGCTCCTGCCCCACCTGGTGCCGCGCGGGGACTTCCTTTCCGCGATCGCGCTCATGTCGGTCACCTTCAACGGAGCCGCCGTCCTCGGCCCGGCGCTGGCGGGCCTGCTCATCCCCGTGGCCGGCTTCGCCTCGACGTTCTACCTGAACGGCCTGAGCTTCGGCGCCGTTCTGTGGGCACTGGCGCGCTTGCATCTGCCGGCGGCGCCGCCGCCCGCGGCGCACCCGCCCGTCCTCCGCCAGGTGGCGGACGGGCTCGCCTACATCTGGGGCCACCCGACGCTGCGGGCGCTCACGCTGCTGGCGGCCGCCTTCGGCCTCTTCGGCGCGCCGTACAATCAGATGCTCCCGGTCTACCGCGTCGTCCTCCACATCGACGAGCGGGGGCTCGGCTTCCTCTCCTCCGCTCCGGGTCTCGGCACCGTGCTCGGCGGTCTCGTGCTGGCCAGGTTCTCCGACATCCGGGCCAAGGGTCGGCTCCTCGTGGCGAGCGCGGGCCTCTTCGTGGCCGCCGTGATCGCCTTCGCCTACTCCCAGCACTACTCCGCCTCGGTCGCGATCCTCGTCCTGGTGGGGGCGTTCGCCACCGCGTTCTCTTCGACGACCCAGACCCTCCTCCAGCACACGACCGAGGACCGGATGCGGGGACGCGTGGTCAGCATGTACACGATCACCGTGATCGGCTTCCAGCCCCTCGGCGCGCTCGATCTCGGCTGGGGGGTGGACCGGCTGGGGGCGCCACTCGCGATCTCGGCCGCCGCTCTGGTGGTGGCGGTGGCGACGCTCGTGCTGGCGCCGCGGGTGAAGCGCCTCACCTGACCAGCCGGTCGCGGGCGGAGCCCAGGCCCGGCCCCGGGGCGGGTCAGTCGCGCGCGTTCGCCAGCGCGGCCGCGGCGGCGCGCAGATCGTCCTCGGTGTCGACGCCGATCGTGGGCTCGTCGGTCTCGACGACCGTGATCGGGATCCCGCTCTCGAGGAATCTGAGCTGCTCGAGCTTCTCGGCGAGCTCGAGCGGCGAGGGCGCCCGCCGGTGGAAGGCCTCGAGCGCCGCGCGTCGGTACGCGTAGAGGCCGATGTGCTTGAAGCGGACGACGCCGCGCCCGTCGCGGTCGTAGGGGACCGCGTACTTCGAGAAGTAGAGCGCCCGGCCGTCGGCCGCGCACACGACCTTGTTGACGTTCGGGTTGTCCGCCTCGTCGGGCCGGAGCCGGATCCTGAGCGTCGTCACCTCGGTGTCGGGGCGTTCCTGGAAGGGCGCGACGAGGAGCGCGACGTGGCGCGGCGTGATCAGCGGCTCGTCGCCCTGGATGTTCACGTACACGTCGGCGGCGCGCGCCTGCGCGACTTCCCACACGCGGTCGGTGCCCGAGGGATGATCGGGCGAGGTGGGGACGGCCGGGATACCGTGCGCGCGGCACACGGCCAGCACCTCGTCGGAATCCGTGGCCACCAGGAGGTCCGCGAGCACGGGCGAGCGCCGGGCGCGCGCGTACACGTGGCAGAGCATCGGCTGACCGGCGATGTCGCGGAGCACCTTTCGCGGCAGCCGCGAGGAGTGGAGGCGGGCGGGGATGACGCCGAGGACGTCGAGCCCCGCGGCCATCTCAGCCCTTGATGGCGTCGCGCGCGCTCCGGGCCGCGGCCGCCGGGAAGCGCAGGTCGTTGACGTGATTCGGGGTCATGCGGGCAGCCATCCTAGCAGACTCTCGCGACCCCGTCACCGGCGCCGGAGCGCTCCGCGAGCGGTGCGCCGGCGCGGCCCCCCCGGGTAGAATAGCGGTGTGGCCGACCCTGGGTCGATCCCCGCGGTGGAGCCGAGCCGGCATCTCGAGATCCTCCACACCGTCGCGTCGGCCCTCAGCCGGTCGCTCGACGTCGAGGAGGTCCTCCGGACCGCCCTCGTCGCGCTCACCCACGTGACGGGCCACGAGATCTCGAGCCTGCATCTCCTCTCCCCCGATGGCTCGACGCTCCAGCTCCGGGGTGACCGCGGGCTTTCCAAGCGGCTCCGTGAGGTGAACCGGTCGCTGCCCGTGGGCCAGGGGCTGATCGGGCACGTCGCCGCCGAGGCGGATACGCTGGCCCTCACGGAGGTGACGGAGTCCCCGCTGCTCTTGCCCGCCGCGCGCGAGGTCGTCGCCGCCGACGGCATCCGGTCGTTCGTGTGCGTGCCCATCCGCGCCCAGGGCCGTGTCCTCGGCACGCTCTCGCTCGGGCGTCAGGTCCCGGAGCCGTTCTCTCCCGCCGAGGTGCGGTTGCTCGAGGCGACCGCGGATCAGATAGGGGTCGCCCTCGACAACGCGCGGCTCTATTCCGAGCTCCGGCGGCAGCTCGAGGAGCTCAAGCGCACCCAGGCCCAGCTGATCCACGCCGAGAAGCTCGCCGCCGTCGGCGAGCTGGCCTCGGGGGTGGCGCACGAGATCAACAACCCCCTGACGACGATCCTCGGAGAGGTGCAGCGCCTGGAGATGAGCGCGCAGAGCGACGAGGTGCGCGCCCGCCTGCACGTGATCGCCGAGGAGAGCGCCCGCGCGGCGGGGATCGTACAGAACCTCCTGCTGTTCGCGCGGGCGTATCCGCCCCAGCGGACGCTCTGCGTCGTGGCGGACCAGGTCCAGCGGGTCCTCGGGCTCAACGCCTACCAGTTCCAGGTCGACAACGTCCGCGTAGTCACGGACTTCTCCCCGGCGCCCCCGGTCTGGGCCGACGACAACCAGATCCAGCAGGTGCTGCTGAATCTCGTCCAGAATGCGCACCAGGCGATGACCGCGGCCCGCGGGCGGGGCGTGCTGACCGTCCGCCTCCGGCCCGCCGAAGGCGCCGTGCGAATCGAGATCCTCGACGACGGCCCCGGGATCCCCCCCGAGCACCTGCGGCGGATCTTCGACCCCTTCTACACGACCAAGCCTCCCGGCGAAGGCTCCGGCCTCGGCCTCTCCGTCTCGTACGGGATCGTCAGCGAGCACGGCGGAAAGCTCTGGGCCGAGAACCGGCCCGAGGGCGGCGCCGCCTTCCACCTCGAGTTGCCGATCGCGGGGCCGGCGCCGATGCCGGCGCCCCCGCCGCCGCCGCGACGGGAGCTGCCGCTGCTTTCGCGGCCGCTCAAGGTGCTGCTCGTCGAGGACGAGCGGCGCGTGGCCGACGTGCTGGCGAGCCTGCTCCGGCGCCTCGGCCACACGGCGGATGTGGCGATCGGCGGCCGGGACGGTCTGACGCGGGCGGCCGCTGGCGTCTACGACGTCGTCTTCGTCGATCTGAAGATGCCGGAGATGGACGGCCGCGAGTTCTGGAGGGAGCTGGGGGCGCGGGATGCGCCGCTGGCGCGGCGGACCGTGTTCACGACGGGGAACCCCCGCTCGCGCGAGGCTCAGGCGATCGAGGCCGACGGCCTACCGATGCTCGGCAAGCCTTTCACGCTCAAGGAGCTGGCGGAGGTCCTCCGGGCAGCCGTTCAGCGCTAGACAATCGGAGGGGGCCTCGACGGCCCCCTCCGAGCCGCCCCCAGAACCCGGTTGCGCCGGCAAAGCCGGCGCTCGAAGCGGGTCAATTCGATGGGTCACTCGCCAGACAAATCGCGGGGCCTGGGCGTCTCACCGGAAATCCGGGCGGGCTCGTGATCAGGGTCGGCGGGGAGGCTCGGCGTCGATGCGCTGGTCTGGACGCAGGTCGGCGGTGAAGCGGTAGATCGCGTCGTCGCCCACGACGGCGTAGAGAACTTCCAGCCTGTCCTCGGGGCGATCGCCCGTGAGCTCGCCGACCGCGAGAGACCTGACTGGCTGCGGGGCTCTCCAGCTCGGCCGGGCGAGGGTTCGGGTCACCTCGGCCACCCATTGCTCCCCATTCGGCGTCTTCTTCTCCAGCCGGATGTCGATCCGGATCAGGCTCGAGTCCTTGAGGGCGACGTAGACGTCCGACTGGCCACCGTCGCACGCGGTGAGGGGGCTCGGCAGCGATCCTCGCAGCTGCACGCGGTCCACCTTCAGGACCAACGGCTGGTCGCCGAAGCCTCGCCAGAGATACAGCTGGGACCGATCACGAACGCGCTGGATGAAGACGAACGCGCTGTCCTGGGCCGCGCGCCCGATGCTCGTCACGCAGTCGGGAGGGTGATCCGATCCGAACAGGTCGGCGATGGCGAAGCGTCCCTTCAGGGCGATCTCTCGCCGCCCACCCCCCTGCTGGGCGGCGTGGTTCGCGTCGAGATCGTACAGCGCCACCTGACGCCCCCCGTCCTCGAGCGTCACCAGGGAAGAGCCGAGCGTTGCGGCGCCCACCGTCGCACCCGCCGGAGGGGGCTGCGGGACCCAGTGGTCCGGGCTGAGATCGCGGAGCCCCGTTCCGTAATCGAGTGGCATCCAGACGCGACCATCGGCCAGCAGAGCGGGTTCATCCCGCCGGCCGCCGACGAGCGAGAGCCCCGCTCTCTCCGGCATCGAGAGCAGACGGTCGCCCCGCGGGCTCCACGCGGAGAACGCCCCGGTCGGGCCGTCCTGCGCCACGACGTACGGGCGGCGGCCGGCGGCGGGGAGTGTCGAATAGCTCGGGGCGGTGACGCTGGCGAACGCTGTGGCCGGCCGCGACGCGAAGACGCCGACGGGGCCACGGGCGCGGAGCGGGTACTGGCGCGCCGCCGCCAGCGCGTTCACCCAGACCGGCCCTGTCCGCGGCAGGAGGACTCCGTTCCGGGCGGGAACGTCGGCCGGCCGCCGGAGGAAGTCGAGCTCGCTCCGGTACCGGATGGGCCGCAGGGAAAACGAGCGGGCTCGGACCGACGGGGCCGAGGTCAACTCCTCATCGGCGTCGATCGCGATCGCCGGCAGGTACCCGGGCGCAAGAATGTTCAGCTCTTCGTGCCGCAGCCAGACCGGGCAGCGCGTTCTTCCGGCGAGGCCGGCTATCCAGAAGCGGCCATTGGTGCCCGTCGTCGTCTCGACCAGCGAGTAGGACCAGCTCTCGCCGCTGTCCGGGGTCTGCCCCGCGCAGTCGATGACCCGACTGAAGGTCAGCGCGGCGCCGGCCACAGGCCGCTGGGTCTCGGCGTCGACGACCCTGCCGGTGATGGGCGTCGCGAGCCCGGCAGAGTAGCCACACCCGGCGGCGCTCGCCCCTATGGCGAGCACGCAGAGAATGACCGGGCCCGCCGGCGCTGGAACCGGGCTAATCCGACCGGCCCCTAATACGCGGGGAGGCGGCCGGTCTTCACGCCCGACTTCCTGAGCGCGGCCACCTCCTCGCTGGCCTTGGCGGCGAGGAAGCGGCTGTCGCTGGCGATGGTCACGAACTGGAAGCCGTCGTTGATCATCTTCTGCGCGTAGGCCACCGTGTTGTTGTGGAGCCCGGCGATGATGTTGTGGCGCTTGCAGGCGGCGAGAATCTTCCGGATCGCGTCCACCACGGGCGGGTCCGTCTTGTCCAGCCCCGGCTTGTAGCCGAGAGAGAGGCTCAGGTCGGCCGGCCCGATGTAGACGGCGTCGATCCCGGAGACGCTCAGGATGTCGTCCAGGTTCTCGACAGCCTGCTTCGTCTCGATCATCGGGATGACGAGGACGTCGGCGTTGGCCCGGTCGGCGTAATCGGGACCCGCGTAGATCGACGCCCGGACCGGCCCGAAGCTCCGATAGCCGAGCGGCGGGTATTTGCACGAGCGGACCAGTGCTTCGGCGTCCGCCCGGGTATTGATCATCGGGCAGATCAGCCCGAAGACCCCCGCGTCCAGCACCTTCATGATGAAGCCGGGATCATTCCAGGGCACCCGGGCCAGCGGGACGGTCGGGGTGGTGGAGATCGCCTGCAGCATCGTCACGGCAGCCTGGTAGTCCACGACGCCGTGCTGCATGTCCACCGTGAGGGAGTCGAATCCCTGGTGGGCCATCACTTCGGCCGAGAAGGCGCTGGGGATCGCCAGCCATCCGTTGATCACGGTGTCGCCCCTGGCCCAGATCGCTTTCAGTGCGTTTTCTCTCACGATGGTCTCCTCCGGCGATGTCGACTAGAGCTTCTCCAGCAGCAGCCCCTTCAGATAACCCGTTTCGGGGACCGTTAGCAAGACCGGATGATCCCGGCTCTGGCCGAGCGGCTCGAGCGTGCGCATCCCCACCCCCAGGTCCTGGGCGGCCGCCCGGCAGACCTCCTCGAACCGGGCCAGGGAGACGTGATGCGAGCACGAGAACGTGGCCAGGATACCTCCGCGCTCGAGCAAGTGCATCGCCCGCAGGTTGATCTCCTTGTAGCCGCGGGAGGCCGCGTCGATTGCGTCCTTGCGGCGGGTGAACGGCGGGGGGTCCAGGACCACGAGGCCGAAGCGCGCGCCCTCGCGCTCGAGCCGGCGGAGCTCGTCGAAGGCGTTCGCTTCGCGGAGCTCGACCCGCCCGCCGAAGCCGTTCAGGTCGAGATTGGCGGCGGCGCCCGCGACGGCCTCGGCCGAGGAGTCGAGGCAGACCGCCCGCTCGGCGCCCGCGGCGAGCGCCTGAGCCGCGAAGGCACCGGTATAGGCGAAGGCGTCGAGCACGGTCCGACCGGCGGCCCGGCGGGCGACCCGCAGTCGGTTCTCGGCCTGGTCGAGGTAGAAGCCGGTCTTGTGGCCCGCCCCGATCCGCACGCTGAACCGGGACGGGCCCTCGGCGACGGTGACGGTCTCGGGTCCGGCGCCGTCGAGCCATCCCCGGCGCGGCTCGAAGCCCTCGAGCCGGGCGGCCCCGGGCTCGTCGGCGACGTAGATGGCAACCTCGCCGACCGAACGGCGAAGGGCGGTGGAGATCGACGGGAGGGCGCGCGACATCCCGAGCGTCAGACACTGGACGACGGCGACCTGGCCGTAGCGGTCGACCACGAGCCCGGGCAGGCCGTCGCCTTCGCTCCAGACGAGGCGGCGGGCTTCGCCGGGGAGGTCGAGCCCCCGCCGGTACGCGACCGCCTCGCCGATCCGGTCCGCGAACCAGGCGGGATCGATGGACTCGTCTCGGCGGGTCAGGATCCGGCAGGCGAGCGAGGTCCGGGGGTTGTAGAAGCCCCGGCCGACGAAGGCGCCGGCGGCGTCCACCACGGTGACCGCGTCACCGGGCTCGGGAGCGCCGTCGACACTGGCGATCTCGCCCGCATAGATCCAGGGATGAACCCGACTCCGTCCTCCCGGGCGCCGGAGCCGGAGCCGCGGGCTACTTCTTCCGGAGGACAACGACCATCAGCAGCGGATGGCGTGAGCGCTCGAGTACCTGGTGCGGCTTGAAGCCGAAGAACCACTGCACGAACTGGAATCCCCCTGCCAGCGCCACCAGCGACTTCATCTCCTGGGGGAAGACCATGCGGGAGAGGTGGGTCTGGCGGTAGATGCGCCGGGTGCCGTTCTCGATCGCCTCGAGCTCCATCCGCTCGCGAAAGATCTGGGAGACCGGATCAACCTCGTCGAGGGCCGAGAACGACGCGCGCACGATCAGCCGCCCGCGCCGCCTGGACCAACTCCACCGACGGGCGGGGTCGGTCCACGACGAGGCGAGGTAGCGGTCGAACACGTAGAGGCCGCCCGAGCGGATCGCCCGCGCGACCGCCCGCAGATGGCCGATCAGGACGGCGTTGGTGAGCAGGTGTCCCTGCGAGTCCTGCATGCAGATCGCCGCGTCGACTGGCGCCGGGAGGCGGAAGTTCGCCATGTCACCGACCACGAGAGCGGGCTCGAATCCGGCCTGGCCCGCCCGCCGCGAGAGGAAGGCGATGTTCTCGGGCGAGAGGTCGAGGCCCGACATCCGGTAGCCTCGCGCCGCCAGCCGGAGCAGGTGCGGGCCGGTGCCGCAGGCGATGTCGAGCACTCGCCGGATCCGCCGGCGGGCGAACCGCTTGAAGCAGTATTCGAGGAAGTCGACTTCGCCCTTGCGGTTCAGGTCGAAGGCGATCTCGTAGAGCCGGGGCGCGGAGTAGTGGGTCTTCCGGCTCGGCTCTCGTGCGGCCCGATGCACCGCCCGGGTGGTTTTTACCATAGCCTCATCATTAGCGCCGCGGCTTCGCCGATCTGGGAATCTTGGCTCGCCTCGATCAATTCGGGCCTCGCCTCGCAGCGGGCTCGCGGCTTCGCCATTCCCGGAATCCTGGCTCCCCTCGCCTCCGGCTACGGCTCGCACTGCAATCTCGCCGACGCTGCTCGGCTCGAACTGCGGGCTGCGGCTCGCACCCCAGCCGCGGCGCTTGCGATAGGGAACGCTCGGCTTCGCCTCGCAGCTTTGTTATTTGCCCCACCAGGCCAGCAGCGCCTCCCGGATCACCCAGGAGCCGGCGATACCGGTCCGCGCAGTCGGGTCCCAGGCGTGCGTGACCTCGACCAGGTCGCCGCCGATGACCGTAGCGGCGCCGACCAGGCGCACGATCTCGATCAGCTCGGGGACGCTGAGCCCGCCCGGCTCCGGCGAGCCGGTGCCGGGCGCGTGCGCCGGGTCCAGGACATCGACGTCGATCGTCACATAGAGCGGGTGACCCAAGAGCTCGGGCAAGACGCGCCTCACCACGTCCAGCGGGTGCCCGGCCATCGCCGGGAAGAAGTTCGGGCGCCGGCGCTCGAACTCCTCCCGGGAGCCCGTCCGCATGCCGACCTGGTAGACCTGCTCGGCCGGCACCACGTCCATGATGCGGGCCATCGCCGAGGCGTAGTTGTACCGCTCGCCCAGGAACTCCTCGCGGGTGTCGGGATGGGCGTCGAGCTGGAGGATCCGGAGGTCCGGGAGGGCGGGGAAGATCGCCTCGATCACGGGCACCGTGGCCGTGTGGTCGCCGCCCAGCATGAACGGGCGGAGCCCGGGGTGCCACCAGCGCCGGACCTCGTCACGGGCGGCGTCGAGCTGCGCCCGGGGCGCCGCGTCCACCGGCAGCTCGCAGTCACCGAGGTCGCACAGAGGCAGGTCCTCCAGGTCGCGCCCGAGGACGGCAGAGTAGGTCTCGATCGAGTCCGAGGCGAGCCGAAGATCCCGGGGCCCGGTGTCGGCCCCCTTGCGCAAGTTGACGTGACCCTCGAAGGGGATGCCGAAGACGACGATGCCGCCCGGGGAAAGCGACTTCCCGCAGGCGATGAACCGGGGCGACGCTGGCCTCACCCGTCACGCAGGCCGGTGAAGAGGGTCCAGATGCAAGGCGGCGAGAGAGCGACGACCGAGGCGTACGCGGTTGTACGCCGCAGGGAGGAGCGACCGAGCCAACGCCGCAGATGGGCCGTCTTCATCGGCCTGCTAGGCCAGGTCGTCGTCGGAGAAAAGGGCGATCGCGGCCACGGCGCAGCCGATCCGCTCGACGGTGTGCTCCGTCGCGAAGACCCTGAGCTCGCGGACCGCCTCACCCCGGACGCGGAAGGCCTCGTTCAGCATCTCCCGGATCTTCCGCTCGGCCGTCTGCCGGTCGGCGACGTCGTGGTACTCCATGATGACCCCGGGCTTGGCGGGATCGTCGGGGAGCGCATAGCCAACGGCCGCGGCGACCACTTGGCCGGGCACCTCGCTCGTCTCCGCCGCATAGGCGGTGGGGACGAGGGCGCCCGGCTTGATCTTGGGCAGCTCCACGATATCGACGTCGGGGGGAACGATGCTCGAGACCTTGATGAGGTTGATGTTGCCGATGCCGGCTGCCAGCAGGGCGTTGTCGAAGGCGTTCAGGCTGCTCCCGCCCTCCGCGTGGCCGGCGGTGGCCGCCGCCATGGTGACGTTCTTGCGCATTCGCGCCTCCCTTCTCGCCTCCTTCGTGGTCACGCGGCCTGCGACGCCGCGCCCGCCTGGTTCTCTAGGCCCACTCTAGCCGGTGGTCGATCGAACGCAAGAGGAATTTTGCCCGACCGCTGGCGCCGAAGCGGTCGGAAACCCGCATTTTTTTCTTGCAATCGAAAAATTCTGACCCTACTGTGAGGAAGTTTTACTCGAAAAAAATTTTTTCGCGCCCGCGACGCAACGGGCGCGTGCGGTGAGAGGAAGTGGGACGGCGGCGCACGGTGTGTCGCCAGGAGAGGTGCGGTAGATGGCGCAGGCGCGGAAAAGGGGGGCTACGGGATTGAACGCCCTTGGACGGCATCTGCTTCTGGAGTTGTTCGATTGCGCTCCCGATGCCATCGACAGCCTCGAAGCCGTGAAGGGCGCGCTCGTAGAAGCAGCCAAGCGGGCGCACGCCACCATCGTCGACGTCGTATTCCACGAGTTCAATCCCTTCGGGATCAGCGGGGTGGTCGTCATCGCCGAGTCCCATCTCTCGATCCACACCTGGCCCGAATACCGCTACGCGGCAGTCGACATCTTCTCCTGCGGCGATGTGCTGAAACCCGAGGTCGCCGCCCGGTACCTGGTCGAGCAGTTCGCCGCCGAGCGCACCTCTGTCGTCGAGATGCAGCGGGGAATGTTCCTGCAAACGGGCGGCGTCCTGCCGAACAGGACCGTCGCCGTCGCCCGGGCCTGAGGGGTTGATCAACCCGCAGAGCTACAAGTGGTTCTTCGAAACCACCACGCCGGTCGAAGGCCACATGCACGCCATCGTCCGGACGATCGTTTCGGCCCGGACCAAGTTCCAGCAAGTCGAGATCATGGAGACCGCGTCCTACGGCAAGTGTCTCGTCCTCGATGGGCGCATCCAGTCGAGCCAGAGTGACGAGTTCGTCTACCACGAGGCGCTGGTCCACCCGGGCCTGCTCGCGGTCGACCCGCCGCCCACGCGTGCCCTCGTGATCGGGGGCGGGGAGGGGGCGACCCTCCGCGAGATCCTCAAGTGTCCCTCGATCCAGCGGGCCGTCATGGTCGACATCGACGACGAGGTGGTCGCCCTCTGTCGCCAGCACCTGCCCGAGATGCACCAGGGCGCGTTCGACGATCCACGCGCCGAGCTCCGCCACGAGGACGCCCGCGCCTACCTGGAGCGGACCGACGAGCGCTTCGACCTGATCATCGTCGACCTGGTCGAGCCCCTCGAGGAGGGCCCGGCCTGCCTGCTCTTCACGAGGGAGTTCTACACGCTGATCCGGGAGCGGCTGACGGCCCGGGGTGTCATGACCATGCAGGCAGGGATGACGAAGGTCGGCGAGCTCCTGTTCTTCACGGCGGTCCACCGGACACTGCGGGAGGTGTTCCCCGTGGTGGCTGGCTACCAGGCGTTCGTCTCGTGCTTCGGCACGCCGTGGGGCTTCATCCTCGCGTCGAAGAGCGGGGATCCCCGGCGGCAGACGGGCGAGACGATCGACCGGCTCATCGCCGAGCGGATCAAGGGCGCGGTCGAGTACTGGGGAGGGCCCACCCATCTGCACTCGTTCAACCTCCCGACGTTCTTGAGCCGGGCGATCGAGCAGCAGGACCGCATCATCACCGACCAGCACCCCCTCATCGTCGGCTGAGGTGAACCTGTCTGACTAACCCTCCCGTGAATATCCCTCTGGTCGCCTGCGCGGTGCGGGCCCCCAGCCCCGCGAACCGCTCCCTCCGATTGGTCTAAGATGCCGGCCCAGCGCGGTCTCGGGCTGATCCTCCTCGTCGTCGTAGTGGGCCTCGTGGTCGGCTCGCTCCTCGGCGAGCTACTCGGGACACTGCTCCGGGGGGGCTGGCTCCAGGAGGTCCTGACGCGGGGTCCCACGATCGGGCTCACGACGCCGGCGACCCTCGACTTCCGCTTCCTCTCCCTGACGCTCGGATTCTCACTCAAGGTGAACCTGGTCGGTCTGATCGGCGTTGTCCTGGCCGCTGCCGCGCTTCGCCGGCTCTAGCCGAGCCTCGCGGGGCTCGCGCCTCGGCCCGGCTCGCCTGTGACTCCGGAAGTCGTGCTGGCGTCGGCATCGCCCCGGCGCCGAGACCTGCTCCGTCGGATCTGCCCCGAGTTCAGGGTCGTGCCGAGTGCGATCGCGGAAGAGGCGCTCCCGGGGCCACCGGCCGAGGTCGCCGGTGCGCTCGCGCTGGCCAAGGCGCGGGCCGTGGCCGAGACGGCCCCCGACGCCGTCGTCCTCGGCGCCGACACGATCGTCGTCGTAGACGGCGAGATCCTGGGGAAGCCCGGCGGGGTCGCCGATGCGGCGCGGATGCTGCGGCGTCTCCGGAATCGCCCTCACGAGGTCCTGACCGGGGTCGCGGTCGTGCGCGCCCGCGAGCGTGACGAACGGACGGCGGTCGTACGCACCCGCGTGACGATGCGAGACTACTCGGAGGCGGAGATCGCGCGCTACGTCGCGACCGGCGAGCCCCTCGACAAGGCGGGCGCGTACGCGGTCCAAGAGGGAGGCGGCCAGCTCGTCGCGCGGGTGGACGGGTGTTACACCAATGTCGTCGGGCTACCGCTCACGACGACCCGCGCGCTCCTCGAGGCGTTCGGCGTCACCGTGCTCCGGCAGGGGTGAGCACGTGGCGCAGCGGCCCCAGGCGGAGCATCTCGGCGATGGGCGGCACGCGCAGGACCCTCGGGAGAGGAACGTGCTCGCGGACGATGTCGATCGACGCCGCGAGCGCGCCGGGCTCGACGAGACCCTGCGGCAGGTAGATCTTCCGGCTGCCGGCCAGACGAACGGCGAAGTCGTCGGACAGGCCGACCTCCTGACGCGGGAGCCGCTCGGCGACCTCGTCCGCGCCCGCCGTCTCGAGCCGGCTGACTGCGCGGAGGAGGGCCCGCGAGACGGCTTCGACCTGCACGTCGGGCACGCGGTGCCGCGCCGACTCGAAGACAGCCGCGTGCACGGTCGGGCGCCCGAGCGCCCG
>Ga0070699_100003097_pt1 | contig 14716 bp, 14 predicted proteins | sample KBSK1503metaG_FD_65473 | JGI IMG/M metagenome (GOLD analysis project Ga0070699, IMG submission 65473) | Corn, switchgrass and miscanthus rhizosphere microbial communities from Kellogg Biological Station, Michigan, USA - KBS K1-50-3 metaG | ecosystem: Host-associated > Plants > Roots >...
CCGCTCGCGTGCCGCGGCGACGAACGGGGCGGCCGGCTCCGTCAGCTCGACACCCCACATCAAGCCGCGTCCCCGCACCTCCGCGACGCGCGTGCGGCGGGCGGCCAGCTGCGCGAGCCGTCCGCCGAGCCACTCGCCCTTGCGGCGCACCTCGGCGAGGAACTCGGGCGCGGCGATCGTGCGCACCACGTCGAGGGCGACGCCGGCGACGAGCGGCCCGCCCCCGAACGTTGTGGCGTGATCACCCGGCTTGAGCGCCGCGGCGACGGCGCCCGTGAGCAGCACCGCCCCCATCGGCAGCCCGCCGGCGAGCGGCTTGGCGAGCGTGAGCACGTCGGGCACGATGCCCGTCTGCTCGTAGGCGAAGAGCGTACCGGTGCGACCCAGCCCGCACTGCACTTCGTCGAAGATCACCGCGACGCCGCGCGAATCGCACAGCTCGCGGACGAACCCGAGCCACTCGGGATCCACCGGCCGGACACCGCCCTCGCCCTGCACCGGCTCGACGATCACGGCCGCGGTGCGCGACGCCGACACGGCGTGATCCACCGCCGCCCAATCCTCGCGCGGCACGATGCGGATGCCCGGGACCAGCGGCTCGAACGGCTTGCGGTACTCGGGGCGGTCGGTAGCGGCCAGAGTCGCGAACAGTCGGCCGTGAAACGAGCCCGAGAACGCGACGATTTCCGGCTTGCCGGACCATTTGCGGGCGAACTTGAACGCCGCCTCGTTCGCTTCGGCGCCCGAATTGCAGAAGAACACGCGATCGGCGAACGAGTGCGCCACGAGCTCCTCCGCGAGCCGCTCGCCCGCCTCCGTGCGGTACAGGTTCGAGACATGGATGAGGCCGGAGCTCAGGCCCCGCTCGATCGCTCCGCGGACCACGGCGTGGTTGTAGCCGAGCGCGTTCACGCCGATGCCGGCGACGAAGTCGAGGTAGCGCGCCCCGTCGTCGGCGACGAGCTCCGCGCCGTTCCCCGCCACGAACACGGGGCCGGCGCGGGAATACACCTCGAGCAGCGCGGACAGCGCCGAAGGGACGGTGGTCACGCGGGCTGCGGAGCGGGAGCGCGGGCGACGAGGCGCGTGCCGGCGCCCGGGTCTTCCAGCAGACGCAGGTCGCCGATGCGGACGGCGCGAGCGCCGGCCCGGAGCGCCGCGGTCGCGGCCCGCAGCTTCGCGGCCATGCCGTCCGTCGCTGCGCCGGCGTCGATCAGCGCTTCCACGTCCTCCGCGTCCAGGGCGGGGCGCAGCACGCCGTCCACTTGCACGCCGGCGACGTCGGAGACGAGCAGCAGCTCCGCGGCGTGCAGCGCCCCCGCGATCGCGGCTGCGGCGGCGTCCGCGTTGACGTTGAGCGGTGGGCCGCCGTCGGCGGCCGGGGGGGGGGGTGCCATCGGGGCGATCACGGGGGTCAGGCCCGCGAGCAGGAAGCTCTCGAGCAGCCCGGCGCGCACCTGAGCGATCTCCCCCACCATCCCGAGCCCGCCCACGGGACGCGCCACGAGCAGCCCACCGTCCACGCCCGACAACCCGACGGCGTCGAGCCCCGCCGCGCGCAGCGCCGCGACCACCTGCCGGTTCACCGGGCCGCCCAGCACGAGCTCCACCACCTCCGCGATCTCGGGAGTGGTGACGCGCAAGCCATCCCGCTGCTCGACGGTGAGACCGAGCCTGCGGCACAGCGCGCTGATCGCGCGCCCGCCGCCGTGCACCACGACCACCGGATCGAGGCGCACGAGCGCCCGGGCGCAGGTCGCGAGCCAGCCGGGGCGATCGAGCTCATTGCCGCCCAGCTTCACCACGCGCGCGCTCAGCATACGAGTCCCGCCGTCTCAGGCAGCCCAAGCATCACGTTCATGTTCTGAATCGCCTGTCCCGCGGCACCCTTCACGAGGTTGTCGATCGCCGCGATCACGGTGAGTCGCGGGCGGCGCACGTTGGCGACGGCCACCACGCCGATCGCGACCCGGTTGCGGTACACGACGTCCTTGAGCGACGGCAGCGCGCCGCGCAGCACCGTCACGCACGGCTCGGCGGCGTACACCGCTTCGTAGATCCCCTCGGCGGTCGCCTGGTCGACCTCCCGGGTCAAGGGCACGTGGATCGTCTCGAGAATCCCTCGCTTCACGGGGAGCAGATGGGGCGTGAACACCACGTCGCCCGTGAAGCCGCCCTCGCGCGCGAGCGTGGCCTTCAGTTCGGGGAGATGGCGGTGGTCGTTGCCCACCCCGTACGCCCGGAAATCCTCGGCCACTTCGCCGAACAGGAGCTCGCGCTTGGGCGTGCGGCCTGCGCCCGTGACACCCGAGGCCGCGTCGATCACCACCTCGCGCGACTCGTCGATCAGGCCGTGCCGCACGAGCGGCAGCAGTGCGAGCAGCGCCGCGGTCGGGTAGCAGCCCGGGTTCGCCACCAGCTCGGCGGCGGGGAGCCGCGGCCGCGTCACCTCCGTGAGGCCGTACACCGCCTCCGGCGACAGCCGGAAATCCGACGACAGGTCGACGGTACGCTTGCCGGCCGCGCGCGCCTCGCGCACGTAGCGACCGGACACGCCGTGCGGCAGCGCCGACAGCACGATCTCGGCGCGCCCGAGCGGCGCATCGTCGACGCGCACCAGCTCGACGCCGTCCAGCGTCTCACCCGCGGCCGAGTCGGCGGTGGCGAACACGACCGACGCCCCGGGATGCCGGGTGAGCAGCCGCAGCAACTCCTGCCCGACATAACCCGAGGCACCCAGGACACCCACGGGCACCGATGAATTAATATTCATTTCTTCGGAAAAATATGCATTTGCACGGCGAGTGCAAGGGTCGTAGCCTTTCCGCCCATGACCCGTGCGCTTCCCGCCGTGTTGCTGACACTGCTGTGGCGCGGTGTCGGCGCCCAGACGCCGGCGCCCCGACCGGTGACGGTCACGGACCTGTTCCGGCTGCGCGACGTGGCCGATCCCCAGCTCTCCCCTGACGGCGCCTGGGTCGCCTACACCGTGGCCCGGGCCGATTCGATCGAGGACAAGCAGCCCGGCGCGGTGTGGATGACGAGCTGGGACGGCACGCGCACCCTGCGCCTCACCAATTCGCCGCAGGGGGAAAGCGGGCCGCACTGGAGCCCGGACGGACGCTGGCTCGGGTTCCTCTCGAGCCGCGAAGACGAGCACACGCAGCTCTGGCTGCTGGATCGTGCGGGGGGCGAAGGCCGTAAGCTCACGAGCTTCGGCGGCGACGTCGAGGATTACGTGTGGGCCCCCGATGGCAAGCGGCTCGCGGTCGTGGTTGCGGACGCCGACACGGCGAAGCCCAAGACGCCCGCCCCCATCGTGATCGACCGGTTCCAGTTCAAGCAGGACGAGATCGGCTACCTCGGCAAGGAGCGGCGCCATCTGTACCTGGTCGACGTCGAGACCGGACATGGCACGATCCTCACGCCCGGGCAGTACGACGAGCTGCTTCCCGCCTGGTCGCCGAACGGCCGTTCGCTCGTGTTCGTGAGCAAGCGGCGCGTCGAGTTCGACCGGGACAACAACTGGGACCTGTACGTGATGGACGCCGTCCCCGGGGCCGTGCCCCGTCAGCTCACGACGTTCGAGGGCCCGGACAACGATCCCGAGACGGAGAGCCGCCCCGCGTGGAGCCCGGACGGGCGCTCGATCGCCTACCTCCAGGGCGGGCCGCTGAAACTCATCTACTACGGCCTCCAGAGGCTCGCGGTGGTTCCGGCCGCGGGCGGCACGCCCCGCGTCCTCACCGCCGCGCTCGACCGCAGTGTGGCCAACCCCACGTGGTCCCCGGATGGGGCGGCGATCCTGTTTCAGCTGGAGGACGACCGCTCGGTACAGCTGGCCCGCATTCCCGCTGCGGGCGGTGCGATCGAGCGGCTGATCGCCGGAGCCCGCGTCGTCACCGGCTTCACCACGGCGCCGGGTGGGAGGGTCGCCGTCGCGGTCTCCACGCCGGACGCGCCCGCCGAGGTGTACGCGGTCGAGGGCGCCGGAAACGGGCTGCGCCCGCTGTCACGCCAGAACGACGCGTGGCTGAAGGAGGTGAAGCTCGCACCCACGGAACCCATCACCTTCAAGAGCCGCGACGGTACGACGGTGAACGGCCTCGTCGTGAAGCCGGCGGACGCCCGGGCGGGAGCGCGCCAGCCGGCGATTCTCCGCATCCACGGCGGCCCGGTGTCGCAGTTCCAGTACGAGTTCAGCCATCTGTTCCAGGTGCTCGCGGCCCGCGGCTACCTGGTGGTGGTCGCGAACCCGCGCGGCAGCTCGGGACGGGGGGAGGGCTACGCGACGGCCATCTATGCCGACTGGGGGAACAAGGACGCGCAGGATGTGCTTGGGGCGGTCGACTACGTGGTATCGCAGGGGCTGGCCGATCCGGCGCGGCTCGGCGTGGGCGGGTGGAGCTACGGCGGGATTCTCACCAACTACGTGATCGCCCAGGACCGACGCTTCAAGGCCGCCGTGAGCGGTGCGTCGGCTTCGAACATCCTGGCCGGATACGGGACCGATCAGTACGTGCGGGAATACGAAGGGGAGCTCGGCGTCCCGTGGCAGCACGCCGACGTGTGGCTCAAGCTATCGTCCCCGTTCCTGCACGCCGATCGGATCGTCACGCCGACCCTGTTCCTGTGCGGCGACAAGGACTTCAACGTACCCCTGCTCAACTCGGAGCAGATGTACCAGGCGCTTCGCAGCCTCGGCGTCGAGACCCAGCTCGTGATCTATCCGGGGGAGCATCACGGGATCAGCAAGCCGAGCCACCTGCGCGACCGGATGGAGCGGTATGTGGCGTGGTACGACAAGTATCTGAGGCCGTAGGGGCGCCGCCGTAGGGGCGCAGCATGCTGCGCCCCTACATCGGACGCATCGTCATTCCACGCGCTCGAGCCGCGGGTTGGGGCGATGGCTGCGGCCGACTTTGGCGACCGGTTTCCCCTCCACCCGCACCACGTCGGCCGTGAAGTCGAAGCGCCCCTGGAACAGGCTCGACCCGACTCCGTACATGTCCACGGGGACGTCCTCCTCCTCGAACTGGCGGATCTTCTCGACGGTGAATCCGCCGGACACCACGATCCGCACGAACTGGAATCCTTCCCTGTCGAGCGCGCCGCGCACGTTCCGCACCAGCTGCGGGTTGACCCCGGTCGGCTTGAACGTACCCATCTGCGGAATGACCGACTTGTCGACCAGCGTCTCGGACGTGTCGATGCGCACGCCGTAGAGCCGCTCGCCCAAGGCGCGGGCGACCTTGAGCGAGGTGTCGACGCAGTCGTTCTCGAAGTCGACGAGGGTGATGAGCCGGACACCCGGATCCATGAGCTCGGCGAACTTGCGGGAGGCGAGCACGGTGTCGCCGTCGTAAGCCGCGATGAGGGCGTGGGGCACAGTGCCCACGCCTTCGGAGCCCCACCACGATGCCTGCGCGTCGGTCGAGACGCCGATCGCGCCGGCGATATGGGCGGCGTAGCCGTCGCCCGTCTGCACCAGCCAGTGGTCGTGCCGCGCGGGGAAGAACATCACCTGCTTCGGCCGCGCGGCCTCGACCACGCGACGCGTGTTGGTCCCCACCTTGGTGCGACGGGCGAGGACGCCCAGGTACAGCGTCTCCAGATGAGCGAACGCGTCGTACGGCCCCTCGATGAGGAGCACCGTCTCCCACGGCTCGATCTCGTCGCCGTCGTACAGGGCGTACACCTGGAGCTCGTCCCATTCGGTGGAGCAGAGCTTGAGAATGGCGATCGCTTCGTCGATGCCGCCGAGGAAGGCGTGCGCCTTGCCGAACACCTGCATGGTCACGCAGGGGCGATGGTTGTCCTTGAGGAGCAGCTCCCGCGTGCGGACGAAGTACTTATCCGAGTAGTACCCCTCCCGCATTCGCTCGACGGGGAGGTGGAAAATCGAGGGATGGAGCCGCGCCTTCCGGGGCATCGCTGGATAATACCGCGCTCACCGCACCGCCGGCCAGGCGAAGGTAGCCACGAGCGTGTCGCCCTCCACGAGGGCGAGGCGCCGCGCCACGTTGTCGAGGCGGCCGCAGCGCACGCGCGCGGGCCCCGACGAGCCCGGGACCAGCAGCCGCAGGCACACGACGTCCGCATCCACCGCCAGCGCACTGTCGCGACCGGTGCGGGGAGGCTCGGGTCGCTCGAGCGTGACGTCGAAATCGAACGTCTCGCCCCCCAGCACGAAGCTGACCCGCCGCCCCGGCGCCTCGGGGACGAAGTCGACGGTGCGCTGGCTGCTCGCGGTGTCGCCGCGCACCAGGCTCATGCGCACGGTCACGCGGCGGGGCGGAATCACCGCTTGGGCGTCGAAGAGGACCGCGCTGTCGACGATCGTGACCTCCTCGCTCGCCCGGGTCTCGCCGGCGGCGAACTGACGACCGACGGTGATCTCGACCCAGGGCGCGGGGCGCCCGGCCCGGCCCGGGAGCCCGGCACCCGCGGGCCCGAATGGATAGAGGCGAGCCGTGCCGCCCCACGGGAGGCGGGTCCACTGCCGGTAGCTGTCTTCCTCCCACAGGGGCAGGCCGCGGCGCGAGCGACCCGCCGCGCGGCGACTGAAGAACAGCGCGGCGAGATTGACGGTGTCCGGCTCGGGGAGGGTGCCGAGTAACCCGCGCAGCTCGGCTCCTGGAGCGCGCAGCGAGAGCCGCAGGTTCGTCTCCGGCGGGCCGGTCACGACGCCGCTCGCGAGCAGCTGGGTGTCGGCCCCCGCCGCCGCGGGCTGGACGACACGGAGGCGATAGGTCACGCGGTAGTTCGGCGCCTGCAGCGCGGCGGCCAGCAGGGCGGCCGCCGCGAACGGAAGGCTACTGCGCCACGAACGTCGCACGCGTCGCCTCGAGCGGGCCCGCACCCGGTCCACCCCAGCGCCAGTATGCCAGCCACCCCGCGGCCGCCCCGGCGACGAGGGCGAGCGCGACCGCGATGGCCAGCGCCCGGGCGCGGATGCGGGGGCGGGGCACGGTGCGGGCGTGGGGTTCCCCTGCCGAGCGCGCGAACGCCACGCGCATCTCGAGGTGGCTGACGCGCGCTTCGGCGCAGTGCCGGCACGTAGCGAGGTGGCGTGACAGCGCGGCGCGCTCGGGCAGGCTGAGCTCGCCGTCCAGCTCCAGGTCGACCTGGCGCACCCAATCCTCGTGCATCAGGGCAGCTCCTCCCGCACGCGATAGCGCAGCGCCCGGCGCTGCATCCAGCGGACGGCGAGTGCGTCCGCCAGCCCTCGGAACACGCGGTTCCACATCCCGTACTTGGTCTTCCCGTAGCGCCGGGGGCGGTGCCGCACGGGCACCTCCCGCACGCTGCCCCCCTGCATCCGGATGAGGGTCGGGAGGAAGCGATGCATGCCGTTGAAGAGGGCCAGCTCGCGCAGCGCGTCGGCGCGGAACGCCTTCAGCGAGCAGCCGGTGTCCCGGATCGTCTCCTGGTTCAGCCGGTTGCGCACCCCGTTGGCAATGCGGCTCTGCAGCCGCTTCCAGCCACTGTCGCGCCGGTCGACGCGGTATCCCGCAACCGCCGTGGCGCCGCTCTTGGCGAGCTCCGCCACGAGAGCCGGGATGTCGGCGGGATCGTTCTGCAGATCGGCGTCGAGCGTCACGACCACGCGGCCCCGGGCCACGCGGAATCCCGCCGCGAAGGCGGCCGTCTGCCCCGCGTTCGCGGCGAGCGCGACGATGTGCAGCTCGGGGTGATCGTGCTTCAGGGCCTTGAGCTCGTCGAGCGAGCCGTCGCTCGAGCCGTCGTCCACCGCCACGACCTCGTAGCGCCGCCCCGCCAGCGCGCGGCCGATCTCCTCCACCAGGATCCGCAGGCTCTCGCGCTCGTTGTACACCGGCACGACCAGCGACAGCTCAACGGGGGCGGACATACGCGAGCTCGGGCGCGTCCGGATACCGGCCCACGAGCCGAGTGATCACCTGCTCCGCTTTGGCAGCGTCGTGCTGGTGCGTCCGGTAGATCTCGGCGAGCCGGATGCCCGCCAGCACGGCCCGGTGCTGCGGCGGCGGGGGATCCGCGTCCAGCAGACGCTCGAGCATCGCCGTCTCGTCGTCGATGGTGATCGCGCTGCCGTCCGGCATCACGCCGCCGGTCAGCGCGTTGCCGAGCAACCGGCCGAGCGGCTCGACCACGGATTCGAGCAGCGCGCCGAAGAAGCTCCACGCGCCCCAGAGGGAGAGCATCAGCGCGACCAGCCGCCACTCCACGTGCCCCGCGTCGATCGACACGATCACGAGGGCCAGGCCCACCAGCACGGTCGCGGCGCCCAGAATCCCGCGTATCACCGCACGCAGGCTCGGCGGATCTGCGAAGTCCACGAGGAGCAAGTTGACAGGGCCTGCCCGACCGCGCAACCTACGCACGCGCACTTCACCGGAGTGTCTCCGTGCCGGATCTACTGTCGCGTCGCGAATTCTTCGCCTCTGCCGCCCTCGGGGTCGCGGCCGTTCAGGCGCGCGACATCCCCTTCCCGATGCGGCTGCCGCGTCGACTGCCGCCCCCGAGCCGCTGGGCCGCGAAGCCGGTTGCGGTCTCGAGCGCCAACGGGTTGCGCGCGGTGCAAAAGGCGTTCGACATGCTGATGCAGGGAGCGGACACGCTCGACGCGGTGATCGAGGGGGTGAAGATCCAGGAGCTCGACCCGAACGACGATTCGGTGGGTTACGGCGGCTTGCCGAACGCCGCCGGCGTCGTGCAGCTCGACGCGTCGTGCATGCACGGGCCCACGAAGCGCGCCGGCGCCGTGGGCGCCCTCGAAGGGATCAAGACGCCGTCCGAGGTGGCGAAGCTCGTGCTCAAGTACACGAACCACATCTTCCTGGTGGGCGAGGGCGCCAAGCAATTCGCGCTCCAGTACGGCTTCAAGGAAGAGGACTTGCTGACCGAGCACTCGCGCGAGGCGTGGCTCCACTGGCGCGCCAACCTGAACCCGACCGACGACTACCTCGACGTCCCCGAGACCCAGCACATGACGGTGCGGCCCACCGGCACCATCAATTGCAACGCCGTCACACCGCAGGGCGACATCTCGTCCGTGACGACGACCAGCGGGCTCGCCTTCAAGATCCCGGGCCGCGTGGGGGACAGTCCGATCATCGGCGCCGGCCAGTACACCGACAACGACGTGGGCGCCGCCGGCTCGACCGGGCGGGGTGAATCGAACATCAAGGTGTGCGGCGGCTTCCTGACCGTCGAGTTCATGCGCCGCGGCATGAAGCCTGCCGATGCCTGCCTCGAGACGCTCAAACGGGTCGTGCAGCTCAGCGAGCCGCGCCTGCTCGCCCCCGACGGGAAGCCGACGTTCGACCTCAAGTTCTACGCGGTGAACAAGCGGGGCGACTTCGGCGCCGCCTCGTTCTACCCAGCGCAGTACGCCGCGCACGACGGCGTCGAGGCCAAACTCCGGGACATGGCCCATCTCTACGAGCGGCCCGCTGCGAGTCGCTAGCGCCGCGGTGGCGCTCTGTGCGGCCACGGCGCCGGCGCTCGCGGCACAGCACTACTGGCGCCACAACCTGTACCCCTACATCTACTACAGCGCGACCGATGGGCTGTGGGGCGCCGCCCATTACGGCCGCTACAGCCCGCTCGGCTTTATCGAGCGGCCCGAGGCGAGCCGCGTCTCCCTGAGCCTGGACGCGGGCGCGAGTACCGCAGGCAGCTACACGGTCGTGCTGGACGCCCACGCCCCCGCCTGGTGGGAGGGCTGGCGCGCGCGCGGCACGCTCGGCGCCGCGCGTGACAACCGTCTCGGCTACTACGGCCTCGGTAATGACACCCGGTACTCGCCCGACAGCGTGGCGCTCCTGGGAGCGTACTACTACCGGATGAGCCGCACCCGCCTGACGGCGCGCGCGACACTCGAGCGCCGCGTCATTGGACCGCTGCGACTGCTCGTGGGCGGCGCCCTGGTCCGCACCGATTTCCGCGCCTTGCCCGGCCCCAGCGTGTTCCGCGCCGACCTGGCCGCCGGGCGCGTGGACTCCGGCACGGTACCGTTCACCGACCATGTCGTGCGGGCGGGCCTCGTCCTCGACACGCGCGAAAGCGAGCTGGATCCTCACAGCGGCGTGCTGGTCGAGGTGCTGTTCGCCAGCGGCAGCGGCTACACGCGCACCACGGGCAATGGGCGCGTACAGGTGCGCCCGTTCCGCCGGCTGGTGCTGGCGGGCCGCCTCGCGGCGGAAGGCATGGGTGGCAATCCGCCGCTGGCCGTCCAGCGGGACATGGAGTCGAGCGAGCTGCCGTTCCTCGCGGTGGGCGGCTACTGGTCGCTCCGGGGATACTACGACGGCCGGTTCACTGGGCGCGGCAAGCTGCTCGGGGGACTCGAAGCCCGCTACGCGCTCGTCGCCGTCGGCGACGCGGTGGAGCTCAAGCTCGTGGCGTTCTACGACGCGGGGCGCGTGTTCGGATCGGGCGAGGCGGTGCGGCTCACGACGGCCGGCCGCCACGAGAGCGGCGGCGCCGAGCTCGCGCTGCGGCTGCTACGCAACTCCCTCATGGTGGTCGGCTACGGGCGGGGGAGCGAGGGAGGACAGTTCCTGTTCGGGACGAGCTGGAGCTATTGACGTCGTCACGGACGATCCTTTCGGCAGCAGCGCAAGAATCTCTCGCAGCGTCGACTCGCCCTTGTCCTTCGCGTACCAGCGCCGGATCTGCGGGTACAGCTCTTCCTTGGGCGTCGTCTTGCGCGCCTCCAGCACCCACGCCTGGAGCTCCGCCGGACGCGATCCCCAATGCCCGACCTCCCGCCAGCCGTCGCCGAGCACGATCACGATCGGGATGGCGCGCGCGGCGCCGCTCAAGTAGCGGTCCATCACGTCCGGGTTCTCGTCACGCCGCAGGATCCGCATCTCCAGGCAGTGGCCCAGGGCGCCGAGCTTCGCGACGTACGGAACCGTGTTGGACGCGTCGCCGCACCAGTCCTCGGCGAGCACGAGCAGTCGATAGGTCCGTCCCACTTCGCACGCCCGCTCCAGGGCCCACGCGGGAATGTGCGCCAGACGGTACACGCCGGTCCACAACCCGCAGTGCTCCGTGGATTGCTTGACGAACTCGTCGTAGGTCAGCGCGCGGTCCCACAGCGCGCGGAAGTCGAGATCACCCATCGTCGCAACATAACCTTCAAGCGACAGGAGTAGTTCCTTGACATCCGGCGCGAGGCTGCCGGCGTCCCACGAAGCGACTGCGTATTTTTGTCGCGCGGTGGGACGCCGGCAGCCTCGCTACAGCTCCCGAATCTCGACCCCGCGCTTCGCAAGCTCGGCGACATACGCGCCGAACGGCACGGCTTCATCGGGAGTGCGCACGCCGGTCGCGGCGATGCGGCCGTCGACCTGCATGAGCCCCGTGATCGCGAGGGAATATCCGGTCGTGCGCATCATCGCACTGATTCCGTGCGCCGCGTCGTAGTAATCGAGCAGCTGCCAGGCGGCCCGCTTGCCGTTCTTGCCGCGCACCTCGACCCGCAAGGCGACCAGGTCGCGTCCGTCGGGTTTGGTCAGCTTGGGGGACACGGTCGTGATGAAGGTATCGCGCGGCACCACGTCCTTCCCGTTCACCCTGACGGGCGTCAGGTCGAGGAGCCCGAGCTCGCGGATCGGCCGCATGATGGCGACGTGGCCGGGGTAGCGCAGCGTCTTGTACTCCATGGTCCGCACCTTGCCCTCATACGCCCACGGCATCGTGGAGATGCCCCCGCCGGTGTGGAACGCCTCGAGCTCGCCCACCGGCGGCGGGAACACGACGGGCTCGAGCTCGGAGAGCGCCTCCACGCGCGCGGGCCGGCCATCGCGCAGCACCCACGAGGGCGTCGTGTAGTAGTCGAGCGCGCCGGCCAGCGAGTACACGATCTGGTAATTGAGAGGAGGCTCGGGATGCTGCGGCAGGCCGCCGACGTAGATCTTCACGACCTCGGCGTCCCCCACCCGGCGGATCCCTTCCGCCGCGAGGATGTTGACCATGCCGGGCGCGAGGCCGCAGTCGGGAATGATCGAGACGCGCCGTGCCTCGGCTTCGGCGTCGAGCGCCTTCTGCTGGAAGACGATCTCGGTGTTGCCGCCCAGGTCGGCGCAGTGCACCCCGGCGTCCACCGCCGCGCGCGACACCGCGAGGTTGAAGTGGTATGGCGCCGCGTTCTGAACCGCGTCGTGCCCCCGCATCGCGTCGCGCAGCGCGGCGCCGTCCTGCACGTCGAGCTGCAGCAGCGCGAGCCGTTTGCCGACATGCGGCTGGAGCACCCCGGGGATACGGTCCGGCTCGAGGCCGGCGATCGTAACCTGCTCCACGGCGGGCTGCTGTAACAGATCAAAGGCGCAGGCGGACCCTTGCAGGCCCGCGCCCAACACCAACATGCGCATGACGCGATTGCCTCCGGACAGCGTGAGGGATGCGGCGGCGGAAACCTAGCCAGGCCCCGCCAGCTCGGGAACCCCTTCGCGAGCCTGCCGGAGCGCCACTCCGCGACAAAACGACGCAGTCGCTGCGTGGCGCTCCGGCAGGCTCGCGTCCGACCTACGGCGCGGTTGTCGGGGGCCTGACGGAGCGACTGCGTATTTTTGTCGCGAAGTGAGGCCCCCGACAACCGCGCCAAGTGGCCTGGGAGGTTAGATTCGCGCCCGATGACCCAAGCCGACTTGACGCGCGAGCGCCTCGTCCGCGCGGCGCTTGAGCTGTTCACCGCGCAGGGCTACCACGACACCACCACGCCTGCCATTGCGAAGAAGGCCGGCGTGGCCGAGGGCACGATCTACCGCCATTTCGCCGGCAAACAGCAGTTTTTCAACGAGCTGTACCGCGCCTCGGCGCGCTGGGCCGGCAAGCTCGTCAAGGACGCCCACGCGCTCATGGTCGGGCCACGCGAGAAACTGGCCGAGCTCGCCCGCGGGCTCGTAGCCGGTGCGGCGCGCGAGCCGGCCGTGGCACGCTTGTTTTTCGTCCAGCGCTACGACGATCTGCTGGACGAAGAGAGCCGCAAGACGGCCCGGGAGTTCCGGCTCGACCTCGAAAGCCTGATCGCCCAGGCCAAGGCCGACGGTTCCGTGAAGCCGGGGGCCGCAGAGATATGGGCCAGCGTGTGGCTCGCCGTCGTCACGCTCGCGATCGAGCGCGTCTCGGCGAGGGAGTGGCCCGAGACGCACGCGGGAGTGAAGCTGGCGCTCGATGGGGCGTGGGACGCGATCGCGGTGCCCCGCTGAGGCTGTTGGGTCCCGCGCAGCGACTGTGTCGTTTTGTCGCGGAGTGGGACCCAACAGCCTCAGCGACTCACGCCCGCCGCAACTCGAATAGCTCGATCTCCGGCGGCGCGAACACGCGGATCGGCACGCCCACCACCCCGATTCCTCGGCTCACGTACAGCTGGCTCGCCCCGCGCTGAAAGTGACCCATCACGTACTTCGTGATCAGCCGGCCGGGCGACCAGCCGATTAGCGGCAGATAGAGCTGCCCGCCGTGGATGTGTCCTGCGAGGGTGAGGGGGATGCCGCGCGGCGCGGCCGAGTCCCACGCGCCCGGGCGGTGGGCGAGGAGCACCCGGAACGCGTCCGGCGGGGCGGCGGCGAGCGCCGCGTCGACGTCCGCGGTCTGCGGGTCGTCCGCCGACCAGTTGTGGGGATCGTCGATGCCGAGCAGCGCGAGCGTGGCTCCGCCCCGCTCGATCACATGGCAGCCGTTCTGCACGAACACCTGCCCCGCGTCCCGGCACCCGCGAATCACCTCGCGCTCGCCGGTGTAGCGATCGTGGTTCCCGAGCACCGTCACCACGCCGAGCGGGGCCCGCAGCTCCCGGAACGCGCGCACGTACGCCGGAATGTAGGAGGGCGAGATGTCGATCATGTCTCCCGTCTGAACGATCAGATCGGGGCGGAGCGCGTTGGCCTGCGCCACGACCTCCTGCATCTTGCCCTCGCCGAGGTGGACGCCCGCGTGCAGGTCGGAGAGGTGCAGCAGCGTGAGCCCCTCGAGTCCTGCCGGCAGATCGCGGAACCGGAGCGTGCGGCGCGTCAGCTGAGGCAGCCGATAGGCGCTCCAAACGCCGTAGGACGACAGGGCGGCCCCGGCACCGGCGTAGGAGTAGACGGCCCGCGCCAGGAACTTCCGGCGTGAGACCACGGCGTGGTGTGTGGTGAGTGGTTGTTCGCGGACCGCGAATCCGACCTCCGCCCCGCGCCGAACCACAAACCACGCACCACGCAGTTTGGTCGCGAGCCACCAGGCTCCTTTTCCCAGGAGGTACACCGTCACCAGTGCGCAAAAGATCCATCCCAACAGCTGCCAAGCGATCCAGGGGGCGGTGAGTGGGAGTCGGCCGACGCTCCACATGGAGCCGAGCAGCGCGCGTTGCGCAACGAACACCCACGGCACATTGAACAGCAGGAACACGAGCGCCAGCGCGACGCGCACCATACGCGCCCGGCGCGGGCGGCTGGGATCGGGCAGTCGCGCCCGCAGGTACAGGTACACCAGCACCTGCGGCGCGACAAAGAGAAGCAGATAGATTAGGCGCGTGACCACTCGCTCCAAGCTCCTGGTCTGTCTGGTCTGTCTGGTCGTCGGGTCGTTGGCCCCACTGCGCGGCGCCGCCGCCCAGCTCACCGCTCCCGAGCGCGCTCACGCCCTCGCCACCGTCTGGGCCGAGGCCCGATACAACTTCGCTTACTGGGACCGCGTGCGAGTGGACTGGGACTCGGCGCTCCGTGTGAATCTGAAGCTC
>Ga0070699_100003099_pt1 | contig 14716 bp, 11 predicted proteins | sample KBSK1503metaG_FD_65473 | JGI IMG/M metagenome (GOLD analysis project Ga0070699, IMG submission 65473) | Corn, switchgrass and miscanthus rhizosphere microbial communities from Kellogg Biological Station, Michigan, USA - KBS K1-50-3 metaG | ecosystem: Host-associated > Plants > Roots >...
CGGGAAAGCCGCTTACATGGCGAAGGGGAACAGGTAACTCGATTTCAGGATTATGAGGTACGCGAGATGCAAACAGCCGAAACAATCTTGAACATCATCCAGGACAGAGGCAAACGAGGATTGCATCTGGAAGATGTCTACCGACAGTTATTCAATCCAGACCTCTATCTGAGGGCCTATGGCCGAATCTACAGCAACGATGGAGCCATGACCAAGGGCATGACAGAAGAAACCGTGGACGGTATGTCGATGCAGAAGATTCAGCGAATCATCGAAGCCTTGCGCTTCGAGCGGTATCAATGGACTCCTGTGCGGCGAGTCAACATTCCGAAAAAGAATGACAAGACTCGACCACTCGGCATTCCGACGTGGAGTGACAAACTGCTGCAAGAAGTAATGCGCTCGATTCTTGAAGCGTATTACGAGCCGCAATTCAGCAACTCCTCGCACGGCTTCCGACCGAACCGAGGTTGTCACACGGCGCTTATCACCGTGCGACGACTTTGGTCAGGAACGAAATGGTTTATCGAGGGTGATATCAAAGGATGTTTCGACAACATAGACCATGAAATCTTGTTGTCAATCATTCGCGAGCGCGTTCACGATAACCGCTTCTTAAAACTCTTGGAAGGCTTGCTCAAGGCCGGGTATTGCGAACAGTGGAATCTCAATCCCACCTTTAGCGGGACACCGCAGGGTGGAATCATCTCTCCGCTACTCGCCAATATCTACTTGGACAGACTGGACAAATTCATTGTCGGAAAATTGATTCCAGAATACACCCGAAGCAGAGAGCGACGTTTCAATCCCGTGTATAACCGACTCAATGTCAGGTACAACGAGAAGTTACGTCGCAAGGGTTGGAAAGCAACGAGGGAGATGCGCGAGCTTAGGCGAACGCTTCCCACCAAGTTGACGGATGACCCATTGTTCAGACGCTTGAAGTATGTCCGATACGCGGATGACTTTCTGCTCGGCTTCCAAGGTCCAAAGGCTGAAGTTGAGGAAATCAAAGAGCGTATAAGGGGTTTTCTGAAAGAGGGTCTCAAGCTTGAACTCTCCGAAGAAAAGACTCTTATCACTCACGCCACGAAAGATGCGGCGCGATTCCTAGGCTACGAAATCACCAACCAGTTCAGTCTGCATACCCGCAAGGTAAACGGACGGATTGCGTTGCGGGTGCCGGCGGACGTGGTTAATGAGAAATGCAACCGATATATGGTCAAGGGTAAGGCTACACACAGAAACGAACTCGTGTTTGCTAGCGATTACGAAATTGTGATGCGCTATCAGCAAGAGCTTCGGGGATACGTGCAGTATTACATTCTTGCGCAAAACCTGTGCTGGCTATCGAAGCTGCAATGGTTCATGTCGTCTTCAATGCTCAGGACTTTGGCCCGAAAGCATAAGACGAGCATACGAACCGAACAGCGACGACTTGAAAGCACCAGGTTAACACCGAACGGCCCACGGCGCTGTTTCAAAGTCACCGTGGAACGCGAGGGCAAGAAGCCACTTGTCTCATACTTCGGCGGCCTCTCATACAGCTATAGGAAGAATGCAATCATTGAGGACAAGCCGCTGCAACCAATCGCATTCAGACCCGGCCCGGACATTCTAGTCCGTCTCGCCGCTGAACTCTGCGAATTGTGCGGCTCAGAGCAGAATGTAGAAGTCCATCACATTCGTAAACTCAAAGACCTCAAACTCAACGGACGCAAAGAGCGACCGCGCTGGGTGCGTTATATGGCAGCCAGACAGCGCAAGACTCTTGTGCTCTGTGCTTCTTGTCATGACGAACTGCATGCGGGCAGACCGCTCATTCGTCAGACGGCATGAGTTACTGGAGAGCCGGATGAGGCGAAAGTTTCAAGTCCGGTTCGGAGGGGGGAGTTAGGAAACGTGCCCTTCGGGGTAACGCGCTTGGCTCCTACCCTACAGCGTAGGAAATCAAATCCTCGCGCTCGTGCAATGCCAATTGCGCGCCATACAGCCAGGGCCAATCAACACGTTTCCCAAGTGGCAGACATTAGGCCGCGTAGTCAAACGTGGCGAGCGAGCCTTGACGCTTTGCATGCCATTAAGCCGGAAGCGCCGCGACGATGAATCAGCCGAACAGAGCGCCGCGAGTGAAGAACGCACCTATACGACGTTTGTACACACAGCGCCATGGTTCGTAGTCAGTCAAACCTACGGTAGCGAGCTTGGGTCAATCACGATCCCGGAGTGGGACGCCGAGCGAGCGCTTGCGGCGTTTTGCATTGAACGGATCGCGTTCGACAAGACGGACGGAAACTGTCAAGGGTTCGCGCGTGGCAACCAGATCGCGATCAATCCCGTAGCGCAACTTCCGCATAAAACACTCTTTCACGAAATGACGCACGTGCTTCTGCATACGTCCGAAGGCGATTTCACCGACACCGAACAGACGCCAAGAAATCTTCGCGAAGTCGAAGCGGAATCAGTCGCGTTGCTGTGTTGTGAAGCGCTTGGCTTGGAAGGCGCGGACTACGCACGAGGCTACATACAGCATTGGGTGCGCCACGAGGCGTAGGAATGAAATGAAGGAAGGACGCAAGTCCGTACTTCCGGAGCCTATTTCAGGTAGGCGCCGAGTCTTTGGGTTGTAGCGTTCATCGGATGCCCGATGAAGGTGAAACAGCTAACCCTAAAAGGCGCTGTGAGGTGCGATGCAAGCCACCAAGATTGCAGTGCTTGACTGAGAGATAGCATGGTGAGTTCAAACGAAGCGGGTTTAAACCTACGAGAAAGGATGCTCCTGTCACGTAACAACTTGCACGCCATGAAATGGATTAACGGGACAGCGAACGGACCAGTTCAAGGGTCATTCGAGTTCAGGAAAGCCAGTGGCCTGAACCAAAGTCTGAGACAGATTCACCTGAATTACTCTGTCTCCGTTCGGGATACCGCGATGAGCGGGACGGGTTGTAAGTATAACCGCCACCTAAACTATTTCGCAGAGTTCATTCCTATGAACGTGGGAGGCTCACTCTGGAATGCTAAGACGGGCAGTCAGTCAATGGCCAGAGTGAGCGTCGGAGCGACCATAGTAGTCCGAGACAGGGAAAGCCTGTCACATGGCGAAGGGTCGCAGTTTGTCGGAACTTCCATAGCAAATGTAACCGAATGCCAAAACGGAGGAATCTCTGATGAACGTCGGTGAAATGCAACGGAAACTTAGTTCATGGGCGGAACAGAACAAAGAACATCGTTTCTTTGACCTGTACCACCTGCTCTATGACAAGGAATGGCTTCAATTGGCCCATGACTATGTCAAACAAAATGCTGGCAGTAAGACGGCCGGTTGTGATGGCATCGACATGAGCACCTTTGATGAGGAACTCGAAGAAAACTTGGAGCAACTCGCTAAGGAATTGAAGACGCAATCCTTTGAACCCTACCCGGTGCGACGGGTGTACATTGCGAAAGCGAATGGCAAGCTCCGACCGCTCGGAATCCCTTCCATCCGTGATCGCATTGGGCAAGAAGCCTTGCGCATGATTCTGGAGCCCATCTATGAGGCGGACTTCGATCAGCGGTCTTTGGGCTTCCGTCCCAACCGCCGAACTATGGATGCCGTGAAGTATCTCGCGGTCAACACCATAGGCAACCAGAGATATTACTGGGTGGTTGAAGGAGACATCTCCGCGTACTTCGACACGATAAATCACAAGAAGCTGATGAAGCTGATTGCGCGTCGGGTCAAAGACCGGAGCCTCCTCCGACTCATCTGGAAATTTCTGCGAGCGGGAGTGATGGAAAACAAGCTGTTCAAAGACACCAAGAGCGGCACACCACAAGGCGGGATAATCAGCCCACTGCTTGCGAACATATATCTGTCAGAACTCGACCGATATATGAATCGGAATACTGGCTTGTCGAAAAACCAACGCGAGTATCGCCGACGCAAAGGAGAAGGCAACATTATCTATGCCAGGTATGCCGATGACTTCGTGGTGCTCTGCAACGGCACGAAGAGACAAGCGGAAGCTTTCAAAGAGGAACTCTCTTTATTCCTTGATGAGAAGTTGAAGCTCGAACTCTCGCAAGAAAAGACCAAGATTACCCACCTCAATGATGGCTTCAAGTTCCTCGGTTTCAACATTCGCAGATGTCGCGGCAAGCAGGGCATGGTGACCAAAATCACTATCCCGCGTGAAGCAGTGGCAAAGTTGCGTGACCGAATCAGGCACGTGACTTCGCCCGGCTCACACCGAGACTCAGTGAATGCGAAAATCGTGGCCTTGAACCGAATCGTCGGTGGATGGTGCCGTTATTATCAGTACACCAGCAAAGCCAGCTCACAGTTCAAGAAGGTGGGCTACATTCTTTTCTGGGACATGGCCCATTGGCTGGGACGGAAATACCGATGTTCAATCCCGAAAGTCTGTGCTCGTTACCGTCAAGACACTACGTTTGCGACTGTTTGCGACCAACGAGGTCAGACTGCTAATGCCAGTCGCTGATATCGGCACACAAATCTACAAAGCAAGAGTCTTCAAACCCAACCCATACACCAACCAGCCGTGCTCATTGGAGAGAGAAAATCTTGAAGATGATTACTACTGGACTGGTTATGAGGACCGACCAGGCATGATGGACTTGCGACCTCTCGTGTTCGCCCGAGACCAACATCTCTGTCAAATGTGTGGTAATGCAATCACCTATCACACCGCCGAAATCGACCACATCAAACCGGTAAGACGCTTCAAACGACCCGTTGATGCAAACAGTCTGGATAACCTCTGGACTCTTTGCCTCGCCACTTGTCACCCGAGCAAAACCAAGTCTGACCGACAAATGGAGAGCCGGATGCATTGAAAGGTGCACGTCCGGTTCGGAAGGGGGAGTGAAGAAACGTGCCTAGCGCAACGCGCTTTGCTCCTACCTTACCTATATCAGGGAGTTGGATTCGACGCCGACGCCATCCCCGAAAAGAGCGCACAGAAGATTTTCCGCGCTGCCGATCAAATCCTGCGAGCAGGACGACCGACGAAAGAGCGATCAGCCGAATACGCGAACTAGACAACCACGACAAAGGAAAAGGGTCAGGTAAGCACGCGAACGCTGCCTGACCCGCCACACCAACTTTTCAACCGTGACAGGAGAAAGATTGATGCAGACGAACTCTAACACAAACCGACAACCAGCCATCACGCGCTTTGCGCTTGGACAAACCTACGTCACGCCCGGAGCAGAAGAAGCACTCATGATCGCCGGACAAACAGGGATCGAATTCTTACGCCGTCACATGTCGAATGACTGGGGCGACCTATCCGACGAGGACGTGCGGGAGAAGGAGCTTTCATTAAAGGAAGGCTTTCGTTTGTTGAGCGCTTATCGCACGGCCAAAGGCCAGAAGCTTTGGATCATCACCGAAGCCGACCGCAGCGCCACGACGATCCTTTTGCCTGACGAATACTAAGTCCGCAAAAAAGGGCGGGCGGCGGCGGCGCGAGTGCCCAACACTCGCGCCGCTTCTTTCTCAGCGGCCTCCTACTTCGCATCTCTCGCTTATAATCGATAAGTCTTACGCTGGTGTTCTCTTGGAGGTATAACACGCACCAGAGCCGGCTTAGTGCACGCGCTGTGGTCTAATACGCAGTTGGACGGCAGCTGTCGCCTATAGGCGACAACGACCCTCTTGCGCACGGGAAATCAGTGTCACTCTTGACAGACGGAGCGCCAAATATGTTATAGGTGCGTCGGCGTATGAGTCGCCGAATAGGAAACTCACTGTGATCCTCACAAAAACAAACAATCCGTCGGCTGCATCGCGTCGATCGCTACGTCTCAGGTCCCGAAATTATTTTTACATCGTTTCGGTCGGTTGCCTTAACTGCGGTGTGCCACGCATGCTCACGGAAATTGCGGTGCATAATCGTAACTTGAACGGTCGTACAATGCGCGACGCCAACTTGGTTGTTGACGCTGGTCTTGTCGATTTCGTGAATCGGATGCCGCCTTGTCCGACTTGTCACAAATCTTCACTCTACGATCCGGCACGAGCAAAACTTCGTTTGCACCGGAACGCGTGAATCTCAGCGGGCGGCGACGCTAATGTCTGCCGCCCAAATCGTCGGACGCGAGCGGCGGGAGCGTGTTTCGCAACTAGCTTGGTGCGGCGAAGGTTGTTTTGATTCGCGCCGCCGCGTCAGCTCAACCGTTGGCCCGGCTAAAAGTAGTCAAAATGTGGTTTTGCATAGTGGGCGGCAGGCCACTAACGGGATTCACTAAACGAGAGTTGGCGAGGTGAATTCGGGTTTATAAAGGAGAAACTATCATGTCCGAAATTGACGCTAAATATAATCTGCTCGGTGGAGCCACCAGTTTCTTGGGCAAGCCGGTAGATATCGAGAGACCGACTCCCAATGGTCTAGGCAGCTATCGTCATTATCAAGGGGGATCGATCTACTGGCATCATGCGTTTCCCTGGGAGGCTTTTGTTGTGCGGGGTCTAATTAAGGAAAAATGGTCCCAAATTGGTTGGGAGCGATCCCCATTGGGCTTTCCAGTTTCAGATGAACTACCAGCGGGCGACCTTGGAGGCAAGATGAGTCTCTTTGATGGCGGCGCAATTCTATATCGCCCCGACCTCGGAACTCATGAGATTCATGGCGCGATCTTTCATCGCTGGCGCGGTTTGGGAGACATCAATAGGTTGGGATTTCCACTGACTGATGAACTTATTACCCCTGACACGCGCGGGCGTTATAACCACTTTGAACGAGGCTCTATATACTGGACGCCCCAGACGGGTGCGTGGGAAGTCTCTGCCGATATCAAAGACGTATGGGCAGGTGGTGGGTGGGAACAAGGCCCCGTGGGCTACCCTGTATCTAGTTCAGGGCGGATGCCGGGAGTCCTTACCGATTTTCAGGACTTCGAGCGCGGCACTATCTATGCTTTTGGACCAAACTCTAAAACCTTAGTCCGCCCCAAGAGCGTCTTTGCGACGACCGAGCACTTCATTACTTGGGGTAACTTCGGAAAAACGTCGATGTTGCCGGATGGTGATATCATCACAGTCACGTTTAGCCAGAATTTCCCCCAGTTCGGCATCCATATCACCTTAAATATGGGGCCGGGGGTGGGTGGATGGAAAGCACTTAGTTTGTTCACTCCGAACCGCGGCGACCTCCAAGGAACTTCGATACAAGGGAATTCTACCACCACCGTTAAACCCTCTATCTTCGATGCGGGCGATGTCTATCTACACTTCGGGAAAGAGAAGACCTTTGGTCTTCACACGGGAATATATTTCTTGGAGAGGGCAGACCGCCTCATCGGAACGCACGCGACTTTCACGTGGCTTAAGGACCGGTGAATCGTGAAGATACATGGAGTCAACTCTTAAAACATAAGGCTACTGCAACGAATTGCCAGACTGTGAAAAAACTTATGGCGATGTTGGTCATACAATCGGTGGCGGTTTTACTCTGTGCCGCCGGCAGTTCCTTTGGTGGCAGTCCGCAATGAAACAAACCGAACGCTGACCGCATCATCTGTTAGTGGGATTTCCCGACTTGACCAAGCTTCAGCATACGCGGACGTGCTTTTTTCCTTCGAGGCAAATGGCTCTTACAGTCTCTACACAAAATGGAGTGAAGCGTTTTATAGACCTCCTAATACACAAGGCGAAGAGCATTGAGTATTGCTTCGGCTGTACGACGATGGCTGGCAAGTTGAAAGGGTTACTAACTCCTGTTGTTCATCCCATCGACTCAAAAGTTGGGCTCTAATTGTCGCATTCGCTCAACTGAACGGGCGTAAGAGCACTCTGGCGCTGAAAACCACTTCCGAGATAAACACCGTCGCCAGCACAAACCAAAATCGAGATTGACCAGCTTGATTCCCTCCCCGGCAATTCCTTTTATTGCGGTAAGCCCAACCGACGAATTCGTTTCAAATCGAGGTCAAAGATTCCATAGTAGGTGCTACGCACCTGAAAATAGGGACACGACACCCCCGAAATTCGGGGCTGTGGCGTCTACGTTGTAAACGCCGCGTTAACTTTGTTAACGCACGTGTCTATCGCCCAGTATTCACTTGGACCAAGAAACTAGGAAGACCATGTCCTTCAAGTGACCCAATGGTTTAAGCGTCGGCAACTCTCAGAACAAACCTGCGAATCGGACGGTCATCCGATAATCGGGCATTACGTAATCGGGCGGCACACATGAAATCAAAAAGCGATGTCATGCGCGCCTGCGGCCGATGGCCTTTTCCCTTCTTACGTAATGGCGATTATCTGACGCCCGCGTTTACCGATTCTCCCCCTTGCGCTCCGCTTCGCTCGCCCGCTCGCGCAACTCGCAGGGCTCACTTCGCTAACGCCCCCGCTGGGGACTAGCGCTCTCTTCCGGAACGCAGTCGAAACTCATAATCGTTGCTGCTTGGGCAAAGGGCAAAGAAACAGATCCAACCGCGTGTCGAGCGATTTCAGTTCTGTGCCCTATCCTGCAAACAGTCTTCGCTGCAGCTTACTAGAAATGAAGCTTCTCGCACTGCTCACGACGACGCGTTTCTAATCCTTGTACAACCCCTGTTCACGGACGGTGGGAATACCGAAGACATCTATTGGCGGGAGCGTTAGATTCGATAGATGCCGCTTAGGATCGTCTTCGGGAGTCTGCCTTGCTTGCTTTGGCACCACCCTCACTCGTTTAGCCCATGCGAAGGAGCGCGCATGTTGCTCGCCCAAACCCAGTTCGCGCAAATGCCGCCAACCTTCATGTTCGCCAAACTCTGCGTAGAGAACTCTGGAGCATTTACCTAATATGCTGGCTGTACATATTCTTCCAGTGACACGAGCCGTGGCTCTCTTGATCAGGAGTCGGAAATATTCTTTGCTTGCGGGTCCACCGCGAGGGCCGAGACCGGTTGCAACGAATAGATATGGGTTCTTTGGATCTCGTAGTTCCTGACTGCGTTCCAGCATGAATCGCCTAAGCAAGTCTTTCAGCCAGGGCTCCTCCTTAGGCTCCAGCTGAAGCAACTCTCCCGTGCGCCCCAGAAACTGCTTGCCTCGCGAAAGTTCTCGCGGCGGCAACTCGAGGGTGAGAACGTCTTCCAACCGCCCACGCGGTTCCACGCCAAGTGCTGAAGGCCGACACTGCGAAGGGATTTGTACACTCTTGAGTTCCTTCACATAGAAAGCATGGTAGAGGAGGAGATAGAGAGCCATCGCTTCTCCAGCGGGCGTCTTCGGGTCTTCGATGGCTTTGAATAGAGCATCGATCACTTCCCGATCGTAATACTGAATCGTGGGCATATCTCTTCTAGTTCGTCTCCCTCGCTTCTTCTTTCTCCACTTTTTTCGGTGGGTTACCGGCGCGGGATTTATTTCGATCCCTTCTTCAATGTCCTTGAGCCAACCGAAGAAGACGTGGAATTGGCTGCGGCGCCCGCGCACCGTAACCGGTAAGCAACGGATTACCTTGTCGTAGGAGTCGAGCGCGCGGCATTTCAAGTTTTCGCACGCGGTCGGCGGAGACTCGCCTCTGACGATTAAATTTCTGGTGGAACCGCAGTGTAGGCACCGCCATTTCAGCCCGAGGATGTGTAAGTATTCTTCGACATACGCGGCCTCGACCGCGGCAAACGAAGTCAGTCCTCGCCTGGCGCACCACCTCCAGAAACCAGCCAACATAGTGAGATGATTACTTCTGGATGAAGGTGTGTTCTTACGCTCAGTGCGAAGCCAAAGATCGTACTTCTTCAAGAGCGCGATGACATCCGCTTCCAGGGAGGAAATGGCAATGAGTGGCTGTATTCTTCTCTGACATTCTTCCAGCGTCTCGGCCTTCGCAGGATCCAAAAGGAGTTCGCCGAGTTCCCGAAGACAAGAATGCACGCGTATATACTTTTCGCCCGGCAATTCGGCCTTTAGTTTAAGGATGCCCTCCCAGGTGAGTGGCCCTTCGAACTGGTGCCTTTGGAGGAATCTGCCGAAGTGCCTGAAACGGAGGCGTATCTTCTCGTCGGCCGTCTCCCAGTTGATTAACGCAACGAGATGGCGGAACAGACTTCGGTTGTACTCGTTGGGTATACTCACTGTTTCGACGTACTTTTTTAGCCCTCTCGGCGAGTAACCGATCATGTAACAGCCGTTGCACAGCTTCTCCTTCTTAAGTACGTATTGTTTGACCTTACCGCAGCCGGAACATTGACCATCACCACGATAGACCTGCCATTGACATTGTTTGCAGTACTTTCCGCCAAGCTTCTGAGGCTGTCTAGTTCTCCCACACTTTGCACAAACTATTTCAATAGATCGTGCTGCTCTCTTAACGCAGTCGGGGCAAACACCAAATCCTTCACCGACGAACTGCTTTTCTTCACCGCAGGAGCTACAAGTGACTCTCGGCTCATGCGTGCGGCAGGTTGCGCAGATCATTCGCGCTTGCGAAACGATCTTCTTGAGCCTAAGACACCGCTTGCACTCCGCAACGATGAGCTTCTGAACGATTACCTTCCTCAAATCCGTTTCTCCCGAGATCTCAGTCTTTCCTTAAAGAGCACTGTGGGGTCAGTGAAAGTCGCGCGTAAGGACTTCGGCTTGCCTGTGGTCTCACCTTGAACAGTTTCATCTGGCGCCTTCACAATTCCGTCGACGGGATCGGCAGCTTTAGGTTGGTACAGCGCTGATGGCTTCTTACCTTCTGACCGGTCTTTAGCCCACTGCTCCGCTCTAGCCGGATTCGCATTGAAACTGTAGAAAGCGTCAGAACGGCAATTTAAGACGTCGCACAGCAGTTGAATCATGTCTCCGCGCGGTGCAGGTGGCGATCTTCGCATTAGCGCCCTAAGGGTTTGCTCCGTCACGATCTTTCCGACCTTCTCCAGGATGAATTCCCGAAGCTGAACAGCGGTAGTAATTTGGTGGTGCTTTTCCAAATATCCTTTAAGATCCCACACGACAGTTGTCCATCCCTCTATCGGTTGTAGACCATCGGACTGAAACCCGTCCTACCTGGCCTTGGTCCACGCGCTTCCTTCATTGATAACCATCTGTTCTTGCCTCTGGATCTGAGATATAGGCGCGTCGAGGAGGGGCTGACGTGTCCGAGTAATTCCATCAATTCCCAGAATTGGTCCGGGTTTTCCTCCATGTAGTTAGTCGCGAAACTTGCCCGCAGATCGTGAAGCGTAAGATTCAGCGGGAGGTTTAGGCCGCCTTTGCGGGCGGCCTCTATGAGCCTTGTAAAGCACTCTTGTAGAGTGCAGTAAGAGAGCCTTTTACCCCTTCGAGTCAGGAACAGGGCCGGATCAATCAAGTGGTTGCGGAAGTGCGGACGCACCTCTCGTTCGTATTCCATGAGCGTGATCTTGGCAGGATCCGTCAACGGCATCACCCGCGTCTGAGGACCCGATGAGTTGTATGCCTTACCGTAACGTGTCTGTATAACTTTCTTGTTAAAAAAGATGTCCCTGTCTTCCCCGAGGGCATCGAGGTTGAGAATCTCGATGCATCGCATGCCGGTTTCAGTGATCAGCATTACGATTGTATACAGCCGTGCCGCAGTTATATTCATATGCGTAAGGCCGGGATAAACTTCCCGCAGGAAGACCAGCAGTTCCACAATCTGTTCGGGCGTCAGAAAAAACTTTTCGGCGCGCAAGCGATCACGGCTATGGATCGGGTACTGGACGCCAGTGAATGGATTTTCGATGGGACCATACTTGGACGAGATAGTTTGTTGGCCCTCAATAAATGGGGATTCAAGCGTCTGGATGAAGAGGCGTTCGAGGTGTCCGGCATAGGCTCTGGCCGTCTGGGGCCGGAGACAGACATGGTTGTCCTCACCGAGGGCGCTAAGCGTCATCAGGAATTCTTTAATACGCTGCTGCCCTTCGCCCAAGTTCATGACTTCCCAAATGAAAATCTGGCGTTCACCGCTCGTCTCTGAAACCCGGATTTTTTCAAACCATCGCTCTATGAACCCACACGCGCTGTCTAAAGTTTTCCGGCTTAGACCGCGAGTGATGAAAGTGTCAAAGTAGTTCTGTAGGATTTTCCGGTGATCATTCAGCATCTCTTGATGCGATCGTTGGGGGGTAGGGACTGTGACACGAGGCAAATGGGACATTGATCGTTCCTTTCAGAGAATTGCGGTTAACTAGGGAGTTGGCCCCGTCCTTTCAACGTAAGAACAGAACCTCAACAGTCCAATTGCTACTTTGGCCTGCGCCAAAAGACTAGGCAGTTGCTCCTGACCAGGACAGCGGGTCTGGGACTCTAGGTAGCGTCAATGCGGTCAGTCTCAAGTGCATTAACCATCGTCGGACGAGGCAACGAAAGAAAACCTTTCGCAGGAAAGAAATCCTTTCCCCAAAAACCCTTAAATAGTTGAAGGCAATGAGCCACGAGAAATTGTCCTGATCCCGCCGGTCCTCTCCATACCAATCTTTCCAAAAGAATCTTAGTGTGCAGTCGGTAGCCTTCGCTGAATTAATCCGACGCGCCGGCTCCTTGTTTAAATTGATGTCTCGAAGAATCGTCAATTGATGTCGCGCCACTACTTTCTCCTTTGTTCAAAAGCTCGAACTCAAGTTGCGTTATCAGAGCTTTCGTTCAGCCGGGCTGGAAGCCCGCTTCGTCGTGGGTCGCTTCAGGAACAGAGATTCAGTTTTCCCTTCGGCTCTTTAAAAACTTCTCAGCTTCACAGTAGAAGACTGAGGCGCGCCCTCGGTCGCAATGTTCGTACCACTGAAGAGCTCGATTGGCTTGATCTCAACTTCTCGAGGCCCAAATGCCTATCGCAATCTCCTCAAGTCCTGGAAGAACAGTGCTCGGAATCCTATTGTCCATTTGATCGTTATCAGGAACAGCAAGAAGATTTACAAACGAAGGAAAATATTTTTCTTCGGACAGGAATTTGCCTCAGGGGAGTTGCTGAAGACCTTTTGATTGTCTCTGAGAGCTTGGTAGGGTTTCTCAGGCCCGCGAAACTGCCACGTCGAACTTATACTTTGGCTTAGTCCTTACTTTCAATATCGCTTAGATTGGGCCACAACACCGATACTTACTTCTGGACTAGCCCAGACGATAAATGGGCCGTTGAAAATTCCCTGAAAATTCATCTCCATGAGTTTCCCCAGCGGAGCCCTTACCCTCAGCAGCTGGGGATCAATGGGACGGCTGCCGATTCCCTAATGGGACGATTCTGTTCGGCTTCGACAGTTTGCCACTAATACTTGCGGTCCGTTTCTATTGGAGATGAAGCGGTTTCTTGAATAAGAAGCGGGAAATTAACTTCCAACGGAAAGTAAACTTTCCGAATCCAGTTTTCTTCCTCGTACCAGATGCCAAACAACCATCTATTCCTAGAAACTCAGGGAGTGACTCGATAACGCCGGCTCGGTAGCTGCAACCGCGAACTGAGTCCCTGAACTCTGCCAGATATACCTTCAGAATTGCCCTTTAAAAGGGCAGCTATCCGATCTTCCCTTAAAGGGAAGATTTCCTTTAAAGGGCAACTATCGATCTCGAATAGGTTTGTCGTAAAGCTGGCGACGCTCTCTTCTTGGAGGATTAGACACATCAGGGGCAACGAACAGGAATTATTTACCGCGTCTACAACTAGGAAAACAGTCGTGGGCATCGCTCATGTTGAGTAGGTCACAATCTTAGAGAGCCTGGAGTGCCTAAACCGTCTGACCTCAGATTCTCTCGCAAAGGCCCAAAAGCGACCTTCTTAAAAGGCCTTATTGGGCATTTCTAAAAGGCCTTATTGGGCCATATCGAAGGTAAGGCCCTTCGATCTGACAAAACAGCTTCCCCTGAAAGGGGCCGCTCTCTCTCCGTGGGTCTTGAAGAGTAACGTTTGTCGATAGTAGCGGTACGTTCTTCTCTTGTAGATCAACTCATCAAGCGCTAGAGGACAACTTTCGTTCTCCGCCCCATGAGTGAAGTGCTCATCATAATCGCTAACTTCAATCAACGACTACGCCGCCTGCTTCTCACCTGAATTCCAGAACTTCGGCTCAATACCATCTTACGGAAACGATCCCTCGAGGTTGTCCAAAAAAGGATGGCTTACGAGGCTCTAGATCACGATATCGTTAGAACACAGCCACGGCAATCTAAGAACCGCCAAACCCGAAATTTCTGATCCGAGCCGTTCGCGTCGGTATATTGACTTGTACTGCCAGCAACTGCTGCCGCTACAAACGGAGCGCGCCTGGGACCACACGGAAGACCGTCGAAGTTGTTGACCTTTAGTCACACCCGACCCCCTAACTAAGACTTTTATCTTCGACTCGACCCGTTCCTCAAACTACGAATCGCGATTTTTCCGATCTCCCCTTTTTCGGCAGTTTCTACGTAGGTCACCTTCCCCTTTAATCCAAACTTAATCCAAACTTGATGCTTTGCGCCCAACTGCGGGCACGAATATGACTCGTGCACGGCATTTGCAAGTCGGCCTAATTGGACCATTCACCGCACTGATGAATGGACCAACGGGTCCAAGATTTGCAATAGGAACGGGCCGCCGAGCGGAATAAGAGAAGAATGCTTTTCAAGTAACCTATGAAAAGGAAGGCGCCTAGCCAATAATCTTCAACACCTGCACAGTGAACTCCCGCTTTTAATTCTGGTTTGGGCCGCTCGGATAATGACGAATCCCATGAGCAAGAGTGGATACATAGCTGATGAGCTAGCCGAGAGGGTAGCGCGGATCTGCGAGCG
>Ga0070699_100003100_pt1 | contig 14716 bp, 10 predicted proteins | sample KBSK1503metaG_FD_65473 | JGI IMG/M metagenome (GOLD analysis project Ga0070699, IMG submission 65473) | Corn, switchgrass and miscanthus rhizosphere microbial communities from Kellogg Biological Station, Michigan, USA - KBS K1-50-3 metaG | ecosystem: Host-associated > Plants > Roots >...
GTGACGAGCGGCGCGATCACGTCGGGGTGCTCGGGGCCGAGGCGCTTCTCGCGGATGGCGAGCGCGCGCTGCGCGAGCTGCTCCGCCTCGACGTAGCGGCTCTGCGGGCGGTAGAGCGCGGCGAGCCCGGCGAGGCTCGTCGCCACGTCGACGTGGTCGGGCCCCAGCACCTTCTCGCGGATCGCGAGCGCCCGACGGCTCCGCACCTCCGCGTCGACGTAGCGCCCTTGCCGGCGCTCGAGCGCGGCCAACACCTGTAGCGTCTGGGCGACCTCGGGGTGCTCCGGGCCGAGGACGCGCTCGTCGATGGCGAGCGCGCGCCGGAGCAGCGGCTCGGCCTGCGCGTAGCGTCCCTGCGCGGCCCCGAGGCCGCCGAGCGCGGTGAGGGTCACCGCGACCTCGGGATGGTCCGGCCCGAGCGCGCTCTCGGCGATGCCGAGGGCACGGCCGAGCAGGGGCTCCGCCTTGCCGTAGCTGCCCCCCGCCTGGTATGCCCCGGCCAGGAGCCCGAGGCTCAAGGCCACCCGCGGGTCCTGCGCCCCCCCGGCCCGCTCCGCGCGCTCCAGCGCGGTCGCGAAGAAGCGCTCGGCCTCGGCGTAGCGGCCCTGCTGGTAGGCGCGGTCGCCCGCCGACATGGGTGCCTCCCAGCTCTGTCCGTCGGGGGCGGGCTGGGCCGAGGCTGTCGTGGCGGCCAGCAGGACCGCGAGCGCTCCGAGGGTGAGGCGCACGGCTAGTTGCGCTTGCCAGCCTTCGTCAGCGGCAGCGCACCTTCGAGCTCGCCCTTCATCATGGGGTGCTGGTTGCCGCCCACCGCCCGCGATTTCCGGCTGACTTCCTGGGTGAGGTACTCGTAGAGCTCCTGAAGCGAGACGATGCCGTCGCGGTTGAGATCGGCGTAGCCCTGCAGGCCGCGCACCAGGTAGTAGGTGAAGAGCCCGTGGCCCAGCTCGGGCAGCTCCACCGACACCTCGGACGGCCGCGAGGCGGTCACGATCGCGCGGCCCTTCGAGCGGGTGAGTCGCTCCAGGAAGATGTCGTCCACGTTGACCGCGCGCGTCTTGGTCGAGGCGAAGGTGCGGCCGCCCGCCGCCCCGCTGTAGCAGGCGTCGAGGAACACGGTGACCCGCTCGGCCTCGATGCGGGCCAGCACGTTCTGCATCTCGTCCATCGGCAGCGCGGTCGAGTAGAGGTCGTCGGGATCCGCGTCGCTCGGCACCAGGTACTTGGAGAGCCCGTCCCGCTCGACCCCGCGCTGGTCGACCTCGGAGGCCCCGTGGCCCGCGAAGTAGATCACCACCAGGTCGTCCTTGTGCGCCGAGCGCGCCAGGAACGTGCCGAGCGCCCACTTGATGTTGCGCAGGGTGGGCTTGCGCTCGGTCTTGTCGGTGAGCAGGAGGATGTTCTCCTTCTTGAAGCCGCCGGAGGCGATCAGGGTCTGGTAGATCGCGTCGGCGTCCGCCACCGGGTAGCGCAGCTTCGGCACCGCGGTGGACTCGTAGCCGCCGACGCCGATGATCACCGCCCACTGGGTGGAGGGCGGCGGGGGAGCGACTGCGGGCGGGGCCGCCGGCGCGGCCACCTTCGGCCGCTCCAGGATGACGGTGCGGATCTCCTGGCGCGCGGTGCCGTCCGACTCGAGGGCGGTGATCACGATCGCATTCGGGCCCTCGCGCAGGGTGAGGGGGGCGCTGACCGCCATCGACTTCTGCGGGCTGCGCTCGTCCTGCCGGTGCACCTCCGCCCCGTTGAGCGCGACGATGATCCGGCTGATCCCCTTGCTCGACCGCGCCACCGCGGCTACCACGCTCGCCTCGTCGGTCACGCGCGAGCGGTCCTCGGGGTAGCGCACGTCCACCGCCAGCGGCACCGCCTTCTCGAGGTAGATGGTGCACATCTCCTGGTGCATGGTCCCGTCGATCTCGGCCGCGGTCACCACCAGGGTGTTCTGACCCTCGACCAGCTTCACCGGCAGGTTGACCGCCATCGCGGGCTGCTGCGAGCGATTGTCCTGCCGCCACAGCTCGACTCCGTTGGCGGTCACCAGCACCTGGCGCACGCCGGTGCCGCCGTGGACCAGGCCCGCGAAGGTCACGGTCTCCTGGTCCACCCGCGCCTGGTTGGTGGGTGTCGAGATGACGATCCGGAATCCGGGCGCCGGGGCCACCGGCGGAAGCGCCGCGACCACCGTGGGGGCCGCGGCCGGAGCCGGCGGCGCGGCCGGAGTGGCCCGCGCCGGCCCCGGTTGTGGCCCCGTTTCCGACCGTGGCGGCTCGGGCATGGCCGGGGCCGGCGTGGGTGCCGACGGAGCCGGAGGCACCGGGGCCGCGGCCACGGGTGCGGCCGGCGCGACGGGGGTCGCCACGGCGGGAGTCCGCGGCGTCGGCGCGCTCGGCGCTGGGGCGTTCGGGGGAGCGCTCGCGACGGCCGGCGGCGGCGTGGCCGGGGCGCTCGGGCTCGATGACGGTGGTGAAGGGATCGGCGCGCTGGCGACCGGCGGTGCCGGTGGCGCGGCGGTCGGAGGCGCACTCACGACCGGAGGCGGAGCCGCGACTACCGGAGGAGTCACGGCGGGCCGCGCCGGCGCAGGCGGGGGCGCGGTCGGCGGGGAGGCGGGCGCCGCCGCGGCCACCGCGGACCCGGGCTTGTCGTAGAAGAGCACACGCCCCTGCTGGCGCATGGCGCCGGAGGCGTCGGTGGCGGTGACGATCAAGTTGTTCTCGCCCTCGACGAGCTTGATCGGCATGCTGAGCGCCACGTCCTTGCCCGGCGTGCCCGGCTCCTGCTGCTCGGCGATCTCGGCGCCGTTCAGCGTGATCGCGATGCGAAGTGGGCCGGCGCCGCCGATCACCTTGCCGGTGAGCGTGACGCGGTCGGTGGCCACGTGGCCCTTGTCCTTGGGGTCGATGAGGACGACGCTCAGCGGAGCCGGACCGGGCCGGTCGAGCGCGATCGCCTGGAAGGCGAGCCCGGTCAGGTCGCTGCCATCGGCCCGCACGATCTGCTGGGCCGCGGGGGCGTACCAGAACGCGAGCTCGATCCGTCGCGCCTGGGGTGAAGCGGCGAGGAAGCGCGGCTCCAGCACCTGGACGATGCGGTAGGCCTTGAAGGTGCCGGCGGGCACGCGCACGTCCTCGTAGGCCTCGACGCGCCAGCTCAGGCGCGCGAGGCTCTGCCCGTACTGCGGGTCCAGCGTCTTGAGGGTGAGCCAGCTCACGCCCCACTGGCCCAGCTCGAGGGGCCAGGCGAGCACCGGCGGCGGCTCCAGCTCGAGCAGCGTCTTGCCCCCGCGGGCGACCTTGGCCACGCCGAGATCGCGGGTGAGGTGGACCTCCCGCCCGCCGTCGGCCGCGAACACGTATCGGTCGTTCTCGATCCGGATCAGGTCGTAGGCCCCGTCGCTCCGGATCCACTTGTCGCCGACCGCGTAGCTCGGCCGCTCGGCCCTGGGCGCCTGGGCCCACGCCGAGCCGGCGATGGCCCCGAGGAGCGCGAGGGCGATGATCGCGACCGGCAAGGTGCGCTTATTCGGTGGTGTCCACATCACGAGAGTTGGATCTTCTCCGGTCTTATTCGGCCGGTGATGGCAGGCATGGCGCTCCAGGCTGCCCTAGAGACTATGCCCATCCGGCTGGGGTGTCAACGAACCGGAAACGGGGAATATCCTTGACTCGCCGGGGCTCCTGGACCAAGGTAAGGGGCGCTTTTCCAGGAAGGTCCAGGGAGGGAGCCCATGCACGTGACCCAGACCGCCCGATCGACACGGTTCGCGCTCGCGGCCATCGCGCTCGCCGCCCTGGGCGGCTGCGCCGAGATGCAGGGCAAGGAGGCCGAGGAGCCCACCCGACCGCGTGTGTTCGTCGCCAACGAGAGCTCGAACACGGTGACGGTGGTGGACGGCGAGACGTTCACGGTCGTCGGCACGGTGGACGCGCGCAATCACGCGACCCACGACCTGGCCGTCTCGCGTGACGGCCGCTGGCTCTTCGCCACCAACCTGGCCTCGGGCCGTCTCTCCGCCATCAACACCCGCGCGATGGAGACGGTTGCCTCGATCGCCACCGGGGATCGGGCCCACGTGGTCACGCTCACCAACGACAATCGGCAGGCGTGGGTGGCCAACATCGGCGACAACACGATCTCGATCGTGGACACCACCACCTTCCGCATCCTCGGCACCATCGCGGTGGGCAAGGGGCCGACCGGGCTCACCTTCTCGCGCGACGGGCGCTTCGCCTACGTGAGCAACCAGGGCGACAAGACGGTGGAGGTGATCGACACCGCCTCGCACCGCGTGGTGAAGGCGATCCCGGTCGGGACGAACCCGCACTTCCTGGTGCTGGGTCCCGACGGCCGGATCTGGGGCACCAATACCGGCGGCACCGACATCTACGTGATCGATCCGGCCACCCAGGACAAGATCGCCTCCATCAACGTGGGGCCGTCGCCGCAGCAGATCGCCTTCGGCTTCAAGGGCCTGCAGGGGCCGAACGCCTACGTCACGGTGGCGGGTCTGAACCGGGTGGTGGTGCTGAGCGCGGACCCCGCCAACCTGCGCATCCTGGAGCAGATCGACGTTGGCCAGCGACCCAACGGCATCTCGGGCAACCGCGAGGGCACGCGGCTCTTCGTCGTGCACGAGATCTCCAACGATCTCAAGGTCATCGACACCGGCAGCAGCGCGGTGCTGGCCACGGTGCCGGTCGGGCGCAAGCCGATTCGCGTCGTGTTCCACGGCAGCTGAGGCGCGTGGTGAGCTCTCGACTCGGCGGTCTGGTGCTGGCCTGGGCCCTCGGCGCGGCGCTCGTCGCGGTGATGGGCGGTCCGCGGATCGCGGCGGCGCAGGGCCAGCCGGTGGGCACGGCGCAGAACGCGGTCGGCACCCTGGTCATCGTGCGGACGGACGGAATCGAGCATCGGCTGCAGGGGAAGGGGTCGCTCCCGCTCTACGAGGGTGACGTGCTCCGCACCGAGCCCGCGAGCCAGGCCCTGATCCAGCTGCGTCCCGGCACCCCGGTGGCGCTCAACGAGAAGACCACGATCAAGATCCTCTCTCGGTGGGACAAGAGCGTGGCGGGCTCCGGGACGGTCCGCATCCTGAGAGTGAGCCGCGGTGAGCTCTGGGCCAAGGCGGGCTCGGGCGAGCGACTGCTCGAGGTGGAGACGCCCGCGTCGGTGGTGTCCGGGCGCGACGCCGAGTTCGACGTGAAGGTCGGCGAGGACGGTCAGAGTGCCCTCACGGTGGTGCAGGGGACGGCCGACTTCGGCACCCCGTTCGGCCAGTGCGCAGTGCGGAGTGGGACCGCCAGCGTCGGGGCGCGCGGGGCGGCGTGCACCGCGCCTCAGGCCGCGAACGCCGCGGCCGCGATCGGCTGGAAGCAGGCGGTGTCGCAGTGACGCGGGCGGCGGGTCAGCGGAAGATCGGCTAGAGCGCGAAGCCGAGCAGGCCTGCGGCGGCCCGCTGGCCGTCGGCGGGCTCGCCGCGGCGGCGGCGCCCGAAGCCAGTGCTCGTGGCGATGATCAGCACGAGCGCGCCTACCAGGAAGAGCACATCGACGGAGCTGGAGTCGTCGCCCATTTAGCTGTCGGAAGCCGGTCGACGCTCATCGCGCCGGGGTGGCGAGCGGAGGGCGCGCGATCTCTCGGATTGCGTCGATGCGCGCGCTGCGCTCGAGGGCGTCGGCGTCGAAGACGGCCTCGCGCTGGTCCTGCGAGCGGACCACGTAGGCGGGGCCGGCGCCGTCCGGGAAGGGATGGGTGCGCTCGAGCCGCACGACGACGCCCAGCGCGGTGCCGTCCGACATGCGGGTCAGGGTATCACCGACCCTGAAGAAGAAGGTCCAGTCGCTCTGACCCTTGGAGCGCGACGGACGCTCGGGAGAGGCCGGCGGGGTCTCCGCCCGAGGCCCGGCAGGCTCGGGCGCGGCGGTGGCTCGCGGCTCGGGCGGGGGAGCCGCGATGCGGGGGGAGCGGCCGAGCAGCATGGTGAGCGCGACGACCACCACGAGGAGCCCGATCAGGATGCCGCCGAGCAGCTTGAACCTGAGCGAAGGCATGTCGCTCGACAGAGCAAGAAAAGGGCCAGTGCGCTCGGTAACAGGGACAGACATTTAAAGCGCACGCCCGGACCGGGTCTGACAAAGTCTTGGCACCCGCCTGACAAGCTCTGGAGCGGGAGCCGCTCCGACCCGCCCAACTGGCTGATTTTGGGCGGGCGGTCCGCTGGCTCAGGTCTTGCTTTGTCGCAAGGGCATGCTACTGACCGCGGTTCTCACGGTGTTGTTCGTCGGGGTGAGCTCGGCGATGCTCTGGCTCGCCATCGGCGCGGACTAGGGGGAGAATCGTTCATGGACACGCGGGTCGAGGAGAAGGTCTCGCTAGAGACGGTGATGAAGCGCGGCGCGCTCGTGTGCGTCGTGGCGATGGGCGGCGTCGCGGTGGGGCTCGCGATCTGGGCGCTCCGCCGCTGGCACGATGAGCGTGCGTACCAGGCGTGGCGGGCATCGGTGAGCGCGGATCCGTACCGTCGCGACCGCAACGGCTACCCGGTCGGCGCCCAGCTCGGCTTCTCCCGCTCGCGGTAGCGCCCCGACGTCGCGCCGCTGCCAGCCCGGGGCGGCACCGCACCTGCCCGGATCTCCACCTCCCCACTGCTATACTGGCGGAAGCATGAGCCCGGCGGCATCCGGCCGCTTCTCCATGTCGAGCGAGGCCGAGGATCTGGCCCGCCTGCGCGCGTGGCTCCGCGCGACCCTGGAGGGACTGGGAGTGGACCGAGCGACCCGGGCGGAGCTCGTTCTCGCGGTCGGCGAGCTGTGCGCTAACTCCATCGAGCACGCCTACGACGGGCGGGGCGGGCAGCCCATCAACGTGTCGGTCCTCGGTCACCCCGATCGACTGATCATCGAGGTGGAGGACTTCGGGCGGGCGTTCGACGCGGGCCGGTACGTCGCGCCGGATCTCGACGCGCTGCCGGATCACGGGCTCGGCATCCACCTGGTGCATCGGATCGCGGATTCGGTCGCGATCGACGTGAAGCGCGACCGGGGAACTCGATGGACCCTCGTCAAGTATCGTCCGGGCCTCCGCTCGCCCGATGACTCGATGGACGGCGGCGCACCGCCGTCCCGCTCAGGAGAGACCATGGACATCGAAGTGACCGACTCGGCCGGGATCACGCTCGTCGCTCCGCGGGGTGACCTGGACATGGCGGCGGCCGATCAGATGAAGCGGGCGCTGATCAAGCTGGTGGACGACGGGAAGCGGAAGGTGCTGGTCGACCTGGCCCAGGTGGGCTACGTCGACAGCTCGGGGATGGGGGCGCTGGTGGCGTCGCTGAAGCACGCCCGCACCGTGGGCGGGGAGCTGCGCCTCTGCGCACTGCAGGACGACGTGCGCGCGATCTTCGAGATGACCCGGCTGAACAAGGCGGTCATCATCCATCCCTCCCGGTCGGAGGCGCTCGGGGCGTGGGCCTGACGCGGCGCCTGCTCGCCCTCGCCCTGGCCTTGGGGCTCGGCGGGACCTCGGTGCCCGCGCGCTCGGTCGCGGCCGCGTCCGCGGTGCGGCCCCTCGCGGGGGTGCGCACCTGGGTCGTCTACTACGGCGACGCGCCCGAGGCGGCGCGGGATCTGGCCCGCTTCGACGTGGTCGTGCTCGATCCGCACGGGCATCCCCCACTGCCGCTCGTCAAGGTCCACGGCTCGCTCGTGCTCACCTACGTGAGCCTGGGCGAGGTGAATACGCGGCATCCCGAGTTCGCCGCGATCGCGGTCGAGCCGTGGGTGCTGGCCGCCAACCCGAGCTGGCCCGACGCGCGCGGCCTGGACGTGGGGGCGCCCGCCTACGAGCGCTGGCTCCTCGACCGGGTGGTGCCGGCCGCGCTCGCGGGACCGGTCAACGGGCTCTTCCTCGATACCGCGGACTCGGCCCTGGAGCGCGAGCGCGTCGAGCCCCGTCGCCATGCGGGCGCGGGCCAGGCGCTCGAGCGCGTGCTCCGCGAGCTGAAGCGCCGGAACCCGCGGACCCTCCTGCTGATCAACGGCGGCCTCCCGCTCGCGGAGCGGCTCGCGGGCGTCATCGACGGGGTGGCGCTCGAGTCGGTGTGGACCGACTACGACTTCAAGGCCAAGGCCTACCGGGTGCGGCCCGCCGAGGAGGCGGAGTCCCGCGCCGCGCTCCTGGGCCGTGTCGCCGCGCTGGGCCTGCCCGTGTTCACGCTCGAGTACGCGGCGGCCGACGGCGGCCCCGGGCCCGCGGAGCTCATCCGGCGCTCGCGTGCGCGGGGCTTCGTGCCCTACGTCTCGACCATCGGGCTCGACCGGGTCTCCACCCACACGCTCGGGCCGTGACCGGGCGGATCTCGCGCCGCGCGCTGCTGGGCGGCTCGGCCGCGGCGGCGGGGACCCGGCTGCTGGGAGGCCGCGGCCGGGCCGCGGCCTCCGGGCCGGATTCTTCCGGCGAGCTGCCGCGCCACGTGCTGGCACTCTACAAGTCGTCGGAGCTCGACAACGACGTGCAGGGGCGGCGCCCCAAGACCGCGACCACGAACGAGGTCCACGGGTGGGCCCAGATGCCGCTCAACTGGCTCGGGCTCATGGTCGAGTACCACGACATCGATCAGGGGCTGCCGGACGAGCGGGTGATGACGCGCTACCGCGGCATCGTCACCTGGTACCAGACCGAGGAGATCGCGGAGCCGCTCGCCTACCTGCGCTGGCTGGGCGCGCAGATGCGGGCCGGCCGCCGGGTGGTGATCCTCGGCTACCTGGGCGCCCTGCGCGACCGCCGCACCCTGCGCAGCCTCGACCTGACCGCGGTCAACGAGGCGCTCGCGCCCAGCGGGCTCCAGTTCCTCGGCAACTGGACCGGCAACCAGCACGTCATCGAGCTCCGCCGCAAGGACAAGCGGATGATGGAGTTCGAGCGGCCGCTGCCCCCGGGCCTGCCGTACTACCAGCAGGTGGTCTGTCGCCGCCCGGACAGCCGGGCCCACCTGGTGCTGGCCCGGCGGGACCTGCCGGACTCCGAGAGCCACATGGTCGTCACCGGCCCGTGGGGCGGGTTCGCGGCCGCCGGGTACGCGCAGTTCCAGTTCCCCGGCGAGGGGGGCGCGCAGTGGTGGATCGATCCGTTCGCCTTCTTCCGGGACGCGCTGGGCATCGCGGACTGGCCGCGACCCGATACCACGACCCAGTGCGGCCGGCGCATCTTCTACACCCACGTCGACGGCGACGGGCTGCGAAACCGGTCCGAGGTTCGCGGCGGCGCCTCCAGCGGCCAGGTGATCCTCGACGAGATCCTCTCGCGCTACCGGTTGCCCACCAGCGTCTCGGTGGTGGTCGCGGAGGTCGAGCCGACGCTGCTCGGCACGCCCGAGGTCCACGAGCTGGCCCGCGCGATCTACACGCTGCCCAACGTCGAGGCGGGCAGCCACTCCTACACCCACCCGCTCGACTGGGAGAAGCGCACGCGCAGCTTCCCGGCGGCGGGAGTGCCCTATTCGGTGGAGACCGAGACCGCGGGGGCGATCCGCTACATGGAGGAGCGGCTGCTGCCGCCGGGCAAGCGCGTGCGTCTCTTCCAGTGGTCCGGGTCCACGCGGGTGACCGAGGACGCGATCGCGGTCCTCGACCGCCTCGGGGTGCCGAACATCAACGGCGGGGACACCATGCGGGACCGCGAGTGGCCGAGCTACACCCGCGTCGCGCCCCTGATGCGCCAGGTGGGCCGGCACTGGCAGACCTACACGTCGGCCTCGAACGAGAACCTGTACACCCACCTGTGGACCGGCCCGTTCTACGGCTTTCGCCACGTCATCGAGACGTACGAGAACACCGAGCACCCGCGCCGGGTCGCGCCGGTGAACGTCTACTACCACTACTACTCGGGCGAGCGCGTCGCGTCGCTGGCCGCGCTCCATTACGTCCACGAGTGGGTCCTGCGCCAGTCGCTGGCCCGCATCTTCACGAGCGAGTACCTCGCGATCGTGGAGGGCTTCCGTACCGCCCGGATCGCGCGCGTCCCGGAGGGCTGGCGGATCTCCGGCCACGGCGCGCTCTCCACCGTGCGCTTCGACGACACCCGGGCCCACCTCGACCTCGATCGCTCGTCGGGCGTGCTCGGCTATCTCCACCACCAGGGCGCGCTCTACGTGCACCTGGCCGGCCCCGGCCCCGCGCTCATCGTACTGCGCGACCGGCCGCCCGCGACCGCCTACCTGGTGCAGGCCAGCCACCGGGTGGCCGCCTGGAAGCGCGAGGCGGGGCGCGTGGCGCTGACCCTCTCCGGGCTCGGCGAGAAGGTCGTCGAGCTGGGCGGGATCGCGGCCGATCGCGAGGTCGCGGTGGAGCTCCGCGAGCCGGCGGGATCGCGGCGGGTGCGCGCGCGCAGCGGTGCGGACGGGCACCTCACGGTGCGCGCCGGCGATGCGAACGACGTGGAGGTACGAGTCGGGTGAGCATCGAGCGCTGGAAGCTCGGGCTCGCGGTGGTCGTCGCCCTCGGACTCCTCGCGCTGTCGGTGCCGTGGGGCGCGGACCTCGGCTGGGCCTACCTGGCCGACCGGCGGTACGCGCTGGCCGAGCGGATGTTCGCCCGGGCGCTCGACGGCGACCGGGGGGACGCGGACCTCTGGCTCGGGCTGGCCGCGGCCTACGCGGCGCTCGGCGATCCGGACCGACAGATCGCGACGCTGGAGGCCGCGGCGCGCCAGGTGCCCCGACGCCGGGATGTCCGGCTGCAGCTGGCCGACGTCTACCGGGACAACAAGAACCCGGCCGCCGCGGCGCGCGTCCTGGAAGAGCTCACCGCCGAGCCGCATCCGGACGACGGGCCGCTCCTCGACCGCCTGCTCACCCGCTACCTCTGGGTGGGTGACTACGAGCGGCAGCTCGCCGTGCTGCGCAAGCTCGTCGCGCTCGAGCCCACCGATCTCGCGGTCGTGACGGACCTGGCGTCGGTGGCCCGCAGCCTGAACCGCCAGGAGGACGCGCTGACGGTGCTCGAGGCGTACGTGCGGCGGCGGCCCTCCGACGTGGAGGGCCGCCGCTGGCTCGCCCAGGTCTACGACTCGCTCGGGCAGGGGACGAGCGCGCTCGAGCACTGGAAGGTGCTGGCGCGCCTCGCGCCCGGCGACATCGAGGCCCGCGACCGGCTGCTCCCCCCACCGGGCGGCGCTCCGCGCGAGGAGGAGCTCGCCCTGCTGGAGCGACGCCGCGCGGCGGAGCCGCGCGACGAACCGGTGCGACAGCGCCTCGTCGCGCTCTATCGGGCCGCAGGCGACGGCCCGCGCGCGATCACCGTCCAGCGCGAGCTGGCCGCGCTCCGACCGCGCGATCCCGAGGTCCTGGTCGCCCTGGGCCGGCTGCTGGTCGAGCAGGATCGCGGACCGGACGCGATCGCGCTCTACGAGCGAGCCCTCGAGATCGCCCCCGACCGGCTGGACGACGCGCTCGCCCTGGCCCAGCTCTACGAGTGGGCCAACGATCCGCGCCGCGCGCTGGCCCTGCTCGAGCGGGTGGCCCGCGCGCGCCCGGCCGACCGGGCGCTCCAGGAGCGCGTGGCTGCGCTCGCGCGGGGCACCGACGGCAGCCCGGCGGCCCTGGCCGCTCTCGACCGGCTCGCGGCGGCCCGGCCGGAGGGACCCTACGCGCAGCAGGCCATCGACGCCCTCGTGGGCGCCAACCGCCTGCCGGAGGCGATCGCGCGCCAGCGACGCATCGTGGAGCAGGCGCCGACCGCGCCGGGTCCCGCGCTTCGCCTCGCCGAGCTCTACGGGTGGAACGGCCAGGAACGCGAGGCCATCGCGGTGTACGAGACGCTCGATCGGGCGGGAACGCTGCCCGAGGCCGCTCTCGCCCGCCTCGCCGAGCTCTACCGGTTCCAGGGGCGCTCCGCCGATCTGCTGCGGGTGGCCGATCGGCTGCTCGCGCGGCGCCCCGACGACGCCGGCCTGCGCGACGCCGCGAGCGAGGCGGCCGAGGCGCTGGGCCGGCCGGCCGACGCGCTCCGGCTGCTGCAGCCGCTCGTGGAGCGCCGGTCGCTCGACGAGGGCTTCGTCCTCCGCTATCTCACGCTGGCGGTGAAGGCGGGACGGCCGGACGAAGGCCTGCGCGTCCATCGCCGGTTCGCCGCGTCGGCCGGCGCGGCATATCGCGTCAAGGCGGGTCGGCTCCTCACCGATCTCGGCCGGAGCCAGGACGCCATCGCCGAGTACGAGGCCGCGCTCGCGGGGGGCCTGGGCGAGGGCGACGAGGCGGTGCGGTCGCGAATCGCGCTGGCCCAGCTCTACGACGGAAGCGGAGCGGGCGAGCCCGCGCTACGCCAGTGGGAGGGCCTCATGCGGGCCCGCCCGCGCGATCCGCAGGTGCTGCGCGAGGTCGGCCGCCGCAGCCTCGCCGCCTCGCGCAACGAGGTCGCGCTGCGCGCCTACCGGGCGCTGCTCGACGTGCAGCCGGACGACGCGGAGGCGCTCAAGCGCGCCGGCCAGCTCATGGCCTGGAGCAACGACGGGCGCGGCGCGCGGGCGGCGCTCGAGCGTTTCAACCGCGTGAAGGGGGGCGACTACGAGGTGCACTACCTGCTCGGGGAGCTCTACACCGCCGAGCACGACGAGGAGCGCGCGCGCGCCGAGTACGAGCGCGCGCTCCGCCTGCTGCCCGCCCGCCCCCGCTGACCGAAAGCCGGCGCCGCGGTCCGTCTTGAACCGGGGGGACGGCCCCGCCATACTCGCCGGATGGCCCGGCTCCGCTCGCTCCGCCTCGCGTCCATGCTGATCGCGGGCCTGCTCGCTCTCGCGCCCGCCCCGGCGCGGGCCCAGACCCCGGCGCCCGGGATGCCGGAGGCATCGACGGCTCCACCGGCCACGGAGCCGCCCCCGAGCGACGCGCCCGAGGCCGAGACGCTGCGGGCGCGCATCCAGGCGCGGCTCGGGCACGTGGAGGAGGCGCTCGCCACCTATCGCGCGCTGCTCGCGCGGTACCCCGAGGATCGCCGCCTCCGCGAGGACTACGCGGAGGTCATGGTAGACGCGGGCCTGCTCGACCAGGCGACCCCGCTCGTCGACCGGTACCTGGCGGAAGATCCTACCTCCGCGCGCCTGCGCCGCCTGCGCGCGCGGATCGACCTCGCGGCCGGCGCCCCCGCGGCGGCGGGCAGGCGTCTCGACGCGCTCGCGCGCGAGCAGCCCGAGGACGCGGGGCTCACCGCCGATCTCGCCGCCGCGGAGCTGGCCGCGGGACGCTGGAACCGCGCGCTCGACCTCTACGCCCGCCTGCTCGACCGCGATCCCGAGAATCGCGACGCGCTCGCGGCCTATCGGGGCATCCTCCTCGGGCACGCGCCGCGGATCGAGCTGACCCACTACTCGCTGCTGCAGCCGGCGGCCACCCATCACGTGGAGGAGGCCGCGTGGCGCGGGTGGCTCTCTGACCGGTGGTGGCTCCGCGCGGGCACCCGCTACGGCAGCTATCACCAGGAGCGCGTGATCGGCCAGCCTTCCTTCACCGAGGAGGTGTGGACCGCCCTCGCGACGATCGGGTTCCAGCCGACGCGCACCGTCTCGCTCTGGGCCGGGCTCGAGGAGTCGCGGCGGCGCGAGGACATCTTCCGCACCACCGGGCGCCTCGGCGCGGGCTACGACGACCAGCGGGTCACCCTCGCCACCCTCGAGGTCGCGGTCCGCGAGCTGCTCACGAATCCGGTGGTCGCGGTGCCGCGCAACGGCACGACCGACCGGGTGACCGCGGACGTGGCGCGCCGCGTCCTCGTGCCGGTGGTGTTGGCCGCCCACTACGACTTCCGCCACTACCGGATCTCCGACGAGGATCTGGGCAATCGCTGGGAGGCGGCGGCGCGGGCCGAGATCGAGCTGGTGCGGAGCCGGGTGCAGGTGACCCTGATTCCCCAGGTCTTTTTTTCCGAGTACACGCCCACCGCGGGCAGCCCGCTGCGGGACGCGGTCACGTTCCTCCGTCGGGAGGACATCGTGGCGATCGGGGCACTGGTCGGCTGGGACGTCACCCCCGCGCTCCGGCTGCAGGCGGGCTCGGTCGGGCGGCGCGATCTGCACCGGTCGCTCACGTCGTGGGAGGTGACCGGCGAGGGCCGGTGGCGAATTCGCCCCTGGCTGGAAGGACGCGTGCTCTATACTCGCAACACCGAGTCCACCACCGTCGGGGGCCAGGAAGAATCGTTCCTCGGGCGACTCGACATCCTGTACTGAGAGACCCTATGTGGCGGCGTTCGCGGGTAGTGGTGCTGGCGATCGGCGTGCTCACGCTGAGCGGGTGCGCGAGCACCGAGCAGGACTGGGTCAAGCCCGGCGCGGCCCGGGTCACGCGCGTGGCGGTGCTCCCGCTCGAGAACCAGACCTCCTCGCTGCGCGCGGGGCAGGTGGCCAGTGACCTCCTGGTCTCCGAGATCCTGGCCACCGGGGCGATGACGGTGATGGATCCGAGCGAGGTCGCCGACCTCCTCCGGCGCGAGAACCTCGATCCGGCCGACGCGGCCCGCCTGCCGTCAGCGCAGCGGGTCGGCCGCCTCCTCCAGGTGAGCCACGTCCTGCAGGGCTCGGTGACCGAGTACCGCTACAAGCCGGGTCTCTCCGAGACGCCGGCGGTTGGCGTGACCGCGCGCCTGGTCGACGTCGCGTCCGGCGAGGTGGTGTGGACGTCGAGTCACGCCCGCCTGGGCTCCTCGTGGCTGCGCGAGGACGGCCT
>Ga0070699_100003101_pt1 | contig 14713 bp, 8 predicted proteins | sample KBSK1503metaG_FD_65473 | JGI IMG/M metagenome (GOLD analysis project Ga0070699, IMG submission 65473) | Corn, switchgrass and miscanthus rhizosphere microbial communities from Kellogg Biological Station, Michigan, USA - KBS K1-50-3 metaG | ecosystem: Host-associated > Plants > Roots >...
GTGAGCATCTCGAAAAGCACGCATCCGAACGCCCACACGTCCGCGCGCCGGTCGACGCTCCGCCCGCGCGCCTGCTCGGGGCTCATATATGCTGCGGTACCGACAATCGTTCCCGCGCTGGTGACCATCACTGGACTTGCCAACGTCGGCGAGTTCGTCACCGCGGCAGCCGCCGCGGTCGATCCGGTTTCCGCGGCTTTCGCGAGTCCGAAGTCGAGCACCTTCACCGCGCCGTCGTGTCTGATTCTGATGTTCGCGGGCTTGAGGTCACGATGGACGACACGCTGTTCGTGTGCTGCGGCAAGCGCGTCGGCAATCTGCCGCACGATGTCCATGGCTTCGTCGAGCGGCAGAGGACCGCGCGCGATTCGTTGCGCCAGATCCTCGCCGTCAACGAGCTCCATCACCAGGGCGGTCTGTGGTCCGTCAGCGCCGGCCGTCAGGACCTCGATTCCGTAGATCTGCGCGATGTGGGGATGGTTCAACGAGGCGAGCGTCCGCGCTTCGCGGTCGAAGCGTGCGAGCCGTTCAAGGTCCGCAGTGACCGACGGCGGAAGAATCTTCAGCGCGACATCGCGACCGAGCTTCGTGTCGGCGGCTCGATACACCACTCCCATGCCGCCTTCGCCCAGCTTGCCGCGGATCTCGTAGGGCCCGATACGGGTCCCCGGAGTCAACATCGCTCGTATGTTCGGCGATTGCCGCGACGACGGCAAGCGTGTTCGGAGCGGCCGAGCGCGGCGCTCGGTGCGTACACGATCGGCATCTCCTCAATCGCGTATCTGCCCGACGAGACACGGAGCGCATGAAATGGCAGGTAGAACAGATAGCCGTGCGGAACGATGCAGACCGCCCGCGCGTCCGCGACGTGCGGCCACACCCGGTCCAGCAGCGCCCGCGCGAGGGGCTCGAGAAATTAGAAATCCGAGGACCATTCCGGGTGGACCGGATTGATCTGCTCCGGCGACATCTCGTCGACGAGCCTGAGCGCCGCAGATCGGATCGTCGCGCGGTCGATCTCCTGACGTTCAACGATCGGTTCGTCGCGATCGGCCGCACGACGAATGCGGCCATCTGAGTCGGCAGGACGTAATACTCGATGACCGCGAGTTGAACCGCGCCGCGAGTGGAATCCGTCAAACCGGCTAAAGCGTCCTCGTGCATGACATCGCGCAGGAGTTGGGCATTATACGCTTCGCCCTCCTGGCGAGTCTGAAGCAGTTACTCAGTTGTGACGATGGCCGCGGGCGCGATGCGGCGCCGTGTCTGCAGCCATCGTTGCAGCTGCGCCATGTAGGTGAAGAAGACCGGGTCAGATACAGCGTGACCAGCTGCGAGAACAGCAGCCCGCCGACGACGACCAGACCGAGCGGCTGACGCGCCTCGCCACCCGCTCCGTAACCGATCGCAATCGGCACCGCGCCGAGCGCCGCCATCGTCGTCATCATGATCGGACGGAAGCGAATCAGACAGCCCTTGTAGATCGCTTCCTCCGACGACAGGCCGCTGCGCTCCGCGTCCAGCGCGAAGTCGATCTGCATGATCGCGTTCTTCTCGACGATGCCAATCAGCATGATCATGCCGACGAACGCATAGATGTTCAGGTCCATGTGGAGAACGAGCAGCGTCAGCAGCGCGCCGATGTCCGCGATCTCCTTCACGTGCGACAGCACGGTTCCGAGTGCCGCGCCGGGCGCGAGGCCCAACGCGATCGTCGCCGACGTCAGCTGACCGTAGTGATTGACCGTCTGGGGCCCGACCTGCTGCGTGACCGACGCGCACGCGATGACGGACATGACACGATGAGGCCAACGAGACATCGGCGGATGCTCCGAGAAGAAGATGACCACTCGAACAACACCTCGAGGTCATCACGTCGTCGAGCGGAAGCCTGGTGCGAAGAAGTTGGCGATTCGCGCCGGTTGCCTGATTCCCTGATTCGTCATCCAGGCATCTGCTTCCGCAAGCAGCGGCGCATCCACCTCGCGCACCTCGGCCAGCCGTCGTCTCGCCACTGCGGCGTGCAAATGCATCCCCGTCGCTTCGAACGCGCGGATCGCCGAGGTCAGTTCCTGCGCGGCGTCGCTCGGTCGTCCATCGAGGTGACTCACTCCAGCCTGCAGCAGCAGCGCCACCGCATCCGTCCATGGCCGATCGAAACGTTGCAATTGCCGCGCAATCCGGCGAGTGCGCGACAGAAAGACCGGCACGTCATTGCCAGTGGCCGCCATCAGGAGCGCGGCGCGCCCTCGCAAGTACAAGGCCTCGGCTCGCAGAAACCGCACACGCAGCAGCTGCGTGCGCTCGAAGTCCTTCCAGTGAGTCGTGATCAGATGCCACGCGGCTTCCGCTCGCCCGCGATACAACTCGGTCTGCACACGCGCGAGCACGTGGTTGTAATGCTGTCGATGGAAACCGCGATGCGACCACCGCTCCATCGCCTCATTGGCGTGACGCTCGCCTTCGTCGGGCTGGTCGGCCACGAGCCACACGACGTTCATGCGCGTGCGCAGCTCTGTTTCGAAGAACAGATTGCCGCGATCGCGAGCCGCCACCAGCAGCTCGGGCACCTGCGCACAGACGTCCTTGATGCGACCCTGAAAGAGCAGCGAGCCCAGATAGAAGATGTCCGCGCAGTTGTTCTCCCAGATGGCGCCGACGCAGTGTTCTCGCAGCAGACGACGGGCACGGTCACAAAGGGTCGTGGCCTGCTGCCATTCGCCGAACAACAGCGCGATGATGCCGGCACTCAGCGCAGACAACGCGGCCGCGTGCGGGTGTGATGATTGCTCCGCGAGCGTGGCAGCCGCCTTGGCCCACCGTTCGTACTCCGACCGGACTCCGCTGCTTCCTCGGAACCCTGCTTCGAGAGCAACCGCTCTGGCGACCCGGTACGGTTCGCCGGCGTCGAGCGCGAGCAGCAGATGACGGGCATTCATGTCTGCGGCACGGATGCTGTCCACCATCGCCAGTCCGGTGGTGACCGACCAGCACCCGTCGACGCGCAAGAGCTGATCGCTGTCGATAGACGCTTCATCTCTCGGTGTGAATGAAAGACCTCGCAGGCCGATTCGACTGCGGCGCCAGAGCAACGATCCGACTGCCGCAAGCGGTCCGCGCGCGAGTCGCAACGACAGCCCACCCAGCACCTCGTCCAGGACGGCCATGCCGCGGTCGATATGTCCACCGATCAGCAGTTGTTCGGCGGCCCGCCGCCGCAGGTCGATTTGTTGCGCGCGACCGGCATTCGCCGCGGCAGCCAGGTAGACGTCAGCAGCATCAGCCGGGCGGCCAGCATTGGTCAGCGTCTCGCCCAGGCGAACCTTCCACGACGCTGAGTCGAGATGCTCCGGCGTCAACTCGAGCGCGGCCCGGTAGAACGACGCGGCCCGATCGAAGGCGAACGCCGCGTCCGCCTTGTGTGCCGCAAGGACCGCCTGCATCGCGGCGGATTCACGTTCTCCCGCGCCACGATAATGTCCGTAGAGCGCTTCCGGATCGTCGATGCCGCGCGATGTCAGGGTTCGCGCCATGCTGGCGTGAAGGACGCGAGCGTTCTCGTCCTCGAGTCGTGAGGCGAGCGTCTCGCGGATGCGATCGTGATACACCTCGACGCGTGATGCCGATCCGCTGTTCCGCACGAAGTGTTCTGACCGGAGCACCGCAAGCAGCGGGCGCTCGTCGCCGGTGAGTCCGGCCGCGTCATACACGACTTCCGGATCCATGGGTCGTGCACACAGCGCGAGCACGTCGAGAAAGCGATCCGCTCCTTCCGGCAGCCGCCGAACGCGCCGCTCGAGCATCTCCGCCAGGGATGGGTCCCGATTGTCCGTGGGAGCGTGGTTCGACAGATCGTGCGCGAGTTGTTCGATCAGGAACGGGTTGCCGCCCGCTTCGCGCACCAACGTCTGGTCGGGGCGTTGTCGTATCGCCGCAGTGTCGCGGATCAGACACGCGGCAAGTTCCTGCGACTCTGCGTGGTTCAGCGGCTCGAGCGCCGCAATGACACGGTGCGATGTGACGTCGGGTTCGACGAACGGTCGCAGGAACGGCTTGAACCGAATCTCCTCCGTGCGGAAACCGAGCACCATCAGCAGCCGCGGCTGATCGGGAGGCTGCAGCAGGTCTTCGAGCAGAGCCGTACTGTCGGCGTCGGCCCAGTGGAGGTCGTCGATGACCAGCACGAGCGGATGCCGCTCCGCGATCTGCGCGAGCAGCGCGCGCAGCGTCGAGAACGCGAGTCGGCGCTGGGCTGCCGGATCGAGATGTTCAGATCCCGATTTCGCCCGCAGCCTGATGGCGGATGACTGGAGCAGGACCGGAAACGCGCGCACCAGCGCGCTCACGTCGTCGACCAGAACCGCCCCGAGTTCCTCGGGAGGAATGGTCCGAAGATAGGCGCTCAGACTGTCGACGACACCATCGAGCGCCTTGTACGGCACGGACTCGTGCTCGTAACAGCGTCCGCGCAGAACGACCGTCCCGCCGTCGCCGCCGACCTCCTCGCAGAATCGCTGGATCAGCGCGCTTTTTCCGATTCCCGACGGCCCGTGAATGCACACGACACCGGGCCGACCATGTCGTGCGGCCGTCAACGCCCCCATGAGCATGGACATGTAGGACGCGCGACCGACGAATGTCCGTCGCGTCTGCTGGTTCGGGACGCGTTGTCCGACACGATCGGCATCGCGTGCGGCCACGAGAGCCAGTGCGCCGTCAATCGTCATTCGTTGCTGCGGGTCGCGACGCAGCAGCGCCACACAGATGTCGTTCAGATCCGACGGGAGATCGGGAACGAGCGCCGACGGCGGAGGGGGTTCGGACTGGCGCTGCCGTGCGGCGAGCTGTTCGATCGGTCCAGCAAACGGCAGGCGTCCGGTGAGGATCTCGTAGAGGGTGACACCCAGTGCATAGGCGTCACTCGCCCGTGTCGGTCTCGCCCTGGCCTGCAGCTCGGGTGCGAGATACGCGGGCGTGCCGGCGCGCGCGTCGCTGTGATGCGCCTCGACGGCGATGTTGCTGGCAATCCCGAAATCGAGGATGACGACGCGGTCATCGCCGGTGACGAGGATGTTCGAGGGTTTGAGATCGCAGTGCAGTTTTCCGTGGCGATGCAGTTCCGACACGGCAGCCAGCATCTGGTCGAGCAGGCGGCGAACGCGATGTCGATCGATCGTCGATGGATCGAGGCCGTCTTCCGCCGCCGTTCCGGGCGCGGCGCGCGCGACCGTGACTACGTTCGCGCCGTTCACCAGCTCCATCGTGAAGAAGCAGTGCTCCTCTTCCACGGTGAGCTCGTACAGGCACACGAGACCGGGATGGCCGATGTCGGCGAGCGCCCGGAATTCGCGCTTCAGCCGATAGATATCCGCGCCTGTGGCGCGACGCAATGTCTTGAGCGCCACGATCTGATTGCGGACGAGATCATCGACCTCGTAGACGACCCCCATGCCGCCGGAACCAATCCGCCGCCGTACGCGGTATCGCGCGGTGCCGCGAAAGTCGGCGCCGACTTCCAGGTGACCGAGTTGAGCTGAACTCGACTCGCCGCCCGTCTCGTGCAGCCACGGCGGTCGGATGTCGGTCGGAATACCTGGCAACGAGCCGACGACGGCGGGACCCTCGAAGAGACGCGACGCTTCGATGGCTGCAGCGACGAGAGACGCGACTTCGTGCTCGATGCGCTCGTCACCGCCGCACGCGGACGCGATGTAGTCGCGACGCGAGTCCGGCGCGACGTCCAAAGCGGCCGACGCGATCGCCTTGATGCGACGCCAGTCGTCACGCGCTACGTCGAGAGGTTCCACGTCCCGCGGTCACGATAGTGCAGTCGTGCTCGTTCGGGAAGGAAATAGTCCGTTCACAGGCGTGTCTCCTTGACAGTCTAGGAGAGACAGCATATTCTCTCGCTTCCAAGACCGTCTAGGAGGGACCGTGGCGAAGCCTCTCGACCTGCTGCAAGGCACGTTGGACATGCTCATCTTGAAGGCCGTGTCGCTCGGGCCTCTTCATGGCTATGGTGTCCTTCTTCGCATCCAGCAAGTCGCCAAGGATCGGCTCGAGATTCAGCAGGGGTCGCTCTATCCTGCCCTCTATCGTCTGGAACACCAGGGCCTCATCGCGGGCGAGTGGGGGACGTCTGAAAACGGTCGGCGAGCGAAGTACTACCGCTTGACCACGAGCGGCCGCCGTCAGCTCGCCGACGAGACGCAGAAGTGGCACCGCATGGCCGACGTGATCGCGGCTGTTCTCAGCGCGACGCCGGAGGAAGTATGAGCGCGATGGCGCGCCTTCGATCATGGACGCGAGCCCTGTTCCGCCGCTCCACCCTGGAGCGCGAGATGGACGACGAGCTGCAGTCGCACCTCGAACATCGCGCCGAGGATCTCCTGAAGGCCGGCCACTCGACCGCGGAGGCCTATCGCCTCGCGCGTCTTGAATTCGGACCTGTCGCTGTCCAAAAGGACGAGATGCGCGTCGCGGTTGGACTCCGTCTCGTAGACGAACTACACGCCGATATTCGTCAGACTCTCCGCCGGCTGCGGCGCTCTCCAGCATTCGCGCTCACGACGATTGTGGTGCTGGGCACTGGGATCGCCGCGACCAGCGCGATCTTCAGTGTGGTGTACGGGGTCTTGATACAACCGCTTCCTTACCCGCAGCCGCAGCGGCTGATCGCCCTGACACATCGGTCGAGTAACGGCCAGGACAGATTGCCGGCGTCTACCGCGCTCTACTTCACCTATCGCGATCACAACCGCACCTTCGAGTCGGTGGCCCTCTGGACGGCGGATACGGCCACCATCACGGGAGCCGGTACACCGGAAGAAGTGCGCGCCCTCGACGCGACATTCGAACTCCTGCCGATGCTTGGAGTGCATCCGCAGGCTGGACGCGTGTTCACGTCGACTGACGATCAACCCGGCAGCGCTCCGACCGTGATCCTGAGCGACGGCTACTGGCAGCGTCGGTTTGGGGCCGGCCAGGTGCTCGGCCGCCGTCTGACCGTGGATGGCGTGCCGCATGAAATCATCGGCGTGCTGCCACGGTCGTTCCGCTTCCTGCGGCAGGACGCCGACGTGGTGTTGCCACTCCAGCCGAACCGTGCGAGGTCGTTCGTCGGTCCTCTTGGCGAAAACGGCATTGCGCGATTGCGACCCAACGTCACGGTGGAGGATGCCAGCCGCGACATCGAGCGCATGATGCCGATGCTGCTGTCATCCTTCCCGCCTGCGCCCGGTACCAACCCGCGAATACAGGGACTGCATCCGGACCTCCGGTATCTGCAGGATGCCGTCGTCGGCGACCTGCGCGATGTGCTCTGGGTCATGATGGGGACGATCGCCATGTTGCTGGTGATGGCGTGCGCAAATGTTGCGAATCTGCAGCTGGTGCACGCCGAGGGTCGCCAGCATGAATTCACCGTTCAGGCGGCGCTTGGGGCGTCGCGCTGGCGCATCGCGCGCGGCATGCTCGGGGAGAACGTGCTCATGGCCCTGATCGCCGGCGCGCTCGGGGTTGGTCTCGCGCGAGTCGCGCTCCCCGCACTCCTCGACATGGCAGCAGGGCAGGTGCCCGGCGCGCTCGAGATCCGGATCGGGTGGCCTGTGATTGGGTTTGCGATTGCCGTCTCGATCATCTCAGGATTCGTGTTCGGCACCGCCGCAGCCGTCAGGCACACGCGACCCGCGATTTCGGCCGCGCTTGGTACGTCTGGACGTTCGGTGAGCACCGGCCGCGAATCGCAAAGAATCCGCAGCGGATTGCTCGTCGCGCAAGTCGCACTCGCGCTGGTGCTACTGGTCGCGGCAGGGCTCATGCTCCGGACGTTTCAGGCCGTCAGAAGTGTGAATGCCGGATTCGAACCCTCGGCGGACGTCCAGACCGTCGACATCTCCATCCCCGCCGGAGCGACGCGCGACTTCAAGACCGCGATTCGAAAGTTCAACGACATTCAGGACAGGGTGGGCGCAATTGCCGGCGTCGATGTCGTCGGATTTGCGTCCCGCGTGCCGATGGGCAGAACGGGACCGAGCGGCGGATTCATCGTCGAGGATGTCACGCCCATCGGAGTTGCGCCGCCGCAGCGAGAGTTCCGCTTCGTCTCGCCGGGCTTCTTCACGACGATCGGCACACCGCTGATCGCCGGACGTGATTTCACGTGGACCGACCATCATGCATCGCGGCGAGTCGCCGTGATTTCCGAGCGGATGGCGCGCCGGGAATGGGGATCGGTTCCCGCGGCGATCGGCAAGCGGATCCGCATGAGCAGCGCTGAGCCGTGGCGTGAGATTGTCGGCGTCGTCGGGGACGTCCACCATGAAAGTCTCGTCGAGCCTCCGCCTGACAGCGTCTATCTCGCACTGGGCGAGCCGCTGGCGCAGTTCATGAGCCGCACAGTGACGTTCGTGGTTCGGAGCTCGCGCGCCGGTTCGCAGGATTTTGTGAAGGAGCTGCAGGCAGCCGTGTGGTCCGTGGATGGGACCGTTCCGTTGGCGAACGTTCAGACACTGGCTGACTACTATCGACGCGCGATGGAACGCACGACGTTGACACTCCTGCTGCTCGGCGTGACCTCAGGCATGGCTCTTCTGCTGGGACTGGTTGGCATCTACGCCGTGGTGAGCCACCTCGTCTCACTCCGAGTCCGAGAGATCGGTATTCGTCTCGCGCTCGGCGCGCAAATGGGTGCGTTACGTCGAATGCTGGTCGGACGAGTCCTCGCGTTGGTGCTGGTGGGTCTTGCCATCGGGATCGTGGCATCCACGGTGTTGGCGAGTCTCATGGAGACCCTGGTCTTCGGCGTCACGCCGCGGGACGTGGCCACGTACCTTCAAGTCTCCGTGCTCCTCGGCGTCGCCGCTGTCTGCGCGGGTTATCTTCCCGCCCAACGCATCACTCGCATGGACCCCACATCTGCGCTGAGAGCGCAATAAATTCGCAGATTCGAAGGGTGACAGGGGGACCGACGGCCGCGCCGGACGCGCGGCGTCGGTCCACATGACATGAAGGACTCGGTGGACGCCGGCTACTTCGCGAGCGGGTCTGGGCGGAGCTGGAACTTCATCACCTTGCTCGTGGTGCCCTTGCCCGTTTCCATATGGAACGGCGCCCTCGTGGACACCGTCGTCCAGACGCCGCGGCCCTTCCAGCCGGCGTTGGGGTCGTCGATGCGTCCGTCCATCCACTTGGTGTAGAAACCGAGCGGATACGGCACGCGCAGCGTCACGAATTTGCCGTCCTTCAGCGCCAGCAGCGCCTCGCTGGCGTTGCCAGTGTCGATCGGCACGTTGCGCCCGAGCCCCAGCGTGTCGAACTGATCGACCCACGTGAAGTAGCTCGCCTCGGCGCTTCCGGAGTCGTTCACGCCTTTGAGCTGCGGTGCCGGCTCCGTATAGAGCGTCCAGCCTTCGGGACAATGCCGGCCCGTCGCCTTCGGCCCGTTCAGCGGCGCCTTGCACTTGCGCCGATCGAAGCTGGCAAGGTGGCCGCTTGCGAGTGCCGCCCAGTACACGCCGTTGCGATCGACGTCACCACCACGCGGCGAGAATCCGCGTACCGGCACGTTCGCATCCTCGGCGGGAGGCTCGTAGATCTCGACGAGTGCCGTTTCAGGAGGATTCGGCCCGGGCATGAGCCTGATGATCGCGCCCGGGTAGCCAAGCTGCGTGCCCCAGACGGAGCCATCAGGGGCCGGCGCCACGGCGTACAAGGCGCCGCCGATTCGCTGATCCTTGTTGGGATCGAGCGGCTCGTTGGGTTCGACGTACGCGTCGCGCTTGCCGTTCCCGTTGGCATCCCTGATCAGCGCGGTCCAGCCTTGCGACTTCATCTCGTCATGTGTCTCGTCGAACATCTTCGTGTTCAACCAGCCGATCACCTGGCCACCGCCGCTGGTCCACAACGTGTGATTCGCGTCCTCGGCGAACATCAGATGGTGCGTGCCGAAGCAGGTGCTGATGTGGGTGAGCTTTTTCGTCGCGGGATCGTAGACGGCGAGATGTCGGCCCGCGTTGGCGATTGGGAACAGCTTCGCCGACGGGTGGCTCGAGCCCTCCTTGCACTCGGGCGGATTTGCCGCCGGGCGGATCGTTGACGTGAGCCAGACGCGGCCCTTCTGGTCGAGCATCGGATTGTGCACGTTGTTCTTGCTCGTCCAGATCGCTTCTTCGCCCCAGTACGCCGACGGCTCCGGCATGGCGGCGCTCGTCGGGGGAGTGTTTGGGTCCCGTACCGTCAAGGACACCTGACTCGCGGTGTGCGTGACCGGATTCAGCACGGGGACGTAGTCGGCACTCAGTTCGAGCGCGCCGTACACAGGCCCGTTGGCATTGACGCGCGGATTCCTCCGGTCGGTCGACACGACGTCGTGCAGGTAGACCTTGGGATCCGCCCAGTCCCACTGCGTGATGACCACGTTGCGCTCGATCCCCTGCGGCCGTTGCGGCGCAGGCGGAAGCTCGCCGGCACGGATGCGATCCGTCCAGTCCGCGAACATCTTCAGCGCGCGGGCGCGGCCGAACTGATTCAAGCCGCCGGTCATCTGGCCGCCAGCCTGCCCCGACTTCACGCGGCGATCCCACGCGGCCATGGAGTTGGCAAACGGGCCAAGCGCAGCCGGGATCTCCCGCGTTCCTTTGGTGCCGAGCCCATGACACGCGGTGCAGCCGCCCGACTTCACCCGCTGGATCCAGTCGCCCTGACTCTTGATGTTTGGTGAAATGCCGTTGCCCGCATCACCGGTGCCTGGGAAGTCGCTCTTCGGCGGAACCTCCATCAGCGCGAGCCAGTGTGCGGCCGGATAGTACTGGGCGGCCGCCGCCGGCGAGTTGGCCGGCACGGCCCGAAGCGCGATGGTCCTGCCTGGAGTCGTCTGGGTTTTCGGCGAGTCCACGAGTCCATAGCCTCGGACCCAGACCCTGTAGTTGGCCTTCGGAAGATCCGGCAGCAGATAGCGTCCTCGATCGTCGGTGACGACAATCTTCACGAACGGAGTACCCAGGTCGGTTGTTTCAGCGATGACCCAGACGCCCGCCTCCGGTCCGGACGCGCCGGTGACGATCCCTGCCAGATCGTCGCTGTCGATCGCGATGGCGTCGCCGGTGCTCTGGGCGGCGCGCGTGCCGCTCACCAGACCGGCGAAGAGGGCGAGTCCGATGACGATTCCGACGGTCAGTCGTTTCTTCGGCATAGTGCTCCCACCTTCAGTCTGGCTGTCGAACCCATCTGCATGAGGTCGCAGACCGCGGCCCTGCGATGCCAGCAGCCGGCGTGAGGATATCGCAGGCGGCGATCTCCGCCAACCGTCGGGGCGCGTGCGATCACCGACGTGGGTGACGCACCATGAGCCTTGACGCAAACCAGCCGAGCGAGCAGTATCAGGCAGTTCGCCAGGAGAGGCCTCTGTCCCACAGTCGACTCGGACGCCGTGTGTCTACGCTCATCGTCGCCGGCCTGCTGTGCGCGGCCGGATGGCCGGCATCGCGACTCGACGCCCAGCGCGGCGGCATGTTCCGGGGGTCGGTCGACGATCCCGCTATTTCCTATTCCAGCGCTCCGGTCGACAACGTGGTCGATCGGCTGAATCGACAACTCGAGGACGGTTCCGCCAGCCTCGCCTTCCAAGGTCGCAGCGGATACCTGCAGTCGGCAATCGATGCGTTGAAGCTGCCGATCGATTCGCAGCTGCTCGTGTTCTCCAGGGCGAGTCTTCAGGGACGGTTGATCAACGCGGCGAGCCCGCGAGCCCTGTTCTTCAACGATCGCGTCGTGCTCGCGTGGGTGCGCGACGGCGAGATCCTCGAAGCGGCTGCACACGACGAGAAACAGGGAATCGTTTTCTACTCCCTGGAACAACGGCCCGCGGAACGTCCGATGTTCAAGCGCGAGTTCAGATGCCTTGGCTGTCACGTGGCCGGAGACACGCTTGGTGTACCCGGGCTGCTCATGTTCAGCACGACACCCGAAACCCGCGATCGCGCGATGAAGGTCGTGACGACCGATCAGCGCAGTCCGATCGCGGAGCGTTGGGGCGGTTGGTTCGTGACCGGGGACAGTGGCCGGGCGCAGCATCTCGGCAACCTGGTGCCGGCGCTCGAGGGACGTCCGCGCGGAGCGCTTGCGTCAGTGGCGGGGCTCTTCGATGCCGACGGGTTCCGCGGGTCGTCGAGCGACATCGCGGCCCTCATGACGTTTTCGCACCAGACCCAGATGATCAATCTGCTGACGCGCGCGTCGTGGGAGGCACGCGCCGCCGATCCGGCCCTGCATCCCGGCGTGCCGGCGCAGCCTGATCAAACGCAGCTGGTCGAGACGTTCATGAGCGGCATCGCCGAGGAGGTTGTCGACTACCTGTTGTTCGTCGACGAAGCGCCGCTCCCTGGTCCCGTCACCGGTCGTTCCGGCTTTGCCGAGCGCATGTCGGCACTCGGACCACACGACCGCCGGGGACGGTCGCTCTACGAGCTCGATCTGAAGCGGCGGCTGATGAAGTACCCATGCAGTTATCTGATCTACTCTCCCGCGTTCGACGCGCTGCCACCCCTGGCGAAGGTGCCGATCTACAAGCGGATGTGGGACGTGCTTTCCGGCCAGGCGCGTGAACCACGCTACCGCTCGTTGTCCCTGGCGGATCGACAGGCGATTGTCGAAATTCTCAGGGATACGAAGCCCGACCTTCCCGTCTACTTTACGGCGGTGATCAAGCAGACCACTTGTAGACGCCGCGCCATCATTGCACCTCGCCAATCAGCGCTTCCTGGAACAGGCGATCCCCAGCCAGGATGAATGAGCCCACCTTCGGCAGCCGCATCGTCATCGCCGCCGCCGGAAGCGCCTGCGCTATCAGCTTGACGAGCGCTCGCGTGGCGCGTTGCTGCGGGCTCTTATCGAGCAGCCACCACAAGAGCACCGCGAGGTGAATCAGATACAAGAGCCGTCCTAAGGCTGCTGCCACTTTCTCCTTCGGCGAGTCTAACGCGCCGACGACCGCATCCTGGTAGATGTGCTGGACGCGTTCACGGGAGAACGCCGTCGTCGCCGAGAAGAGCCCGTCCGGCGCATTGCTGACGAGGACGGGGATCAGTGCGGACAGCGTCTGCCGATGCGGGCGCAGGATCTCGAGGCTCGTGTCGAGGCTGAACAGGAAACGGTCTCGCCATTTTCCGCGCGGCATCTTCGTCACCCGCGCTTCCTGATCCGCGGAGAGCTCGTCGTACAACGCGAGCACAACTGCCTGCTTGCTCGGAAAGTAGCGATAGAGCAGCCCGACGCTCACGTTCGCGGCCTGCGCGACGTCGCGGAGCGTCGTCTCGCCGAATCCCCGCTCTCCAATCAAACGGATGGCGGTCTCGTAGAGAAGCCGGCGGGCCGCCACGCCTTGTGAGGTCTGGCCGGGAGGCCGGCCGCGCTTTCCCTTGCGTTTTTGCGTGAACATGTTTACTAATAGTGAACGTGTTTAGCAATAATAAGCCGAGCCGGCGCCGGCGCGGGTAGCTGGTGGTCGCTGTGGATCGGTCGCCGAGCAGGGAGCGCACGCTCGACGTCGCCGTCATCGGCGGGGGAATGTCCGGTCTTGCCACCGCGGCACGTCTTCAAGCGGCGGGGCTGGGCACGGTCGTCCTCGAAGCACACAGTGTGCCGGGCGGATGTGCGGGCTTCTATCGTCGGTCGGGGTTTTCGTTCGACGTCGGCGCGACGACGTTGGTTGACTTCGAACCGGGCGGAGTGGGAGGCGAGCTGCTGTCGGCCGTCGGCATGCCGGCGCTCGACGGCGAGGCTCTGCCCGGCTACACGGCCTGGCTCCCTGATCGAATCGTCACTCTGCATCGTGATCCTCACCTCTGGGCGTGCGAGCGGCTGCGCCAGTTCGGAACGTCGCCTGCGCACCGCAACTTCTGGTCGCTCTGCGATCGCGTGGCTGCGGTCTTCTGGAACGCCAGCCGAAACGGATTGAAGCTGCCGATTCGCACGGCGACCGACGCATGGAGAGCGGCGTGCGCGATCGGCTTCGGCAACCTGCCGCTTGTCCGTCATCTCAACCGAACCGTCAGAGATGCGCTCGATGCAGCTGGGCTTCACGCGGATCGCGCGTTGGCGGGCCTTCTCTCGATGTTGATCGAGGACACGGTGCACTCGACGCTCGACTGTGCACCGCTCATCAACGGCGTGCTCGGCCTGACGATTCGTGGCGCCGGGCTCACGCGTGCCCGTGGCGGCATGTATGGTTTCTGGCGAAGCTTCGTTGCCAATTATCGGCGGCTCGGCGGGCAGCTGCGTGTCGGAACGGTCGTGACGGCGATTCGCGGCCACGAAGGGGCGTTCACGATCGAGACTCGCCGTGGTTCGTTTCGGGCGCGCCGTGTCGTGAGTGCGGTGCCGGCGCCACTGACAGCGGCGCTCGGTCCGTCCGAAGTCGGCGAGGCGCTGGCGCCGTATTTACGACGCGATCAGAGCGCGCTCGGAGGGGCGATGGTCGTCTTTCTCGGCGTGCCGGAGCGCGAAGTCAGTCGCCAGACGCTGACGCATCATCAGCTGCTCGAAAGCTACGAGAGGCCGCTGGGAAATGGAAACAACATGTTCATCTCCGTGTCGGCCCATGGTGACACCGACAGCGCCCCGCCCGGTCATCGCGTCGTGATGATCTCTACGCACTGTGAGCTGGCTCCATGGCGCGACCTCACGCGCGATGAGTACGAACGAAAAAAGGCGGAAG
>Ga0070699_100003102_pt1 | contig 14710 bp, 13 predicted proteins | sample KBSK1503metaG_FD_65473 | JGI IMG/M metagenome (GOLD analysis project Ga0070699, IMG submission 65473) | Corn, switchgrass and miscanthus rhizosphere microbial communities from Kellogg Biological Station, Michigan, USA - KBS K1-50-3 metaG | ecosystem: Host-associated > Plants > Roots >...
GTCTATTGCTGCCATTGACTCGGGACGGTTCAAACAAGAGATACTCCTAATCTCCATTCCCCAGAAAAAGGGCGACCCGAAAATCGTGGATACAGATGAACGTCCGCGCCGCGATACTTCGATGGAATCACTCGCCAAACTTAAGCCATCATTTGCGAAAGAGGGCGGCACGGTCACAGCGGGAAATTCATCTGGCTTGAATGATGGCGCGGCCGCGTTGCTCCTTGTGAGCGAAGAGAAAGCTAGAGAATTGAATCTCAAACCGCTGGCAAGAATCGTTGCGTCTGCCTCCGCCGGGGTTCCGCCGCGTGTGATGGGATATGGTCCTATTCCTGCAACAAGGAAAGCATTACAACGCGCCGGTTTACAAATGAAAGATATTGGACTTGTTGAATTGAACGAAGCCTTCGCCGTTCAATCACTGGCTGTTATGGAAGATTTGGAAGTTGACCCGGATATTGTCAACGTCAATGGGGGAGCGATCGCGATTGGGCATCCGCTTGGGTGTTCAGGAGCAAGGCTTGTCACAACACTGGTGCATGAAATGAAAAATCGCGGCAATATAAAGTATGGACTGGCAACTTTATGTGTGGGTGTTGGGCAGGGAGAAGCGACGATTATCGAGTATATGGGCTGAAATATTTTGGAACAACGGCGCAATCCATACCGTTATATATGTTCGAGGAGTAAATATATGCGGTATCGGTTTATTTTATTGGTTTTGATCTCAAGCCTTACAGCTTGTACGTTTCAAGTAAATGTTCTCACCCCGGAACAGGCAGCTCCCGCAGCCCAAACTGCCACGCCCTCTGTTTCTGCTGTACAACCATCCAGTGCCACCCCGCTGGCACTCCCTACTTTTACATCCGCGCCCACGCTGGTGCCTTCCCCAGTCCCTGATAATTTGGGTACTTATCCGATTAAGTTTGAGCCTAACGGAACATCCATTGATATTGTGGATACCATTTTGATGGGAACGAGCAAGACGTATTCCATCAGTGCATTGCAAGGGCAGATCATGTCTGTCTCGGTGCATCAACCCGAAGAAGGCAATTGGACAGTCATCCCCATGACCATTGTTGGAGCGGATAATACGGTGTTATGTCCTTCTAAAGAAAACGCGGATTGTTACGTTTGGCGTGGAGTATTGCCTTCGACGCAGGATTATTTCGTCAAACTCACACCATTTGTGGATGTACTCAACTTCACCTTGCATGTGGCAATCAACCCGCCGGGTGTGGCAAATCAATCCTTTCATTATGTAAGCAAGAATCAGAGAGCTGACCTTTCCTATTCAGATGAATTCGCTCCAGTACGTTCAGATTCACCGGTGAATAAGATCAAACCTGAGCTTGTGCTTCAATACATCAATACTTCAGCATATACGGATACAAATCTCCTTGAAGCTTATTTCATGTTCGGCAGTTCCGACGATGCCAGTATCGTGGCAAGTTGTACACAGCCTGCTTCATTGGGCGGCCCCGAAACTGTTTCGGGTGAAGTGAACATCAACGGCGTCACCTTTACTCGTAGCGAAGCAACAGGTGTGGGGGCGGGGAATATCTATGAACAAAGCTACTATCGGGTTGCGCATCAGGGTGTATGTTATGAAGTGACCTTTCTCATACACTCTGGCAGTATTGGTGCCTATGCTCCTGAGTTGGGCATCAAGGAATTTGATCGCGCGGCGTTGATTCAAAAATTTCAGTCCATCCTTTCCACTTTGGTTATAAAGTGATGAATTAGGGATAGAATTACGGGGACAGGCTCTGAAAAGGATAACTCAATGAAATTTAAAATCGCCAGGGTGCCGATGATTCTCTTACTGGTTATATCGGCCTGCAACTCACCTGCAAATACTTCATCCGAACAAGCCAATACAAACCCTACACCTTACCCGCTTACACCTACGCCCGCACCAATCAACGCGCCGATCATAGAGGCGTCGGCCCTTGTCGATATTCACTTCCTGAATGAGTTAGAAGGCTGGGGCGTGACCGAGACTCAAATCATCCGTACGAATGATGGCGGTCTTTCCTGGCATAACCTTACGCCATCTGAAATCACCGAAACGGGCTACAGCATTCGCACATTTGCCCTAGATGCCAATCATTTTTGGGCACAGTTCCCTGATTTTAATAACTACCCCAACAGCGGATTCGTCTACCGCACCGTGGATGGTGGTACTACTTGGACGAAATCTGCTACGCCATTCAGCACGGGTGACATTCAATTTTTGGATTCGGAAAACGGCTGGGTGCTGGCTGATCTGGGAGTAGGTGCTGGCTCGAATGCCGTTGCTGTGTATCAAACTTCCGATGGCGGCGCGACTTGGAATCAGACCTACATCAATGACCCGAATGCGCCCAATGCCCATGCCTCGTTGCCTCTCGGTGGTCTTAAAGGTGGGCTGGCTCCGTTGAATATGAAGACAGCTTTTGTATATGGGGTCGTGTACGCACCTGGCAATGTGTATTTATTTCGCACTGATAATGGAGGCGCAAATTGGGGGCCAGTTGAGTCTGTTTCTTTACCCAAGGGAACTGAAAATTTCGAAGTAGGTGTTGACCCCGATCACATGCGCTTTGTCTCGCCCACAGATGGGTTTCTGGCTGTGCGTATTGCAGGCGATACCATGCAGACTGCGGTTTACGTTTCGAATGATGCAGGAAATACCTGGGCACTTACACCCACGCTAATCCCCGGTGGAGGTGCGGCGGATTTTCTGTCAGCTACAGAGGCGGTGCTTTATAACGGCGAACAGTTTTACATCACGCATGATGCGGCGCGCACCTGGAACATTATCCCGCCAGATATCGTTTTCGGTGATATGTTCGCAATGATGGACTTTGTCAATACATCCACAGGCTGGGTCATTACGCTGGATCAGACAAACCACCGTTCACTTTATCGAACGACAAATGGAGGTTCTACTTGGTTGCCCGTAATTTCCTGATTGCTTTGCTCGTTATCCTTTTAGTCGGATGTAGCCCCGCATCGCCCTCACCGACAGCTGCTCCTGTTACCGAAGCTATATCTACCCTGACGCCCTCAGTTACTGACGCCCCGACTACTGCGCCCAATTACGTTGAGGCGATTCGCAATGCAGAATATCAACTGGGTGCAGGGAATGCGCCCCTTGCCATCCAACTCACGGATGGAAAATATGAACAAGGGACAGCCGGTGGCGTAGATTACATCTCAGTGAACATGACAGATTTTGTCGCCTCCGGCGATTTGAATGGGGATGGAGTGGATGAAGTTGCCGCGCTGATTGCAGAAAATTATGGCGGCACAGGAACGTTTGTCTTTCTGGCAGTTTATTCGAACGTCAATGGGACGTACACCTTCCTGACTTCAGCGATTGTAGATGACCGGCCGGCTTTGAATGCACTTTCGATTGAGAATGGTGAAGTCTTTTTAGACGCTGTGATTCATGCCAGCGATGATCCCTTTTGTTGCCCCACCTTGAAAACCAACCGACATTACCACCTGATGGACGATAATCAACTGGAAATGACTGATTACGTCACCTTTACGCCCGATGGCAGGCCGCGCACGATTACGATTGATACGCCTATCAACGGGACAGAGACCTATAGCTCAGTCCAGGTCAAAGGTAGTGTTGCCATCGCACCCTTTGAAAACAACCTGACTTATCGTATCTTTTCCACAGGAGATGTGGAACTGGCAGCGGGCTCTATCACAGTCTCTTCAGATGGGTTAGGCGGGCCTGGCACATTTGACACCATCATTGCAATCGGAAATACTTTATCTGGCGCGGTGGTGCGAATCGAAGTTCAGGATATCAGCGCGGCAGATGGTTCATTATTAGCCATGGATTCGGTGGAATTGGTTGTAAAATAATAATATATTGAATGTGTAGGAATCAAAATAACTTCGGAGGAGAATTCTTATGCCTCACCAAGTACGTGATTGGATGTCCAGCCCGGTTGTGGTCGTAGACCCTGATTCAAGTGTCAAGTATGCGTTAACGCTGATGCGCCGCCGTAAAATTCATAGTCTTATCGTTTCCATTTCCGAAAATAACCCTAAATATGGCATTGTCACATCCACAGATATTCGTGACAAGATTGTTGCCGCAGGCCGGAACCCGGCTGAACTGACTGTGCGTGAGATCATGTCTGGCCCTCTGATTACTGGTAGCCCTGATTGGACATTGATCGAGTGCTCACGAGTGATGCAGGAAAATCACTTCCATCACCTGCCCATTGTGGATGAAGCTGGTGCGTTGATTGGGTTGATCTCTGCAACCGATATTTTTATCGCTGTGGAAGAAGCGGGTTGGGAAGATTCGGTCGAATCATAATCATGCAGGGGCGAAGCGCCTTCTGAGCAAAGTTGAAGGATGCTTCGCCCATTAAGTAGGCCTCTTGCGAAAGTATTTTTTAGCCACCAATTTCACGGATTTTCTCGGATTTTTCAAAATCCGTGCGAAATTCGTGCAATCTGTGGCAAAGAACTGGATCCAGTCTTTGTCTTACAGTCTTATCCAAGAAGTCTAATATAGATTATGCCGAAGCAAAAGTTCTACGTGGTTTGGAAGGGACGCAAGACCGCTATCTTCACATCGTGGGCGGAGTGTGAAGTACAGGTGAAGGGTTTTGTTGGGGCGGAGTATAAGGCGTTTGGTACGCTCAAGGAAGCAGAGGCAGCCTTTCGGTCGAAATATGAAGCGTATATAGGGAAGTCATCCACTTTGGGAAAGTGGAAAGAGTCTGAAACGAAGCCAATCCTTCCATCCATTTGCGTAGACGCGGCTTGCAGCGGATCACCAGGCAAACTGGAATATCGCGGTGTGGAAACAGAGTCAGGCAAGGAGATTTTTCGCGCGGGTCCCTATCCCGATGGGACGAACAATGTGGGGGAGTTCCTCGCAATCGTGCATGCGCTGACTTGGCTACAGAAACATAAGAAGAAGTTGCCCATTTATTCTGACTCTCAAAATGGCATCTCGTGGGTGTATACTGGCGTTTGCAAAACCAACTTGAAGCGTACCGGCAAGAATGCACTGCTCTTTGCCATGATTCATAGCGCAGAGAATTGGCTGGCTGAAAATGAATTGAATGACGATTCGGTTTTGAAGTGGAATACGGAGATGTGGGGCGAATGCCCAGCTGATTTTGGGAGGAAGTGAAAAACTCTTAACCACTGAGTTACTGAGATAAATCAATGACAAATATTCCTGAATTATATTGGCTTGATTACAATGAGGGTATGGATATACAAACAAAAATTGAAATTATAGGCATTGTTATTGCCATTCTTATTCCAATCATAGGACTTATTATGAAACTTATAATAGGCCCTAAAATAGAGTTTGATGTGCCGCGTCGAGATGTCCGACCTTGGCTCTCATTTTCAGAAACAGACAAAACGGCAAATCTATATAACGCTATGCTTACTGCAGGAACAGCCACCCTTTATAACGTGGAGCATATACAGAATCAAAAAGAAATTGAACAACCAATTGTTAGCGTTCGATATTATATTTATATACCAATTAGAAATGATACAAAGTGGAGATTTGAAAGTACTGCAAAAGATGTTCACGCGAAGTTGATTATCTACAACCTACAAAAAACAAAAATTGGTGAGTTTGATGCTAGATGGCAATCAACAAATCAGCCTAGATTCTTGGAAAATAAAAGCCCTCTAAAGAAAATCAATATTTCTGCGGGAGAAACGGAAAATCTCGATATTGCATCAAGATTGGTGAATGGCTCAGAATGGTATGTAATGAATAATGATAGTTATGATAATCCCTATAATTCAGAGATTCCGGACAATAAGATTGGAAATGGCGGTTTCATTTTTTGCATAAAACTAAATGGTGAAAATATAGATAGCAAAGAGATAATCTATAAAGTTCTTGATAATGATGGGGCGGAACCAAGTTATATCAAATTAGAAAATATTCGATGAAAAGAAGTCTTCACTTATTTCTGTTTTCCCGAACATCTAACAATTTACCCCACCCAGTCTTCCAGTCCAAAAACTAGTCGTTTTGGCGATGCACTCCCTCAGGTGTCAGAATTATACTGATGCCAACGTAGAAGTATTATTTCCATGAGTAAAACGATATTGGTAGAACTTTCTGATGCACTGGCAGATGCCGCTGAAATGGCAGGCAAAGCGACAGTGCTCGTCAACGCGCGGCGGCGTATGCCTGCCAGTGGAATCGCTTATGCGGCGGATCTGATTCTCACCGCTGATCATGTCATTGAACGCGAAGAAGATATCACTGTGACTCTCGCCGATAGTACAGAAATCAAAGCAAAAATTGCAGGTCGCGATGCAGGTTCCGATCTCGCGGTGCTCAAGCTTGAACGCGCCGCGGCACAAGTCGCGGAAGCCACAAAAAGCCCAGCGCGGCTCGGACAACTTGCATTGGTATTGGGTCGCCCATCCAAGAATGGAATCGAAGCCAGCCTGGGAACGGTCAGCGCAGTGGGCGGTCCCGTTCAAACAGGACGCGGGGGAATGCTTGAAAAATACATTCGTACTGACGGCATTTCGTATCCGGGCTTTTCTGGCGGTCCACTGGTTGCTGCAGATGGGACCGTGCTGGGTGTGAATACCTCAGGTCTGGCAAACGGCGTGGCCCTCACCATTCCGGCAGACGTGGCATGGAAAATCGCGGACACTCTTGCAAAACATGGACGCGTAAAACATGGGTATCTTGGAATTCGTAGTCAGGCCGTTGAAATTCCAGATGCTACACAAAAAATGCTCAAGCGCGAGCAGGGCACAGGTCTCCTGATCGTCAGTGTTGAGAAGGATAGCCCTGCATCAAAGGGTGGGCTCATGGTTGGCGATATTCTGGTGAAAGTGGCAGACGTTCCTGTTTTCCATCACGATGAACTTTTCACACGTCTCAGCGGCGATGTGGCCGGCAAGTCCACGCCTATTGAAATTCTGCGCGGCGGACAGCCTCAAACATTGAATGTATTGATCGGCGAGCGATAACATGAACTTCAACGGAACTTTCACACAAGCCATCCATGAACTGGTTGAGCAGGTCATGCCGTCGTTGGTGATAGTGCGCGGTCGTCGCCACGGCGCGGGGGCCGGCATCGTGTGGTCTGAGAACGGACTCATCCTCACGAACAATCATGTCGTTGGACGACATACTCCCATCGTTGTTTTGCAAAATGACGGCGAGTACGAATCACGACTCCTCGCCCGTGACCCCGATGTGGATTTGGCCTTGCTCTCCATCGAAGCGACGAATCTGACTCCGCTCAAGCCTGTCGCAGGTGCCCGCCAGGGTGCCTCTGTTTCCCCGCGCGTGGGTGAACTGGTCTTTGCCTTCGGTCATCCTTGGGGGCAGCGTAACACGGTCACACGCGGGATTGTCAGCGCGTTGGCATTTGCGCAAAACCGACGCGGCGAGATGTTGCCCATCGTCCGTTCTGATGTGCGCCTTGCCCCCGGCAACTCCGGCGGACCGTTGGTCAACACGAACGGTGAAGTCGTTGGAATTAACGCAATGATCATCGGTGGTGATCAAAGTGTTTCGATTGCAACATCGGTGGTCAATGAGTTTGTCAATAAAGTATTGGCGAATAACAAAGAGCCAACAACTTCCAATCAACACACTCCGCAAGATGTGATTTGAGTCACACACGGTCAAAAGCATAATGCATAATGTCACCTCGGATGTAGCGAATGGTGACATTATGTTTAATTTGTGATGCACTTCTCATCAAGACATCTGCCTCCCTGAACCTGATTTTGGGCTATACTTTGAAAATCTGCTTTTATTTCAATGGAGAGAATATGAAAACGGCCCTATTAGTCATTGACATTCAAAACGATTATTTTCCAGGTGGGAAATTCCCTCTGGTGAAGCCGCTGGAAGCGGCGCAGAAAGCATATGGATTGCTTCAATGCTTCCGCGAAAACAGTAAACATCACATCCATATTCAGCATATTTCACTCGAGCCCGATGCAACCTTTTTTATCAAGGGTGATAGCGGATCTGACATTCATGATTCAGTAGCTCACTTTGAAGGTGAGCCGATTGCGTACAAGCATTTTCCCAATTCGTTTCTCGAGACCAACCTGCTTGAGATCTTGAAAGGCTGGGAAGTTGAACGGGTAGTGGTCAGCGGTATGATGACGCATATGTGTGTGGATGCAACCGCCCGCGCGGCAGCCGACTTGGGTTTTGAAGTTGTTGTTGCCGAAGATGCCTGTGCTACGCGGGATCTGGAATATGGTGGCACGACCGTCCCTGCCGATTTGGTGCACAAGTCCTTTATTGCCGCGTTGACCTGGTATGGCCGAGTGATGAAATCTGATGAAGTGATTGCATTGCTGGCCGCAGAAATGGTGAAATGAACGTATGACTACCGAACTTGACCCCGAACGACAAAAACAAGCCAAACAATATGCCCGTATTCGTCGCCGTCTATGGCTGGTGGATACTGTTTTTAGCGCCCTTTATGCGCTGGCCTGGCTTTTCTTTGGCTGGACGATTTCATTGCGCGAATGGTTGAGTCAATTCACGAGCAATCAATGGCTTTTAGTCCCGCTCTTTGTGGCGGTCTTTGGTGGTATTTACACTCTCATCAATTTGCCATTGGGATATTACAGCGGATTTGTCCTGCCGCACCGTTTTGGACAATCGAATCAGACGTTCAAAGATTGGGTCATTGATCAACTGAAGGGATTGGCGGTCGGTGCGCCCATTGGGCTGATTCTGCTCGAATTACTGTATCTAGCCTTGCGTGTCACTGGTCAACTCTGGTGGTTGTGGGCAGCGATCGGGTTGTTGGTCTTCAACGTCCTACTCACAAACATGGCACCAGTTTTGATCATGCCCTTGTTTAATAAATATGTCCCGTTGGGAGATGAACACAAAGAACTTGCAGACCGTCTGCTTTCACTGACAGCACGCGCACATACCAAAGTCCGTGGCGTATTCAAATATGATATGTCCAAGCGGACAAAAGCTGCCAATGCAGCGCTAACAGGCATTGGAAACTCGCGCCGCATTGTGATTGGCGACACCTTGATCAGCGAATTCAGCACGGATGAAATCGAGACAGTGCTGGCCCATGAATTAGGGCATCATGTCAATCGCGATATTCCGATATTGATTACGGCTGGCACCCTTAGTACGACCTTAAGTCTTTTTCTGGCTTCCTTGGCTTTGAATTGGGCCATTGGGTATTTCGGCTTTGACTCCCCAGCCGATGTGGCTGCTTTCCCCGCTTTGAATCTGATTCTTGGGGCGTATGGTCTCATCACCATGCCGTTGGGCAACGCTGTTTCACGCTGGAGGGAGAACAAGGCTGATGATTACGCGTTGCAGTCCACGGGGAAGAATGAAGCGTTTGCGTCCGCATTTACGCGGCTGGCGAATCAAAATCTGGGAGAGGTTGACCCTGAAAAATGGGTGGTATTCATGTTCTATTCACATCCCCCACTGGGTGAACGCATTGCCAAAGCGAGACATTGGAAGGCAGTCTGAATTAGGTTTGAGACCAGCTTTTCCGTTTCAGGATAATGGGTAGGATAATGATCGCGACAATGATGAAACTCATCGCCGTAATTCCATCTGTGGAACCAATCTCGGAGTGGTCTTTCTGAGGTTGGGGAGTGGCAGTGGCTTGAAAAAGAAGGGCGGCCTTGGAATATTCACCCAATTTGTATGCGTGGCCCGAACGCGAGCCATTAAATGCAACGCTGATGAAAACCAACAACACGCTAATGATAATGAGTAAAATGGGGCGGATTAATTTTTTCACGGGTTATAGGGAGTATAACATGCACATCGAACGCTTGTATGTACTTGCCTGTCCTTTTGCAGTATAATTTTGGCGCTTGAACTTCTTGCGGTGTACCAACCGGAGATTTTATTTGTTTCTGAATTCTTTTTCGCTCGTCCTGATTTTTACCTTGGTGTGATTGGGACGAGTTTTTATATGCGAACTGTCCCGTTTGTTTTTTGATGGCAGTTCCAAAATGCCTTTGCATGGCTACGTAAGAATAAGCAGGCAGGTTTGTAGTTTCCTCCTGCTGTTTATGCCGAATGAAATGTGTGGTTGGTAGTAAATTTTTGAATTGCTTGCAAGTTGAAATTTAAATTTCACGCCTGGATAATTTTGCAATACTCTGTAGTATAATCTCGTGCATTATTTCACGAACTAACGTGCCACAGGAGCATGCATGATCAAAAAAATTTTTGAATGGGTGATGAGTCCAATGGGGCGAATTGCGATCATCATCAGCGCGCTGGCCTTGTTCAGTCTGGCTGCGTTTGGGATAGCTGAGAGTCAAAAACCACCTGAGCAACCGATTCAATTTCCACACAATATACATGTAGGGTTCGGAATCCAATGTTTGTACTGTCATCCTGGTGCTTTGCGCGGAGCGTCGCCTGGGTTGCCAACTCAGAGTAAATGTTGGGGATGTCATCAACAGATCGAAAAGACTTTCCAAAGTGAGAAGCTTGCCGTATTGGTTGATTATGTCAAGAACAACAAGCCGATTGAGTGGGTGCCTGTAGCTCAGGTGCCGGATTTTGTACATTTCAATCATCGTCCACATATTGCAGCGGGGCTGAATTGTGAGAATTGCCATGGCGATATGAGTAAAGTGGAGATCGCTGAAAATCCCCAGGTCATTAACATGGGTTTTTGTTTGAACTGTCATAAGAATCGCACCGAAGATAACCCCTTGAATAACCCTAGTAACGACCCGCAGGTCTCTGCGCTTCTGCAAACGAAACGCACCAAACTGACAGACTGCGGAACCTGTCATTATTAAACCGGGCGAAAAGGAATATACGATATGAGTGAAAAAATTTCCCGGCGTGATTTTCTCAAACTGGCCACTGCGGGCGCAGCGACCACGGCAGTATTAACGGGTTGTGGTCCGGCTTCACGTTATGTCACGCGTGAGCCATATATGAAGATGCCCGAGTACACCTACAATGGCTTGAGCACGTATTACGCTACAACCTGCCACGAATGTGCAGCCGGTTGTGGCTTGATTGTCCGTACTTTTCAGGGACGCGCCATCAAAGTGGAAGGCAATCCAAATAACCCTGTCAATCTTGGCAAAACCTGTGCACGTGGTCAGGCTACCCTGCATGGTTTGTATAACCCTGATCGTGTAGAAAATCCACTTAAGCATACTCGTGGCAACGCGATTGAGATTCGCAAAGATGAATCTGTTACTTGGGATGAAGCTGTGCAGGTTGTTTCAGATGCGCTCAAAAACAACGATCCCTCTGAAATTGCCTTTTTGATGGGCATGGCTCCCGATCATCTTTTTGATCTGGTTTCCGACCTTGCTGCTTCGGTGGGTGCTCCTGCTCCGGTACGCTTTAGCGCGCTGGGCATGTTTGAAGCGCGTGCCACTTTGAGCAAGGCCGCTGAAAATCTTTTGGGCCAGCCAGCCCTGCCTTTCTTTGATCTTGCAAGTTCTGATCTTGTTCTTTCATTTGGTGCAAACTTCCTCGAGACCTGGCTTTCACCTGTTGCTTATACTCGCGGCTACGCCAAATTGCGCCGTGGTAACCCCAAACAACGCGGCTATTTCATCCAATTCGAATCGCGGATGTCTCAAACTGCCGCGAAAGCAGACGAATGGATCCCGCTTCTTCCCGGCACTGAGGGACTGGTTGCGCTTGCAATCGGCAGACTCGTAGCTGAGGCCAAAGGCGGCGCAGTTCCGCGCGCGTTCGCTTCTGTTGACCTGAATCAGGCTGCAACTGAATCGGGTGTGAAGTTGGAAGTGCTGGAGCATATCGCCCAATTGGTCGCTGAAGCGCAAACTCCGCTGGCTATTCCTGGTGGTGCGGCGTTGGGCCAGAGCAATGGCCTTTTCACAGCCGAAGCTGTTTTAGCTCTCAATGCCGTGGTGGATAACTATGGAAAAGCCGGCGGCGTGTCACTCTCCACACTTTCACCGAATGAAGATGAATATCACCGTCCTGCCTCTGCGCAGGAAATGACAGACCTCATCTCAAAGATGAAGAGTGGTGGCATCAGAGTTTTATTTATTCACGGGGCCAACCCTGTCTTTGAATTACCTAAATCGTTGGGCTTTGCTGAAGCGCTTGAGTCCGTTCTACAGGTGATTTCGTTTTCAACTTTCCCTGATGAAACCGCTCTAGCTTCTGATTACATTTTCCCTGACCATCACGGCCTCGAAGCCTGGGGCTACCAACGAGTCGCAACCGGTGTGACTCAACCCGTGCTTTCGGGGGCTCAGCCGGTCGTTTCACCGAATTACAACACACGCGCTACTGCCGATGTGCTGCTCGCCGCCGCCCACGCAGCTGGCGGGAAATTTGTTGAAGCCCTGCCTTTCAAGGATGAGGTTGAATTCGTCCAAAGCAAGTTATCCAATCTGATCGATCAGACAGATGGTTCATTCTCTGCCCCTGAAATTAATTCATTTACATCCTATTTCCAACAACATGGCGGCTGGTGGAAGAATTCCGGTGAACTTGCTGTTCCTTCATCAGCTAGCGCGTTGGGCAAAGGCTTGACCTTGGAGACTGCTGAGTTTGCGGGTGAGGGCGAATTTTACTTCCTGCCATTTGTTTCACCAACATTGGGCGAAGCAGGCGCGAACAAACCCTGGTTACAGGAATTGCCCGATCCCACAACAACAGTAATGTGGAATACATGGGTGGAGATCAACCCCGAAACCGCCCACGAACTTGGCGTTACCAATGACGACGTCGTAAAGATTGTGAGTGAGGCTGGGGAGGTGGAAGCGCCAGTTTATTTGTACCCAGCTATCCGTCCAGATGTGATCGCCATGCCTTTTGGGCAGGGCCATACTGCTTACGGAAGATTCGCTCAGGGGCGTGGGACAAATCCAGCCGATATCCTGAGTCCGCATTTCAATGCAGCGGGTGATTTGGCATTTGCAGGTATGAGAGTTAAAGTTGAAAAGACTGGAAAAGTACAACCCTTGTCGCGTCTCGAGAGTCGGATTGGCGTATATGGTGAGGGTATGGGTGAGGAACATTAGAGGAGCGAATTATGAGTATGACTGTAGACCTAAATCGCGTAGGCGCTAAAGGCGCAATCGTGGACGAAGCCGAAGGCAAATGGGGGATGACCATTGATCAGGACCTTTGCACGGGTTGTCAGGCTTGTGTAGCAGCCTGCGCCATGGAAAATAATATCTCCTTTGTCGGTGAGGAAGACGCGGCCTATGGGCGTACTCAACACTGGATTCGCATTGAGCGTTTCTGGGAGGGTGAGTACCCTGAAGTAAAAGCCACTCCATTTCAACCGATGTTATGCCAGCAGTGTGGGCATGCTCCTTGTGAACCAGTTTGCCCGGTCTTTGCCACCCCGCATAGCGAGGCAGAGCAACTTAACCTCCAGGTTTACAACCGTTGTATTGGTACGCGTTATTGTGCCAACAACTGCCCATATCAAGTGCGTTCCTTCAACTGGCGCGATTATCATATTGACCCTTTCCGCGCCAACGAAGTCAATGGCAAGTTGGTGTTTGCGCTTCATAATCAGTTCAATCCCGATGTGACCGTTCGACGCCGTGGTGTGATGGAGAAATGCACTTTCTGTATCCAACGTATTCACAAGGCACAAGATAAAGCCAAAGCTGAGGGTCGTGAGGTGGAGGACGGTGAATTTACAACTGCTTGTGCCCAAGCTTGCCCTGCCAGTGCAATCACTTTTGGTCGCTTGGATAACTCGGAAAGTTTGGTACATCAGTTGACCCAGCAAGAGCGCGGGTACCATCATCTGGAAGAACTTAATACCTTGCCTCGCATCACATATCTGAAGGAAGGCTCGTAATGGCTGTTACCTCCAACTATCTTTCAGGCGGCGAAAAAGCGCATGAAGCTCATCACGAGGAAGAACACGATCCGCGTGAGTATTTGATGTATGACCCGCTACCGCGGGGTGTGATGAACGACATGGTGATGGAATCCATGTATTTCACCTCGTGGCGATTCTGGGTGGTTCTGGTTATTTTGATTGTTTTGGTTGCGACATGCTTTTTCTATGCCTGGGGCTACATGATCGCGAACGGCCTGGGTGTGGCAGGTGTAATGCGACCCTCTTATTGGGGCGTTTTCCTGGTCAACACCGTGTTTTGGATCGGTATCAGCCACGCCGGTACATTCATCTCCGCCATTTTGCGGGTCTTCAAAGCTGAATTTCGCCGTCCATTCACGCGAGCTGCAGAATTGATGACTACCTTCGGCTTGATCCAGGCTGGCGCCAGCATCTTCATGCACTTGGGGCGTGTTTGGGTGACTTACTGGATGTTTCCCGTTCCGAACGAGCGACAGTTATGGCCTAACTTCCACTCCCCATTGATGTGGGATTTGCTGGCGATCACTACCTACGTTTTGGGCAGTACCATGTACCTGTTCCTGCCACTCATCCCAGACCTGGCCATGGCGCGTGACCGTTCCACAGGCTGGCGTAAGATTTTCTATCGAACGCTGGCTCTGGGCTTCCGCGGCACCGAAGGTGAATGGCGTCACCTGACAACAGCGATGAACTTCTTCGCGTTTGCCATCATCCCCGTGATGTTCTCGGTACATACCATCGTTTCATGGGACTTTGCCATGGCGATGCGCCCTGGCTGGTCGTCCACGGTTTTTGGTCCGTATTTTGTTCTTGGCGCATTGCACTCTGGTATGGGCGCGGTGGCAATAGTGTTGTTCATCATGCGT
>Ga0070699_100003104_pt1 | contig 14700 bp, 16 predicted proteins | sample KBSK1503metaG_FD_65473 | JGI IMG/M metagenome (GOLD analysis project Ga0070699, IMG submission 65473) | Corn, switchgrass and miscanthus rhizosphere microbial communities from Kellogg Biological Station, Michigan, USA - KBS K1-50-3 metaG | ecosystem: Host-associated > Plants > Roots >...
GTCCGGCCCTTGCCGAGGATCAGCTTGATCGCCTCGAGGGCCTGCACGCAGCCGACGAGTCCCGGTAGCACCCCGAGCACGCCGGCCTCGGCGCACGACGGGGTCGACCCGGGCGGCGGCGGCTCGGGGAAGAGGCAGCGGTAGCACGGCCCCTCGGGCGGGTGGAAGACGGTTGCCTGTCCCTCGAACTGCCAGATCGCGCCGTCGACCAGCGGCTTGTGGAGCATGACGGCCGCGTCGTTGGCGAGGTAGCGCGTCGGGAAGTTGTCGCAGCCGTTCACGATGACGTCGAACGCCTCGAAGAGTCGGAACGCGTTCTCGGAAGAGAGCCGCTCGCGGAACTCGATCACCTTGACGTCGGGGTTGAGCGCCTGGAGCGTCATGCGGGCGGACTCGGTCTTCGGCATCCCGATGCGGTCGTTGGTGTGCAGGATCTGGCGCTGCAGGTTGGAGAGGTCGACCACGTCCATGTCGACGATGCCGATCGTCCCCACACCCGCGGCGGCGAGGTAGAACGCCGCGGGGCTGCCGAGGCCACCCGCGCCGATGCAGAGCACCTTGGCGTCGAGCAGCTTGGCCTGCCCGGCCTCGCCCACCTCCGGCAGCAGGAAGTGCCGGCTGTAGCGGATCTGCTGCTCGGCGGTGAACTGCCGGTCCGCAGCCACCGGGAGACCCTGGTTCTTCCAGGCGGTGAACCCGCCGCGCATCGAGGACACGTTCGTGTAGCCGAGCTCCTTGAGAATACGCCCGGCGAGCAGCGAACGCGTGCCGCCGGCGCAATAGGCGACGATCGGGGCCGTCTTGTCGGGCACCGCCTCCTCGACCCGCATCTCGAGGAACCCGCGCGGCAGCGAGAGGGCTCCCGGCACGTAGCCCTGGCGAAACTCCTCCTTCTCCCGCACGTCGAGCACCAGCGGACGCGTGCCGCCGACGAGCTTCTGCTTCACTTCCTCAGGAGAGACCTCGGGGACCACCTGCCGGGCCTCGTCCATGATCTGCTTGTAGGTCTTGGCCATCGTTCAACCCTCGACGCCGTCGAAGAGGTTCATCCGGTATTCGAGCCAGCGAGCGACCGCGCCCGCATAGGCGGGGGACACGAAGAGGCGCCCGATGCTCAGTATGCGCCACATGGGATAGCGACGCGAGAGGGCCAAGCGATCGCGCTCCCGGCCGAGGAAGTAGCGCAGCTTCTCGCCGTCGACGCGGCGGAGGAGCCCGCGCCGCCAGAGCGCCAGCAGGATCACGCCTTCGCCTCGGCGTCGCGGTACGCCGCGAGCAGGTCCTCCATCAGCGCATCGCGGCCCCGTTCCTCGAGCACCCGCGAGCGCTCCATGAGCACCTGCTTGGTCTCGACGAAGTCCTCGCGGCGGTAGCCCCAGATGCGCGGGTGGACGAAGGTGTCCATGCGAATCGCATCGCAGGGACACGCCTCGACGCACATCCCACAGTAGATGCACTGGAGCGTGTCGATCTCGTACCGCACCGGGTACTTCTCGGTCTGCGCATCGGGGTGCTCGCCCGCCTCGATGTGGATGCACTTGGCTGGACACGCTGTCGCGCAGAGGAAGCAGGCGGTGCAGCGCACCGAGCGGTCCGGCTTGAGGGTGAGCCGGTGCGCCCCGCGGTAGCCCTCGGGGTACACCTTGCGCTCCTCGGGGTACTGCACGGTGACGGCCGCTCGCCGGTCGCGCGCGACGCCGAAGAGATGAACGACGTGCAGCAGGAGGTTGCGGGCGAAGTGCCGCGTCGTGACGGCGATACCGCCCAGCACCTGGGGCAGGTAGAGGCGCTCGGCGAGCGTCAGCCTGGGTGGGGTCTGCTGCATCGTCAATGGGTCCGGCGCGCCACGGCTCCCGGCGGCATGCGCAGCTCCTCGAGACGGAATTCGAGCACGTCCTGCAGCCGGGCCGCGCGCTCGGCGAGCGTCGGCGCCTCGAGGAGCGCCTGCTTCTCGACCGGCGGCACGTCGAGATGATGCGCGAAGAAGTTGACGAACGTCTCGTCGTCGGCCGCGGCACCCAGCGGCCCCTCGTCCCCCGCTTCCTGCCCGAGCCGCTCGATGTAGAGGCGCACGAGCGCCGTGATCCCCTTGCGCAGCCCCGACGGCAACGTGCCGGCCAGCGGCTCGTGCCAGACGACCACGGCCTCCCGGTACGACCGGCGCCCGAGCTCGCGCTGGACGACGAACTCGCGGAGACCGCGGAGCACGATGTTGAACCGCCCGTCGGGCAGCTCCTCCATGCGGACCATCTCGCCCACGGTGCCGGTCGTGAAGATGGGCGGCGCCCCGTGGTAGTCCTGCTGCCACCCCTCGCGCATGAGCGCCATGCCGATCAGGCGAGGGCCCCGCGCCGCATCGCGCACCATCTCGCGGTAGCGCGGCTCGAAGATGTGGAGGGGGAGGACGATCCGCGGGAAGAGGACGACGTTCGGCAGCGGAAAGACGGGGATGACGTCGGGGAGCGTCACGGCGCCTCCGTCCCACACGCCCGGCACCGCCCGTAGAGCACGAGCGCGTGCCCCGTCACCTCGTATCCCGCCTGACGGGCGGCGCCGGCCTCGAGCTCGAGCGGCGTCGCCGGGAGGTCCTCGACACGCCCGCACTGCTCGCACACGAAGTGATCGTGGCCGCCCGGCGTCGGGTCGAAACGCGCGAGGCGGTCGCCGAGGTGGACGATCCCGATGCGGCCCTCGGCCGCGAGGCGGTGGAGGTTCCGGTAGACGGTCCCGAGGCTGATGGTCGGCAGGACCGCTCGCACCCGCGCGAATATCCGATCCGCGCTCGGATGCTCCGTGCCCGAGGCGCGGACCGCCTCGAGCACGAAGGCGAGCTGCCGGGTCTTGCGGCGCTGCGCCTCAGGGCCCATCACGCACCTGGCGGAGCCCGCGGTCCGCCGCAGCCGGGTCCGCTAGATCCGCCGTGAGGCTCGCGCGCACCGGCTCGGGCAACGACACGCGCCCCTCATAGTTCGGGTGGTCGACGACCAGCGTCAGGGGCGCACCCGCGGCAACCCGCGCCTGAAGCGCGGGCTCGAGCGGGAAGCGCACGTACTGCACGGTGGAGAGCTTCTCGTCGGTCTGTCGGCCTCCCTCGAAGACGCCCGCGATGCGCGCCCCGTCGCCGAGCTCGAGCCGGACGTGGCGGTCGATGCCGATCAGCCGCTCGAGCTCCTCGCGGACGCGACGCTCCTCTTCGATGGCGATGAGCAGCGTGCTCGACAGCTCCGAGGGACCGGGAAGCAGCTCGTTGTAGACTGCCAGCTCCTCCCGCATCCCGTCGAGGTCGGTGATTCGCTCCACCCAGAGCATCTCCTGCACCTGGTACCAGACCGTCGCCCGATCCTCGAAGAGAAACGTCAAGCGGTCACCGACCGCCACCCGCCGCGTCCGCTTGTGGGCGATGACCCGCCGGCGAATCGCGTCGCGATGGCTCGCATACCGGTCACCACCGAGAATATCCTCGAGCGCGATCGGCCGCATCACGCCGACCCGAGCACCCTGCCCTCGTAGGCAGCCAGGAGGGCCTCCACCGGATGGTAGACGGCCGTACCCCGCGCCTGCTCGATCTGCAACGCCGCCAGCGGGCAGTCCGAGACGACCAGGTCGGGCGCGATCGCGTCGAGCTCGCGGAGAAGCGGACGGGCTACGGCCAGCGACGCGTCGTAGAACTCCCGCTTGAAGCCCCACGTCCCGTCCATACCGGTACACCGCTCGAGGACCCCGACCGTCGTGCCGGGCACCAGGGACAGGAGATCGCGCGCCTTGAACCCCATCTCCTGGACGCGGAGGTGGCACGGGGCATGATACGCGACCTTGCCGAGCGGCGTCGCGAACGTCCGCTCGAGCTTTCCCTCGGCGTGGAGCTTCACGAGATACTCGCTGACGTCGTGGACTCGCGCGACGACCCGCTCAGTGGTCGGGCCGGGGACCAACCGCGGGTACTCGTGCTTCAGCATGCGGCTGCACGTCGGCCCCGGCACCACGACGTCGTAGCCGGCGGCCACGGCGCGCCCGAGACTCTCGAGGTTGCGGCGGGCGCGACGCGTCGCGCCCGCGACGTCGCCGCCGTCGAGCGCGGGCATCCCGCAGCAGACCTGCGGCGGGCACACCACCTCGACCCCGCTCCGCCAGAGGACGCGGACCGCGGCCACGCCGACCTCGCGGGCGTGGAACTCGACCGGCGTCGTGTAGAAGAGCGCGACGCGGCCGGACCGACCGACGCCGGCCGGCGGTGTCTGGCGCCGAAACCACCGGCTGAACCGGCGTCCGTAGCGTGGCAGCCGTCGCCGCCGATCGATGCCGAGGGCCTGCTCCATCGCCCAGCGCACGAGACGGTTCCGGTTCGCCCAGTTGGCGAGGCCGGGAAACGCCGAGCCCAGCCGGCCGAGCAATTCGGGGTTCCCGAGCATGCGGTCGCGGAGCGAGATCCCCTCGCGGTCGGCGCGGACGATCTTCGCCCGCTGCATGAGCAGCGGGAAATCGACGGCCCACCGGTGCGGTGGCGTGTACGGACAGAGCGGGTAGCAGAGCTTGCAGCCGAAGCAGAGGTCGACCGTCCGATGGTCGTCCTCCGCCGACAGAGCCTGGACGTCTCCGTCGTGCCGGTCGACCACATCGAGGAGATGGGTGAAGGACGGGCAGAGGTTGTAGCAGCGCCGGCACCCGGCGCAGATGTCGTAGACGCGTGCGGTCTCGGCGGCCAGCGCCGCCGGATCGCGAAACCCCGGCGATCCCGACTCGATGTCCGTCGCGCCGTTCACCTCACCCGAGGCTCAGCGTCTGCAGCCCCTTCGTGAACCGTCCCGCGTGGGACTTCTCGGCCTTCGCGAGCGTCTCGAACCACTCGGCGATCTCCTCGAAGCCTTCGCTGCGAGCGGTCTTCCCGAAGCTCGGGTACATCTCGGTGAACTCGTAGGTCTCGCCGTCGATCGCGGACTTGAGGTTCTGCTCCGTAGAACCGATCGGCAGACCGGTGACCGGGTCCCCCGCCTCCTTCAGGAAGTCCAGATGCCCGAAGGCGTGTCCCGTCTCCGCCTCGGAGGTGTCGCGGAACAGGCCACCGACATCCGGATAGCCCTCGATGTCCGCGCGCCGTGCAAAGTAGAGGTAGCGCCGGTTGGCCTGCGACTCCCCTGCGAACGCATTCTTCAAATTGTCGTGGGTACGTGTCCCCTTCAATGTCTTCGCCATCCAAACCCTCCCTCCTTAGTAGGAGCCACTCCTGTTAATCGTCGGCCCACACCGTGTCAACGGTCGGCACGACGGGAAGTCGGTGGCGAAGGTTCTGCTGCGCGGCGCGGCTCAGAGACCGAGGCCACGCACGCTCGGCCGCGAGCGCAGGCGATCGATCCAGCCTTGCACGGGAGCCAGGGCGGGCTCGAGCTCGATGCCGAGCCGCCCGAGCACCATGATGCGAGGTGCGAACGCAGCGTCGGCCAGCGAGAACTCGTGGCCCACGAGGAACTGCTGTCCGTTCAGCTTGTCGCGCAGGTAGTAGAGCGCGCGGCGGAGCTCGTCGCGTGCTTGCTCCACACGCTGGCCGTCGCGCTCGGCCTCGGTCTTGCGAATCTGTGCCAGGAGCGTCGTCGTGGGCGGGATGAACGAGTTGTCGCAGTAGTCTTCGAGCAAACGGGCGCGCGCCCGCCCCTGTGAATCCTCAGGCAGCAGGCGAGGAAGCGGATACTCGTCCTCGAGATACTCGTTGATGATCGTCGAGTCGTAGATCACCTCATCTTCGTCGATCAGGACGGGGACCTTGCCGTAGGGATTCAGGCGCAGAAACTCAGGCATCTTCTGCTCCTGACGTCGCAGGTCCACGAATATCTTGTCGTATTCGAGATCCTTCTCCGCCAGAACCACCCGTACCTTCTGGCAGAACGGGCAGTCAGGGTAGTCGTACAGTTTCAGCATCGCGGTTCCTCCGTTCCTCCTCCACTCACCTCACCGCCCCCAAGAACGAAGGCACCGTAATGGAAATGCCCAGGCCGTGCAATATTTTCACCACCCCAAAAGCCGCGAATTTTACAGATTTTTCTCAGGTACATGCGACCAGGCATGATATGAGCTACGGACGAGCGGTCCCGCTTCGACGTGATGAAACCCGAGTGCGCGAGCGCACTCGGCGAGGCCCGCAAACTCCTCGGGTGGCACGTAACGCTCCACGGGGAGGTTCTCCGGCGACGGGCGGAGATACTGACCGAGGGTCAGGACTTCGCAGCCGACACGCCGCAAGTCCCGGAAAACACTGAGGAGCTCGTCCTCGCGCTCGCCGAGCCCCAGCATCAATCCCGCCTTCGTCACCACGTCCTCACGGGCGCTACGCGCCGTGTAGAGGACGGCCAGCGACCACTCGTAGTGGGCACCCGGTCGTACACGTTTGTACAGACGCGGAACCGTCTCGATGTTGTGGTTGAAGACGTCGATCGGTGCCGCCGCCACGGTCGCCACCGCCTCGAGCCGTCCTTTGAAATCCGGCACCAGGACTTCCACGCGGCACTCGGGGAGGCGCGCCTTGACGGCTCGCGCCGTGGCCGCGAAGTGCGCGGCGCCGCCGTCGGGCAGGTCGTCCCGGTCGACCGAGGTCACGACCACGTGTCGGAGACCGAGCCGTGCGACGGCGAGCGAAACGCGGTTCGGCTCTTCCGGGTCGAGCGCGAGGGGCCGCCCGTGTGCGACGGCGCAGAAGCCGCAGTTGCGGGTGCAGGTGTCGCCGAGAAGCATGAACGTCGCCGTCTTGTGCCCCCAGCACTCGCCGATGTTCGGGCAGCGCGCTTCCTCGCACACGGTGTGGAGGCCGAGCTCCTTCACGGCCGCACGCGTCTCCGAGAAGGCGGGACCGCCAGGCGCCCGCACCTTGAGCCAGGGGGGATGTCGGCTGGCGACCGTCATGACGGCGCCGCAGGGGCTGCGTGCGCGTCGATGGCGAAGGCGACCCTCCCGTAGCAGAAGATCTCGACGAAGCGCGACAACACCACGGGGATGACCCGCGCGACGTCGTCCGGTCCGCCCTCCCGCGCCACCGAGGTCATCTCGACGTCGTGGATGCCGCACGGGGTGATGGAGGCAAATCCCTCGAGGTCTCGTCCCACGTTGAGCGCGAAGCCGTGCCACGCGACCCACCGGCGGACGGCGATGCCGATCGAGGCGATCTTGCGCCCGCGCACCCAGACGCCGGTGAAGCCGGAACGCCGCTCCGCCGCGATCCCGAACTCGCCGAGGCTCGCGATCAAGACCTCCTCGAGCGCGCGCAGGTAGCGATGGACGTCGCGCCCTTGCGCCGCGAGGGCGACGACGGGATAGCCGACCAGCTGCCCAGGGCCGTGATACGTCACCTGGCCGCCGCGCGAGACCGTGCGCACGGGTACGTCACCCGCGCGGGCGGGGCCGAGATGTCGCGGATCGGCGTTTCGGCCGAGCGTGTAGACCGGCGGATGCTCGAGCAGGAGGAGCACGTCCGGGCCACCGGCGAACCGACGCGCGACGAGACGCTCCTGCCAGGCGACCGCTCGGTCGTAGTCGACGCACCCGGGCATCGCGACCTCGAGGAGTCTCGTCGCGCCCGCCGGCACCATCTAGACGACGAGCGCCAGCGGACGCTGGAGCAAGCCGCGCAGCTCGGCGAGGAAGCGGCCCGCGATGACGCCGTCGATGATGCGGTGATCACAGGACAGCGTCACGGTCATCATCCGGCCCGGCATCACCCGCTCGCCGTCGACGACCGGCACCTCGCGGATGGCACCAACCGCGAGGATCGCGGCCTGCGGCGGGTTGATCACCGCCGCGAACTGGGAGACGGGGTACATACCGAGGTTGGAGACCGTGAAGGTTCCACCCGACAGGTCGTCGGACTCGAAGCGGCCTGCGCGCGCCCGCTCGACCACCGCGCGCGCCTGCTGCACGATCGTGCCGAGCGGCTGGCGGTCGCAGTCGTGGACGACCGGCACGATCAGACCTTGCTCGACCGAAGTCGCCAGACCGACGTTGACGCGGTCGTGGAGCAGCATCGCGTCCCCGTCGTAGGAGGCGTTCGCCTCCGGCACGCGAGTGAGCGCCACACCCACGGCCTTCAGCACGAGGTGGGTGAAGGTGATGCCCTCGAACTCGCCTCCCAGGCCCGCCAGCGCCTCCTTCAAGCGGACCGCGTCGTCCATGCGAATGTCGGCCGACACGTAGAAGTGCGGTACCTCCCGCTTCGACTCCCCCATGCGCTTGGCCGTGGTGCGGCGGAGCCGCGAGAGCTCCATGCGGCGCTCACCACGTCGCGGCGCTTCGGGGGCGGAAGCCGGCTCCTTCTCCTTCTTCGGCGCCGTGCCCCGGGCCGCGATCGCCGACTCGATGTCCTTCTCGACGATGCGGCCCCCCGGGCCCGTCCCGGCGAGCGACGCGAGGTCGACCTCGTGCTCGCGCGCGAGTCGGCGCGCGCGCGGCGACGCCTTGACGTGTTCCGCGTCGTCCTTCTCCGCCGGAGCCCGTCCGACCACGGTCGGCCGCCACGACTCGCGAGCGCCTTCCGGCCGCCCCTCGCCGCGCGCGGTTCCCGACGCTGCCTCGGCGGCCCTGGGCGCTGGCTCCGCCGGTCGGGGCGCCGGCTTGGCGGCCACCGCAGGCTCGGGTTTCCGGCGGTCGTCCGCGGCCGCGGCGGGTCGAGCGGTCCCTTTCCCTTTCTCCGCCGGCAAGAGCACGGCGATGACCGCGCCGACCGGGGCGCTCTCGCCCTCCTTCAGGCGCACCTCGGACAGAACGCCTTCGTCGTAGGCCTCGAGCTCCATGTTCGCCTTGTCGGTCTCGACCTCGGCCAGCACGTCGCCGATCGCGACCTTCTCGCCGGGCTGCTTCAGCCAGCGGAGGATCTTCCCCTCCTCCATCGTGTCGGAGAGCTTCGGCATGGTGACGTCGGGCATCGATGCCTCCGGGACGGACGAGAGTGCGGCGTTCCGCCTGCTACCGCGCTCCCCCGGCCACTGCGGGACGCGCGGGCGCCTCCTCGAGACCGAGAAGCTGGCGGACGGCGGTGACCACGCGATCCGGCGACGGGAGCACGAGGGCCTCGAGGTTGGTCGCGTACGGCATCGGCACGTCGAAGCTCGTGACGCGTTCGGGAGGCGCGTCGAGCTGGTCGAACGCCTCGCGGACGACGAGCGCGATCACCTCCGACGCCACCCCGGCGAACGGCCAGCCCTCCTGCACGACGAGGCAGCGGCCCGTGCGGCGGACGGAGTCGACGATCGCGTCGCCGTCGAGCGGGCGGATGGTGCGGAGGTCGAGGACCTCGGCCTCGATGCCGTCACGGGCGAGCTCCTCGGCGGCCTTGAGCGAGGTGTGCACCATCTTGGCCCACGTGACCAGGGTGACGTCGCGCCCCGGCCGTTTCACGTCGGCCACCCCGAGTGGCACGACGTGCTCGCCGGCCGGCACCTCGCCCTTGAGCGCGTACATCACCTCGCTCTCGATGAAGACCACCGGGTTGTCGTCGCGGATCGAGGCCTTCAGCAGTCCCTTGGCGTCGGCCGGGGTGGCCGGCATGACGACCTTCAGGCCGGGCACGTGGGCGTAGAGCGACTCGAGCGCCTGCGAGTGCTGGGCCGCGAGCGCGTGCGCCGCGCCGCCCGGCCCGCGGAACACGATCGGCAGCTTGAACTGGCCGTTCGACATGTAGCGCAGCTTGGCCGCGTTGTTCACGAGCTGGTCGTAGGCGGTCAGCGAGAAGTTCCAGGTCATGAACTCGATGATCGGCCGGAGCCCGACCATCGCGGCCCCGATGCCCACGCCGGCGAAACCCGTCTCCGCGATCGGCGTGTCGATCACGCGCTTCTCCTCGAAGCGCGCGAGCATGCCCTCCGACACCTTGTAGGCCCCCTGGTAGTGCCCCACCTCCTCGCCCATGAGGAAGATCGAGGAGTCGCGCTCCATCTCCTCGACCATGGCCTCGCGGAGCGCCTCGCGGAACGTGATGACGCGTGGCTCAGGCATAGACGTGTTCCATCACGGTCTCCGGGGCGGGGAGCGGCGACTGCTCGGCGAACTCGACGGCGTCCGCCGCCTGCGCCTTGGCCTCGTCGTCGAGCGCCCGCAGCTGCTCGGCGTTGGCGATGCCGAGCGTCTGAATGCGCTTGCCGAGCACCTGGATCGGGTCGCGCTCCATCCACTTCTGGACCTCGTCCTTGCTCCGGTACTTGGCGGGGTCGGCCATCGAGTGTCCGCGGAAGCGATAGGTCTTGGCCTCGAGGAAAAAGGGCTGGCTCGTCCGGCGTGCGCGCTCGACGGCTCGGCGCGTGGCGTCGCGCATCTCGAGCACGTCGTCGCCGTTGACGATCTCGAACTCCATCGGATACCCCCGCGCGCGGACGGCCACGTCGGGCACGGACATCGTGCGGTAGAGCGGCGTCCCCATGGCGTACTGGTTGTTCTCGCAGATGAAGACGACCGGGAGCTTCCACAGGCCGGCGAGCGCGAGCCCCTCGTGAAAGGACCCCATGTTGGCGGTGCCGTCGCCGAAGAAGCAGAGGGTCACGTCCTTCTCCTCTCGGTACTTGCTCGCGAAGGCGACGCCAGCGGCGATCGGCACGTGCCCCCCGACGATCGCCCAGCCACCCAGGAAGCGCTTGCCGGCGTCGAACAGGTGCATCGACCCGCCGCGTCCACCGCTGGCGCCCGTCGCCCGGCCGTACAGCTCGGCCATGGCGGCACGCGCGTCCCCCGTCCGGGCCAGGTAGTGCGCGTGCTCCCGGTACGTGGCGACGATGTAGTCGGTCGGCTCGGCGGCCGAGATCGCACCCACTGCCACCGCCTCCTGGCCGATGTAGAGGTGCAGGAAGCCGTGGATCTTGCCCTGCGAATAGGCCTTCGCCGCCGCCTCCTCGAAGCGGCGGCAGAGCGCCATCTGGCGGTAGAGGTCAAGCAGCAGTCCAGCGTCCATATCGGGATCGGGGAGCCCCTTGATTATAGGCCATTCGCGCGCACGGGAAAGCCGCGCGCGTCCCCGGCTTCAATCGAACAGGGCGAGCCTCGGCAGCGCGACCTGGCTCTCTAAATCGCCCCGCATCGCGGCCCGTACGGGCGCGAACGAGCGGCGATGGACGGGCGACGGGCCATGCTCGCGGATGGCAGCGAAGTGGCGGCGGGTGGCGTAGCCCATGTGATGGGCGAAGCCGTAGTCGGGATAGCGGCCGTCGAGCTCGCACATGATGGCGTCCCGCTCCACCTTGGCGACGATCGACGCGGCCGCGATCGAGCACACGAACGAGTCGCCTTTCGGATACGCGCTCTGCGGCATCGGCAGGTCGGGTATCTCGCGGCCGTCGACCAGGACGTAGCCCGGGACGAGGGGGAGAAGCGCCTCGAGCGCGCGGCGACACGCGGCGAGACCCGCGCGATAGATGTTCAGGCGGTCGATCTCCTCGGGCTCGACCATGCCGAGGCCGACGGCGAGCGCGCGGCGCCGGATCTCTACCGCGAGCCGCTCGCGGACCGGCGCCTGGAGCGTCTTCGAATCCGCCACACCGTCGAGACACGTTCCGGGCGGCAGGACGACGGCGGCGGCGACGACCGGGCCGGCGAGCGGCCCCATCCCCACCTCGTCCACCCCCGCCACCAGGCGGATGCCGACCCGCCAGAGCAGCGTCTCCAAGTGCGGCGCCGCCGTCGCCAGCTTGCGTCGGTGGCGGCGGCCCCGGCGTGCGGACGCCATGGCGCTTCCGGGTAGCAAACGGGCCACGGGGCTGTCAAAGCGACCGCCGCATGCCGAGCGCAGCGAGGGCCGCGAACGCGCTCCGGCGGTCCCAGCCGTCGACGCCGTTGTACCAGGCGAGGCCGATCGTCTGCGCGCGCCGGCTCGCGGCCGCGAGCCGGAACCAGAGACGATGCCGGCGCCCGTAGAACAGCCGCGTCGCGAGGCTCAGGCGGCGGAGCTTCCGTCCGAGCGGCCCGCGCTCGACGGCGCGTGCGTAGCCCCGAAAGGACCAGTCTCCGGTCGCATGCGCGTCGCACACGGCCTCGGCGGCGAGCAGACCGTACTCGAGCGCGAAGGAGATGCCCTCGCCCATGAGCGGGTCGACGCCCGCCGCGTCGCCGACGAGGACCGCGTGCGGGGCGGCCAGGCGCGGCGGCCCGACGTAGGCGTGAATGGGAAACGCCTGCCAGCCGGTCGCGGCCGCACCGAGAAGACCGAGCTCTACGGCGAGCTCCGAGCGAAGCCGCGTCCCGTCGACCGGTGGCAAGGCGTAGACGCCGACGTTGACGTGCGGCACGCCGTCGACGACGCACGGAAAGGCCCAGCGGTAGCCACGCAAGCCGGTCTCGCACGCGCTGAAATCAAAGTCGTAGCGGCGCGCGGCGTAGCCGGTCCACGAGGTCGCCCCGACGGGGACGTCCCACATGACGGCCCGTGCGGTGACGCCGCTCGCCCCGACGAGCGCGCGGCGGACGAGGCTGCCGCTGCCGTCGGCGCCGACCACCACCGGCGTCCAGTAGGTGCGCCGCGACGTCTCGACTCGAACCCCCGCGCCGTCCCGCGCGACGTGCGTCACGTGCTCTTCCTCGCGCAGCTCGACGCCCCGGTCGTGCGCCGTCCAGGCGAGCAGCGCGTCGAGCTCCCGCCGCCGCACCACGCGGCAGAGGTCGTCGCAGTCGATCGCCAGCCGTGCGCCCCCGGGCAGCGTCACGCCCGCCCGGTCCACACGCGCCTGCGGGATCTCAAGCGGGATCTCGAGGCTCTCGAGGAGACGCACGCCCTTCGGGATCACGCCCCCAGCGCAGGTCTTGTCGCGTGGATGGCGCGCCTTCTCGAGGAGCACCGAGCGGGCCGCGAGCTCCGGCGCGCGGGCCGCGAGCCCGAGCGCCGTCGCCGCGCCGGCCGGGCCCGAGCCGACGATGACGACGTCGCGGCGCTCCATCGGCGCTTCTCTAGCGCGCCCTCGCCGACGTCGCCATCGGCGGCCCGATTGCGTGCCGGCTCATCGACGTCGACAGCGGAGCCGGCGCCGAGCCGGGAGAGATGACGCCCGGGCCGCGTCCTGGATATGGTGCCTGCCGGGGAGGCGCCATGGACTTCGCGATTCCGGCCGACATCGAACTGAAGCTCCGCGAGCTCGACGACTTCATCGAGCGCGAGATCGTGCCGCTCGAACGGGAGCACCCGCAGTACTTCGATCACCGCCGCGAGTTCGCCCGCACCGACTGGGAGCACGATGGCGTTCCGCGCAAGGAATGGGAAGCGCTGCTCGCCGAGATGCGCCGGCGCGCCGACCGCGCGGGCCATCTCCGCTTCGCCCTGCCGAAGGAGCTCGGCGGGCAGGAGGGGTCGAACCTCGCCATGGCCATCATCCGCGAGCATCTCGCGCGGCGCGGCCTCGGCCTTCACAACGACCTCCAGAACGAGTCGTCGATCGTGGGCAACTTCCCGCTGGTCCAGATGCTGTGGACATTCGGCACGCGGGAGCAGAAGGAGCGGTACCTCCGGCTCGACGGCTCGGTGCGGATCGGCTTCGGGCTCACCGAGCCGAACCACGGCAGCGACGCGCAGTACCTGGAGACCACCGCGACGCGCGACGGGAACGAGTGGGTGATCAACGGCCGGAAGCGGTTCAACAGCGGCCTGCACGACGCCACCGTCGACCTCGTCTTCGCGCGCACCGGCGGCAAGCCGGGCGACCCGAAGGGCATCACCGCGTTCCTCGTACCCACCGATCGCCCCGGGTTCCACGTCGACTTCATGTGGTGGACGTTCAACATGCCGAGCGACCACGCCGAGGTGACGTTGACGAACGTCCGTGTGCCGCAGCCGGCGATCCTCCACGAGGAGGGCGAGGGCCTCGTGCTGGCGCAGCACTTCGTGCACGAGAACCGCATCCGCCAGGCGGCCTCGAGCCTCGGTGCGGGCCAGTACTGCATCGACGAGAGCATCGCGTACGCGAAGGAACGGAAGACCTGGGGCAAGCCGCTCGCCGTGAACCAGGCGATCCAGTTCCCCCTGGTCGAGCTCCAGAGCGAAGCCGAAATGCTCCGCGGCCTCATCTACCGGACGGCCTGGGAGCTCGACCGGAAGCACCACATGGAGGTGACGCACCTCGTCTCGATGGCGAACTACCGCGCGAATCGCTTCTGCTGCGAGGCCGCCGACAGGGCGATCCAGGTGCACGGCGGCCTCGGCTACACCCGGCACAAGGCATTCGAGCACATCTATCGGCACCACCGCCGCTACCGCATCACGGAAGGCTCGGAAGAGATCCAGATGCGACGGGTGGCCGCGACGATGTTCGGCGGCTTCGGCCGCGCGCGGGAGGCGTGAGATGGCCGGCGATTCAGGCGAGTGCCCCTTCGGTCGGGGACGGAAGCTGCCGACGGCGCCAGATGGCGTAGATCGCGGGGTAGACGAGCAGCTCCATCAGGAAGGACGTCAAGATGCCGCCGATCATCGGCGCCGCGATTCGCTTCATCACGTCGGCCCCCGTGCCGTATGACCACATGATCGGGAGCAGACCCATGAACATCACCGCGACCGTCATCACCTTGGGCCGCAGGCGCTTGACGGCGCCCTCGACGATGGCCTCCTTCAGGTCCTCCCACGACCGCATGCGGCCGCGGCGCTGGTGCTCGGCGAAGGCGAGGTCGAGGTAGAGGAGCATGAACACCCCCGTCTCCGCGTCGACGCCGAGGAGGGCGATCAGTCCGACCCATACCGCGATGCTCGTGTTGTAGCCGAGG
>Ga0070699_100003108_pt1 | contig 14687 bp, 12 predicted proteins | sample KBSK1503metaG_FD_65473 | JGI IMG/M metagenome (GOLD analysis project Ga0070699, IMG submission 65473) | Corn, switchgrass and miscanthus rhizosphere microbial communities from Kellogg Biological Station, Michigan, USA - KBS K1-50-3 metaG | ecosystem: Host-associated > Plants > Roots >...
TCCAGGATGCCGGCCGCGTGCGCCTGCACGTCGGCCTGGGACCACAGGTCGAAGGCGAACGTCATCGACTTGCGGTCGTGCTCGCGGAACAGCGGCTTGACGTGCGCCGCGAAGCTGACCGTCTCGTCCGGTCCGGGCAGGGTCACGGGCGCTTCCTCCGCCTCGGTCGTGACCGGCGCGGGGACCGGCGGGCCCGCGGGACCCCAGTCCCAGGCGGGCGCCGGTGCGTCGGTGGCCCGCGAGCTCCACTCCAGGTAGGAGACGAGGGCCGAACGGAACGGCGGGTCGGCCGGCAAGCCGGCCTCGTCGGCCGCCTGGACGGCCAGGGCCACCCAGCGGGCGCGCTGCGGCTCGGTGAATTCCGGCCGGGACGACGGCGGGGCCGCGGCGGGGCCGCCGAAGGCGGCGGCGATCACGGCGGCCTCGCGCTGCGGGCGATCCGGGATCATGCTGGCGAACAGCGGGGCGAGCAGGTCATCGGCGGGCACGTGCTTCTCATACAGCAGGCGGGTCATCCGGGTCAGGGCGGGCAGCCCGCCGGCCCACTCGAACAGGGTCGGGTCCGCGGCCCGGGCCGGGTCGCGGAACTCCACGTACCAGTGCATGCCGCTGCAGAACGGCTTGTTCTGCGAGTGGCCGCAGCGGCAGAGCGCGAAGTGCTCGCGAGACGAGCCCGCGGCCCGGGGCACGTCCGCGCCGGCCGCGTCGGTCACCGGGATCCCGCCGGTGATCCGGTACGGGCCGTCCTGGGTCACCTCGATGGCGCGCTCCCGCGTCCCGTGCCAGTCGGCCAGGTCACGCGCCTCCTCCCCGTCGAAGGCCAGGCTCAGCGCGCCGGACGGGCAGTCGCGCACGGCCCGGACGAGCTCGTCGAGGCGGCCGCCGCTGGGCGCGACGAACGGTTCGGCGTTGGTGCGGAACGCGGTCGGCACCCGGTCCGTGCACAGCCCGGAGTGCTGGCAGATGCCTCGGTTGTCGAAGATCGTGACCTGCTGCCCCGGGTAGGTGTCACGCTGGTCGGGCACCCGGTCCGGGTCCTTGTCGTCGGTGAACCCGCTGGTGGCGTGCGAACCGTCGCAGAAGGGCTTCAGCGCCGAGGCGCCGCACCGGCACAGCGCGAGCTGGGGCGGCACCGGGACTTCGCCGCCGAGCGGAGTGCGCAGCACGGTGACGTTGGTGACCAGGTAGGGGCCGTTCTTCGCGGTCATGATGGCGGGCGGCAGCTCGCGCTGGAGCTGCCCCAGCTCAGCGATCCGCTGTGGCCGCTCCCCGACTGGGGCCTGGTTGACGGCCAGGTCCTGGAGGGCGGCTGAGGCCTCGAGCAGGCCGGGCGGGGCGCTGGCGCCGAGACGGGCGCGCAGGGTGGTGGCGGTGACGGCAAGGTCCCAGAGTGACGGCTGAGACTCATGGGGCGCGAGAGGTTCTTGGGGTGTGGGTGCGGGCTGGGCGGGGGCGGGGAGGGTTTGGGCCAAGGGGCGCAGGACGCTGTCGACGAGGCGGGCCACCGTGCGGGCGTCGCCCTGCCGGGCCACCTGATACGCGGAGGCCAGCAGGGCGGCCACCCCGCTGAGCGCCGGGTCGTCGCTGGCGGCGAAGGCCTGGCCCGTTCGGTAGTAATCCTCGGCGCGGGCCAGCAGGGGGCCCGGGTCCCCGGCCGGAGGCTCGGGGGCGTAACGGGCCGGCAGGTGCACGGCCAGGGCGTCGGCGATCCCGGTCAGGTTGGCCCGGACCTCGCGCAGGCCGTCGGTTACCTGCGGAGCGCACGGGGCTCCGGGCTCGCAGTATTCGGCGGCCTGGCGGATGCGCTCGACCAGCAGGATCCAGGCCGCCTCGCGGTGCGGTAGCACGTAGTCGGACTCGTAGAACAGCTCGAAGCTGGGCCCGGTCGTCTGGCGCGGATGCTCCGGGCCTGCCGGGAGCGTGGTGATCAGGTCGCCGAGCGGCTTGATGGCACCGAACATCAGTCCGATGGTCGCGTCGGCCAGCGCCTTGAGCTGCGGGTCGGTCTCCTCGGTGTGCGCGAAGAACCGCTGCAGCGTGAGCAGCAGGATCTCGTAGCACACGTTGAACAGGTCCATCACCTGCTTGGTCACCGGGTCGCCGACCAGCGGGATGTCGGTAGCGCGCTCGGCCGGCCTGACGTTGAGCGGGATCACCGGCCGCACCGGGTCGAAGGCCGGGTTGGCCTCGCGGAGCTGGGTGTACTCGTCGAGGATCGCGACGAACTGGCCGAAATGCGCCTGCTGCCAGTGCCCGCGCGGGCCCTCGCCCTGCTCCAGGATCTCGTCGATGGCCCGCTGGGCCGAGGCCACGTCGGTGACCGCGACCAGTTCGGGCCAGCCGAAGTAGTCTTGCGTCGCCTGCGCCCGCGGCGGGCCGACGAAGAGCGCCTGCTCGCCGAGCTTCTCCGCCAGGTGCGCGATCCCGGCCTCGATGGACCGGTACAGGTGCCCGACCGTGGCGAAGTCCTGGCCTCGCGGGACGATGTCGCCGATCTGCACGGTGGGCACGCTCGCGGGTGCGGCCTTCTCGAAGGCAGCCATGCCGGCGGCGTCGGCGATGTCCATGCCCTCGGGGCGCTCGAGGAACATGAAGTGGCGCAGCGCCTCCTCGCCGAACGGCAGCAGCGCCAGGTGCACCCCGGCCGGATAGTGGCTGGCGGGCTGCGGGTAGTTCGGCCGGGACAAGTGCGGGGCCGCGCCGATGGCGGACAGCAGGTTCTGCACCAGCGACATGTGCAGCATCTCCTGCGTGGCGATGTGCGAGATGTGCTTGCGCCACCGCTGGACGGCTTCGGCTTCTTCCGTGCTGAGGCCCTCGGCCTCGGACTGCTTCAGGCTGAACGCGGCGTACAGGTACTGGCACATGATCCCGTGCTCGAGCTCCGCGGCCTCGCAGAGCATGTAGATCAGCGCCTCGCGGTGCTCGATGACGAACGGCTCTTCCGGCGGCGCCAGGCCGCCCCGGCTCGCGATTACCTCGGTGAGCCGCCCCCGTAGCTGGCTTTCGGTCATGGTTGTGTCTGCCTCCCTGGCCTTAGTCTGTCCCCGTGCGCCTGGCTCAGGCGATGGTTAGAATTGAGCCCTCGATGAACATAGAAATGCGGCATCTCCGCTACTTCGTCGCGGTCGCCGATGAATCGAGCTTCACCGCCGCGGCGCGGCGCGCGCTCGTGTCGCAACAGGTCCTGTCCGCGCAGATCAGGCAGCTCGAAGACGCGGTGGGGGCTCAGCTGCTGGAGCGGACCAGCCGCGGGGCAGCGCTCACCCCGGCGGGTTCGGCCTTCCTGGCTTCCGCGCGGGAGACCCTGGCGTCGCTGGACCGCGGGGTGACGGCGGCGCGGAACGCCGCGCAGGCGGTGGCCGGGCGGCTCACCGTGGGGCTGAGCGCGGCGACCGGGGGTCCGGTCCGGACCCGGGTGCTGGCCGCGTTCTCGGACGCGTACCCGTCGGTGGACGTGCGGCTGGTTTCTTTTGATCTGGCCCAGCCCGCCTCCGGCCTGCTGGACTTTTCGACCGACGTCGCGCTGCTGCGGCCGCCGGTCGCGGCGCCGGGTCTGTCCCTGGAGCCGGTCGCCGAGGAGCCGCGGGTGTTCGTGCTGCCCGCCGGTCATCCGCTGGCCTCGCGTTCGTCGCTCGGGCTGGCCGACGTGGCCGGGCTGCCGTGGGTGGCCGCGCCGCTCGCGGAGGACGGGTGCACGCCGGCCGCGTTCCGGGACGACTGGCTGATGGTGCCGCGGCCGGGCGGGGACGTGCCGGTGATCGGGGCGGAGGCCAAGACGATCGAGGAGTGGCGCGAGCTGGTGGCCGCCGGGCGTGGCATCAGCCTGTGCCCGGCCTCGTCCGAGGCGTTCAGCGCCCGGCCCGGCATCGTGTTCGTGCCTTCTGCAGGGGTGCCCGCCACCTCGCTGTGCGTGGCCTGGCGTGCCGATGACCTGCGGCCGGCCGTGCTCGGTTTCGTCAAGGTGGCGGCCGGGGCAGGCGTGTAGCGGGACATCCCGTCCCATCCTGGCCGGCGTGGGCGCGTTCGGGCCAACAGTTTGCCCGCGTGGCGGTACAGCCCGCGGCTGTGGCTATTACGGCTGCACGTGGTCGCGCCAGGAGTGGGCGGGCTCGAAGGCGAGCACCTCGCGGGCGCGGTCGATGGCCAGCAGGGTGCCGAACTCGCCGACGTCGCGGGTCAGCTTGACGCCGGGGTAGACCTCGGCGAGGAGTTCGGCCGACGGGCGGTTCATGACGGTGTCCGCGGCCGCGATGATGAAGGCCGGGCTGCCTTTGACGGCTTCGGCGCCGGCCTCGAGGGCCAGGCGGCAGGACAGGGCCACGTCCCGCTGGTCGATGTAGCCCCACAGGTTCCACTTGCGCGCGTGCGGGTCGCCCCAGAACTCCGGGAACTCGTGGTAGTACTGCGGGTCCCAGATGTTGGAGAAGCGCAGCGCCACGAACGGGATCCCGGACCACTCCGCGATGTGCCCGGCGATCGTCTCGCTGGCCACCTTGGACAGCGCGTAGGTGCTGGTCGGCACCGGGTAGTGGTCCTCGTCCACCGGCGCGTAGCGGGGCGGGGTGTCGAACGGCAGGCCGAGCGTGGTCTCGCTGGACGCCCACACTACGCGGCTGAGCTTGAGGGCCGCGGCGGCCTGGAAGACGTTGAAGTTCATGGTGATGTTGCTGTTGAACGTGACCGCCGGGGTGCTCAGGCCGGGCGCCGGGATGTTGGCCAGGTGGACCACTGCGTCGGCTTCGGTGAGTGTCTCGAGGGCCTGGCCGTAGTCGGTCAGGTCGGCCTGGAGCATCCCGTCCTCGCGGTCGGCCCTGGTCACCGCGACGTCGGTGGCTAGTACCTCGTAGCCGTGCTCGCGCAGGCCGGCCACTACCGCGCGGCCCGCCTGGCCGCTCGCTCCCGTCACGCAAACCCGCTGTGCCATCGGAGTCCTTTCTGCGGGGGCCTGGGCTTCGACCATTATCGTGGACGGCTGGGAGCGCACGATCGCGGATCGCTGCACCCCTCATACGGGGTCTGGCGATCCGCAATGATGGGCGCGGGTCAGCGGAGCTGCCAGAGGGGGCCTTCGGGGGTGTCGGTCAGCTCGATGCCGAGCTCGTCGAGCTGGGCGCGGATCTGGTCGGCGCGGGCCCAGTCGCGCTCCTTGCGGGCCTGGGTCCGGTCGGCGACGAGCTCCTCGATGGCGTGCTGCTCCTCGGCGGACAGCTCGCTGAGCGCGCGGCGGTGCTCCAGGTCGGCGGGGTCGAGGGTGGCCAGGCCCAGGCCGAGCAGGGCGTCGGCGGCGGCCACGACCGCGCGCTGGCCGTCCGGGGTGAGCGCGGGCTCGCGCAGCGCGTCCTGCAGGGCGGCGAGGATCTTCGGGGTGCTCAGGTCGGCCGCGACGGCCGCGTCGATGGTGTCCAGCAGGCGCTGCGCGGTGGGGTCGTGCTGGGTGGCCGCGACCGCTTCGGCGAGGGTCTCGACGGGGGGCAGCGGGCGCAGCGGCTGGACCCGCGCGACCAGCCGGCGCAGGGTGGCCTGGGCGGCGTCGATGGCCGCCGTGGTGAAATCGAGCTGGCTGCGGTAGTGGCCGCCGAGCAGGAACAGCCGGTACGCCATCGGGTGGTAGCCGGCCTCGGTCAGGTCGGCCAGCCGGGGCGCGCCGCCCGCCGACTTGGCCATCTTCTCGGCGCCGAGCTGCAGGAACTCGCCGTGCAGCCAGTACCGCACCCAGGGCAGGCCGTCGCCGAGGAACGCCTGGCTCTGCGCGATCTCGTTCACGTGGTGCAGCTCGCGGTGGTCCACCCCGCCGGTGTGCAGGTCGAAATGCTGGCCGAGCAGCGCCATGCTCATCACCGAGCACTCCAGGTGCCAGCCGGGGGCGCCCCAGCCCCACGGCGAGTCCCAGCGCAGCACCCGGCGGTGGCCTGGCTCCTCCGCGCGCCACAGCGCGAAGTCGGTCTTACGGCGGCGGCCCTCCACGTGCTCCAGCCGGGCCGCTTCCAGCTGCCCCTCGGTGCTCATCTGGGCCAGCTCGCCGTAGTGAGGGTCCCTGGCGGTGTCGAAGTACAGGCCGGATGGCAGCTGGTAGGTGAAGCCGTCGGAGTCCAGCTTCTTCGCGAACTCGATCATCTGCTCGACGTAGGCGCTGGCCCGCGGGTACTCGTCGGCGGGCAGGATGTTCAGCGCGGCGGTGTCGACGAGGAAGACGTCGGTGTAGTAGGCGGCGATGTCCAGGACCGACCGCCGCTCCCTGGCCGCCGCCACCTCGAGCTTGTCCTCGCCGGTTTCGGTGTCGGCGACCGCGTGCCCTACGTCGGTGATGTTGACGACGTGCCGCACCGGGATTGCCTTCCAGCGCAGCGCGCGGCGCAGCGTGTCCGCGAACACGTAGGCGCGCATGTTGCCCAGGTGCGGGTAGGCGTACACGGTCGGCCCGCAGCTGTACAGGCCGGCCACCTCGGCGGCCGGGACGAAGTCCTCCATCCGCCGGCCCAGCGAGTTGTACAGCCGCAGCTCATGGTTTGTCGACACGGTGACCCAGACTACCGGGGCGGGCGGGTGCCGGCGCGGCGGTGCCTGCCGTGGAACTCGTGGTCACGGCGGATCAGGCCGCCGATCGCGGCGCGCTGGCCGCGGTCCAGGCCCCGCGGCCCGAGCAGCAGCTGGTCGATCTCGCCGCGCCGGTTGCGGTAGCCGCGCAGCAGCGTCCAGTCATCGTCCAGCACGCGGCCGAGCTCGGTGGCCACGAGCTGCTCGCCGGCGATGCCGGCCATGATCTTCTCTTCCAGGTCGGTGGGATGCCCGGCGGCCGACACCGGGGGCGGGGGCATCCCGCGCTTCTCCCGCCAGACGCCGAGGGACAGCCTGAGCCAGGTCCACCAGCGGCGCCCGGCGCGGGCCCGGTCGCGCCTGACCCTGACGGCCTGGACGCGGGCGCGGTACCTGATCAGCTCGTCCTCGTACACCGACAGCACGCGCCGCTCCGCGGCCCGCCGTCGGCGGGCGGCGTCGCCGAGCATGTCGCCGGGATGGTTGGACAGCTCGACGACATGCACCCTAAGACTATCTACCCGGAGTGGCCGGTTTGTCCCGTACACATGCCGACGGCGGCCGTCTGGAGGGGAAGCGTGAACGTGGGCGGGTGCTGCCGGACGGACGCCCGGCACGTCGAGGCCCTCTGGAACTAGCCGTTTGCCATAGTGGCAACGTGACTTGCCCGCAGGGCATGCCGTTGGCAAGGTGTATGGATGAGCCACTCCCACGCCCACGCAGACGCCCACGCAGACATTCACGACGATCCCGCCCATTTCACCCAGGAGTTCTGGGACGACCGGTACGGTTCGGCCGGAGGGTCCGGCCGACTCTGGAGCGGCCAGCCGAACCCGCAGCTCGTGGCGCAGACCGCGGACCTGGTGCCGGGCGAGGCGCTGGAGGCGGGCTGCGGCGAGGGCGCCGACGCCATCTGGCTGGCCCGGCAGGGCTGGACCGTCACCGCGGTGGACGTGTCGGCGGTGGCGCTGGAGCGCGCGGCGGGTTACGCGGCCGCGGCGGGCGACGAGATCGCGTGGCGGATCACCTGGCAGCGCGAGGACCTGTTGTCCTGGATTCCCCCGGCGGAGCGGTTCGACCTGGTGTCCGCGCAGTTCATGCACGCGCCGGCGGGCGAGATCGAGGCACTGCACCGGCGGCTGGCGGCCGCGGTCCGGCCCGGCGGGACGCTGCTCGTGGTGGGGCACCACCCGGATGACCTGCGCGCCAACGTCGGGAGGACCGGATCGCCCGACAGGTTCTGGGCCGCGGAGGACATCGCGGCGTCTCTTGATCCGGGCTCCTGGGAGGTCGTCGTGGCGGATGCGCCGGGCCGTTCGGCTACTGACCTGGACGGCCGGCCGGTGATGGTCCGGGACACCGTGCTGCGGGCGGCCCGCCGGCTCCTATCGTAAGAGGCGTGCCTGAGGTGACCGAGCGGATGCTGGCGGCGCTGAACCGCTTCGCCCGGGTGTGACGCCACCCGGGCGAAGCGGGACGGACTCGCTGCTGTTAGCGGTTGTCGTCCTCGGTGTTCATCCCGAGGAAGCCCTCGAGCTTGTCCTCGGCGGTCTCGATGTGCTCGTCGTACTTGCCGCCTGTCTTCTCCTTCGCCAGGTCGGAGGCCTTGTCGAGGCCCTTGTCCACCAGGTCGGAGTGCTCACTGGCTAGCTTCTTGGCTTGGTCAAGGAAATCCGGCATCGTCGGTCCTTCCCCCCTATGATCGCCGAACACGGTGAGCCTCCACCGTACCCCCGCTAGCCTGGGCAGGGTGATCGCGTCCCTGGTAGTAAGCGGGACGTTCGCGCTGGCCATGATCGTCGCGGCGGTGCGGGCCGCGGTCGTGCTGCCCGCGGGCGCGCGGATTCCGCTGCATTTCGGCTCGGCCGAGCGCTGCTACCTGGTGCCGAAACGGGCCGGGCTGGTCATCTGGCCCGCGGCCGGCCTGGTGGTGGCCGGGGTGCTGGGCGGGATCGCCGCGAGCAGCCTGGCCGCGGGCTGGGTACCGGGGGTGCGCTACGTGCTGCCGCCCGCGGCCGCGGGCGTGCTGCTCGCCTTCGAGGTGGGTGCGCTCCTGCTGGCGCGGGGGCGGGATACCTCGGCCCGTTCGGAGTAATGGTTGTGACGGTCAGCTGAACGGCCCTTACCATTTGCATGTGCCGAACGGGCACCGCGCAGCTACGGGAAGGCCTCATGAAGATCGACAACAGTCCGGCCAGGGGAATGCGGGACCTGCTGCCCGCTGACGTCGCTGTCCGTGACCATGTGCTGGAGTCGATCTCCGCGGTGTACCGGCGGTTCGGCTACCAGCGGATCGAGACGCCGGCCCTGGAGCACATCGACCGGCTGAGCAGCGGCGAGGGCGGCGACAACGAGAAGCTGATCTTCGAGGTGCTGCGGCGCGGCCTGCCGCCGGAGGTGCCGGCCGGGACGCCGCTGCGCGAGCTCGTCGACCTGGGGCTGCGCTACGACCTGACCGTGCCGCTGACCCGGTTCTACGGGAACAACCACGCGTCGCTGCCGATGCCGTTCCGGTCACTGCAGGTGGGGCCGGTGTGGCGGGCGGACCGGCCACAGCGGGGCCGGTACCGGCAGTTCTACCAGTGCGACATCGACATGATCGGCGAGGCTACGGTGCTGGCCGAGGCGGAGCAGATCGAGGCGACGACCGAGGCGCTGGCCGCGATCGGGCTCAGCGGGACGACGGTGCGGCTGTCCGACCGGCGGTTCCTGGCCGCGCTGGCCGCGGACTGCGGGGTGCCCGCGCAGGCGCAGGACGCCTTCTTTATCACCGTGGACAAGCTCGACAAGATCGGCTGGGACGGGGTGCGGGCCGAACTGCTCGAGCTCGGGTTCGAGGCGGCGCAGGTCGCGGCGGCGGAGGAGAAGATCCGTTCGCTGATCGGCGTGCCCGCGGACATGCTCGCGGACACCCTGGGCCGGAGCGTGCCCGGGCTGGCGCCCGAGGTAGTGGCTGACCTGTCCGCGACGGCTGCCTCGCTCGAGCGGCTGGCCAAGGATCGCCCGCTGAGCTGGCAGTTCGACCCGACGCTGGTGCGCGGGATGGGGTACTACACCGGTCAGGTCTTCGAGATCATCCACAAGAAGATGAGCGGGTCGGTGGCCGGCGGCGGCCGCTACGACAAGCTGATCGGGCGGTCGCTCGGGCATGACGTGCCGGCCTGCGGGTTCTCCATCGGGTTCGAGCGGATCGTGGACCTGTTGTCACGGAAGCAGTCCCGGGAGGCGGTCGCGGTGCTGGTCGAGGCCGACGTGCCGGTGCCGGACGCGGTCGCGGTGGCGCGGGAGATGCGCGAGCAGGCCGGGCCCGGGCGAGTGGTGGAGACGGTGCGGCGGAGCGGGAAGTTCGGCGCTCAGCTGAAGCGTCTCGAGGCGGCAGGCTTCACCGGGTTCGTGCTGGTCAGATCCGAGGACGGGGCGATCGTGCGGGGCGAGCCGCGGGCACTCGGCGGCGAGCCGGAGGCATAGCCCCGGGCACCTGGCTGTGGAGTAGCCGCTGCTGGCGGCGGCCTTTCGTATTCACTCGCGAAATTATCTCGTTTCGTGTACTTAGCGTTCCGCGTTCAGTCTGCAAGATTTCTTTGCACGTACTTATGCAAGTGCATTTGCTCTGTTAGGATGCACAGTGCAGGCGGCGCTCAGCGGCCTGGCACGCCGCTCGCATTCGGTTCCTTTTCCCAGTTATTGAGAAAAAGGGAGAAAGATGCAGGTCAACAACGGCATTCCGGCGGATCAGCTGGTCTCGGCGCGGTGGCGCAAGAGCCAGGCCAGCAACCCCAGCGGGAGCTGCGTCGAGGTCGCCGAGCTGGATGGCGGCGCGATCGCCGTCCGCAACTCCCGGCACCCGTCCGGGCCTGCCCTGGTCTATACCCGGGCCGAGATCGACGCGTTCCTGATCGGGGTCAAGAATGGCGAGTTCGACGACCTCGGCCTATCCGGCTGATCGCCTGAACTCACGCGTCCGCTGTGACGTCCCGGTATTGCCGGAACGTGCGTAAAATGGTATCCGGCGGTGCCGCGGCACAGTGATAATGTGCCCTGTGTGCACCGCCGTTACCAATCTGGCGGCGGCACGGCGATGACCGTTTGGCGTGCGGCGGACCAGGTAACCAGTTCATCGGCTCTCGGAGTGTGGATGAGCACGGATCAGCGGGACGGCGGACGCATCGCGGACGTCCAGGGCCCGACCGTGCCCCGCATGCTAGTGGGAATCCAGCTGCACCGGTTCCGCGAGGCGGCCGGCATCACGCCGGATCAGGCGGCGTACGAGATCCGGGCCTCCCGGTCCAAGATCAGCCGGATGGAAAACGGCCTGGTGCGGTTCAAGGAGCGGGACGTGACCGACCTGCTCACCCTGTACGGCATCACCGACGAGCCGACCCGGTCCGGCCTGGTGACGCTGACCCGGCAGGCCAACACGCCGGGCTGGTGGTCGAAGTACGGCGACATCATGGCCGACTGGTTCGAGTCCTACCTGGGCCTGGAGATGGCCGCGTCGGTCATCCGCACCTTCGAGCTGCAGTTCGTGCACGGCCTGTTCCAGACCGAGGACTACGCGCGCGCCGTCACCTTGCTCGGCCACACCAGCGCGCCCGCCGACGAGATCGACCGGCGGGTGAGCCTGCGGCTCAAGCGGCAGGACCTGCTGACCGGCGCCGCGCCGCCGCAGGTGTGGTCGGTCATCGACGAGGGGGCGCTGCGCCGCCCGGTGGGCGGGCCCGCGGTGATGCGAGCTCAGCTGGACCGGCTCGTCGAGGTGGCCCGGCTGCGCCACGTCACCATCCAGGTCGTGCCGTTCAGCCGCGGCGGGCACGCCGCGGCGGGCGGATCGTTCACCGTGCTGCGCTTCGGCGAGCCCGAAGTGCCGGACGTCGTCTATCTCGAGCAGCTGACGAGCGCTCTTTACCTCGACAAGCGCGAAGACGTCGATCACTACATGGAGGTCATGAACCACCTGTCCACCGAAGCCCTCACGCCCGCCCAGAGCGCGCGCTTCGTCACCGAGATGATCCGGGACACCTGACTCCCCGCCCGCTACTCAACCCCCTGAGAGACTTCCTGTGACTGACGTTTCTTCAACCCCGGGCGAACCGGACGCTGCCGCTGGCACCGGGATCGACACGACCGTGTCCCACTCGGCGCGAATCTGGGATTACTGGCTGGGGGGCAAGGACAATTACCAGGTCGACCGCGAGGTGGGCGACCGCATCGAGGAAATGCTTCCCGACATCGTGAGGCAGGCGCGCGAGGACCGCTTGTTCCTCGGGCGGGTGGTGCGGTATCTGGCCGGCGAGGCCGGGATCCGCCAGTTCCTGGATATCGGGACCGGCCTGCCGACCGCGGACAATACCCATCAGGTCGCCCAGCGCGTGGCCCCCGAGTGCAAGATCGTCTACGTGGACAACGATCCCCTGGTCCTGGCGCATGCGCGGGCCCTGCTGACCAGCACGCCCGAGGGGGTCACCGACTACCTCCACGCGGACATGCATGATCCCGGAAGCATCATCGCCGGCGCCGGCCGGACACTGGACTTCGGCCGGCCGATCGCGATCACGATGCTTGGCGTGCTGTGGCACGTGATGGACAACGATGAAGCGAATGCGATCGTAGACCGCCTGGTGCAGGCCATGCCCTCCGGCAGCTACCTGGCGCTCAACCACCCCACCCTCGAAGTCACCGGCGAGAAGATGGCGACGGCGATCCAGTACTGGAACCAGTACGGCAAACCGCCCGGCACCCATCGCACGCCCGATGAGCTCATCCGGTTCTTCGACGGCATGGACCTGGTAGAGCCCGGCGTGGTCTCGATCACGCGCTGGCGGCCCGAGGCCACATCTTCCGGCGAACCCGAAGAGATCGACCAATTCGGCGGCGTCGGCCGGAAGCCATGATGCGCCACCACGACACCATCCACCTACGGCGACCAGCCACGACACCCGCGTAATAATCACAGCCCGACCCGCCCACGTCACTCAACACTGCTTAGGGAATCCCCGTGACTGACGTTTCCTCCCACCCCGAGACGCCGGACCCTGCCGGGACAGGGATCGACACGACGGTGCCGCATTCGGCCCGGATCTGGAACTACTGGCTGGGCGGCAAGGACAACTACGCCGTCGACCGCCAAGCCGGTGACCAGTTCAGCGCCATCTATCCGGGCATCGTGGACATCGCCCGGGCCGACCGCGCCTTCCTCGGGCGTGTCGTCCGCTTCCTGGCGGGCGAGGCCGGGGTGCGGCAGTTCCTCGACGTCGGCACCGGGCTGCCGACTGCGGACAACACGCACCAGGTGGCCCAATCGGTGGCCCCGGAGTCAAGGATCGTGTACGTCGACAATGACCCGCTGGTGCTGACCCACGCCCGGGCGCTGCTGACCAGCAGTCCGGAGGGCAGTACCCATTACGTGGACGCGAACATGGCCGACCCCGCGAAGGTCCTGCAGGATGCGGGCAAGTGGCTGGACCTGACTCAGCCGGTCGGGCTGACGTTCATGGGGGTACTCGGCCATGTCACCGACCACGACGAGGCGCGCGCCATCGTGACCGGGCTGCTCGACGGCCTGGCCTCCGGCAGCTACCTGGCCATCAACGACAGCGTCAACACGAGCGAGGCGCTCGAGGAGGCGCTGCGAGTGTACGAGGCATCTGGCGCGGTCCCGTACCGGACCCGCAGCGTGGAGCAGTTCGCCGGCTACTTCGACGGCCTAGACCTGGTCGAGCCGGGCGTGGTCCTGGTGGCGGACTGGCGCCCCGACCCTGGCGCCGACCGTGGTCCCGAGATACCGCAAATGGGAGGCGTCGGACGCAAGCCGTAGCGGTGTCGCGGCCGGCCGGAAGGCCGGCCGCGTTCGGTATGAGGGACATCACAGCTCGAAGCCCGGTGCCCTGGCTCGCGCATGCTGCCGGAGTTCTAGCCTTGTGTCCACGCGCACACCGTCGTGCGTGCCGCCGCACGTTAGTCCGCTCCGGGAGTGATAGCCATGGCCAGCCCGCAGTCTTGGGACAACAGGGCCCCCATCGACAAACGGGCAGCGACGGGGCTGCCCGAGCTGGCCGGGTGGGTCGGCGAGATCGCCGAGCTGGCCAAGCCGGACGCGGTCGTCTGGTGCGACGGCTCGCAGGCCGAGTGGGACCGGCTGACCAGCCTGCTCGTCGAGAACGGGACCTTCACCAGGCTGAACCCGGAGCTGCGGCCGAACAGCTTCTGGTGCGCTTCGGACCCCGGCGACGTGGCCCGCGTCGAGGACCGCACGTTCATCTGCTCCAAGCGGGAGGAAGACGCGGGGCCGACCAACAACTGGATCGCGCCCGATGAGATGCGCACCACCTTCGCGGAGATCTTCGACGGCTGCATGCGGGGCCGGGTCATGTACGTGGTGCCGTTCTGCATGGGGCCGCTGGGCGGCGAGATCTCCCAGCTGGGGGTGGAGATCACCGACTCGCCGTACGTGGTGACCTCGATGCGGATCATGACCAGGATGGGCACCGAAGCGCTGCGCGCGATCGAGTCGTCCGGGACGTTCGTCCGCGCGGTGCACACGGTGGGTGCGCCTCTCGGTCCTGGGCAGGCGGACGTGCCGTGGCCGTGCAATGAGACTAAGTACATCTCGCACTTCCCGGAGACCAGGGAGATCTGGTCCTACGGCTCGGGCTACGGCGGGAACGCGCTGCTCGGCAAGAAGTGCTACGCGCTGCGGATCGCCTCGGTGATGGCGCGGGACGAGGGCTGGCTGGCCGAGCACATGCTCATCGTCAAGATCACGCCGCCGGCTGGTGAGGCCCGGTATATCGCGGCGGCGTTCCCATCCGCGTGCGGCAAGACCAACCTGGCCATGCTGCAGCCGACGATCCCGGGCTGGCAGGTCGAGACGATCGGGGACGACATCGCCTGGATGCGGTTCGGCCCGGACGGCAGGCTGTACGCGATCAACCCAGAGGCCGGGTTCTTCGGCGTCGCGCCGGGCACCGGGATGAAGACCAACGCCAACGCGGTCGCGGCCATGTGGGGAAATTCGATTTTCACCAACGTGGCGCTGACCGACGACGGCGACGTGTGGTGGGAGGGCCTGACCGAGGAGCCGCCCGCGCACCTGACCGACTGGAAGGGCCGGGACTGGACGCCCGGCTGTGGTGAGCCGGCCGCGCACCCCA
>Ga0070699_100003109_pt1 | contig 14686 bp, 9 predicted proteins | sample KBSK1503metaG_FD_65473 | JGI IMG/M metagenome (GOLD analysis project Ga0070699, IMG submission 65473) | Corn, switchgrass and miscanthus rhizosphere microbial communities from Kellogg Biological Station, Michigan, USA - KBS K1-50-3 metaG | ecosystem: Host-associated > Plants > Roots >...
ACCGGACCCCGTGATCGGACAGGAACTCCGTCTCATCGAGCATCCGCCGCAGCAGGAGCTTCATGCGGTGGCCGCGGACAAGCGCCAGTAGCCGCCGATCGCCCATCCCCGGCTCCTCCCATCGCGAGACGAGCGCGGCGAGGTCCGGCCGGTTTCGAAGGAACCAGCGCATCCGTCGGCCGAACTCCGGCATCTGGTCGAGCAGCTCCGGCTCCAATGTCTCGACCGCCAGGAGCGGGATGAGCCCGACGACCGACCGCACCTTGACCTGGATCTTCGAGTCGTCTGGCATGTGGATCACGTCGTAGAAGAAGCCGTCGACGTCGTCCCACAGCGGGATCCCCGACCCGCCGATGTCGTTCAGCGCGCCGGCGATGTAGAGGAAGTGCTCGAAGAACTTGGTCGCGACGTCCTCGTAGACCCGGTTCTCGCGGGCGAGCTCGAGGGCGATCCGCATCATCTGGAGGCTGTAGAAGCCCATCCACGCGGTGCCGTCGGCCTGGGCGAGGTGGCCGCCTCCCGGCAGCTCGGCGCTGCGATCGAAGACGCCGATGTTGTCGAGGCCGAGGAAGCCACCCTGGAAGACGTTGTGGCCCTCGCGGTCCTTCCGGTTCACCCACCAGGTGAAGTTCAGCAGCAGCTTGTGGAAGACGCGCTCCAGGAAGGCTCGGTCCGGGATGCCGCGGATCCGCCGATCGATCTGGAAGACGCGCCACGTCGCCCAGGCGTGGACCGGCGGGTTGACGTCCGAGAAGTTCCACTCGTAGGCCGGCAGCTGACCGTTCGGGTGCATGAACCACTCGCGGGTCAGCAGGAGGAGCTGGCGCTTGGCGAAATCGGGGTCGATGAGGGCGAACGGGACCGCGTGGAAGCCGAGGTCCCACGCGGCGAACCAGGGGTACTCCCAGGGATCGGGCATCGAGATGACGTCGGCGCTGTTGAGCTCGCGCCAATCGGCATTGCGGCCGGTCTCGCGCTCCACCGGCGGGGGCGGGCCGGCCGGATCGCCGTCCAGCCACCGCCCGACGTCGTAGCCGTAGAACTGCTTGCCCCAGACGAGGCCCGCGAAGGCCCGTCGCTGGACCATCGCCTCGTCGGCCGACAGCGTCGACGGCGAGACCGCGGCAAAGAAGGCGTCCGCCTCGGCCCGGCGCGCGTCGAGGACGGTTGCGGGGTCATCCGCGGACGCGGCCGGCGACCCGGCCGCCGACGACGCGGCCGTGTCCGCACGAAGTCGAAGGACCGTCGAACGACGCTCGCCCGGCTCCAGGACCCAGCGATGATGGAATGCCACCTTGGTGACGCCGGCCGACGGGTCGGCGGCGAGCCGGCTCCGGTCGCCCTCGATGATCGCGAGATGGAACGCGTCCTTGACCGCCGCGCTCCGTGACGGGACGCCGTACAGCCGCTCCGCGTTCGTCTCGTTCTCGGCGAACAGAAGGGCCGGATCGCCATCCGTGGTCAGGCGGTACGTCCCCAGCCGGGCCTGATCCGCGCGAAAACCACCGGCATCGGGCCGGATGGCCGGCAGAGCGGTGCCGTCCGCCCACGCCCACGTGTTGCGGAACCAGAGCGTCGGGAGCAGGTGGATGGGGGCGGGGTCCGGCCCGCGGTTCGTCGCGCTGATCCGGATCACGATGTCGTCGGGACCGGCCTTGGCGTACTCGACCTCGACGTCGGTGAAGCGGCGGTCGTCCAGGACGCCGGTGTCCGCGAGCTCGTATTCGGGAACGTCGCGGCTACGGCGGGCGTTCTCGGCGACGACGTCGGCGTAGGGGAACACGCCTTGCGGATACCGGTACAGCGCGTGGAGCCACGACGCCGTCGGCGTCGCGTCGAGGTGCACGTAGACCTCCTTGACGTCCTCGCCGTGGTTGCCCTCCGGACCAGTCAGCCCGAACAGCCGCTCCTTGAGGATCGGATCGCGCTCGTTCCAGACGGCGACGGCGAAGCACAACCGGCCCCACTCGTCGCTGATCCCGAGGAGGCCGTCCTCGCCCCAGCGGTAGGCGCGAGACCGAGCGTGATCGTGCGGGAAATAGGCCCACGCCTCGCCGTCCGCCGAGTAGTCCTCGCGGACCGTGCCCCAGGCGCGATCGGCGAGGTAGGGACCCCACAGCCGCCAGGCGGCGACGCCCTCGCGCGCCTCGCGCAAGCGGACCCGCTCGGGATCGAGCGCGGGGTTCGACATGCTCGGACGGTCGACCTCGGGGATGACGGCGGAATGACAACGCCGGCCGGGGTCACCCTCGGCCAGAATGGCGATCATGACCCGTCCCATCCGAATCGGCGTACAGCTGCCGGAGGTCGAGCGCGAAGTCCGCTGGCCGGAGCTGCTCGACATGGCCCGGGCGATCGACGACCTCGGCTTCGACGGCCTGTGGGTCGGCGAGCACCTCCTCTACCGCTGGCCCGACCGCGAGCCGCGCGGCCCGTGGGAGGCGTGGACGCTGATGGCGGCGCTGGCGGCCGCGACGACCAATGTCACGATCGGGCCATTGGTCGCCTGCACGAACTTCCACAACCCGGCCCTGCTCGCCAAGCAGGCGGCGACGATCGACGAGATCGCCGGCGGCCGGTTCGTGCTCGGGCTGGGGGCGGGCTGGAACGAAACGGACTTCCGGGCGTTCGGCTTGCCGTTCGACCATCGCTTCGATCGCTTCGAGGAGGCGTTCGCGATCATCCGGACGCTTCTCCAGGACGGCGCGATCGACTTCGACGGGCGCTTCTACCAGGCCCGCGACTGTGAGCTCCTGCCGCGGCCGCGACCGGGTGGCCCGCCGCTCCTGATCGGCTCGAACGGGCCGCGGATGCTCCGGATCGCCCTGCCCCATGCGCACGCCTGGAACACGTGGTTCGCCGACACGAACAACACCCCGGCCGGCGTGACGCGGCTCAGCGCGATCGTCGACGCGGCGTGCCGCGACGTCGGCCGGGACCCGGCGGCGATCAAGCGCACCGTCGCGGTTCACGTCCGGCTGCCGGGCGGGCGGGGCCGGACCATGGGCGAGACGACCGCGGCCAACCGGGTCGTCCCGCTGGAGGGATCCCCGGAACGGCTGGCCGCTGAGTTCCAAGCCTACGCCGCTGCCGGTGTCGACGAGATCCAGGCCGTCCTGGACCCGATCGACCGCCCGTCGATCGAGCGCTTCGCCGAGGTCCTGCCACTCCTCGGCTGATCGCGAGGCGTACTTCTGTCAGGGGTCCGTGGGCCACGAAGGCCGTGCTAGCATCCCGCCCGGCGATGCGACATTCGAATCAGCTCGCGCGGGGGCGCCGGCTGCCGGGAGGGGTGGCCGGATTCGTCGCGGCCATCGCCACGAGCCTCGTCATCGCCTGCGGCGGTTCGAACGGGACGTCCGGCTCGCCCACGCCGTTGCCGACGCCGGTGATCACGCCTGATCCCCACCTCCACGAGCCGGTCACCGCCGACCAGATCTTCCTCGCCCTGGGGGCTGCGAAGCTCGGGATGGTCGCCAACAATGCGAATTCCGCGACCGGCAACCCCGCGATCGTCAAGCTGATCAATGCCGAGATCAACAACTGGCCGCTGCGGATCACCCAGTTCTCGTCCTCGGCGGCCCTCAAGAAGACCGTGCAGTGGCAGCCCGGCGCCGCACCGGGCGGCGACGAGGCGCCATACTCGATCGCCGGGCTGAACATCCTGATCGAGTTCGGGCCGATCAGCGCACGCGCCCCCTCGACGCCCGATGCCTCGCGCCAGGCCATGGCGGCCCGGATCGTGGCGGTCCTCGATCCGCTGCTCTGGCCGCTCAGCCAGCATTCCGTCATGGACATCCCGTCGCGCACGCCCGAGCCGACCCCGAAGCCGTCCGTCTCGACGGCTCCGACGAAGGCCCCCGCGAAGACCCCCCGGCCGAGCAAGACCCCGTGACCGCGCCGCGGCGGTCGACCGGTCGAACGGGAGACGAGGTCTCGGAGCTCGACAAGCGGATCATCGAGCACCTCCAGCAGGACGGTCGCCGGCCGTTCACCCAGATCGCCGCCGACCTCGGCGTGTCCGAGGCCGCCGTCCGGGCCCGGACGAACCGCCTGGTGGACCGAGGGATCCTCCAGGTCGTCGGGGTCACCGACCCGCTGAAGCTCGGCTTCCAGCAGATGGCGATGATCGGGATCCGGTGCGAGGCCGACAGGCTGATGGACGTCGCCGCGCGGTGCGCCGAGATGCCCGAGGTCGACTACGTGGTGATCACCGCGGGGACGTACGACATCCTGATCGAGACGGTCTGCGAGGACAACGAAGGCCTGCTCCGGTTCCTGGCCGATCGATTGCGGACGATCGACGGGGTGCGCGAGACGGAGACGTTCGTGTACCTGCGGATGGTCAAGCAGTCGTACCAGTGGGGGACGCGCTAGGCACTCGGGCGAACCAGGGCTGAGGGTCGGCGTGCGCCCGCTGACCGGCATCCAGCCGACGTTGCGCGGCCGCACCCGAAAGCTGATCGCGAGGCCCGCCCGCAACGACGGGAGGTTCTTGACGGACTCCCGACCGTCTACGATGCGGCCAACTGGGACGTGCGTGCCCCGCGTCCCTCCAGATGGAGTGCGACGGTGGAGCCCGTCCAGACGCTGATCCTGCTCGCCGTCATCGCCAACCTGGCGGTGATGGGCAGTGTCCTGCTGCCGCCGCTCCTCGGCCGCAACGGACCGCTGCCGGCGACCGCGACCGCCTTCGACTCCGGCGACGGGCGGGCCGCCGAGGTGGCGGCCGTCCTCGGCGAGGCGGGGGCGCTTGCCGAGCCTGGCGCGGTTCCGCCGGGCGCCTACGACCGCGTCGTCCGGATCGTGTCCTGGGTCTTCATCCTCGCGACATCGACGATCGTGGCCCTGACCGGGCTCTGGCGCGACACGCAGCCGGCGATCTTCGCCCTGCTCGCGGCGGCCGGCCTGTTCGTCGTCGTCGTCCACGACCTGCTCCCGACCGGTGCACTTGGCACCGCCAAGTTCGTCCTCGAGGGCAGCGTCGCGATCACCTTCGCCACTCTGCTCATCGTCCTGACCGGGCGCGACGCAAGCCCGTTCTTCTTCACGTTCCCGCTGATCGTCGGCGGCGCGGCCCTCGTCGTGAGCCCGAGGGTCACCTTCGGGCTGGCCGCGGCGGCCTCCCTTGCGTACATCGTCGCGATCGCCCCGCCCGGCTCGGCGGGGATCCCACCGCAGACCGTCGCTGTCGCGGGGATCAACCTGACCGCGCTCGTGCTCCTGGCCTACGTCGCGATGGTCATCGCCCGCGAGCAGCGGCGGGCCCGGGACGCCGCGATCCGCCTGTCGACGATCGACCCGCTGACCGGTCTCTTCAACCGGACGTTCTTCTTCGCCGCTGTCGAGCGCGAGATCGCCCGCAGCGCCCGGTCGGGACGTGGCTTCTGCCTCCTGATGATGGACCTCGACGAGCTCAAGCAGATCAACGACCGGCACGGCCACTTCTTCGGCGATCGCGTCCTCCGGGGCGTCGGCGAAGTGATCCGCTCGGGCGGCCGGCGGATCGACACCGCGGCCCGCTACGGCGGCGACGAGTTCGTCGTCCTCCTGCCGGAGACCGACCCCACCGGCGCGTACGTCCTCGCCGAGAAGATCCGCCAGGAGGTCGCCGACCTCCGGGTGCCGGTCGCCGGGTCGGCGATCCAGCCGTCGATCTCGATCGGCGTGGTCAGCTATCCCGATGACGGCCGGACGAGCGACGAGCTGATGATCACCGCCGACACGTCGATGTACCGCTCGAAGCGGGCCGGCCGCAACCGCGTCAGCGGCGTCCCGGTGCCCGACCTGGCTGGGGTCGGCGAGCCGGTCTTCGACAACGGCACGGAGGCCTCGGCGGCCGGACCTTCGGGCGCCGCCGCCGGCGCCGGCGCCGCCGCGGCCGCACCGGCGGCGCCGGGGGCGACTCCGTCGCCGGCCAAGGCTGCGGCGACCCGGGCCGGACGCCCGCGCAAACGCGCCGACGACTCGGTGTAGGATCGGCCGGATGGCCGAACCGACCGGCCGGCGACCGTCCGCCGGCGACATCGACCCCGTCACGCCGCGCGGCTTCGCGACCCGGGCGATCCGCGCCGCCCATCGGATCCCGGTCGTCGACCAGCCGCCGACGTCGGTCCCGATCTATCAGTCCGTGACGTTCACCACGGCCGACGCGGCCGAGCTGGGCGCGGTCACGACCCGCCAGATCGCCGGCTACTCGTACGGCCGGCTCGACAACCCGACCGTCGCGGCGTTCGCCGCGGCGGTCGCCGAGCTGGAGGGCGCCGAGGCCGGTTTCGCCTTCGCCACCGGGATGGGAGCGATCCACGGCGCGCTCGGGACGTTGCTGTCGGCCGGAGACCGGATCGTCGCGACCCAGGCCTCGTACGGAACCACTCGGGCGCAGCTCCTGAACGTCTTCGGCCGGCTCGGCGTCCGGGTCGACTTCGTTGACGTGAACGAACTGGCCGCCGTTGAGGCCGCGCTCGCCCTCGCCCCGACCCGCGTCCTCTACGCGGAGACGATCTCGAACCCGACGATCGTCGTGGCCGACCACGCCGCCCTCGCCGGCCTCGCCCACCGGTACGGCGCGACCTACGTCGTCGACAACACGTTCGCGTCGCCCTATCTATGCCGGCCGCTGGAGCTGGGCGCCGACCTGGTCTGCGAATCCGCGACGAAGTACCTGTCGGGACACTCCGACGTCATGGCCGGCATCGTCGTCGGCCCGGCGACGCTCGTCGGCCGCGTCCGCGACTTCGAGGTCGACACCGGCGCCAGCCTCGATCCGCACGCCGCATTCCTGGCGATGCGCGGCCTCTCGACGCTCGCCCTCCGGATGGAGCGCCACTCGACGACCGCCGCGACGCTCGCCGCCTGGCTCGAGGCCCAACCGGGCGTGACCCGCGTCTGGCACCCCGCGCTCGCGACCCACCCGCAGCACGAGATCGCCTCGCGACAGCTCGCCCGCGGAGGCGGCATGCTCGCGTTCGAGCTCGCCGGCGGCCGGGCCGCCGGCGAGGCGTTCATCGACACGCTCTCGATCCCGGCCCGGACGGCGTCGCTCGGGAGCGTCTTCACGATCGTCACCCACCCGCCATCGACGACCCATCGCCAGCTCGACGACGCGGCGCTCACCGCCGTGGGGATCACGCCCGGCCTGCTCCGCTGCTCCGTGGGGCTCGAGGACGTCGACGACCTGATCGCCGACTTCGAGCGTGCCCTCGCGGCAGCGGGATCCGTCGCGTCGCCGGCGACGTCGTCACCAGCGCCGGCTGAGCCGGCTCGCGCCGAACCGACTCCCGTCTGACCGTTCGGAGGACCGACCGATCGCCAGCCCCGTGACCACGTGGGCCGAATCGGCCCGACCGCCCGCCCCCGACGTCTTCGAGCGCCTGGGCCGGACCGTCCTGCGGCTCTTCACCTCAGTCGACTTCGCCGTCGTCCAGATCATCGTCCTGTCGTTGCTCGCGGTCATCGGGATGACGATCCGCCAGCTGCCGAGCTTCGCCTTCCGTTCGGTCGGCGATTACGAGTCGGCGATGGCCGACATGCACACCCGCTACGACCCGGTCTTCGGCCGCGGGCTGGTCGACGCGATGGAGCGGCTCCAGGTCTTCCATATCTTCTCGTCGACCTGGTTCACGATCGGGCTCGTCGTCCTCGTCGTGTCGATCGTCGTCTGCACCCTCGAGCGAACGCCCAAGCTCTGGCGACAGTCGGCCGAGATCCGCGTCGTCCAACCGGACGCCTTCTACGATCCGACCCTTCCGGACCGAGCGGCGATGACGGGCGTCGCGGCCGGTGACGTTCGGGCTGCGCTGAGAGCCGCGCGCTTCCGCGTCCGCGAGGCCGACGTCGACGGAATCCACTACCTGTACGGCGACCGCAATCGCTGGACGAAGCTTGCGACGCTGTTCACCCACCTCGGGCTGATCCTGTTCCTCGTCGCGGCCGTCGTGACGTGGCGCTTCGGCGATGAGCAGGGGTTGGTCATCGCCGAGGGCGACTCGCTGACGGTCCAGCCGATCGGGACGCCGGACCTGCTGATCGTCAAGAACTACGACTTCGAGGCGCCCGGCTTCGTCCAGACCGGCCAGGCGACCGACTTCACGACCGACCTGGCCGTGTTCCAGAACGGCCAGCAGGTCGCCCGCAAGACGATCCGGGTCAACGACCCGCTCGCGGTCGCTGGCTACACGTTCCACCAGAACGGGTTCGGGCCGGCGCCGGATCTCCTGATCAGCGACGCCAACGGCAAGCCGCTGTGGGACGGCCCGGTGCCGCTCACCGATACCGCCTCGGGTTTCCCGTACGGGACCCTGTCCGTGCCCGGTCGCGACGTCGGGCTCGAGATGCTCCTCCAACGGGCGGCGGACGGGACGGGCGTGCTGCTCGTCGTTCCGTACGTCGCGAACGGGCAGGAGTCCGACGGGACGCCGAAGGTGGACTACCTGTCGCCGATCGCCGTCGCGGCGGGCGAGGCGCAGGTGCCGCAGGGCCTCGACTTCTCCGTCGGTGTCCGGCGCTTCACCGATTACACCCTGATCATCGCCAAGAAGGATCCGGGGCAGGGGATCGTCTGGTCGGCGTTCGTCTTCCTGATCGCCGGCATCGCGATCTCGTTCTACCTGCCGCGGCGCCGGATCTGGGCCCGGCTCAGCTCCGAGGGCGCGCTCGCGATCGTGGCCCGGTCCGATCGCTACGTCGACGTCGAGCGGGAGTTCGGGCGGCTCCTGGACGATCTCGTCACCCGTCGCCGGGTCGCGACCGCGCCAGCACCTTCGCCGCCGGTCGCCGGCTAGCGCCCCGACCGTGGCCGGCCTCGAGGCTCTTCGATCGGCGATCCTGCCCGGCGGGCGGTGGCTGGTCCCAGAAGTCGGGCCATCGCGGGACGTCGCCTGGGTCCGCCTGATGCGGGCGCGTGTCCCGGCGTTCGACGCGCTCGAGCCGGGCGACCTGGCGATCATCCCCGCCGCGGCGCTGGCGATCGTGGCGCCCGACGGCGACAGCCTCGAGGCGCTGGTCCGGGGTGTGGCCGACGCTCGGGCGGTCGGGCTCGTCTTCGTGGCGGACGCGGGCCCGGGGTCGGCCGGGGTCGCGGCGGCGCTGGTCCGGGCCGGATCCGCGGCCGGGGTTCCGGTCATCGACGCGGGACCCGGCGAGCCGGCGGCGATCGAGCGGAGCGCCATCGGCTTCCTCGTCAACCACCGTGCCGAGCTCGAGCGGCAGGCGACACTCCTCGAGAACCGCCTGGAGCAGGTGGCGCTGGCCGGCGGCGGGGCGCAGGGCCTGGCCGCGGCGGTCGCCGGCTTCCTCGGCCGGGCCATCGCGATCGAAGGACGCCGCGGCTCGACACTGGCGGTCCACGCGCCGGCCGGAGCGCCCGATGCCGCGGCGGCGGTCGCCGCGTATCACCGGAAGCGACGAGCCGCTGCGGCCCGGGTGCCGCTGCCGCTGTCCGGCGACGACGCCGAGGCCGGCGCCCTGGCACTCCTCGGCGACCGGCCGCCGAGCGAGCTCGAGCGGGTGGCGACGGACCGGATCGCGGGACTGCTCGCGCTCGAGCTCGTGCGCGAGGAGGCGGTCGGCCGGGCGATCGACACCGCCCGGCGGGAGACGCTGCCGGCCGATGGACCGCCGTGGGTCGTGATCCTGGCCCGCCAGGGCTCGGTCGATGGGGACGACACCGCCGAGCGGCGGGAGGCCATCCGCCGGGATCTCCGCGGCCTCGCCCCGGCCCGTCGGATGACGCTCCGCGGGGACGCCCAGAGCGTCGATCTTCGGGCGGTTGCTGCGGTCCCGCCGGACGACGGGGACGGGCGGGGGTTGGCGACGCGGATTGCGGCGACGCTCGGTCGACATGTCGCGGTCTCGCGCCCGTTCGCCGAGGCGGGCGCTCGCTCCGCCGCGGAAGCCGACGCGCGCGCCACGCTCGAGGCCGCGGAACGGCTGGCCGCTCCGCCCGCCGTGGCGCGTGCCGACCGGCTGCCGGCCTACCGCCTGCTTGGCAATCTGCACAACCTCCCAGAGGGTGAACGGCAGGCGCGTTCCCTGCTCGAGCCGCTGTTGCATGGCCGGCCCGACGTGCGCCGAGAGCGGCTGGCGACGCTCCGGGCACTCCTCGATCAGCCCGGCCTGGCGGAGGCCGCGGCGGCACTCGGTGTCCATCGCAACACGGTCGCCTACCGGATCCGCCGGATCGAGGCCTTGACGGGTTGGAGCCTCGCCGATCCCGAGATTCGCTTCCCGATCGCGCTGGCCCTCAGACTTGTGCAAGATGACTAAGACTGGGCGGCCGTCGCAACCTTCTCGGAGCCGTGTCCTCCGGGTATCCTGACCGCACCCGGTCCGAGGGGCTCGAATCGTGCGTCCAGCACAAGATCGTGCTTGTTCGGATCTGACGCACAGGCCGCACCAAGGAGGCAGCATCGGTGGTCATCGCGCGCGAAGAGGTCGACGGAGCCGAGAAGATCGCAGCCGCGACGGAGAGCGGCATCCGCTTCGTCCAGCTCCAGTTCACGGACGTCATCGGGGCCGTCAAGGCCGTCACCATCCCGATCCACCAGCTCGAGGGCTCGGTCCGTCACGGGACGTGGTTCGACGGCAGCTCGATCGAGGGCTTCACCCGGATCGCCGAGAGCGACCAGTACCTCATGCCCGACATGAGCACGTTCTCCGAGATCCCCTGGCAGAAGGCCTCTGGCCCGCGGGGCACCGCCCGCGTCATCTGCGACGTGTTCACCCCCGCCGGCGAGCCATTCGTCGGTGATCCACGCGGCGTCCTCCGCCGCCAGGTGGAGCGGGCGAAGAAGCTCGGGTATGTCGTCAACACGGGCCCGGAGCTCGAGTTCTTCCTGTTCCGACGCGGCGCCGACGGCGGGATCGAGCCGCTGCCCCACGACCAGGCCGGCTACTTCGACTTCTCGACCGACCTCGCCCAGGAGATCCGCCAGGACATGGTCGACGCCCTCGAGGCGTTCGGGATCCGGGTCGAGGCGGCCCACCACGAGGTCGCGGTCGGCCAGCACGAGATCGACTTCGAGTACAGCGACGCGCTACGGACCGCGGACAACGCGATCACGTTCAAGTTCGCCCTCAAGGCGATCGCCCAGCAGCACGGCCTGTACGCGACGTTCATGCCGAAGCCGATCCACGGGATCAACGGCTCGGGCATGCACACCCATCAGAGCCTGTGGTCCATCGCCGACGAGCGGAACGCGTTCGCCGACCCGGACAACAAGTACGGGCTGTCGGACGTGGCCCGGTCGTACATGGCGGGGATCCTCGCCCACGCCCGCGGGATGATCGCCGTCCTGGCGCCGCTGGTGAACTCGTACAAGCGGCTGGTGCCGGGCTTCGAGGCCCCGACCTACCTGACGTGGGGTCGGACGAACCGGTCCGCCCTCATCCGGGTGCCGAAGGTTTCGCCCGGCAAGTCCATCGAAGGGACGCGGGTCGAGGTCCGCTGCCCGGACCCGTCGTCGAACACCTACCTCGCCTTCGCCGCGATGATCGCGGCCGGCCTGGACGGCGTCGAGCGGGGGCTCACCTTGGGCGACCCGGTCGAGGAGAGCCTGTTCGAGATGGATGCCGCGACGATCGCGTCGAAGGGCATCCGCGAGCTGCCCGGCACGCTCGGCGAGGCGATCGACGAGCTGGAGAAGGACTCCGTGATCACCGAGGCCCTCGGCGACCACGTCCTGACCCACTACATCGAGGCCAAGCGCGCCGAGTGGGACGAGTACCGCACCCAGGTGAGCGACTGGGAAGTCGAGAAGTACCTGGAGCAGTTCTAACTCCGTACGTTCCGGCGGATCCGAAGCGGGCCCGGGCAACCGGGCCCGCTTCGTCGTCCATGCGCTCCGCGGGCGTTGCACGCTGCCGCGCCACCACACGCCCCGCCGGGCGCCGGCTATTCCAAGAACGCGTATTCCGCCGGATCCACGGCAGGCAGACACTCTCGGCTCGTCTCGTAACGGCCATTTGCGCCTTCTGGGAATGCGCGGGTGGCTAAGGATGGCGATCGAGGGCCGCTTGGTCTCTCGCAGGCGCGAGATACGCCTTAGGGAAATACGGGCGGGTTAACGAGCCGTGCACCGGCGGTCGAGGCACGCCTGCCACCATTCGGCATGCCCGATCGCCATCGCCGTCGCGCCGGCACCTCCCGGATTGCCGGTCGAGCCCGAAGCCGCTACCTCGCCGGTCGGATCTGGATCGGACTACGCGATTCGCGGAATGCGCTCCGCCTGACTCAGGCGCAGGCGTCCGATCGAGCGAGTGTGTCGCAGGGCTTCTGGAGCCGATTGGAGCGCGGCGGAGGCTCGGCAGCTTCCCTCGAAACGCTCGCCGCTTGCGCCGCAGCCGTCGAGACGGAGCTCGCCGCCTTCATCGAGGCGCGGCCGGGGTCCGATCTGCCGCGCGACATCGCCCATCTGCGCGGCCAGGCGACGATCGTGGCCTTCCGCCGAGCCCGGCGGTTGGCGGGCTCGAGTGGAGCACGCGATCGACCCGGCCTCGCGGCGTTCCCGCTCGATCGACGTGATCCTCGACCGCCCGACGCTTGGCGAGATCGCCGTCGTGGAGCTCGTCGATCTGTTCGCCGACGGAGGCGACGCTATGCGTGGGCTTGCCGACAAGGTCGCTGTGACCCTTCGGTCGGCGCACGGCATGCCTGTGGCGGGCTTGCTCGTGTTGCGCTCGACCCGCCGGAACCGCGAGCTCATGAAGGAGCTCCGTCCTTTTGGTCGAAGCGCGGTTCCCGGCCTCGTCGGCCGACTGGATCGCAGCGCTCCGGGATCCGACACGCCCGATGCCAACGACGGACGGCCTCGTCTGGGCACGCGTCGATGGCTCCGGCCTGTTCGCGACGCGGTCACGGCCTTGACCGCGACCCGGCAGCATTGAGGAGATGCATGCGGACCCGGACACGCCCGAGATCCACCCCGAGCGGACGCTCTGGCTGCTGTCGATCGCGCATGCGGTCAACCACGCCCAGGCCGTCCTGCTGCCGCTCGTCTACCTCCAGATCCTCTCGGAGTTCCACGTCACGCTGGCCGACGTCGCGACCCTGGCCGCGGCCGGGGCGTTCGCCAGCGGCATCGTCCAGCTGAGCTTCGCGAAGCTGACCCGGGTGGTCTCCCGGCGGGTGCTCCTGGCGAGCGGCGGGATCTTGTTCGGTAGCGGCTTCGCCGCCCAGGCGATCACGCCGAGCTTCCCGACCTTTGCCGCCGTGAACGTCGTGTCGCGGATGGGCGGCGCGCCGCAGCACCCGGTCGGAAACGGACTGCTCGCCGAGCAGTTCCCGGAGGACCGGCGCGGCTTCGCGATCAGCGCCCACATCAGCGGCGGCAACGTCGGAACGGTCGTCGTCGCCATCGTCGGCGCGGCGATGATCGCCGCGTTCGGCTGGCGACTCGTCGTCGTCGCGTTCGGGATCCCGGCCGTCGTCGTGGCACTCGCCATCCTGATCTTCGTCCGCGAGACGGGCGTGGATCGCGAGGCGGCCGTCGCCCACGGCACGGTCAGGAACGCGTTCGCCAGCGTTCTCCGCGACCCGGCCCATCGCTGGATCTATCTCGCCTCGGTCCTCGGCGGGGGCGGTCGCGGGCTCGGGGTCGTCAACCTGTTCGCCCTGGCCTATCTCACGATCGTGATCGGCCTGCCGAACGAGACGACCAACCTGATGTATGGCGCGTTGATCGTCCTGTCGGTGCCGATGCCGCTCCTCGCCGGCTGGCTGTCCGATCGACTCGGCCGACGGCCGGTGATCATCGGCGTCTACCTCGGGGGCGCGATCTCGTTCGTGGTGTTCCTGCTCGCCGGGTCGTCGTTGGCCGGGCTGTGGCTCGGCATCCTGTTGATGGGCCTGTTCAGCTTCGCCGAGTCGCCCCAGCTCCAGGCGTTGCTCGCAGACGTCGCCAATCCGCGGATCCGCGACGCGTCGTTCTCGCTGTACTTCACGCTCGCCTTCGGGGTCGGGTCGCTGTGGACCGCCCTGTATGGCCAGATCACGGCCTTCGTCGGGGAGGCGGCCGGCCTGCCGATCGTCTTCGTCGTCATGGCGATCTCGTTCGTCCTTGCCGCCCTGGCGGTGGTCCCGATCCCGGAACCGACCCGCGACAGCCCCTCTGCTATCATGCCGGGGCCCTGAAAACGGGCATTCGGTCGGGGCGTGGCGCAGCTTGGTAGCGCGTATCGTTCGGGACGATAAGGTCGTGGGTTCAAATCCCGCCGCCCCGACCAGTTCACCCGCCGTCGGGTTCGGTTCACCGCCCTCAGACGGCTTTCACCTGCCGTCGGGAGCCTGAGCCAGCATGCCGACTCGCCGGACGAGCCCCCGCCGATCGATCACCCGGCCGACCGTCCCGGTGACCTATCAGGTCGTCGACGACGAAGACGACGGCTCGACGCCGAGCCGGCTTCTCCTGGCCTCGCCGTGGATCGCCCTCCTTGCGCTCGTCGCCGGCGCCGCCGGCCTGTTCCTGGGCGTCGTGAATCGCGGCGCGGACCTGTCGGGCTGCCGGTCGGCCGCCTGGGCGGCCATCCCCGACAAGAACGACCTGCCCGACAACTGGACGCTCGGCTCGACCGACCTGAACGCGAATGGGATGACCGTCTCGATCCTGGGTCCGGTCAATCCCGACGGTTCCACGAACCAGCCCGTCGTCTATGCCAGCGTCACCTGCTACGGCGACGTCGCCGGGAC
>Ga0070699_100003111_pt1 | contig 14677 bp, 10 predicted proteins | sample KBSK1503metaG_FD_65473 | JGI IMG/M metagenome (GOLD analysis project Ga0070699, IMG submission 65473) | Corn, switchgrass and miscanthus rhizosphere microbial communities from Kellogg Biological Station, Michigan, USA - KBS K1-50-3 metaG | ecosystem: Host-associated > Plants > Roots >...
TCATCGAGCTTGAGATGGATTGCCTTAGCATCCCGATTCTGTGTGTTCTGGATAAGAAAGACGATTAGAAACGTAACCACGGTGGTTGCGGTGTTCACAACCAATTGCCAGGTATCGGAGTAATGAAAATAAGGTCCGGCAACCGCCCAGCCAACAATCAGCGCGATCGCCGCAGCAAAAGCCCATTTTGTCCCAACCAGGCGTGACGCCGTGGCCGCAAAAACCTGAAACCCATTGGCCAACCCACCATTTCTGGGACTTTCCTTTGCCATTGTTTCGCCTCTCGACGACTGTCCAGATTAGATGCCAGCCGCGGAAATCAGGAGGCCTGATTGCAAGCAAGGGTTAGGTGGGAATCGACGCCAAAGTGGGAAAAAAGGACCGGGGAAGCCAAAGCTCGCGGCCCCTGCAATAGTTTTCGAATATCACGCATCAGAGTGCTACTCGAACTTGAGTTCAATTCAAGCAGCTTCGGCGCGCGTCGGAGTTGACTGCTGAATATCAAGCGGGAGATGTGCATCCATCAGCGAAGCGCCTCCATCCACGTCAATCAGTTGGCCAGTGATCCAACCGGCATCTTCGGAGCAAAGCAGCGCTACCGCGTTCCCGACGTCAGCTGGAGTTCCCAGGCGGCCCATTGGTGTCCAGCCGCCCTGATGCCAGTTCCGGACGCTGTTCTGCACCGCTTCCGGCAAGCTGTTCAGCACGCTGTCTTCAATCCAGCCGGGACTCAACGCATTGACCGTAATTCCGCGGCTAGCCAATGCCACCGCGAAATAACGACAGAGGACTTCTAAGCCGGCCTTGGCGGCGCCCATCGCGACCCAGGGCTGCCAGCTGCCAAACTTTCCGCCTGGTGCGTAAGTGATCGCGATGACCCTCCCGTGGTCTGGCATCAACCTGGCTGCTTCGCGAACTCCAACCAGAAATGCCTTGGCCTGAGAATCGACCGCGGTGTCCCATTTATCGAGAGTGATCTCCATGGCAGGTTGATAAAAGGTGGGGGCCTCCGTGCGAGCATTGTGCACGAAAATATCGAGCTTGCCGAACTCGGATTCGACTTGCTGAAAAATTCGACCCACTTCTTCGTGATGGCACACGTCCCCTTGCACCACAAAACCGTCGGAACCGCGCTCGCGGATTTTGGCTAAAGTAGCTTTAGCGGCGGCTTCGTTCTGATAGTAATGAACCGCGATCTTGGCTCCTTGTTCCGCCAACTTCAATGCGATCCCTCTTCCGATGCCACGAGAACTGCCAGTGATCAGCGCACATTTTCCGACTAGCGACATAAGCTACCTCCTTATACTGCCCGGCATGTTAGTTCTGACTGCTAGAGCCGTCAATGTATTCTGTCTTGCGCTCAACACACTGAGAAGCAGAACTTGACACCATCTCTCCTCGCCCAGCAGAATGCGCTCTTTCGCCCAGGTGAACCATGCCCTTCGAGACACGACTTGCCCTAGCCGTTGTTTTCCTCATTTCCGCTACCTTCGCCCAGGACCGTTCTCACGCGCGGTCCATGGTGGTCACGCGCTACGGAATCGTCGCGACCAGTCATGTGCAAGCGTCGCAAGCGGGTGCACAGATTCTGGCTCGCGGTGGCTCTGCCGCGGACGCAGCCATCGCCGCCAACGCCGTGCTGGGCGTCACCGAACCCATGATGAATGGGATTGGCGGAGATTTATTCGCCCTCTACTGGGACGCCAAGACCGGCAAGCTGTACGGTTTGAACGCCAGCGGATGGGCGCCCCAGGGCCTCACGATCAGCCACCTCAAGGCCATAGGCGCGACGTCAATGCCGCAGTCGGGTATTGATACTGTCACTGTGCCCGGCGCGGTTGCGGGCTGGAACACATTGCACGAACGCTTTGGACGTCTCCCCTGGAAGGATATTTTTCAGACTGCGATTTTCTATGCCGACGAGGGATACCCCGTCCCGGAATTGATTCACGGGTACTGGGAAGATTCCGTCGAAGATTTGCTTCGGGACGCTGAAAGCCGTCGTGTGTTTCTGCACAACGATAAGCCTCCGGCCTTGGGGGAAATTTTCCAGAATCCTGATCTGGCAAAGGCACTGCGACTGATTGCCCAACAAGGCGCAAATTCTTTTTACCGTGGAGAGATTGCTCAAGCCATCCTCCGCACGTCGCAGACCCTCGGGGGAACGATGTCGGAGGCAGATCTGGCTGAGTTTGCCCCTGAGTGGGTGGAACCGATTTCCATCACCTATCGCGATTGGACGATATACGAACTCCCTCCCAACGGACAAGGCATGGCCGCACTCGAGATGCTGAACATCATGCAAACGTCGCTGGCGTCTTCCGAAGGCCCGCTCAGCGTCACCGAATTGCACAAAAAGATCGAGGCGATGAAATTGGCCTACGCCGATCTTTATCGCTACAACGCTGATCCTCGTTCTGACAAGGTTCCGGTCAAAGGATTGCTTTCCCAGAGCTATGCGAAGGAGCGCGCCAAACTTATTAATCCAAATAAAGCTGCCTGCGATGTCGCTGCCGGTGAGCCTCCATCAAGTGACACTACGTATCTTTCCGTTGTCGATCGCGAAGGCAACATCGTTTCATTGATTCAGAGTAATTACGCCGCGTTCGGATCTGGCATAACCGTTCGCGGAATGGGATTTTCGTTGCAGAACCGGGGTGCGCTTTTTTCTCTCGATCCTTCCTACCCGAATGTTCTAGCGCCTCATAAGCGTCCCTTCCACACTATCATTCCGGCTTTTATGGAGCGCGGCAATCAGCATATCGGATTCGGAATTATGGGAGGACCGAATCAGCCGCTGGCTCATGCCCAGTTTGTGTCGAATGTTGTGGACTACGGGATGAACATACAAGCGGCCCTCGAGGCGCCTCGCTTCACCGTGAGCTCGCGGCGTGGTTGCAACATCTTGATCGAATCCCGCGTGAAATCAGAAACTCTTCAGCAATTGTCGGGGATGGGGCATCAGCTCGAGGTGCGGCGAGAATATTCGTCGGCCATGGGCCGGGGCCAGGCAGTGCTGCATGACTCGCATTCAAATGTAAACTACGGCGCTTCCGATGCGCGCGCAGACGGTTCGGCTGAGCCTGAACCCCCGCCATTGAAGTAACTGGCTGTGCAGGTACAGGTACCCCCGAAGTGCTCCTACATTAAAAGCTGTATGGTCATAATGAGGTGAGCTGGTTCATCTTCGATAGTCAAGCTAAATACTAAGGTGTTCGTCTTATAACGTGAGCTTGCCTGGAGACTGCAACATCCCTCAGCCGCATACGCCTGCACCGCGGTCTGGATGGGGAAACCAAATGAACTCTGTCCGGATCCTTATCGCCGACGATCACGAGGTGGTCAGGCGAGGTGTTCGTTCTCTTCTAACCTCCCGTAAAGAGTGGGACGTGTGCGGCGAAGCGGTGGACGGGCGGGACGCTGTCAAAAAAGCCAAAGAACTCAAGCCTGATGTGGTGGTGCTGGACATCAGCATGCCTCATCTTAACGGTTTCGAAGCTGCCCGCTTGATTCACAAGGAAGTTCCCCAATCCAAGATTCTGATATTAAGCCAGCACAATGTTTCAGAGATGCTGCAAACCGCTCTGGACTCCGGCGCGCGAGGCTTCGTGTCAAAATCCGAGGTCTCCCGCGACTTGCTTCCAGCAGTTGAGGCCATTATCCACAACCGCTCGCCTTTCATTTCTCAAACCGGAAATAACGGCGACGGGATTTCTGCGAACGCATACTCCGCGCTCTCGGAGAATACGACGGGTATCGCCGCTCAGCCCGGCGAGCTCGAACTTCTGGCCGAGCGCAACCATTTACGCGAGCTTTTTATGCAACTCCCTGCCGCTATCGGCATTATGAGTGGACCCGAGCAGCGCTGGAGCTTTGTGAATCCAGCTTATGTCCGTGCGGTCGGCCGCAAATCTGACAAGGATCTGCTGGGAAAAACAGTTCGCGAAAGCCTACCCGAGCTAAAGGACCAAGGTTTTTTCGACCTCCTGGATCAGGTCTACCGTAGCGGTGTGCCATTCGTGGGCACGGAAATGAAGGTCAAACTCGATCGCGTTGCCTCCGGCCTTCCGGAAGAGGCTTTCTTCAATTTCATTTATCAGCCGGTTCGAAACGCCGCCGGAGCAGTCGAAGCAATTTTTGTGCATGCGGTAGAGGTCACCGATCACGTCCTGGCACGCCGGACCATGGAAAAGAATGAAAATCGGTTTCGCCTGGCGCAAGTCGCAGCACAAATCGGCACCTGGGAATGGGATCCGGACGGCAAAAACACTTCATTGTCCAGCGAACTGCACCACATGTTTGGAACCGAAGCCAGCGACCCTGACCACGTCCAAACGTGGAAGTCTCGGGTTTTGGCCGAAGATATGCCGAAAGTTCAGGCGGCGATGCAGGAGAGCCTGAAGACCGGCTCCATGGAATTCGAATATCGCTATCAGGATCCACAACGCGGGCTTCGTTGGTTTTACTGCAAAGGACGCAGATTTACCGAAGGCGACACGCGCCTCTTCGGCGTCGTCCTGGATATCACTGAGCGCAAACAAATAGCCGAAGCTTTGCGCAATGCGCACGAGGAGTTAGAGGCCCGGGTTCAACAGCGCACTGCTGAACTCCAACGCAGAACTGAGGAGGTATCGGCACAGGCGGATCTTCTGAACCTGGCGAACGATGCAATCTTCGTGCGCACGTTGGACGACAAAATCACGTACTGGAACCAGGGAGCGGAACGGCTCTACGGCTGGAGTCGCGCCGAGGTCCTACAGAAAACCCCGCATCAAATCCTACGAACTGAGTTCCCGCAACCGTTCGAAGAGATCAAAGCGCAACTGCTGCGCGATGGCCAATGGCAAGGAGAACTTACCCACTCTAAACGTGACGGCAGCCGAATAACCGTTGCCAGCCGCTGGTCCATGTGGTGGAGTCCCGAAGGCAAGCCGTTGGGCTTTCTGGAAGTGAACAGCGATATCACAGAACGTAAGCGAGCTGAGGAAGGTCTACGCACCATCTCCGGCCGGTTGCTACAGATGCAGGACGACGAACGTCGGCGCATTGCCCGCGAACTGCACGACAGTGCGGGACAGACCTTAGTTGCCTTGGATATGAATCTTGCGTCCATCCAACGTGAGGCTAAGCAGCTCAGCCCGCAAGCGCTGAAGACTTGCAGTGAGAGCCTTGACTTGGTGAAAGAATTGTCCAGGGAACTGCGCACCATCTCTCATCTCCTGCACCCGCCCCTGCTCGACGAGGCGGGGCTTCCTTCTGCGGTTCGCTGGTACGTGGAAGGATTTGCGGAACGGAGCAAGATCCGCGTCAATCTGGATCTGGATGCCAACTTGGGACGGCTGTCCTCGGAATGCGAGACCGCTATTTTTCGCATTGTGCAGGAATCTCTCACTAACATTCATCGCCATTCCGGAAGTCCAACAGCCAGCATCAGTATTAGCCGCACGCGGCGCCAAGTAAGACTGGAAGTGCACGATCAAGGCAAAGGGATTTCAGTCCAGAAGCAGCGTAATTCCGGATCGATGAAGCGTGGCGTCGGAATTCAAGGGATGCACGAGAGAGTGCGCCAACTCGGAGGGCGGTTGCAGATTAACTCCGGCAAAGGCGGCACGTCTGTAGTCGCGATTCTGCCAACAGAAAGCGCTTCGGGCGACAGCTTCGCCTCTGCCGTAGAGCGCGTTTCCTAAGGCTTGCTGTGTGAAGGAAATGAAGTTTGGGTTTCGTGTGCGCCAGAAATGAGAAGCGCCCCTGACTCTTTCGAATCAGGGACGCCCGAACAGCCCTCCCCCAGAACTGCTCACCCCGAAGATACGTCCCGCCCTAGACAATGTAAATTCCACCTTCGTGCCAGCTTCCTGGCACAAAGCGGCTATGCTCTTGGCTTTTACGGGAGCGGCGACTTTCAACAGGGTACTCGGTTGTGCAACACTTCTCTCGTTGAATTCAGGTATCGTGAGTGTTCGACGCAATGCATTTATGAAACTATGCAGGTGTTTGCACTCCGCAGCTTCGTTCAGTCGTAAGACATAACGTAACCTGCTTCAATTCAATCACATTAAAGTGCTTCTACTTTGGAAGTAGACATGCACGTTAGAAGGACGGCAGTGTCCCCCAATGTGGCGAGTTCGAGGAGCGAGTTGGAGGATTTGGGTTGGAACAGTATCGGAGGAAGTATAATGAGGCGAATGTTGTTGGCTTTGTTAGCTCTAGCCTGGCCAATAGCAGCTTTTGCCAGCAGCGTGAATTTTACGAATCGCGTTGTTAACCTCATCGGCACCCATGCTATCGTGACCGGTTCAAACCTAAATGCTGTGGATAGTCTTGATGCTGTGGATAGTCTTGATGCTGTGGGGTTGACCACCGTTTATAACCAGGGGACGGGGTCCTTCAGAATCGGCGCCCAGACTAGCCGCGATTTCCAATCGAATGCCGTGTTCGGGAGCCGCGTGCCCGCGCAGCTGATCATAAACACGGGTAATGGATTTTTAAGCGACTCCACCGAGATTGCCGTCGGCGACACGAGCATTGCTGTGCCTGAACCGGGGACTCTTGGTTTGCTCGGAACGGGTTTGGTGGGTATAGCCGGATTGGTTCGCCGTAAGCTCAAGTTCGATTAGTCGCTTCATCTAAATTCGACAACCTTTCTCATCAAGGCCCCCGAAGCGGGGCCTTTCGTTTTCTTCGAACATCCGGTGGTTTCGCGCTGTCGGGCGTCACCTCTGCAGGACCGAAGTTACGCCCGTAACATAACCAACACAGTTTAGCGTTGACGGTCCTTACTATGCTCTTTAAATTCGCCAAGAGGGGGGGTGTATGAAAGACATTCACGAGGTCCTGCGCCGAAAGCAAGCCAGGTATGCGCAGCTAGCGAAACAGATCGAAATGCTGCAACAGGCAGCGGAAAAGCTGCGGGAAGTCGCCCCTCTGTTGACCGAGAACGACGATGACGACAGCGCCATTCTCGCTGAGGTGGATGATGATGTCGTCCAACCCAGCGCTACGGCCGCAAAGGCGGCGGCCGCGAGCTCGACCAGTCAGGGTGCCCCCGCTAAGCCCGTGCGCGCTCCGCGTTGGCCCTGATCTCCCCAACCAAGCTGGCCCCCATAGCCATGGCATATGACATGCAGGCATTGTTGGTTTCCAAAGACGATGAAACCTCAGCACTCCTTGGTTCAGTTCTGTGCGAATTTGGACTCGGAGTGCAGTGCTGCGGTTATCTGGATGCGATTTGCCGCGTCACCGAGCAGAAGTTTGACGCGGTGATCGTCGATTACGACGATCCCCACAGTGCCGCGCTGGTTCTACAGAACGCCTCCCAGGCCTCTTCAGGAAACACGGTTGTCACCGTAGCCCTCCTAAGCGACAAGACAAAAGTACGCAGTGTGTTTGGCGCCGGCGCAAATTTCGTTCTCTACAAGCCGATTTCGGTTCCGCAAGCTCAGGCCAGCCTTCGCGCTGCCACAGCTTTACTCAAGCGCGAACGTCGCCGCGCTTTCCGGGTTCCCGTACAAGTGCCGGTTGAGGTCCAGGTGCAAAACGGAGCACAGATGGAAGGCATCTTGTTGGATTTGAGTGAAGACGGCATGGACATCTTGACTGCCCAACCCCTCTATCCCTCAGCTTTCATGACCGCGCATTTCGTTCTCCCCAATACCGATACCGAAGTCGAGCCCCGAGGCGAGGTAGCCTGGGCGAACCCGAATGGTCAGTCCGGGGTACGCTTTGTGGATCTCCCCGAAAAGCTGCGCGCTAGCCTGAAAACATGGGTAACCGCAAACTCGCCCCAACTCCCGCCCGAAGATCCTGAACCGGTTTCGGATTGTAAGTTGACCGATCTTAGCCTGGGCGGATGTTATGTTGAAACCGATTCACCCTTCCCGGAAGGAGCCGGAATTGTTCTCTGCCTGAAAGCTGGAGACATCGAAGTTAAAGCGGATGGCACGGTTCGCGTGATGCATCCCGAATTCGGCATGGGAATTGAGTTTGCGTCGCGAACCGCTGAACAGCGCGATGCGGTTGGAAATTTCATAGATTTCCTGACCAGCCGCCCGGGCACGTGTCCCGAACTGCTAGTCGCTCCACGAGCCCTTAAGGCGAGAGAAGATCACGACCATTCGGGAGCCGCAATAACCTACGGAACTCACGATTCCTTGCTCGCACTTCTACGCAATCATGAGTTCCTTACTCAGGAAGAATTTTTGAATGAACTGCGCCAGCAACGCACTTCTGAACAAGTGACCTCCTAGACTTCGCCTTACGGTAAGTTCTTTCCCGCTCGTCGAGTGGTGCACGCTTCTAAACGTGCTTTAACCTCTCCGATTGCCCATTTGTCTCGATTGGGCAACAATCTTTCCTGCCCCGGTCCTGCCGGTGGCGGTGTAAACATTTTTTTTGGCGCGCGACAGTGGAGGAGGAGTATTTCAACCCGGGCAAAACCTGTGAAGTATGACGGGATTGCAGATAGTCTTTCTTCCTGTCCCGTCCAACTCACAGCAAACTCGCTTTTTCCTTCGCCGCTTCTAGTCATTATGGCTGTGGCTTTCGCCGTTGTTCTGCCATTTGCCTTCCGGGGAAATCCATCGGGCCACGATTTCGAGTTCCACGTCAACTCCTGGATGGAAGTGCTCAGTCAATGGAAGCACGGCATCGTCTATCCCCGATGGGCCGCGCTGGCGCACTACGGGTATGGCGAAGCGCGCTTCATTTTCTATCCTCCGGCTTCGTGGATGTTAGGGGCTGCTCTGGGGGCGCTCTTGCCGTGGAAGGCCGTACCCAGTGCCTATATCTGGGTAGCGCTTACCTTATCTGGCTGCTCGATGTTCCTGCTGGCGCGACGCTGGCTAAATCGAAGGGATGCTATTTTTGCCGCCGCTCTCTACGCTGCCAATCCCTACTACATCGTCATCGTTTATTGGCGCAGCGCTTTTGCCGAGTTGCTCGCCGGAGCGCTGTTGCCTTTGCTTCTTCTGTATGTCCTTCAGTTGGAGGAGCGCGGCCGAAGAGCAATCATTCCACTCGCGCTGATCATTGCCGCCGCGTGGTTGACCAATGCGCCATCCGCGGTGATGGTGAACTATTCCGTGGCGCTGCTCGTGGTCGTGGTGGCAATTACCCGTCGTTCCTGGCGAATTCTGCTTTATGGCGGTGTGGCGGTGGTGCTGGGAGCGGCGCTGGCTACTTTCTACATTTTCCCGGCAGCATATGAAGAAAGATGGGTGAACATTTTCCAGGTGCTCGCGCCCGGCGTGCGTCCACAAGACAACTTTCTTTTTACCACTATCAATGATGCCGATCACGATCGGTTCAACCTCCTAGTTTCTTTGGTGGCCGCCGCCGAAATCATTGCGCTTGCCGTGGCCACATTCTTTGCTCACCGCAGGCAGCGTCTTTCGCCAATTTGGTGGATGCTCGTTGCTTGGGGAGCTGCGGCTACGCTTCTCATGTTCTCGCTGACGGCGCCAGCTTGGAATCATCTCCCTAAACTCCGTTTCGTACAGCTTCCCTGGCGCTGGTTGTTGTGCCTGAACGTCGTATTCGCATTGCTGCTGACCACCGCTTTCCGGCGTTGGTGGACCCGGTTGCTGGTCAGTGTTGTCCTGTTGGCAGTCATAGCGTTCGCCTGGCAGCGAATCCAGCCCCCTTGGTGGGATACCGCTGCGGACATCGAAGAGAGGCTGGACAATCAGCAACGGGGTTCGGGATACGAAGGCGTCGACGAGTACGTCCCTGCCGGCGCCGACGCCTCTGAAGTCAAACAGGATGCTCCCCACATCACGATCGCAGGCAGCGCGGTAGCGCAAATTCATGTAAAACGGTGGGACCCGGAGTTGAAGATTTTCACCGCTGATCTACAGGAACCGGAAAAACTCGTTCTGCGTCTGTTCAACTATCCCGCGTGGGCAGCGCAGGTCAACGGCCGCGCCACCTCAGCGGAAACCCAGGAGCTCACCGGACAAATGATCATTCCGGTCGACGCCGGACAAAATCGCGTGCAGATCAGGTTCGTCCGAACCTGGGATCGGACGTTGGCAGGAGTTATTTCGGGAGTGGCACTTTTGTTGGTTTTGGCGACAACCGTGTTTTCACGGAAAAGATTAGCCTTGAATCGATGAAAGTTGTGAACTAATGCAGTGCATCTTGATCGCCACTTCGAATCAGGGCAAGCTGGGCGATTTTGCCGGCGCCGCGGCGCCTCACGGCATCGAGATCGCCTTGCTGGCAAACTACGCTTCCCTTCCCGAAGTGAAAGAGGACGGCGATACTTTTGAGGCAAATGCCCGCAAAAAAGCGGAACACTACAGCCGCCATGCTGCGGGTGAAATTGTCCTGGCCGACGATTCAGGCCTCGAAGTGGATGCGCTCGGTGGCGCACCCGGCGTGCATTCCGCACGTTACGCCGCCGAACAACCCCATTTGCTTTCGAATAATACCGATGACCAAGCCAACAACGCGCGCCTGCTCCGCGAACTGAAGAAAGTTCCGCCAGAAAATCGGGCCGGACGTTTCGTATGCGTGATCGCCGCCGCCCGCGATGGCGAAATTCTGGCCGTATTTCGAGGACAAGCAGAAGGTATGATTCTGGATCGACCACGCGGCTCGAACGGCTTCGGCTATGATCCGTTGTTTTATTCTCCTCGGATTAAAAAAACCTTCGCTGAGCTGACTCCGGAAGAAAAAGCCAGGTACAGCCACCGGGGTGAAGCCTTCCGAAAATTTATTTCATGGTCAATCGATCAAAGGTAGCCAGTTTGCGCAAAGAACTGAGAACCGAGAACGTAAAACTGGGACTAAATTCCTCAACATAGACAGATAGTCACTCTGAACCATTACCGTGCCTTCCTTGACTTCATTTCTCCCGCAACAACATAATAAAAGGTTCTGGTCTCACTTCTAAACTCACAAGGAGTTTCGTGGCTTCCACGACGAGTTCTCGACCCATCTCTGCGGCTCACAGAGTGGCTCCCTTACGAGCTGGCAAGGGCTACTCATTTTTACTTCGCCGCCTGCACTCGCTTAGCGGAATTATTCCTATTGGATTCTTTCTGATCGAACATTTTGTTTCCAACGCCTTCGCCACCAGAGGTCCTGGCGCGTATACGAAACAAGTTGAGCTGCTGACTGGATTCCCTTTCGTCGTAGGACTCGAACTCTTTGGGATCTGGCTTCCCATTCTGTATCACTCCCTTTACGGCTTCTATATCTGGTATCGCGGAGATTCCAACGTCGGGGACTACCCTTGGACGGGCAACTGGATGTATACCGCTCAGCGTTGGACCGGCGCCATCGCCTTTTTCTATATGGCCTGGCATACCTGGCATCTGCGCTTCAGCGGCGTCCACCTGTTGACACATCCCGCTTCCGCCTTCGGTAAAGTGCAGTTGGAATTTCAACATCCGTGGGCAGTGGCCTTCTACGCCGTGGGAATTCTTTGCGCCTCGTGGCACTTCGCATATGGGTTGTGGTTGTTCGCGGCCAAGTGGGGTATCACTACCGGCGATCGCGCTCGACGCCGATTTGGTTACGTCTGTTTTGCGATTGGTTTGCTCTTTGTTCTGGTGGGAGCACTCACCATGCGCGCGTTTCTGAAAACGCCGCTTCAGCCGCTGGAACCATTTGACTCCGGACCAAAATCTTTTGTGATGCGGTAAGTTCCACGCATCACCCGTACACATTGAAATTCGAGGAGAGATGGCAGCAAATCCGAAAATCATAGTAATCGGTGGCGGACTCGCGGGACTCTCTGCCGCAATCAAGATCGCGGAAATGGGCGGACAGGTCGAACTGTTTTCTATTGTCCCGGTGAAGCGTTCGCACTCGGTTTGTGCTCAGGGCGGCATCAATGCAGCTAAAAATCTAAAGGGGGAAGGCGATTCCACCTGGCAGCACTTTGACGACACCGTTTACGGTGGCGACTTTCTGGCCAACCAACCTCCGGTGAAGGCCATGTGCGACGCCGCCCCTGCCATCATCGATCTGCTCGACCGCATGGGCGTCACTTTCAACCGCACGCCCGAAGGGTTGCTGGACTTCCGGCGTTTCGGCGGAACCCTCTACAATCGCACCGCATTTGCCGGCGCTACCACCGGGCAACAACTCCTGTATGCGCTCGATGAGCAAGTGCGCCGATACGAATCGGAAGGCAAAATCACCAAGTACGAGCATTGGGAATTCCTCTCCGCAGTGGTTGACGGCAACCGCGTCTGCCGGGGCATCTGCGCCATGGATTTGCGCTCCATGGAAGTTCGCGTCTTTCCTGCCGACTCGATCATTATCGCCACCGGTGGTATTGGCGCGATCTTCGGCAAATCCACGAACTCGGTAGTGTGCACGGGATCGGCACAATCGGCCCTTTACCAGCAGGGTTGCTATTACGCCAATGGCGAGTTCATCCAGGTACATCCCACCTCAATTCCCGGCGAAGACAAATTGCGGCTCATGTCGGAATCCGCGCGCGGTGAAGGCGGGCGCGTTTGGGTTCCGAAGACGGCGGGTGACAATCGCGATCCAAAAACTATTCCAGAAAGCGAGCGCTGGTACTTTCTCGAAGATTGGTATCCAAAATATGGCAACCTGGTCCCACGAGACGTTGCCACCCGCGCCATCCACAAAGTGGTGTACGAACACCAACTGGGAATTGATGGCAAGCCCATGGTCTATCTTGACCTGACGCACATCGACCGTAAAGTGCTTGACCGTAAGCTGGAAGGAATTTTGGAAATCTACCAGAAGTTCGTGGGCGATGATCCGCGCGATACTCCCATGAAGATTTTCCCCGGCATGCATTACACCATGGGAGGGTTATGGGTAGATTTGTCGCAGGCCACGAATATTCCGGGCATCTACGCCGCTGGCGAGTGCGAGTATCAATACCATGGCGCTAATCGTCTAGGCGCGAATTCGCTGGTGTCGTGTATTTTTGGCGGATTCGTTGCCGGACCGGCAGCCATGCAATACGCGCGCAATCAAAAGTCGATGGCGTCCAACGGTTATTTTGACGCCGAACGCAAGCGGCAGCAGGAACTGAATGCGCGAATGATGAAATCGGAGGGGAAGGAGAATCCATTCCTGCTCTGGCGTGAACTGGGCGAGTTAATGACCCGGAATTGTACTGTCATCCGTTACAACAAAAATCTGCAGGCGGCCGACTCCAAGCTTTGCGAACTGCTGGAGCGTTTCCAGAATATCAATCTCAGTGACCGTTCGCAGTGGGCGAATACCACCATCGTGTTTGCGCGCCAGCTTTACAACATGTTGCAATTGGCCCGCGTGATCGCACAAGGTGCAGCTATCCGTGATGAATCCCGAGGAGCGCACTACAAGCCGGATTTTCCTGATCGCGATGACAAAAACTGGCTGAAGACGACCAAGGCATACTTCGCAGCTGACGCGGATGAACCGCGTTTTGAATTCGAGCCGGTGGATATTTCGTTGATCCCGCCGCGTCCACGGAAGTACTGAGTCACGACAAGGTTTCACATTGAATGTCGAACTAATAAAGAAAGCCATGGCGGATAACAAGAAAAAAGTTCATTTCAAGATCAAGCGACAGGCCACCCCAGAAGCCAAGCCTCACTGGGAGGAATTCGAACTTCCGTGGAAGCCGGGCATGAACGTGATCTCCTCACTGATGGAAATCGCCGCCAATCCGGTCACGCGACAAGGCAAGCCGACTACACCCATCACTTATGATTCCAACTGCCTGGAGGAAGTCTGCGGCTCCTGCGCCATGTTAATCAATGGCCGTGCCCGGATGGCGTGCTCCGCCCTAGTCGACCAGCTTGACCAGCCCATCCGCCTCGAACCCTTCTCCAAGTTTCCCATTGTTCGAGACCTCGCGGTGGATCGAAGCGTCTTGTTTGAGAATTTGAAGGCTGTGAAGGCATGGGTGCCAATTGACGGTACCTATGATCTGGGTGCCGGTCCACGCCTGTCGATGGAGGATCAGGAGGCCGCCTATCCTCTCTCCCGCTGTATTTCGTGTTGCTGCTGCATGGAGGCTTGTCCTCAATTCAACGACAGTACTGGTTTCGTAGGCGCCGCTGCCATTTCTCAAGTACGGCTTTTCAATACGCATCCCACCGGGGAGGCTCTTAAGCGCGAGCGATTGGCGGCTCTAATGGGTGACGGCGGTATCCACGAGTGCGGCTATGCCCAGAATTGCGTTGAAGTGTGCCCCAAGGATATTCCTCTTACCCGATCCATTGCAGAGGTCGGAGGCGATGTTATGAAACAGGCTCTGGGTGATCTGTTTAGGAAGTGATCGCGGCTGCGAGACGTCGTAGCCTCGCGCGGTCATCCCGGCCAGATTACCAAAGCCCCAGAAAACTGTTTGTTGCTGGATTGCATCTTGTTGTTGACATTACGTGTAAGCCGCTATGGGCGCGCGTTTCGGGGGATTGAAGTAACCAGGGGTAACCTATTTGTGAACTCCTGCGTAACGGTTGCATTTCGAATGTGCTCTTGTTTTAGTGCAATAGCGGGCTACAATAATCGCATCCTTCAACATTAGGCGAGATCAGATTCGAGGCCATTTGGTGGATATGAAGACACGACGAAACGCTGTTCTTCTGATGCTGCTGACCATGGCGGTATGCGGTGAAGCTTTCGGCTTGCATCACAATTTGGTTCGGCGTCAGCAAAAAACTGGTATTCGTCGGGCCCACCTGCGCCGCCTGCG
>Ga0070699_100003112_pt1 | contig 14676 bp, 13 predicted proteins | sample KBSK1503metaG_FD_65473 | JGI IMG/M metagenome (GOLD analysis project Ga0070699, IMG submission 65473) | Corn, switchgrass and miscanthus rhizosphere microbial communities from Kellogg Biological Station, Michigan, USA - KBS K1-50-3 metaG | ecosystem: Host-associated > Plants > Roots >...
TAGTTTTGCCAGGTGGGAGAAAGAACCCAGGGACGATCCAAAGCACGCCATGAAACTGTACAAACAAATTCACCTCGTTCCAGATCGCTGGGATCAACGAAAGTGCTTTCCTGACGTCCCTTCTTTGTAATGGCCAGATTCTTTGTGGCAGTACTGTTTGCGTCAAAGCCAGCACATTGATTCAGAGGTACGGTGAATACATCGACTTCTTTGCCATTGTAGGTATATTTTGGTTGTGCAGCAGGCCAGATGGGTGCGCCCACTACTGAGATTTGCTCGCGAGTTTTCAAGGAGGTGAAAATCATGAAGGCGAAAGGCGAAAGGAAGACAACCAACAAAGCCAGCGAAATCGCTGTGATAAATGTTGTGTTGACACCCGTGAGGATTTTCTTGTTCATGGTATCTCCTTATGACCTTGTTTCACCCGCGTAGTACACCCAATACTTCGCTGTCGCAAACAATAGTAGTGTGATGAGCAGTATGACCAGGAACAGGAACCAGGCAAGCGTTGATCCGTATGACATGTTTTGGAAGGTAAAAAATGTTTTATAAAGATACAGGTTGTAGAACATCGTCGCGCCACCAGGCCGTCCAGTCCCATTATTGACAACCAGCGGCACGAGGAAATATTGAAATAGGCCAACGATGTTGAGAACCAAATTGTAAAAAATTACCGGGGAAATCATGGGAAAAGTGATATTCCAAAACGTTGCCCATGAATTGGCTCCGTCCACTCTTGCCGCATCATATAACTCGGTGGGTACGCCCTGCAAACCGGCCAGCATAATCAGCATGGCATTGCCGATTCCCCAAATCCCCATAATAACGTAGGTTGGATAAACCCAGTTTACATCATTTGCCCATTGCGGAAGAGTATCCTTCGCCACCCCTAAAAACAGCAGGAGACGATTGATCCATCCCGTTTCCGTGTTGAGCATGCCACCCCACAAGAAAACACTTGCGACAAACGGGACAATAAAAGGCATATAGAACAAAGAGCGGAAGACAAATTGCCCTTTGAGATATTTGTTGTTCATTAGCAGTGCTAAACCCAGAGGAGCAAAGATGCCAATCGGTAAGGCAAACAGAGCGAACTTAACAGTGATTAGCAACGAACTGGGTGTCTTGCTTGAGAACCACGTCGTTGGGTTGATGCCAGCCTGTGGATCTTTGAACAATTGGCCATAATTTTCAAACCCAACAAATTTGGGTGCACTGAAGATACCATCTGTGATACGCAGATTCAAGAAACTAAAAATCAAAGTTGCGATCATGGGCAGCAACGTGAAGGCCAGGAAGCCAAACAGCCAGGGCGAGAGAAAAAGCAGTCCATTTCTCATCTCACGCCGGGAAAGCGGCGCCATCTGACGCAATAAAGAAAGTGAAGGCAACTTCGGAAGTTTTTCTAGTTGCTCAAGCATGGTGGGACACTCCTTTTTATCGCTGAAAATTCATTGGGCAGGCCAACTTCGGTTGACCTGCCCAATCATACTTCAACTTGCTTATTCGTTATAGATGGCGTTGAGGTCGTCTACCAGTTTCTGGTATTCGGCGTCAAAATCCAGACCTTCAGTGTTGTTCATCAGATCAAAGAACGTTGCAAAGCGGGCGTTGGCTTTGATCGAGTTCGGCTGGTATTGTTCGGAGCTTGGGGCATCGGGGTAAGCGAGACCCTGGATGAAGACGTTCCAGCTTTCATCGGTCACGAACGGATAATCCGCAGACTTCTGTTCAAAGAAGGCGTCTGTCTTGGAAGCAATCGCGGGCATGGCGCCGTATTGGGGCAGAAGCTTATCGCCACCGGTGGTGATGAGGTAGGCGAGGACATCAAAGGCTTCGGCAGGGTGCTTTGAACCCTTGAGAATGCGGAAGGTGTCAGCATCGACACGGCCAGCAACTTCGCCATTTGCACCAATGGGTTGAATACCGAGTTGGAATTCCAAGCCAGCGGTCTTGAAGTCACCTAAACAGCAGGTGTACCAGGTTTGGGTCAAGCCCATGGCGGACTTGCCAGCATTGAAGAGGTTGCCATTGCCGAATTCAGGAGCGCCAGCGAGTGGACCAGTGGCGATATAGGGCTGTTCGCCGTACATGCCATCGTAGTACCACTTCCAACCTTCCTTCCAACTATCAGGAATTGTGGATTCGTAGGAGCCTTTGGCATCACCGGAGTAAATCTTGGCGGCACCACCGTAGAAAGTACCCACGGAAAGAACAGACTGCCACTGGGGGGTGTAGCCAACCTGAAGGATACTAGTGCGGTCAAAGCCTTCTTCGGTGGAGTTCTTGCCGTTCTTGTCAACGGTCAAAAGTTTGGCAACCTGAGTAATGGTGTCCCAGTTCCAGTCAGCTTCAGTGCCGTCAGGCATCACATACTTTTCACCGTACACCTGTGGCGGGTAATTCAAGCCAGCTTCGTCAAACATGGCAGGGATGAAATACATCGCGCCGGGGAACACGGCAAAGGGCAGACCGACCTGACCTTCTTCAGTCTGGTAGAACTTGACCAAAGCAGGATCAAAGACGGAAAGATCAAATCCGGAGGATTCGATATAGGGAGTGATATCAAGCCATTGACCGTAGAAATCGTTGGAACCACCCCAACCTACCGGGCCAACGATATCAGGACCAGCGCCGGAGGCAATTTGTGTGGAGAGTGTATCGCGAGCGCTATCGAACGGAACGATTTCGAGCACGAGTTCGATCTTATCCTGGGAGGCGTTGAAGTCAGAAACAACCTCTTCCTGAACGGCAACCTGCTCAGGATTTGTACCGGTTCCAAGACCAACGAACCAGCGGATTTGAACTTTTTCCCCGGAGGGGGCTTCAGTCGCGGCGGGTGCCTCGGTTGCTGGGGCCTCGGTTGCAGCTGGGGCCTCGGTTGCAGCTGGGGCTTCAGTTGCAGCACCGCCACCGCAAGCGGTCAGGACCATTGAGGCAATGACCAGCAGAGACAAAACGTACAGAAGTTTCTTCATGGTGAGTTTTCTCCTCATACTAGATTTTGGATTCGACGGATATCGGATAAATGAAAAATATTGGTGAAGGGTATCACCTCCTTTACAATGGATTTATGCTCAATCTGTACAACCACATGAGCGGCGGAAAATGATCTCGGTGGGGAGAATAACAACCTCACTGGATGGCTGACTGTCCAAAAGGCCAAATAATCGTTCAGTTGCGATCCGGCCAACGGTTTCAGTAGGGGCGCGGACAGTAGTCAGAGGCGGGTTTAAAAATGGGGCAAACCCAAGGTCATCAAAACCAATCACGGCTATATCGTCAGGGACAATATAGCCGTGATTTTGCAAGGAACGTAAGACACCGATGGCAGCGTCGTCGTCACCAGTAAAGACTGCATCAAACTCAACTCGATGGCCATTATCCAAAAAATCATTCATGGTCTGAAAGGCAACATCGCGTTCGAAATCACCGTTAAGGATCAAGTTTTCATCCAAGGGAATGCCATTGGACTGTAAGGCAGATTTATACCCCGTTTCGCGGCGTATGGAGTCTTCCTGCAGAATGGGTCCACGTAAAAATAAAATTCGCCGCTTGTTATGAACCTGAATGAGGTGCTCCACCAACTTTTTGGTGATTTCCACATTTTCAACAGTCACACTGGGAAGGGGTAAAGAAGCAGGGGGAGTTCTATGAACCAAAACCATGGGGAAACCAATCGAGTTCAAGTTTGCCAAATCCTCATCCATGAGTCCATCAGAAAAAACCAGCATACCATCTGTATTATGAGGTCCAATGGGTGGAGGGGTTTCATCCCGCAAGCTTGCATGGTGAGTTGCAATAAGCAGGTTGTAGCCCTTTTTGCGCACCACTGCCTCAACCCCGTTCAAAAGTGGGACAAAAAAATCATTATGCAAATTGTTCAGTAACAAACCAACGACCCGAGTTTTACGACTTGCCAGGTGTCTGGCTGCTGCATGAGGCACATACTTCAACTCAGTCATCACTATGCCCAGCCGTTCAGAAACCTCCGGCGAAACAGTGGCGTTTTGGTTGATGTAGCGGCTTACTGTGGCGACGGATACGCCTGCTTTTCGTGCTACATCCCGTATCGTAACAGAAGAGGAACGTCTACTCATTAAATGTAACCGGTTACTGTAAACGGTTACATTATTTCATATCCATGCAAGGAAGTCAACCAACGCTTCTCTTAAAAAATCGCCAGCATGGGTAGTAGTAACGTTACTAACGGACGGTACGTTGATTATACCGGATAGTTCCATACTCCCAACCTTTTCCCTATTCTAAGCCGGAACAAATAGCCATGCTTCCTTCCATCTCAGCCTGCACCTGTCACTGGTTTCGATAAGCTTTATCTTCTACGGCAGATTGTCTGGTATGGTCGTCAAAGTTTCATATTTTATCCAATTGCTGTTCATTTTACAAAACCATTTCATATAAAAAACGGGTTGTCTGTCGCTAAGACAACCCGTTTTGATTCAATCTGGGAGATTTTATTTCGCAAATTCCGTGGAGCGAGTTTCGCGAATTACAGTCACTTTGATTTGGCCAGGATATTGCATGGTCTCTTCGATCTTTTTGGCAATATCACGGGCGAGCCGGGCCGAGGAGAGGTCGTCGATCTTTTCTGGCCTGACGATCACACGCACTTCACGACCTGCCTGAATGGCAAAGGCCTGTTGCACACCTTCAAAGGATGTGGAGAGTTCCTCAAGATTGCGAATACGCTTGATGTATGCCTCAAGGTCTTCGCGGCGCGCGCCGGGACGTGCACCCGAGATTGCATCCGCGGCTTCAGTAATAATTGCCTCAATCGATTCCTGTTCCACTTCATGATGATGGGATGCAATGGCGTTCACGACCTTTGGATTGACGCTGTAGCGTTTGCAGAACTCGGCCCCAAGTGCGGCATGGGTGCCATCCTGATTGTGATCCATGGCTTTGCCGATGTCGTGCAGGAAACCACCTTGTTTTGAAAGGTCCACATTAGCACCAATCTCTGCTGCAAGGATGCCTGCCAACTTGGAGACTTCCACGGCGTGGGCAAGCTGGTTTTGCCCATACGATGTGCGGAATTTGAGTCGGCCGATCATTCGTAAAACCTCAGGATGTATGCCTGAGATGTTGGCATCGTAAGCGGCTTGTTCACCCGCTTCATTGATGATTTTTTCGACGGCGCGCGTTTCATCTTCCACAATCTTTTCAATATGGGCGGGGTGAATACGTCCATCCAGGATGAGTTTTGAGAGGGCGCGACGCCCGATTTCACGGCGGACGGAGTCAAAACAAGAGATGGTGACTGAGTCAGGGGTATCGTCTACGATCACGTCCACACCTGCGGCTTGTTCAAAGGCCTTGATATTGCGTCCGTTGCGGCCCACAATGCGGCCCTTCATTTCTTCGCTAGGCAAGGTGACCACAGCTCGGGTAACCTCAGCGACATGTTCAGAGGCCACGCGTTGAATGGCATCAGCGATCAATTTTCGAGCCCGCTTTTCGCCTTCTTCGCGGGCCTCGGCTTCGATCTGGCGGATGATACGAGCCATATCGCCGCGCGCTTCCTTTTCAACGGCCGCGAACAGATCCTTTTTGGCGTCCTCAGTTGTCATTTGGGCGATTTGTTCAAGCTTCTTGAGCTGGTCTTCGTACAGTTTGTCAATTTCGTTGCCGCGTTTATCCACCTGCGACTGGCGCTTGTTAAGAGTCTGTTCACGCTGTTCGAGCCTGTCAGAGCGGCTGTCTACTTCAGAGCGACGTTTATCGAGTCGTTCGGTTTCCTTGTTGAGCTCAATGCGTCGTTCTTTTAATTCATTTTCAGCCACTTGAATAATTTTCGTGGCATTATCACGCGCCTGGCTCTCGATCAGGCGGGCCTGTTCACTTGCGCCTTTCAAAATGTTATCGGCTTTGTCCTGCTGGTTTTTGATACGTTGTTCCACCTGGTAGCGATGGAAGAAATAACCAGCCACAACACCCATAACCAACGCGAGGATCACTACTATTGTTATCGTAATAGGATTCATGGGTTGTCCTCTTCTTCAAAATGGTTTTCCTGCGCATGGCTTTCGTTCCAGATGTGAGTGACTACCGGGGCAATCACTGAATAGGAAAAACCGCGACGTGCCAGGAACTCGGAAAGTTTCTTTCTAAATTCGTTCCGTTCCAAATCTTTATAGCGAACCGCTCTCTTGCGAGCGGCTTCGAACGCGAGCGCTTCATCATCCACACTTTCAAGCGCAGACTTTACGGATTCATCGCCGAGCCCCTTCTGGCGAAGCTCCATGGCGAGCATTCGGCGGCTGCGCGGGCGAAAGGTACCCCGGTTTTCCACCCAGGCCTTTGCAAACTGGTTGTCGTTCGCGAAACCGTCCTGCCGCAGACGTTCCAAAGTCTGTTCGATTACCACTTCAGGAATCTCATGCTTGCGGAGATTCTGTCGGATTTCGGATTCAGAACGGGCGCGGTAGCTCAAAAACAACAATGCTTGTTGGAGGGCCCGCTCGCACGCATCCTCGGTCTGCAACTGCTCAATTTTCTTTTCATCCAACTCCTGGCCAACTCTCAGCCAGGCAGCGACAATTTGCGCCAGCCCAAAGGCGTATTCCCCGTCCAGATAAATATTCACCCGGTTGGGTGACCGTTTTTGGGCTTGAATGCCAGTTATTTTTTTCATGGTTATGGTTCTCTTCGTAGTTTAGTTATGAAGAGAACAAAGCTATCTCCAGAGTTAAAAACAAACAGCCGAATGACCAACCGGTCGGTTTCGGCTGAGGGAAAGGTCTGGGTAGACTGAGCAGACCCAACGTCCCGAAGGACGCGTACGGGAAAGGTGGGTCAAACCGCGTGACGGAGATTAAGGCAACAGCGGTGAACAGGTTATGGGGGGCGAAGTCCAATGATTCTTGAGCATTCTTCCAGGGTTGACTTCACAATGTACTCTTTAGAGTGTCGTACTCGTTAGAGTACAAAATAACTCCCAAAACGGGGGAGGTTCTTGCTCGAAATATCCAGAGTGTACAGCTAAAACCGCGAACGGTAGAAATAGTCGTGTTCAATCCTTGCGGATTGGCTTAATTATACATGAAAATCACAAACTGTTAACATAACTTTTTCGTTGCGCAGGGATATTACAGAATATTGCCTACTTTTGAGAAAAATGAGCGAAATTCAGCCCTTTTATTATTTAAAGGCTTGAAATTTGTCAGACAGGCAGTAGAACCATGAGAATCATTGCATCGAACCAGTCAATTAATTAAACCCTCTAAAGACCGCAGAGAAACTTCTTTGCGGTCTTATAATTTCTGAGAGCGTTTGTCAGAATTTGAGAGAGGGAATGTTCTAAAGTAGTTGAACAGGAGAAATAACGATGAGAATCAAAAATATTTTCAAACTGTGGCTGCCGTTTGCCGTGGTGATCAGTGCTTTTTCCTTGCTTATCTATGCGGTAGTGCAACAGGCCTATAGGCAAAGCGCAAATGACCCCCAGATTCAAATGGCGAATGATGCGGCAGAAGCACTTGATCATGGAAAGACGGTGGATGAAATTGTTCCGGTTGAGACCATAGATATGGATCGTAGTCTTGCGCCGTTCTATTTGATCTTTAATTCAGATGAGCAGCCCACGGCTGGTTCAGGAATTCTCAATAACTCACTCCAAACAGTTCCAGAGGGTGTACTTGATTTTGCAAAGAACAATGGGGAAAACCGTGTGACCTGGCAGCCTCAACCGGGAGTCCGTATTGCGGCTGTGATCGTGCCTTACCAGAACGGTTACGTGTTAGCTGGGCGCAACATGCGCGAAGTGGAAGTGCGGGAGGCCCAGGTGAGTACCTTTGCCGGGATTACCTGGGTACTTGCCATGCTTGGAACATTTATTGTGATTGCGTTGGGAGAATTTTTCCTGACAACGTCAAAGTAGTTTTTGCATGATAAGAGACCCGGAAGAATTCTTCCGGGTCTCTTACTCATTAATAGTCTGGTCTTGTACTCTAAAGGTCGCGCTTTTGAAAAATACGAATGGCTGAAAGCAATATCACCACTAGGTAGAAGATCGCGTACCCCATCATCAGTGGACTGGGAACAGATGTTGTTGTAAACGGCGATCCGAATGTACCAGTTAGCGGAGCTTGCATCTCGAACGCGGCCCGGCGCCAGAGCGACTCGCTGGGGATGATCAGGCTGGTAATGATTCCAACTTTGATAGCCGTGTCGTTTTGCAACAGTGCTCCGAACTGCTCGACCCAACCCCCAATAAACGCGAGACCATACAGCCCAAACACGATCCCGCCGGTTGCCAGCGCTGGAAAGGCTGCCGAGAGCATCACTGTAATCGTCATGATCAGGATGGACTCCGTGTAGATGAGTCCCAAACCGAGTAACAAATTTTGAGGTGTATATCCTGTTTGAATAAAAACGCTCAAGACAATGCCGCCAGCCAGCAGAAGCACATATAAACCAAGCAACTCTGCAAAGCCCAGCCATTTTCCCAGCACAACATCGGCCCGCCCAATGGGTTTGGTCGCGATCGTTTGGATCGTACCAGACGTGATCTCTCCCGCCAGTGTATCTGCCCCAAGTAACGCGGCCATTGCAATCGAAAGGAAGGTGGCCGCATATAAGCCCATCATCATAAATGTATTCGTGGATTCTGCAATCATGATATTTGCAGTCATTTGACTCGGCATATTTGCGGCTGTGTCTGCTGCGATCTGTCCGAAGATAAAGTGTGTTCCGACCGAATAGATGATCACAAAGGCAATCCCCAAGACGAGACCAGCCAACATGATGCGCCGGCGGATCGCTTCTTGGAAGGTCAACCTGGCGATGATCGAAATGGCGCTCATAGACCACCGTCCTTGCCAACTGTTTCAATGAAGATGTCTTCCAGTGACATTCGATTCGGCGTAATTGAGTACACTTCCGCGTTCTGTGAAACCAGATAACGAGTCACCTCTGGCAGGACTGTATCACTTGCAATAATCATGTGCACGAACTCACCATCCATTTGAATTTCACGTCCCCATTGTGAAAGCCCATTTAATGACTCGGCCACAAGATTGGACACACGGATCGTGACACTGGTTTGGTCGTTGGATAGGGATGCCAGTTCGAGTACGCGTACCACCTCTCCGTGCTGGATAAAGGCGACGCGGTCGCAAGTCACTTCGATCTCGCTCAGCAGGTGTGAATTGAGGAAAACGGATGTACCTTGCACGCTGACCTCACGGATGACATCTCGTACAAGGCGGCGACCAACCGGGTCCAGACCGGATGTCGGCTCATCCAGAAAGACGAGCGCAGGTTGGTTCAGTAAAGCTTGTGCCAGTCCGACGCGTTGCAGCATCCCTTTGGAGAATGTGCGTAGCTGTTTCTTGCGGAACGGAGTGAGCCCTACGCGCTCCAACAATTCATCGCGGCGCTGTTGCAGATCATCTTTGTTCATCCCCAACAATTGACCATGCAACAACAGGAATTCATCGGCGGTCAGCCATTCCTGAAAACGGAAATGTTCCGGCAAAAAGCCGACGCGCCGCATGGCTTCTCGATTTCCAATGGGTTGGCCGAGTAGCGATGCCTGGCCGGACGTAGGAGCGATCAATCCCAACAGCATTTTCATCGAGGTAGTCTTGCCTGCGCCGTTGGGTCCGAGAAAGCCAAACACCTCACCCTGCTGTACTTGCAGGGTGAGGCCTTTGACAGCGGCGTAATCGCCGAAAACTTTTCTTAAGAGATGGGTATCAATTGCATCAGCCACAAAGATGTTTGTCCTTACGGAAGAGAATTTGCGATCTCGAGTGCTTTCTGCGAGTTGCTGCCCAAGCCGCCGATCATATAGATGATGCCATCCTTGACCCAGAACAATGCGAACTGTGGAGCGTCGTCGCTGGGGCGTTCTATCAGGGTGCCTGTCACACCATCGACAGTGACTTGCTGATAGGATGCAGCATTCTTAGGGATCGGGACAACCAAAGTGGATGTCCAGTCAACAGTACTGGTGAATGCTGCAGCTTCCTCAGCGGTCATGCCAGTGAATTCCAAACCGATCTGGGCAAGCTTGTTAATGTCGAGGCTGGCAGGTGCAGAAACTTCAGGGCTTGGAATCTGGGCAAGGATGATACAGTCCTTATAAACCCGTCCGGGTGAGCCGCTCGTCTCCGTCTCCCTCTTCATCTCCCTTGCTGCTTCACTGTCGTTGCTTGGTTCGGGGCATGTCCCAAAAGCTATGCTGACGCTGGAGGGAATATTGACCGATACGTCTGCGCCATCCACTTCCTCTGGCAGGACGAGGTCGCTGCGGCCCGCTTCATTCAACAGTGCCTGCGCTTTGTCGCGGTCAATCGTGAAGGCGAAGGATGCACCGCTCATTACACTGATGCGTGAGGGAGTTATATCCTGCGGTGCGCGCACGTTGAATCCTGCAAGCTGGCTTGCTTCATCAGTAGTAGCGGCATTGACGGGATTCGTGGGTTCCTTTTTCATTGTAACCGAATCAGAAATCAACTGACTGATGTTGTTTCCGACCGCACCATCCAGTTGTTCCATGCCAGTGAAGTCCACAGGCACGACGGTCACACGCTGGACGCGGAAGAGGTTGAGCAGTTCGCTGGCAAGCGCGCGGATATCTGGAACTGCAACGATAAGAGTTAATACAAGCAAGGCTGGGAGACCATAACGGATAAGAGGAGAGGCAAATAACTTTTTATACATGGGAATTTCCTTTCGAGTGAGTTTCTGTTGGCGGAAGCGACGCCAGGCAACGGAAGCAGGCAGATGAGAGTCCTGGGTTGGAGAGGCGAGAAAAGCCAGTTTATCTGCAATCAGGTTTGATTGCGTCTGAAGCGCTTTTTGTCGAGTCTGGCAATCTGGACAGTTCGTCAAGTGGGCGAGTCCATCTGAATCCAATTCATTATCCAGAGACGCTCGCAATTGACCTTCATTCAAATGTTTATTCATTTTCTGCCTCTTGAGTGAGCGCGCGATAACACTGTTCAAATTCACGTTCTGCGCGCAGGAGTAGTGGACCGATGGATGTCGAAGAGAGATTAAGTGCCGCGGCCATTTCTTTATAGCTCATTCCTGAATAACGCATGACCAGCAGTTCTGCCTGACGTTGATTCATTTGGGACAGCGCGACGCGCATCACATGGCGCTTTTCCTCGTCGGCAAATATTTCAGGCGGCTGATTCTCCGGAACCTCTTCCAGCGCGCCCTTCCCGGCATTGATTTCATATTGCTCGCGGCGCTTGAAGCTGCGGATCGAGTGCAGTGCCAGATTGGTGGCAACTCGATACAGCCAGCCGGGTATGTTGAAATTTTCGTTGAACGCCGGGCGGTATTGATAAAGTTTAAAGAATGTTTCCAATGCCAGGTCTTCTGCTTCGGCCGGATCCACGACCATGCGCAGGAGCAGACGATATATCAAAGCCCAGTATTCGTGAAAAAGGCTTTCGAAATATTCGTTGGATATATGACTGCCCTTCTGGAGCTTCATTGGATGGGGAATACTTTCATGCCGGAGGGATTCATCCATCTGCCTTGTTGATCTTCCTACTAGAATAATCCCGCTCATTAGGAAAATGAGACAAGTATTTTCAACAAATTTGACTTATGCTACCTGGAATTTTTACCAATCACTTTGCCAACCGCGCGCTGCCATGAGTCACCTTCGGCACCGAAGCCTTCATCCTTGAAGCGATAATCATTTTTGCGGATGAATTCGGCTAGTTCGCCGCGCAGGCTTTCCAGTTTTTCGCGATGGATCGAGAGTAGCGAGCTATATACTGCGGGATCGCTGACAGTTTCAAATACCTTCTTTAAGTGTGGCAGACATAAGCCATCTGAAGATCGGAGAGCTTCCATTGTCTCTAGCTGATTCAAATCTTCGACGAATGCAGAAATAATCAAATGAAGCGTCTTATCCTTTTGCTGACAGGCAATACAATGCTTTTGAGGCGTGAACGCATAGAGGGCTTTCTTCACCAGCGCGCTGACTTGTTCAGGGACTTGCTTGAGCATGTTTGCCCAGCGTTGGGTGACTGGAGGAGGACTTTCGCTTTCCAACTGCCTCAACACGTTGTTGATCACATCATGGTAAATGATCGCAAAGCCCAGGGCATTACCGAGTTTCTTATCTACAGCCAGCCACGCATGTTCATGGCAGAAGCCCAGGCTGGCGCGTAAGCGTTCGCGCACTTGAATGTCGTTGACGCTTTCATAAAACAGGCTGTCTATATATCGTTCCACGGCGCGCTGTTCCAGGCGGCACACGGGGCAACCAGGCTGGCGGCAGGCCTGGATAAGATCATAAGAAGTGGAAGATGGCATAGAACCTAATCCTGCCACTCCAGTTCAAATTCGCCGATGGCGACAGTATCACCTTCTTCGATACCTGCTTTACGCAGGGCTTCATCCACACCGAGGGTGGTCATGATTTTTTGGAAGCGGCGTACTGAGCCATCATGTTCCCAATGTGTCATGGCCGCAGCGCGTTCAATGCCTGATCCTGAAACGCGCCAATTGCCTCCGCCCAGGCGCTTGACGACAAATTCACGGGGGTCTTCCTTCGGTTTGTAGACCGGTATGGGTGCTTCGAACTGTTCCAGTGGGGGGGCATTTTGTAACTTTTGATATGCTTTGATCAGCAAGTCGCGCGTGTTCGTGCGGGCTAATGCTGAGATCGTCAGCAGCTCCACTTTTTTCTTCTTGAACTTCTTTTGCAAGTCTGGCAGTTTTTCCTGCAGCTCGGGCTGATCAATTTTATTGAGCACCACCAATTGGGCTTTCTTCCCCAGATTCGGATCAAACAACGCCAGTTCACTATTGATCTGGCTGTAATCAGCAAAAGGGTCTTCTGCAAGTCCATCGAGTAAATGAATCAAAACGCGTGTGCGTTGGATGTGCCGCAAAAAGTCGTGTCCTAATCCTGCGCCGTGCGACGCGCCCTCAATGAGACCGGGAATATCAGCCAGCACAACGGTTGTATTCACGTCAATTTCTGCCACGCCGAGATTTGGTTCGAGCGTGGTAAACGGATAGGGAGCAATCTTGGGTTTGGCATTTGTGAGGGCAGTGAGCAAAGTGGATTTGCCCGCGTTCGGGACGCCGATCAGGCCGATATCGGCGATCAGCTTCAATTCCAGTTTGAGGCGTTTCTCTTGGTAAGGTTCGCCTCTTTCGGCTGTACGTGGCGCCTGATTGCGTGATGTCGCAAAGTGTTGATTCCCGCGTCCACCACGCCCGCCTTTGGATATGATCAGGCGCTGACCGGGGTTGGTCAGATCTCCGATAATTTCGCCTGTCTCCTGATCAAATAAAATCGTACCGGGTGGGACGTAAATAACGAGGTCTTTGCCTGCGCGACCAGACATCTGCGAAGGCCCGCCTTTCATGCCATCCTCCGCTTTGAACTTTTGATTTTGCCGAAACGACGAAAGCGTGTTAAGCGTGGTTTTCACTTCAAAGACAACATCGCCGCCCCTGCCGCCATCGCCGCCATCGGGCCCGCCATGGGTAATGAATTTTTCGCGATGGAAATGTACCATGCCATCGCCGCCCTTGCCTGATCGAACGTGGATTTCTACCTGATCTGTAAACATAGAATTCAATTCTATCCTATTCTTTTGGGTTGATAGGAGCTGATAGGAATTGGCTATAACGCCAAGTTTGCGGAATTGTCAACTGACGGTGGGGAATACCCCCATTTGGTATCAAATTTCAGAGAGTTATCATTTGGATATGAATGAGCCAAATTTCTCCAGTGATTCAGCCTCTCTTGAGCAGGGCATTTTCCTGATCATCAATAAGCAAATTGTGCCTTTAAGAAAGCGGGTTACCACCCTGGGCCGCCAGTTGGAAAACGACATCGTTATTCATGAGGACTATCTCTCCCGGTTTCACGCTGAGATTGTCTATGAGGATGGCTCCTATGTGTTGTATGACAAACAATCAACCAGTGGAACCTGTGTGAATAGCCGAAAAATTGATCGGTGTGTGCTGAATTCGGGAGATTTGATTTCGCTTGCCAACATCTCTATGATGTTTGTAGATAACAATCCAAAGATCGCCAAGAAGTCATTGGGCACAACTCAAAGTTTGCACTCTGGCTATTCCTTATCGACGGAGGCTAACCATGAATAGAAATTCTTCCATACTTGTCATTGATGATGAACCCGCGCTGCGAGTAGGTTTGGCTGCCTTGATAAAACGTCAGGGCTATGAGGTCATTACTGCTGTGGATGGATACGATGGCTTGAAAAAAGCCAAGGATACTGTTCCGGCACTTATTCTTTCGGACGTCATGATGCCGCCCCCCAATGGATTTGAAGTACGCCGCATCATGAGCCAGGACCCGCAGCTTGCCTCCATACCCTTTATATTTCTCACTGCCCGAACGGATACGACCGATCGCGTGAATGGCATCCGCGGTGGGGCTGATGATTACATCACCAAGCCCTATGTACCCGATGAACTGCTGGCTCGCATCGAAGCTGTGTTACGGCGCGTGGAAATGGAACAGGCCCGTGGCAGGGAACAGATGACCCAGATTGCCGAACGCAATATGGAGAAATTGAAGCACGAGATTTTGCAGAACTTCCAGCACGAACTGCGCACGCCATTGACCAGCATCATTATGCCGCTTGAGTTGGTGATGGCCAATAAATTTGAGACGCCTGAGGAACAGATCCGCTTCGTCCG
>Ga0070699_100003116_pt1 | contig 14672 bp, 15 predicted proteins | sample KBSK1503metaG_FD_65473 | JGI IMG/M metagenome (GOLD analysis project Ga0070699, IMG submission 65473) | Corn, switchgrass and miscanthus rhizosphere microbial communities from Kellogg Biological Station, Michigan, USA - KBS K1-50-3 metaG | ecosystem: Host-associated > Plants > Roots >...
GCCTCGTCCTCGGCGTAGGCGTCGAGCAGGAAGGTCAGCGCGCCGCGGTCGACGCCGGCGGCCGGCTCGATCACGAACGGGATGAACCGCTCCCCCGACTCCTGGTCCAGGTAGGACATGTCCTGCTTGGACGCCTCCTGGTGGGTCCTGAGGTCGAAGTCGGTGCGGTTGGCGATGCCCTCCAGCTCACCCCACTCGCTGCCGGCGAAGTCGAACCGGTACTCGATGTCCACCGTGCGCTTGGAGTAGTGCGACAGCTTGTCTGTGGGGTGCTCGTACTTGCGCAGGTTCTCCTTGCGGATGCCCAGGTCGGTGTACCAGGCGAAGCGCTCGTCGATCCAGCGCTGGTGCCACTCCTCGTCGGTGCCGGGCGCGACGAAGAACTCCATCTCCATCTGCTCGAACTCCCGGGTCCTGAAGATGAAGTTGCCCGGGGTGATCTCGTTGCGGAAGGACTTCCCGATCTGGCCGATGCCGAACGGGATCTTCTTCCGCGACGTCTGCAGCACGTTGCGGAAGTTGATGAAGATGCCCTGCGCGGTCTCCGGGCGCAGGTAGGCCAGCCCGGATTCGTCCTCCACCGCGCCCAGGTGGGTGCTGAGCAGGCCGTTGAACATGCGCGGCTCGGTGAAGGCGCCCCGGGTGCCGCAGTTCGGGCAGGCGATCTGCTTCAGGCCCTCGACCGGAGGATGGCCATGCCTCTCCTCGTAGGACTCGATGAGGTGATCGGCCCGGTACCGCTTGTGGCAGGACATGCACTCGGTCAGCGGGTCGACGAACTCGGTGACGTGACCGCTCGCCTCCCATACCTCGCGGGCCAGGATGACCGACGAGTCCAGGCCCACGATGTCATCGCGCTCGGTGACCATGGCGCGCCACCACTGCCGCTTGATGTTGTTCTTGAGCTCGACGCCGAGGGGGCCGTAGTCCCAGGCGGCGCGCAGGCCACCGTAGATCTCGCTGGACGGGTATACGAACCCCCGTCGCTTGCTCAGGCTGACGATGGCGTCGAGGCGGTCGCTGCGCAGTGCCATGGTGAAGGTCTCCATCCGGCTGGCGGTCGGCGGGCGCGAATCCCGTGGTGATCCCGGCGCTGAGCCTTTCGCGGCGGCCCGGCCCGGAAGCCCCTAGCTTAGGAGCCCGGGCCGGTGATCGCGAATTGGATTCGCCCGGTGCGGATCGGTGACCCGCCGGTCACCCTCGTCACCCTCGCGCGACCGCGCTGGCCACCAGGTCGGCGTCGATGTTCAGGGAGATGCCGCCCACCTTCACCACCTTGTTGCCGGCGAACTGCTTGGTCCGGCTGGCGGCCGGCCACACCGCCGAGGTCATGTAGGGCGCTCCGTTCAGGTTGTTCGCGTTGTCCCAGAGCGCGAACCAGATGGCCTGCGGTTCGGCCAGCGGGTGCCCGGCGACGGCGGTGGCCGACTGCAGGTCGGTGATTGCGGCGCCGGCGCTGGAGTACACGCCCGAAATGTAGCCGACCGCCTTCAGCTGCCTGGTCCAGGCGTCGAGGAAGGTGAGGACCGCGGTCCGGCAGCCGGCGTTGGCGTGATCGTAGGCTTCCATGTCGTAGTAGATCAGCGTGCCCCCGTACAGGCCGTACGACTTCGCGGCGGTGACCGCCTGGTTCGCGGCCGCGGTTCCCTGGGCGCCGCATTCTTGGGGTCGATCTTCCCGCTGAAGCTGTTGCATGGCGCCTGCAGCCCGACGAACGTGGGCAGCAGGGCATAGGCCATGGCCTCGGTCTGCTGGACCCATCTGGCCGACAGGTTGCTCTGCCCGCAGGCCATCATCTGGCCGCCGATGTAGATCGCCGTGGCGGCGTACTTCGCCCGCCATGCCTTCATGGTCGGGAGCGACGGGGCCGCGCAGGTGTCGAAGCCGGCCATGGTCCCGCCCGGTACGGGCGCGGGCGACGGGTTGCTGGCCAGCACCGGCCCGGTCGGCTTCGGGGTGGGATTGGGCGTGGGCTTGGATCGTGACGGCGGGGAAGAGGGCGTGCTCGGGGGCGTGAGCCAGGACGCGCCCGGGCCGGTGGGCGCCACGGCCTTGGGCCAGTTTGGATTGGTCGCCGCGACGCCCCTGGCCGCTTGCACGACGACGGGATGCCGGGTGACGTGGATCGAGTCTCCGGCCCGCGGTGCCGCGGTCCCGGCCGGGACCGCGGCCGTGGCCTGGCGGACGGTGGCCAGCATCTGCTCGGCGTCACCCGGGCCTGTCCCGTAGGTGGCGCCGATGCGCGGTGCCTTGGCCGGCATGGCCAGCGCCAGCTCGTGCAGGTCCGGATCCTGGACGATCGTGCCGGGCGTGAGCGACGGCTGGCCGGCCTGGAGCGGGCCCTTGCGGTTCCCGGCGGTCTTTGCCCCGGCCGGTGCGGCCGGCCCCTGGATGCTGATGGTGTCGACACGCCCGACTAGGTTCGGCGGGCAGTCCTGGTTCGGGCCTGGAGGGCCGAGATAGACGGCGTGGACGTCGAACCGGACGCACTGGCGAGGGTTCTTGGTCAGGTCATATACCGGCCAGCTGGCCGGGACGCTGACGGTGTAGCCGCCGTACCTCACGGTCTGCGTGCCCGGCTTGGCCGGCGTGACGGCGGCGGTAAGTATGGCGCCGACGATGACAGGCTGATGTCCTAGATTCGATCCGATTCCCCAGAACGCGTACCCGCCTATGATGACGGCCACTGCCGCGCGACGCATTAATCCCCCTGGATAACCCCGTGGTCAATGTTTCACTTTGGCCCCTCGGGCACGCCAAAGACTGAATCGACTCACGAGTACTGTCCCTGCGCACCAGTAGCGTTAAGGGTTCCCAGTATTCGACGTGTTACGCACAGTTACATCAAAGTGATCGGGATCCCGGGCGTGTCGCGATGTGCGGGCAACGGTTTAGTGGTAGTGCGCCCCGCCATTACGCCTGGTCGGGAGGGCTTATTGGTCGTGGTGTTTGATCCAGCTCCACTGGATCCTGCCCTGCTGGATCCGGCTCCACCGGATTCGGCTGGGCGCCGCCGTACCTGCGGTCGCGGCTGGCATAGATCTCGCAGGCGTGCCACAAGTGCCGCCGGTCGAAATCGGGCCAGAGCGTGTCGAGAAACACCAGTTCGGCGTAGGCGGACTGCCAGAGCAAAAAGTTCGAAAGGCGCTGCTCACCAGAGGATCTGACGAAAAGGTCGACCTCAGGAATCGACGGCTCGTCCAGATAACGGGCGAACACCTTTTCGTCGATCTTGTCCGGCCGGATCTTTCCCGCGACCGCATCCGCGGCGATGGCAGCGGCCGCGTCGGCGATCTCGGCCCGGCCTCCGTAGTTGACGCAGAATTGCAGGGTCAGCACGGAATTCCCGGCCGACATCTGCTCGGCCTGCTCGAGTTCGCGGATCACGCTGCGCCATAGCCGCGGCCGGCGGCCGGCCCAGCGGATGCAGACACCCATCTCATTCAGCAGGTCACGACGGCGGTGGATGACGTCGCGGTTGAACCCCATCAGGAAGCGGACCTCGTCCGGCGAGCGCCGCCAGTTCTCGGTCGAGAAGGCGTAGGCGGACAGATAGGGGATGCCGAGCTCGATCGCGCCCATGATCACGTCGAGCAGCGAGGACTCGCCTACCTTGTGACCCTCGGTCCTGGGCAGGCCGCGTGTTCTGGCCCAGCGCCCGTCGCCGTCCATCACCAAGGCGACGTGCCTCGGGACCAGCTCGGGCGGAATGTCCGGCGGCCTCACGCCGCTCGGATGCGGATCGGGCGGGCGTACGCCCCGGTTCCCCATCTAGACGCGCTCCACATGACGCAGCGAACGGATCGAATGCTCCAGGTGCCACTGAAGGTACGCGGCCACCAGACCGCTGCACTCTACCCGGTGCCTGCGCTCGCTGCGATCGGCGCTGTCCCAGTCGCCGCGGAGCAGGGCCAGCATCAGCGCCACCGTCGGCGCCGCGGGTGAGGCCGCGCCGGGCGGGCGGCAGGAGGCGCACACCATCCCCCCGGCCGCGACGGCGAAGGCCGGCAGCCGCCGGCCGCTGCCCGCCCCCCCGCTGCCAGGTGCCCCGGTTCCAGGGGCTCCGCTACCAGGGGTTCCGCTACCAGGGGCTCCGCTGCCAGGTGCCCCGGTTCCAGGGGCCCCGCAGCGGGCGCATTCCTGCAGCGCGGGGGCGTAGCCCGCGACCGCGAGCGAGCGCAGCAGGAAGGCATCGAGCACGAGGCCGGGAGCGTGCTCCGCGTCGCCGAGGGCACGCAGCCCGCCGATCAGGAGCAGCAGCTGGCGCAGCGCAGGCTCCTTCTCCACCGGGGTGAACCGCTCGGCCGTCTCCAGCATCGCCACGCCCGCGGTGTAGCGGGGGTAGTCCCCGGCCAGCGGCTCGCCGTAGGGCCTGACGACCTCCGCCTGCGTGATGATGTCCAGCGAACGGCCCGTGTGCAGCATCAGGTCGACGTGCGTGAACGGCTCCAGCCGGGCGCCGAACCTCGACTTGGTCCGGCGCACGCCCTTGGCCACGGCCCGGATCCGCCCGCTGGTGCGGCCGAGGATGGTAATGATCCGGTCCGCTTCGCCCAGCTTCTGCGTCCGCAGCACGATGCCGTCATCCCTGTAGAGCTGCACCTACCCATTCTCCCGCACGGCAAGGACAATCAGGCGGACGATGGCAGTTCACCCTCCGCGGCGATCCGGCGGAGGCCCTTGTGATGAAGCGATCCGGCGGGGCGCCTTGTGAGCGCCCCCCCGCCGGATCGCTGGTCGTGCGGGCCGGGGCGGAGGTCAGCCGCGGCGGGCTCGGTTCACCGCGGACAGAACCGCGCGCATCGATGCGGTGACCGTGTTCGTGTCGATGCCGACGCCCCAGAAGACGCCGCCGCCGATCTCACACTCCACGTACGCCGCGGCCTGGGCGTCAGTGCCGGCGGTCAGCGCGTGCTCGTTGTAGTCGAGCACCCGCGCGTCCACGCCGACCGAGGCCAGCGCGTCGCAGAACGCCGAGATGGGGCCGTTGCCCACGCCCTCGACCTGCTGCGCGCGGCCGTCGACGGAGATCTCCGCGGCGAGGGCGTGCTTGGCCTCGATCACCGAGGACGTCTGGTGGTCCAGCAGTGCCAGCGAGCCGGCGCTGAGGTACTCGGCGGAGAAGATCTCCCACATCCGCGCGGGCGCCACCTCGCCGCCCTCGGCGTCGGTGTGACCCTGGATCACCCGGGAGAACTCGATCTGCAGGCGGCGGGGCAGGTCCAGCTGATGCTCGGCCTTCATCACGTACGCGACGCCGCCCTTGCCGGACTGCGAGTTGACCCGGATGACCGCCTCGTAGCTGCGGCCCACGTCGTGCGGGTCGATCGGCAGGTACGGAACGGCCCACGGGTACTCCGCGAACGGAACGCCCGCGCTCCTGGCTTCGGCCTCGAGGGCCTCGAAGCCCTTCTTGATGCCGTCCTGGTGGGAGCCGGAGAACGCGGTGTAGACCAGGTCGCCCGCGTAGGGGTGGCGCGGGTGGACCGGCAGCTGGTTGCAGTACTCCACCGTGCGACGGATCTCGTCGATGTCGGAGAAGTCGATCATCGGGTCGATGCCCTGGCTGAACAGGTTGAGCCCCAGGGTGACCAGGCAGACGTTGCCGGTGCGCTCGCCGTTGCCGAACAGGCATCCCTCGATCCGGTCGGCGCCGGCCAGCACGGCCAGCTCGGCGTCGGCCACCGCGGTGCCCCGGTCGTTGTGGGTGTGGACCGACAGGCACACGTGCTCGCGGCGGGACAGGTTCCGGCTCATCCACTCGATCTGGTCGGCGTAGACGTTCGGCGTAGACCGCTCGACCGTGCACGGCAGGTTGAGGATGATCTCCCGGCCCGGGCCGGGCTGCCAGACGTCCATGACGCCCTCGCAGACATCCAGCGCGAAGTCGAGCTCGGTGTCCATGAAAATCTCGGGCGAGTACTCGTAGCCGAAGTCCGTCCCGTCCAGGTACTGCTCGGCGTACTTCATGACGTGCCGGGTACCCTCGACGCCGAGCGCCTTGCATTCCTCGCGATCGATGCGGAACACGACCTTGCGGAAGATCGGCGCGGTGGCGTTGTACAGGTGCACGGTGGCCTTATGCGCGCCGGCCAGTGACTGGACCGAGCGCTCGATCAGGTCCTCACGGGCCTGGGTGAGCACCGAGATCCGGACGTCGTCCGGGATCCGGTCTTCCTCGATCAGCTCGCGTATGAAGTCGAAGTCGGTCTGGCCGGAGGCCGGGAACCCGACCTCGATCTCCTTGTAGCCCATCCGGACCAGCAGCTCGAACATCTTGTGCTTGCGGGCCGGGCTCATCGGGTCGATCAGCGCCTGGTTGCCGTCCCGGAGGTCGGTGGACAGCCAGCGCGGCGCGGTGGTGATGGACTTGGCGGGCCAGGTGCGATCGGGGAGATCGACAGGCTGGAACGGCGTGTAGCGGTGACACGGCATGCCGCTGGGCTGCTGCCGTACGGGCGATACGCGTTTGAACGCGGGATCTTGCTGCATCTGACTGCTTCCTCGACATGGTGGGCGGTGTGGTGCCTGATTGATGGCCAGCGGACACGCCAACACCCCGCGGCGAGGGAGCGGGCCTATCGGCCCCCGCCGCGGCCGCTAAGGAGGAGCAGCTCGCGCAACATTGCGAATCACCTTACCAGTTCCTGGAGGCCCGGATGGCGCGGGGTGCACCGCAGTGGCGGAAGCGGCGGAATAATAGATGGCGCCGCCGACCCCGGGCGGGGTTGGCTGTGAGGATGGAAATCGAGCAAGTCGGCCTGTCCCCGGCGGACACGGGGAAGATCCGCGCGTGCTTCGAGGTCTGCCTGGCGGCCCAGCGCGTCGACGAGCCGGAGGGGCCGTGGTTCACCGAGCGGCCGTTCGCCGGCTGGCTGACCGTGGGCTGGGACGGCAACCCAAGGGAAGCGTGGCTAGCCGCCGACGAGGGCTCGGCCGTGGGTTGGTACCGGGTTACTCGCTGATCTCCTGGGCCGGACCGGTCCCTGAGGAGTACATCGAGCAGGCGGCGGTACGGATCGTGACCTGGAACGGCCGTGACAACTCGCACATGATCGCGGTCAACGAGACGATGGGCTACACCGTGTTCGGCCCGCCGAGTACCTGGTTCCGGCTTGACGTGACGGCCGTGCCCGGCTTCCCTGGCTAGGGCCGGGGTTAGTCGCGGCCGGCCGACTGCTCGGTCATCGCGACCACGCCGACGACCTGGGCCTGGGTCATGCCGAGGTCGCCGCCGATGGCCAGCGCGGCGTGCCGCTCGGTCTCCGAGAGCGGGCCGTCCGCCAGGGCGATGCGGATCACCTCGGTCAGGTACCACTCCCTGGCCTGGATGGTGAGCTGCGCCCCCACCTGGTTCAGGGCCGGGCGGATCGCCTCGAACGGCTGCATGAGGTCGGCGTTGAGCATGGCCTCGTCGTAGTTCGGCACGCCCGAGCCGACGACCGCCTCGATCGCCCGCTGCCGCGACAACGGGCTGGACGGATCGCCGGACCGCAGCATGGCCGAGACGGCGGCCCGCATGCCGGCCGGCAGCGCCGCCTGCATCTGCGCCGTGGTCGGCTGGCTGAGCACCTCCGTCACGTAGCGGGTCCGGCAGGTAGTGCACTGGACGTGCTCGCCGACCGCGTTCAGCGGGATGACCGGGAGGAAGAACAGGGTGAACCACCGGCGCCCCGCCCGGTGCCGGTACTCCCGGTCCCCGCCGCACCGGCGGCAGTGGAAGATGCCTTGCGCGATCATCCGGTAGAACACCCGCAGGCCAAATATGATCAGCAACGTTGGTCCCCTTCTGCCCCCGGCCGCGCATTCGCCCTGGCCGGCCCAGCTGAATCCATCATGTCTCCGCCTACCCTCGCGACGCCGTTGCCGATGCCGATCCGATACCTCATTTCGGTGTGGCCGCGGCCATGACTGCAGCTCCAGGGACTGCTGAGGCTGAAGAGGCCTGGGTGGGTGCCACCCCGGCGGATATTCGGTGGCGGGAGCGCGGAGGGTGCGGTTCGCTGGGAGCATGAGGATTGAGCGGTTCCGGGCGGAGGACGAGCCGCGGGCGGAGGCCTGCTACGAGATCTTCCTGGCCACCAGGGCGGTCGACGATCCGGACGTGCCGCCCATGTCGCGCCGGGTGTTCGGCGGGTTGCTGAAGACCGGCTGGGTCGGCGACCCGCGGGAGACCTGGCTGCTGGCGGACGACGGCGGGATCCAGGGCTGGTACGTGCTCGAACTGCCGGCCCGGGACAACAGGCACCTCGGGGGCCTGGACATCGCGGTGCGCCCGGAACGGCAGCGGCGCGGGTTCGGCACCGCGCTGCTGCGGCACGCCGCGACGCGGGCGGTCGCGGACGGGCGCCGCCTGCTGACCGGGTACGCACTGGCCGGCACCGCCGGTGAGGCCTTCGCCCGCGCGGCCGGGGCGACCGGCGGGCAGACGGAGATCAGGCGGGCGATGGACACGGATACCATTCCGGCCGAACGGATCCGGAGTCTGCTGGCCGTAACGGAGCGAGCCTCGGCCGGGTATTCGCTGGTCAGCTGGACCGCCCCGACGCCGGAGGAGTACCTGGACCAGGTGGCGGCGATCAACCGCACGCTCTACGACGCACCGCACGATCCGAGCATGGAGGAACCGGTGTGGGACGCGGCGCGGGTCATCGCCGCCGACCGGCGGACCCGGCTCCAGGGCGTGCGGGCGCACACCGTGGCCGCGCGGCACGACACCACCGGCGAGCTGGGCGGCCTGACCCTGGTCGAGGTCAGCCCGGAACGCCCGGAATGGGGGTTCCAGGCGCTGACCGCGGTGAGCAGGGCGCACCGCGGCCACCGGCTCGGGCTGCGGCTCAAGCTGGCCATGCTCGAGCTGCTGGCCAGCCAGGAACCGCAGGTGACGCGCATCCTGACCAGCAACACCGAGACCAACGAGCACATGATCTCGATCAACGAGACGCTCGGCTACTACGTGCTGGGCAAGCCCGCCCGGTCCTGGGAGCTGCCGGCGACCCGGGCCGAAGGGGTCGAAGGGTTCCCTCAGTCGTAGAACCCGAGGCGGCGGAGCTGCTTCGGGTTGCGCTGCCAGTCCTTGGCGATCTTGACGCGCAGGTCGAGGTAGACCCGGGTGCCGAGGAGCGCCTCGATCTGGCGGCGGGCCCGGCTGCCCACTTCCTTCAGCCGCGCTCCCCCGGTACCGATGACGATGGCCTTCTGGCTGGACCGCTCGACGTAGAGCTCGGCGTGCACGTCGGTGAGGTCGTCGCGGCCCGGCCGCGGCCCCATCTCCTCGACCACCACCGCGATCGAGTGCGGCAGCTCATCCCGCACCCCGTCCAGCGCGGCCTCCCTGATCAGCTCGGCCACCATGATCTGCTCGGGCTCGTCGGTCAGCTCGCCGTCCGGGTACAGGGGCACGCCCGGGGGCAGGTGCGAGACGAGCACGTCGGCGAGCACGTCGAGCTGGAACCCGGTCACCGCGGAGACCGGCACCACATCGGCCCAGTCACCCAGCTCGCTCACTGCCACCAGCTGTTCGGCGACCCGCTCGGGCGGGACCCGGTCGCACTTGGTCACGACCACCACGACCGGGGTCTTCTTCACGTTCTCCAGCTCGCGGGCGAAGAACCGGTCGCCGGGTCCGACCGGATCGGTGGCCGGAATGCAGAACCCGATCACGTCGACCTCGGCGAGGGTGGACCGGACCAGGCTGTCCAGGCGCTCGCCGAGCAGCGTGCGCGGCTTGTGCAGGCCGGGCGTGTCCACCAGGATCAGCTGCGCGTCCGGGCGGTGCACAATACCGCGGATCACCCGCCGGGTGGTCTGCGGCCGGTCGCTGGTGATCGCGACCTTGGCGCCGACCAAGGCGTTCGTCAGCGTTGACTTGCCCACGTTCGGGCGTCCCGCGAGGCAGGCGAACCCGGCGCGGAAGGCGGCAGCTGACGGAGGATGGCTCACCCGTCAATTCTCGCGCATCTCACGAGGGCGGAGACCACGCTCGTTCGGCCTCAATAAAGGGCACGGCGGGATCCGGCGCTACGGTCGTGACATGCCCCGATTCCGGCCGGCCGCGAGGCTGCTCGTGCTCGACCCGGCCGACCGGATCCTGTTGTTCAGCGCGACCGATCCGCGGGGCCAGGTCTGGGGCTAAGGGCGTAGCGTCTGGCGGAGGGTGCCGTCGGGGGCGGCGTGGAAGACGGTCGCGTCCGGGCCGAGGTCGCGGACCACGGCGAGGTCGCCGGGGTCCAGGTCGGCCTCGCTGACCAGCGCGGCCGCCTCGAGCTTCTGCGCGCCGCTGGACACCGCCATGGCCACCGCCAGGCGCAGCGCGGAGAGCCGAAGCGACGGCAGCGCCACCGCGGCGGCGGTGTAGGTGCGGCCGGTGTCGTCGCGGACCGCCGCGCCCTCGGACGCCGCCACCCGCGCCCGGGAGGACCGGGCCAGCGTGATGATCTTGAGATCCTCCGGATCTGGAGTCACGTCGCTCACGCTGACGAGTTTACGGTGCGGCTGCGTCCTCGCGTTCCACCAGCACCGTGCCGATCTTGTTGCGCCGGCCGGCCAGGTTCTCCGCGGTGAGCCGCAGGCCGCGGACGGTCGCGGTGGAGCCCGCGATCGGTACCCGGCCGAGGGCGTGCGCCAGCAGCCCGGCCACCGTCTCCACGTCTTCCACTTCCAGGTTGACGCCGAACAGCTCGCCGAGTTCGGTCGCGGACAGCCGGGCGGTGACCCGGGCCGAGCCGTCGGAGAGCCACTCCACCGGAGGCTGCTCGTTGTCGTACTCGTCGGTGATCTCGCCGACGATCTCCTCCAGGATGTCCTCGATGGTGACCAGCCCGGCGGTGCCGCCGTACTCGTCGATCACGATGGCCACGTGGTTGCGCTGCGCCTGCATCTGGCGGAGCAGCTCGTCGACCGGCTTGCTGTCCGGCACGTAGCTGGCCGGGCGGATCACGGTGGCGACCTTCTCGGTCGCCCCGCTCTTCTCGGGCGGGGCGCCCGGGTGCTCGTGGCTCCAGGCCACGATGTCCTTCAGGTAGGCGATGCCCACCACGTCGTCCTCGTTCTCGCCGACCACGGGGATCCGGGAGAAGCCGCTGCGCAGCGCCAGCGAGAGGGCCTGCTCGACGGTCTTGTCGGCCTCGATGAACACCATGTCGGTGCGCGGCACCATGACTTCCCTGACGATGGTGTCGCCGAGCTCGAAGACCGAACGGACCATGTCCCGCTCGCCCGGCTCGATGCCGTTCCTGCGCTCCAGGTAGTCGACGAGGCCGCGCAGCTCGGCCCGGTCCGCCGGCCCTTCCTCGTCGGCCGGCGGCCGGACCCGGCGGGTCGGCGGCAGGGCGTTGCCGCAGGCCACGAGCAGCCTGGGCAGCGGGCCGAGCGCCCGGGTCAGCGGGTACAGGAACGCGGCCGCGCGCTGGGCGGTGCGCTCGGTCCGCGGCCCGACGCGCCCGGTCTGCGGGCGCACGCCGGTCAGCAGGTAGCGCAGCCCGATCACCACGGCGAGCGCCGACAGCACGGCGCGCCAGTCATCGCCGAGCCAGGTGACGAAGGCCGCCGTCACGAGCACCGCGGCGAAGACCTCGCAGAGCGCCCTGAGCAGCAGCAGCACGCTCATGTAGCGGGGCAGGTCGGCGGCCACGGCGGCGAGCCGGCCCCGCCTGTCTGCGGCGGCCCGTTCGGCCGCACCGGTGGCGGAAACGAGCGCCAGCGCGGCCTCCGCGTTCGCGCACCAGCCCGCCACCAGGGCGAGCACGGCCGAGGCGACCAGCAGCCACGCCGGAGCGGTCATAAGCCTGGTCGCCCCTTCGCGTCCAGTTCGCTCTTCCAGGCCTTGAGCAGCTGATCCTGGGTGCCGAACATGACGGCGTGCTCCTCGGGCTCGGCGTGGTCGTAGCCGAGCAGGTGCAAGATGCCGTGCACGCACAGCAGCTCGAGCTCGTCCTGGGTGGAGTGGCCGGCCTTCGCCGCCTGTTCGGCCGCGACCTGCGGGCACAGCACCACATCGCCGAGCAGCCCGGGCTCTGGCCCCGGGTCGTCCCGGTTGCCGCCCAGGTGCGGCGGCCGCAGCTCGTCCATGGGGAAGGCGAGCACGTCCGTCGGACCGGGCTCGCCCATCCACCGCTCGTGCAGCTCGGCCATGGTCCGCTCGTCGACGAGCAGCACCGAGAGCTCGGCCAGTGGGTGGATCTGCATCTGATCCAGCGTGAACCGGGCGACCGCGGCCAGTCCCACCTCATCGACGTCAATGCCCGCCTCGTTGGCGATATCGATGCTCATCGGCGTCTTAGCTGCCCTTCCGCCTGGCGGTCCGGGACCCTTGATTCCCCCGGTCCAGCTGCTGGGTCTGGCGCTCCTGCGCGTCGTGACGCTCGTACGCGTCGACGATCTTGCCGACCAGGCGGTGCCGTACCACGTCCTGGCTGGTGAGCCGGGCGAAGTGGATGTCCTCGATGCCGTCGAGGATGTCCTGCACCACGCGCAGCCCGCTGACCTGCCCGGACGGCAGGTCGACCTGGGTCACGTCGCCGGTCACCACCACCTGGGAACCGAAGCCCAGCCGGGTGAGGAACATCTTCATCTGCTCGGCCGAGGTGTTCTGTGCCTCGTCCAGGATGATGAACGAGTCATTCAGAGTTCTTCCCCGCATGTATGCCAGGGGGGCGATCTCGATCGTGCCGGCGGCCATCAGGCGCGGGATCGAGTCCGGGTCGAGCATGTCGTGCAGCGCGTCGTAGAGCGGGCGCAGGTAGGGGTCGATCTTCTCGTACAGGGTGCCGGGCAGGAATCCCAGCCGCTCCCCCGCCTCCACCGCGGGCCGGGTCAGGATGATCCGGTTGACCTGCTTGGCCTGCAGGGCCTTGACCGCCTTGGCCATGGCCAGGTAGGTCTTGCCGGTGCCGGCCGGGCCGATGGCGAACACGATCGTGTGCTTGTCGATCGCGTCCGCATACCGCTTCTGGTTCAGCGTCTTGGGCCGGATGGTCCGGCCGCGGGCGGACAGGATGCCGACCGTGAGCACGTCTGCCGGGCGGACGCCGCGCTCGGCGCGGAGCATGGCCGCGGCCCGCTCGACCGCGTCCGCGGTCAGGTCGGTGCCCTTGCGCAGCAGTTCGATCAGCTCATCGAAGAGCGCGGTGACCAGGGCGGTCTCCGCCGGGTTCCCCGTCGCGGTGATCTCGTTGCCGCGGACGTGGATGTCGGCGTCGAATTCCCGCTCAATCACGTGCAGCAGCTCGTCCCCGGAACCGAGCAGGCTGACCATCGAATGATCGGCGGGTATCACGATCTTGACCTGAGATCGTGGTTCGCCTTTGGATTCTCGTTGCCCGTCGCCGTTGGAGGTGCTCCCGGCATTCAGGTCATCGTTTCTGATGTCTGTCAATTCGATGCTCTCGAAGACCCGGAGGACCGCCCCCCGAGCGTAGTGAGCTCCATGTTATCCGGGATCAGAGCCGTCCGGGGCGAGTCGGGGCAGGGTCGGGGCCGGGGCGTGGCCGGGGCGCGGCCGGTCATCCTGGGGGCCAGGTGAGAGACCGGCCGCCGAGGACGTGCGCGTGGACGTGCGGGACGGTCTGGCCTGCCTGCGCGCCGGTGTTGAAGACGACGCGGTACCCGGTCTCTGCGACTCCGTCGGACGCCGCGACCTGCTGTGCGGCGTTGATCACCTCGCCGAGCAGCGCGGCGTCCGCGGCGGCGAGCGCCGCCACGTCGGGGTAGTGCGTCTTCGAGATGACCAGGACATGCGTCGGGGCCTGCGGGTTGATATCGCGGAAGCCCAGGATCCGGTCCGTTTCAAGCACCGTGGTGGCGGGAATTTCCCCGGCCACGATGGCGCAGAACAAGCATTCAGCCACAGGAAGATCCTAGAGCTTCCCCGGTCCGCATACGGCTCATCCTTCGGCCTGGGCGGAGTGCGCCGCAGCGGTCCCGGAAAATACCTGCATGAGCGCATAATTACGGCATATCAGGGTACGGCTGAGTAACCGCGTTGCGATCCGTTGTTATAGGGCCGATCCCTGCAAGTGCTGTCGTAACCTGCGCTCAATGGATATTCTTGTTTTTCGGCAATCCCCAGGCCGTGTGGGGCGACATGCCTGAGCGTCATCGTCGGGTCCGGCCCGGTACCCCGTACGGGTTTTCTGGCTGGCCGTCATCGCGCTGCTGGCCGGGCGGTTTGCCGGTGACGGCCAGGCGACAGACGGTCAGAGGGGTGGGAGATCTGGGGATGAAGGACCGGGGACCGTGGTCCTGCGCGACACCTGCCGCGGCACGGAAGCGACTCGATGGAGAGTGAACCGGAAGACGGGGCACCGCGTCCAACAAACGTGACCGAAACCCTGGTGGCCAGTGGTGGCATCGTGTCGGATGCCTTCATGGCTTCTTCGACGGCGCGCGTGGGGTGGAGCGCGGACCGGGCGGTCACCGAGCTTTATTCGCTGCACTACCGGGCTTTGGTGCGGCTGGCGGCGTTGCTGGTGCGCGACACCCAGACGGCCGAGGAGGTCGTGCAGGACTCGTTCGTGGCGATGCACGGCGGCTGGCAGCGGCTCCGCGACGCCGAGAAGGCGCTGGCCTACCTGCGGCAGGCGGTGGTGAACCGGTCCCGGTCGGTGCTGCGGCACCGCCTGGTGGTGGACAAGAACCTGCAGAAGGCGCCGCCGGACATGCCCAGCGCCGAG
>Ga0070699_100003117_pt1 | contig 14669 bp, 24 predicted proteins | sample KBSK1503metaG_FD_65473 | JGI IMG/M metagenome (GOLD analysis project Ga0070699, IMG submission 65473) | Corn, switchgrass and miscanthus rhizosphere microbial communities from Kellogg Biological Station, Michigan, USA - KBS K1-50-3 metaG | ecosystem: Host-associated > Plants > Roots >...
GAAACGGCAATGGCGCCGGCTTTGACACGGAAGGGCATGCAGGCCTCCTGGTTCGTCCCCAATTTTGAGGGCGCCAGCCTATCGGTGATTTCGGTGCGGGCGGGGGGATTCGAACTCCCGGGATGTCAGGTACACGGGGATACACGGGGGAGCACCAGCACCCATTGCGAGCAGGCGTAACGCCGCTCAGCCATCGCCGCCAATAGCACCGGGATACGCCCGGATGCACGGGCGGCAGCATCACGCGAAGCATCACGCGCCCATAAGGGCGGGCCGCCGCATGCGCTCACGACGCCGCGGCGGCCCGATCGGCAACCGGCCCAGGAGGTCAATCACCATGCCAACCATCATCAACCACTGCCAGCCCGGTGACGACGGAAACGCGCCGCTGCCGCTGCCGAACGTCACGCCCGTGTTCACCGCCCTGCTCGAGGTGGCCGCCGCTGAGCGGGGCCTGCCGTACGAGCCGTGGACGATGCCGCCCGGGCGCGGCTGCCCGCAGGCCGACGCCGAGGCGCGCCAGGCGCGCGGCCGCCAGTGCCCGCTGTGCGGGGCGCAGCCCGGCGCCGCGTGCCAGCTCGACCCGTCCGGTGATCACCTGGCCCGCTACCTCGACGCCTACACCGCGGGCAGGCTAACCCGCGAGTTCATGGCCGCCGTGCTCGGCGAGCTGGTCGTGGTCGCCAGCTGGCGCATCGTCCCGGACGGCGCGCAGATCACGGAAGAGGGCTGAGCCGGTGCTGCCCTACGACGATATTCCCGCCGAGCGCCGGACGATCGGCGACTACACCGGCCGCCTCGGCGACGAGGGCCACAACGGCGTCCTGGGCGTCGCGCTCGCCCAGTGGATGGCCCGCGATGACAGCAAGGCAGAGCCCGAGGTCCGCCGGGCCGCGAACACGGCCATGGACGTGATTGATTCGATGCTGGCCGAGCTCTACGGCCTCCGCTCCCGGCTCGTTACCGAGATCCGGGCCGCCGACGACGCGACCGCGGCCCGGGCAGACGCGCTGCTGCGCCGGTGCCGGGAGGGGCGTGCCCGGTGAAGATCCGCCTGCACGGCACCGAGGACGAGTGCACCGAGACCGTCGAGCTCCTCGGCAGCGTGATGCTCCTGCAGTCGGTCAGCGAGCCGTACCCGGACCGGGGGCGCAGCGTCCTGGTCCGGGTGTACGTCGAGGCCATCCCGCGAGGTGGGCGATGAACGGGACGCACCGGCGGGCCGTGACCTGGAACTGCCCGCCTGGGCTGCACGCCGCGTCGTGGTGGACGCCGCTGCATATCGCGGGCACCGCGCTCACCGCGTTGTATGTCGTCGCGGTGCTGTGCGCCGTCGTCGCATTCCGGCGACGGCTGCGCGGGTGGCTGCCGTGACCGCGCTGATCGCCGTCTACACCGGCGACGGCTGCGCGGGCCGGTGCGACGCCAAGTGCTACAACGCCTGGGGCCCGGAGTGTCACTGCATCTGCCAGGGCGCCAACCACGGTGCCGGGAGGCAGGAGGCGATCGAGAACACGCGCGAGCTCGGCGAGTCCTGGCGCGAGCAGGCCCGCGCGGCCGGGGTAGCCGTCACGGCCGCCGAGGTCCTCCTCGACGCCCGGCACGAGCCGCTGTTCGGTCTCGGCGGTGCGGCATGACCGGCCCGGAGCACTGGCGCGAGGCTGACCTGATCCTCACCAGCGACCCGTGTGAGTACGGCTGCCCGCACGGCGGCTGCCAGCACGAGATGCGGATGATCGCCCGCGCCCAGGTGCACGCCACGCTCGCGCTCGCCGAGGCGCACGTAGCCGGGACAGTCATGCGCCCGGAAGACCGCGACGAGTGGGACCGCGCCACAGGACGCCTTGAGGCGCGGTCGTGACCGGGGAGCGCGCGATGCCACGCTGGCCGCTGTTCCTGATCGCCTCCCCGGCCGCCGTGGCGGTCTGGTCCGGCTGGGTCGGCCTCGGCACCTTGTGCGGGTTCGGCGTCATCCACCCGCTGCCCGGCATCTGGGACGGCCTGAAGCTGAACACCGCGATCACGCTGCCGGTCGGCGTCGAGGCGTACGGCGCCTACGCGCTCGGCGCCTGGCTCACACCCGGCACGCCGGAGCGGGCCCGCTCGTTCGCCCGCCGGTCCGCGGTCGGCGCCCTGGCCCTCGGCATGCTCGGCCAGGTGGTCTACCACCTGCTAGCCGCCGCGGGCTCGGCCCGGGCGCCATGGCCGGTGGTGGTCCTCGTGTCATGCCTGCCGGTGGTGACGCTCGGGTTCGGCGCGGCGCTGACGCACCTGCTGCGGGTCCCCGTACCTGAGGCCGTACCCGCTGTACCCGGCGAGCTGAACGGCCATGCGCACGCCGCGGCCGAGCTGTTCGCCGCCGACCTCGACGCCGGGCGGGTGCCCGGCATCCGCGCCATCAGGTCCGGGCTCCACGTGGGCCAGGACAAGGCCAGCCAGGTACAGGCGTACCTGCGCGGGCTCACCAGTACCCAGTAAGCACCCGGCCCGGATGCACTCGCCCCTTACAGCAGGGCACCCGGGCCGGGCTCTCCCGAAGGAGTAACCATCATGCCAATCCCCGTGCTCGCCTGGGTAGCCGGACTGGTCACCCTGGCCAGCATCCTGCACCTGCGCCTGACCTTCGCCGCGCCCGGCGTGACCCTGACCGTACCCGTGCCGCTGGCCGTCGCCGCGGTCCTGGCGGCCGCGACCGCCGCCGTCCTCTTCCTGGCCTGCAGGGCGGTCCTGCAGCCCCGGATCGCCCGGAGCGCGTCGTGACCGCGCCGTGGGACGCCGGGCCCGGCCCGGACGACGCCGACGTGACCGAGGGCCAGGTCCTCCCGTTCCCGCGCACGGCCGGGCAGCCTGCGCCAGCGCCGCGCAAGTCCGGGCCCGGCCAGCGCGGCGAGCTGCGGAAGATCATCCCCGAGCACCTGTCCACGGTGGCCGGGATCCGCAAGGCGGTCCGCTGGCGGTGGCGCCGGGCCCGGCACGTCAGCCTGTACCACCTGATCAGGTCCCCGAAGATGCTGCCGCTGGCGGTCGTGTGGGCCGTGGTCGGCGTCGTCCGGCTCGAGGTGGCGTTCGCCGCGTGGGCGTTCGTCACCGAGCAGGCCTACCTGCGCGGGCAGACGATCGAGGCCGGGGATATCCGCCAGTACCTGCAGGTGCACAAGGAGGGCAAGGAAACCCGGCTGTTCCGGGTGCCGGTCCTGATCGCCGCCAACGTGGCGGTGATCGCCGCGGCCGCCGTCGTCACCATCAGGTTCCCGCTGGCCTGGCTGGCCATCGGCCCGCTGGTGGTGCCGTTCCTGGCCGCCGCGGGCCGGCCGGACGACAAGCCCATCGTGGACTCGGCCGTCGTGCCGGTCTCGTACGAGCCGCTGACCGAGCTGTCCCTGATCCGGGCGCTCGGCGGGCTGGGCATCGGCGAGCTCAACCGCGGGCTGCGCGAGGATCCCGAGCACGCCGTGGTGCCCATCGCGCCGATCACCCGCGACGGGAGCGGCTGGCTGGCACTGTACGAGCTGCCGCACGGCGTCACCGCCGGGGAGGTCTCCGAGCGCCGCGAGCGGCTCGCCTCCGGGCTGCGCCGTCCGCTGGGCTGCGTTTGGCCCGAGACCATGCACCGGCGGCACCCGGGCGCGCTGAACCTCTACGTCGCCGACGAGGACATGACCGAGGCCGACCGCGTCGCGTGGCCGCTGGCCCGCCGCGGCGCCGCCGACCTGTTCAGGCCGGTAGTCTTCGCCACCGACCCGCGCGGCCGCGCCGCGTCGGTCACGCTCATGTTCACCAGCGTGATCATCGGGTCGATCCCGCGGATGGGCAAGACGTTCCTGCTCCGCACGCTGCTGCTGATCGCCGCGCTGGATGTCCGGGCCGAGATCCACGCCTACGACCTGAAGGGCACCGGCGACCTGGCCCCGCTCCGCCCGGTCGCGCACCGGTACCGGGCCGGGGACGAGCCCGAGGACATGGACTACCTGATGGCCGACCTGCGGGCCCTGCGCACCGAGATGCGCCGCCGGACCAAGGTGATCCGCGAGCTCGGCGAGACCACGGACCGGTGCCCGGAGAACAAGGTCACGCCCGAGCTGGCCGCGGACAAGCGCCTCGGCCTGCATCCGGTCGTGATCGCCATCGACGAGTGCCAGGTCCTGTTCGAGCACCCGCTGTACGGCGGCGAGGCCGAGACGATCTGCACCGACCTGGCCAAGCGCGGCCCGGCGCTGGGCATGATCCAGGAGCTGGCCACGCAGCGGCCGGACGCCAAGTCGATCCCGACGCCGATCAGCGCGGCCGCGGTGCTGCGGATGTGCCTGAAGGTGATGGGTCAGGTCGAGAACGACATGGTCATGGGCACCAGCGCCTACCGCAACGGGATCCGGGCCACGATGTTCAGCTTCGACGACAAGGGCGTCTTCTACTTCGGCGGGGAGGGCAAGGCCCCGCAGATCCTGTACGGCTACGGGTTCGACCTGCCCGAGTCCAAGGTCATCGCCGCGAGGGCCCGGGTGATGCGCGAGCACGCCGGGCGGATCACCGGGTACGCGCTCGGCCAGGACCACGACGGCACCCCGGCCCGCCGCCTGGCCGACGACGTCCTGACCGTGTTCGGCGACGCGAAGGCCCTGTGGTGCCAGACCATCGCCGAGCGGCTCGCCGGGTCCTTCCCCGAGGCCTACGCCGACATCACGCAAGACGCCGTGGCGAGCCAACTGCGCGCGCTCGAGGTCAACGTGCGCAGCGTCCGGGAGACCGGCCGCACCGGCGACGGCCCCCGCTCGGGCTGCCACCGGACCGAGCTCGAGCGGATCGCCGGAGGCCGCGATGCGTAGCGATGGCCCGGCCGGACGTCGCGCTAGCGGAACAAGCGCCGGCCTGCGGCAATGCCAGGGCCCTGCAACGTGCGCTACGTCCCGGCCCGCCGGTGACCTGCGATGTTCCGCTGTAGCGGCGATTCCGGCCAGCTCGGCACGGATCGATCCCATGGGAGGCAGCGGCGGTGACCATCAGGCCGCGACTGAACGTCATCTGCGGGCGGTGCGGGCGGCGCCGCGAAGGCCTCCGGCACGTGTGCCGGTCCAGCTCCCGGCGCCGGGCCACGATCAAGCTGGCCCCGGTGATCGGCGGCTGCGCCCGGTGCGGCAAGACCTACGGCGGCCGGAACGGCAACCCGCTGACCCACGTCTGCCGACCGCGGGACGGCGACTACCGCAGGCGCAAGACCGCGCGCCAGCGCAAGATCCGGGCCGCGGCCCGGGCCAGGACCCGCACGGCCGAACGGGACAAGCAGCGGTCCAGGATCGCCGCGGTCCGCGAGCGCGAACGCCAGCGGTCCCGGGCGCAGATCGCCCGGCTGAAGGCCCGCTACGAGCTGCGGCTGGCCGCCGCGAAAGCGAAGGCCGGGAGCCCGCACAAGAGCCCGGCCAGGCCGCGCCGTCCGCCGCACGAGTACCAGTCCTGCGCCGACACCGACTGCCAGCGGCCGGTGTGCGTGGCGTTCAAGGAGGGCTACCGGGATGGCCACCGCGACGGCTACGAGCAGGGCTACGAGCAGGGCTACGAGCAGGGGTATGCGCGCGGGTTCCCGGACGGCATCGCCGCCTGCCCGCGTCCGCACCAGTGAGGAACGCGCGATGACGAACCTGATCCTGGCCATCGTGACCGGGCTGCCGCTGTACGCGGTGTTCAGCCTGGTCAGGCCTACGAAGAGGTGCCGCCGGTGCGGCGGCTGGGGCAGCAAGCCGGGGCGCCGCCGCCGGTCGCAGCGCCGCCACTGCCGCCGGTGCGACGGCACCGGGCAGCGGTTCCGGGTGCCCGCTCGGCTGGCCTACCGGATCCGCGGCGCGATGCGGCGCCACGGCGAGCTGACTGCCCGGGCCGCGGCCCGGGCCGCGGAGGAGCGAGAGCAGATGAGGTCATGAGAGGCACCTGGCAGACCACGGGCGGAAGCGGCGGCGGCCTGGCCCTCGCCATCATCGCCGCTGCGGTGCTGATCGGCTCCGGCGCCGTCTCGGCGGCCGCGAGCGCGCTCGTCACGATCGCCATCATCGTCGGCGCGGTCATCGCCCTGGCCGTGCTCGGCGGCATCGCCTGGCTCGTCTACCGGGCGCGCTCAGCACCGGCGCCCTCAGATCGCCCAGGACGGCCTGTCGCTGCCCCGGCGGCGCACCAGCTACCCCCCGAAGTGCGGCCGCAGTTGGAGGAATCCTCCAAACCGGCGATCGGGCCGCCCCGGGAAACCCATCTCCACTTCCACGTCAGCGCCGCCGAGCTCGCCGCGATCATGCAGCAGCATTACGGCGGCGAGGCCTAACCCGGCCCGGAGAGGCGCCGGTTTCACGACACCTCGGCCGCCGGGTAGCTGACGAGGTACGCCGCCAGCCGCGGGTGAACCGTCGGCTGCACCGTGGAGAACAGGCCCGGGGCCGAGGTCACCGCCCCGTGCGTGCTGTCCCGCAGCGCGCCGAGCTCGACATGGTGACTCGCGCCCGAGGCGAGCTGTATGACGAAAGCCGACAGGGCGAACCGGGCGGCCATCACGAGTCACCCGGGGGTCCGGTGTGCCCGGACCCGGCGCCGGGCACGGGCGGCAGCACGACCGCCTCGCCGAGGTGGTGCTGCTGCAGGTCCCCCGCCGTCCCGTCCGGCGTGATCCACACGCCCGCGGCCTGCTGCGCCGCCGCCTGCACCGCGGCCACGTCCGAGGGCCTCGGCTCGCCCGCGGTCATCGGACGATCTCGTCGTGCGCCTTGTCGTACACCCAGTCCCGGCCGCCCGCCCGCACCGGCTGATACCGGCCGGCCTCCTGGCTGTCGCTGGCGGGCTCGGCCACCTCTGACGCGGCGGCAATCGGGCGGCCGTCAGCGTCGGTGTGATGAACGACGAACGACTGCTCGGCGGTGAAGCCGCATTTGATGCACTCCGGGCAGGTCACCGGCTCACTGCGGACGGCGGCGCCACCGGGGGAGGCGGAGCCGAAAGGGCGCCGCTCGCGAGGTGCCGCGCGCCGGGCCTGCGCCTCGGCCATCCGCTGGCGGGTCACCTCGGTGAACACCTGGTGAGCGCGGCGGCTGGCCGCCTGCAGCGGGTCCTCCGGTGCCCGCTGCGGCGCCATGAGCTCCGCCGACTCCGCCAGCTGGCGGCGCAGGGACTCAGCGCGGCGCTCCAGGCGCTCCGCCGTGGCCTCGTCGCCCTCGCCCCCGTCAGGGTCAGGCATGTTCGCGATGTCGAACGCGGTGATCCTGCCCGCGGCATGATCCCGCGCGATCCGCTCCTGCCGCCGCGCGCTCTTCTCGAGCTTGTCGCGTTCGTCCTGCGCCGCGGTGACCGCATCCGCGTACCGCTGCGCCAGGTCGCTGACCTGACCGGGCATGAGGCCGGCCGCGATCATGTTCGCGGCGCGCTCGTCCGGGTCGGGCACCGGATCCGGCCGGTCGCAGCTCCTGGCCAGGGCCAGGGCCAGCGTGTCACCCGGGCCGCGCTGCCTCATGGCCAGCAGGCGCTCCGTCAGCGGCATAGCCGGGGCCTCGGCCTCCGGCGGCTCGTCCGTCCACCCGGTCCTCATCGCTCATCGTCTCCGTCCCGCGCCGCGAGCTGCTCGAGCTCGGCGCGCGTGCTGTCGGTCAGGTCGGCGCGCTCCAGCACCGTGGTGGCCGACCGGCGCAGCACCGTATCGCCCCAGCGGTAGCCGGCCAGCGCGCGGCCAGCCTCGCTCACCTGCGCATCGGTCATGCGGACAAGCCTACAGCCAGCGCGAACTAACAGCCGTTACGGACACGGCCTAACAAGCGGCGCGCAAAAATGCCCCCAGTTTTGACCTGGGGAGAAAAATGGCCAGGGCGGCCGTGGCGCACCGGCCGGGCTGGCCGGACGCGATTCATCGGTCACACTGGTCACATGAGCGGCGGCACATGGAAGTGGCCTCCCGGCTGGCGGCGGCTGCGCGCGGCCACGTTCGCGCGGTGGGGCCGGGCGTGCTGGCGCTGCGGCGGCTACGCCAACACAGTCGACCACATCCTGCCCGTCGCCCTGGGCGGCGGCCACGACCTGGGCAACCTGCGGCCCGCCTGCGGGTCCTGCAACAGCTCGACGGGCGCGAGCATGGGCAACCGGCTGCGCCCGCGGCGGCCGCGGCAGCTGACCGCGGCTCAGCGCCGCGCGATCGCCGCGAAGAGGGCCGGGGTGGTCGTCCCCGGCGCCGTCGCGAAGTCCGCGCGGCGCTGGTAACGGGCGTTACGCCGTGACCTGCGGTGATGTCACGTGACGGACTGTTCCCGGAATGTACGCGCGCAGGGGCGGCCGTGGCGCGCAGCGGCCAGCAGCGATCCGCGATTCATCCCATGCCGCAGCACCCGTTGTGCTCGCCCTCCCAATGCGCCAGGTGGTAATGCAGGCAGACCACGTCCGGCGGCTGGTGCCGGTAACGGGTCGTGATCCAGCCGTGCGCCTCAAGCTCGGGGATGTGGCTGGTGTTTATGAGCGCCATGCGGATCCCCTCCTCGGACGGTTCGGGGTTGCCGATGAGGTGCGCGCAGTCGTCGCAGGCTGCCGCCGCGGCGATGCCGTGATAGCGGTCGATCGGCCGCTGTCCTGGCCTGCGGCGCTTGTGTGGCATGTCATACTCCTTGTGTCGATGTGCATGGCGGCCACCAGGCGGTGATCCTGGTGGCCGCACGGCTGTTGTCAGGACTGCTGCTTGATCCGCTCGGCGAGGATCCGGCGGGCTTCTGGCCATGGGGTGTCGCCGGGCGGGTCAGCGATGGGCGCGAGCGGGCTGTCGTCGTCCAGTTGCCCGGGCTGATCGTCCTCCTCGCATCCGGCTACGTCGTGGGCCGCATAGAACTCGGCGTCCTCCAGCCATCCCGCCTCGTGGGGCTCGCCGTACCTGGCGGCCGAGGCGCAGAGGTAGATGGACTGCAGCGACCGGAGCGCGTCGGGCGCGAGGTGGTGCCGGTTGCGGAACAGGACGTCTACTGCCTCGGTGATCGGGTCGGCTGCCCGGCTCGCGACCTCACGGATCAGTGACACTACCCAGCTTGTGCTGCTGCCGAAGTCGGCGCGCAGCAGAGCCGGATCGTCGTTGTCGAGGACCTGTTCCACCATTGACGGCGTGATCGTGACGGTGGTCGCCCCGTCGATGTAGTGCGTGAGGTACTCGCTGACCTCGCTAGCAACGTCGTCCAGCAGGTCATTGGTCACATTCATGTGATTACTCCTCGGTTGGTGCTGCCGCGGGCGGACTGCCCGCGGACGTCTTGGCGGCGCCGCAGAAACCGCAGTATCCGCAGAATTGGCGGTCGGCGCTCATTCTGCGGATTACGCGGTTTCTGCGGCAAGGTCTGGGTGCACTAGGTAGGCCGGTGATGGACGCCGGCCGGGGCCGGTGCGCTCGGGTTCCGGGACACGCCGGATGTAGCCGTGCTGCTCCAGGAGATCCAGGGGCGCGTCGAGGTCGCCGACTTTCGCGAACCGGGAGCGCGAGACGCCATTGAACGCGTCCCTCTTGGTGAACTGCGCTGCCCCGGTGCGCTCAATCCAGCGGTACAGCACGCGGGCGTCGTCGAGCACCTGGTCTACGCCCATGAGATCGAACGCTGCAGCGGCGTGGCTGGCGTAGTAGTCCATGACGGTGATGGCGGCCCGCATGGTGTCAGCGCCGACCGGGAGGCCCCAGCCGTCCTCCAGGTGGCTGGCGACATGGAGCAGGGCCGCTACCCGGACGGTGGCGCCGGTCTGCTTGCTTGCCCAGTCCACGATAGCCGCCAGGTCGCCGGTGTCCGGGTGCAGGCGCGGTTCGAGGGTGCGCTCGGCGTCGAGGAGCAGCTCGGCGGCTTCCGGGGTGAGGGTCAGCACCGCGGGGTCGGTCCACTCGGCGAACGTCAGGACCAGGGAGCGCACCGACGCGACATAGGCGGCCTGGGTGTCCTCCGGGACCGGCGCCGTGCCGATCCTGCGGTTGCCTACCAGGTTCGGCGGTAGTGAGTAGAGGATCCTGGCCAGCAGGCCGCGGTAGCGGAAGCCGGGTACCGCGGCGATGGTGCGGAGCACTTCAGGCTGTACACACAGGCACAGGGTGAGCGCCGGGCGGCGGATGTGCTCTGGCGGGCGTCCTTTGCGGTCCACGCGGAGCATGTCGCCTGAATGGCCTTTGAGGAACACCTCCAGGGATGGCACGCCGCCGGAGTAGCGCCCGGCGAGGGTAGAGAAGATGCCGCCCTCGGCGCTGAGCACGGCCAGGCGCCCGCCTTGCTCAGCTAGCAGGGACGCGGCGGCCTCGGTGGTCACGTCGTCGGCGACGAGCCGGGGCATGACAGGCACGGTGATGGCCTCGGCCATCAGCGCGGCGGCGATCGCGTCGGCCGTGGCCTTCTTGCGGGCGTCGTCGTTGTCGAGGCCGCTGGCCTGCGCGGCGGCCCGGTCGGCGTCACGCTGGGCTATCTTCCGCTGGGTGTCTGCCTCGATGATCTGTTCCGCGGCGTGCCTGCCGAGGGATTGCTCTGTGTCGAGGAGCGGGGCTGTCAGCTCATCGAACACGGCGGACTTGCGGGCGCCGGACGGCATGGCGGCGACGGCATACAGGTTGACGGGCTCGCGCCACTGCCCGCGGACCTCGACGACGACATGACCGCCAGCGGCCGTGGACAGGACGCCGAGCGCGACCGTGGCGCCGAGGTCGGCCGGTGTCTGGGTGAACTCAGCCAGGGCCGTGACTTCGGCCGTCAGCCACGGCGGGAACGCACCGACCGGGAAGGCGGGCAGTGCTGCTTGCACGCCGAGCGGCGCCGGGGCTTCCCAGGATTCGGCGCGGCCTGCTTCAGCGGCGGCCTGCCGTGCCTCGTCCGGAGTCGGCGGTTTGCTCACCGGCTGCCTCCGCGCATCGCAGACGCGAAGGTGCGGCGTGCCTCGCGCTCGCCGCCGCGCAGCCCGGCCTCGAGCGCGGCGGCGATGAGCGTCTCTTCCGCGGCCTGCCGATCGGCCTCACCGGCAGCGATCATCTCCGCGGCGCGGCAGGCCGCCCAGTACAGCGGGCCGTTACGGTCGCCACGCTTGCCAGCCGCCACGGTGGCGGCCAGGCCCCGCAGCCGGGAATCCGCTGGCGCGGACACGCGGCCCGCGGCCGGGTACGCGACGGGCCGGGGCGGCAGCGGGCTCGCGAGAGCGGCGAGCCACGGCGGCAGCGGCATCGGGTCACTGTCATCGAACGTCTCATACGTTCGGCCGCCGACGACGGAACCGGCGCCGACGACGTACCCGCCGCAGGCCCGGACGTCGATCATCGGGCCGAGCTGGCCGGCCGAGTTGCGGATCTGGCTGCCCTCCGGCGCGGCGAAGTAGAAGTGCCAGCCACCGGACGCCGTCGTAATCCAGTGGGTGGCGGGCCACGGCTGGCCGGCCCACTCACACAGCTGGGCCAGCACGTCGCGGCCGTCGCGGATGCCGGGCAGCTGCCACTCATCCGGCAGGTCGCCGTGGGTGTCCAGGTCGACGACGACCAGGCCGGAGGGCCCGCAGGCGATGCCGACGTTGGCGTGTCCTGGCCAGTAGCGGCCTACCCGGTCCGGGTCGGCGCAGGCCCGCCGCTCCCAGTCGTCCACGAGCGGCGGTTTCTTGTTGCGCGCCGCGATGGGGAACACTGACCAGCCGCGACGGGCCGCCGAGATAGCGGCATCTCGTGTGGTCACGCCGCTCCTCTCGCGAGCTCGGTGCAGCGGGCCAGCGTGGCCTCGTCCGTTTCGGCGAACGGCGTGCCGCAGCGCGGGCAAACGGCCTGGCATGGGACGTCCGGTCCCCCGACGTCACCGCCCTGGCCTGCGTCAATCGCCAGCGGACGCGGCGCTGATGCCGGTCGCGATGCTTGACGCCTAGAATCAGGCACAGATGAGGCGCTAGGCGGCGGCTCAGCTCCGGGCCGGTCCTGTGGCGGGACCGGCCCTCTCGCGTCAGGCGGCCGGGACATTGCCGCCGCCGAGCCTGGCCTGCTCGCGCAGCCACGCGACAGGAATACGCCAGTGGCCGCCAGCACGGATCGCGGGGATCTCCCCGGCCTCGATGGCGCGCCGTACGGTCCGCTGGTCGTAACGGAGGATCTCGGCAGTTTCAGGAACATCCGCGAAGAGCTTGCCGTCGAGCACGGTGGCGGCGGAGTAGCTCATTCTGTTCGCCTCCAGAGACAGGCGTTAGACAATCGCACGTCACGATCGACTATCTGAATCGTGGCACGGGAGGTGCCGCCCAGGCAAGCGGAAGCGTTTAGATAGCACCGAATATCGTTAGATGCCTTGCCTAGGCGTGCGATAAGCGCGACACTGACTCCATGCGCTCGCTCCGCCCCGTCCCGTACGGCAGCCTCCTGGCCAGTAACCTGCGCGCCGCCCGCGCGGCCGCGAACCTGTCTCAGAGCGACCTCGGCGAGCGCATGCGGGCACTGGGGTTCAGCGCCTGGCTGCGTTCGACCGTGAGCCTCGCCGAGCAGGGCAAGAGGCGCGTTACTGCTGAGGAGCTGCTCGGCCTGGCGCTGGCCACCGGGACGAGCATGGTCCGGCTCGCGGCCCCGCCCGAGGAGACGCCGTGGGTCGAGCTGCCTGCGGGTCCTCCGGCCATCGTCCATGGCGCAGTAGCGGTGAGGGGGACGGGCGAGGTCCAGTGGACCGGCAACACGCCGGTCTTCATGCGCGAGCGGGCAGGCTTCGGGCCTGCCGACGATGGCGGCGAGCCGGATTACTTCGCGCCGCGCCAGCAGCCGGTTGTGGCGGCGGTCGTCGTCTCTGACCGCGGCGTGCTGATCGGCCGCCGCGTCGACGGCAAGCCGCCGTGGACGTTCATTGCCGGTGAGCAGGATGCCGTCAAGGATGAGAACCCGGCAGACACCGCCATCCGCGAGGTCAAGGAGGAGACCGGCCTGCGGATCCAGGCCGGGAAGCGCATCGGCGAGCGCGTGCACCCGAAGACCGGCCGCACGATGATCTACATGGCGGCGGCCCCGACCCACGGCACAGACATCTTCGTGGGCGACGAGGACGAGCTGGCCGAGGTCCGGTGGGTGAGCCTGGCCGAGGCGGACCAGCTGCTGCCCGGCATGTTCGAGCCGGTGCGCGAGCACCTGGCCCGCGAGCTCGGCGAGGCCTGACGATGGCCTCGAAGAGGACGAAGCGGCGCAGTCCCGGCGAGGGCTCGGTCTGGCCGTACAAGCTGGAGAACGGAGAGACCCGCTACGCGATCGGGCATCCATCCTTCGGCACGCGCCGCAACGCCAGGGAATGGGGCAAGACTGAGCGGGGCGCGCAGAGAGAACTCCGTGCCAGGCTGGTCGACGCCTCGCGCGGCGAGCTGGTCGACCCGAGCAGGCAGCAGCTCGGCGCGTACCTAGACGAGTGGGCCGCCGGGCTGCGCCTGGCGCCGTCGACGGTCGCCAGCTACCGCAAGAACATCCGGCTGCACATCGTCCCGGCGCTCGGGGCGGTGCCGCTGGCCGCGCTGACGACCGAGCGGATAGACCGGCTGTACCGCGAGCTCGAGCGCGGCGGCCGCGCCGACCACCGCCAGGGCGAAGGCCTGTCGCCGCGCACCGTCCGCTACATCCACACGATCCTGTCGGCCGCGCTCAGCGCCGCGGTGAGGACCCGGCGCCTGGCCCGCAACCCGGCCGCCGACGCCTCGCCGCCCACGGCCAGGCAGGCGAAGGCGCCGGAGATGCACCCGTGGAACGCTGCCCAGCTTCGCGCGTTCCTGGACTGGTCACGGGACAACAGCCCGAACCACGCGCCATGGCACCTGCTCGCCTACACCGGCATGCGCCGCGGCGAGCTGCTCGCGCTGCGCTGGCAGGACATCGACCTGGACGCCGCTACCGTCAGCGTGCGCCGGTCGGCCGGCGTCATCAAGCACAAGGGAGCGGCCCGGGAGATCAGCGAAGGCGATACCAAGACGGCCAGGCCGCGGACCGTCGACATCGACCCGGCCACGGTCGCCGTCCTGCGCGGCTGGAAGCGGGAGCGCGGGCTGATGGCGTTCCAGCTGGCGCAGGACCAGGCGCTGGCGTTCGGCAATCACGAAGGCCAGTTCCGCGATCCGGAGACGTTCTCCAAGGTGTTCAAGGCCACTCAGCGGCGGTGTGCCCGGGCTCTCGGCGACGCCGCGCCGCCGGAGATCCGGCTTCACGACCTGCGGCACACGCACGCCACGATCCTGCTGACTGCCCGCGAGCCGGTGCACGTCGTTTCCCAGCGCCTCGGCCACACGAGCGCCGTCGTCACGATGACGGTCTACGCGCACGTGCTGCCGGGCAGCCAGCGCGAGGCGGCCGGCCGGTTCGCGGCCCTGGTCGGAGGTGCGCAGGCGTGATCCTTTACCACTTCACCTCGCCAGAGCACCTCCCGAAGATCCTGGAGGCCGGATATCTCAAGGTGACCGAATCGAACCTCTCCAGGACCCGGACGCACGCCGGGCCTGACGTCGTGTGGCTCACCAGGAACCCGGAGGCTGCCGCCAACAACTGGTGGCAGGTGTCCGGTCGCAGGTCGGTGGACAAGGTCGGGATCAGGTTCACGGTCGATGTGCCGAAGCGGGAAGCCGTCCGGTGGTGGGAGTGGGCGCGCCGCCGCGGGATCGATCCCGGGTGGGCGCGGACGCTGGCCGAGGTCGGCGGCAGCGGGTCCTGGTACGTCATCGAGCGCACCGTA
>Ga0070699_100003120_pt1 | contig 14665 bp, 11 predicted proteins | sample KBSK1503metaG_FD_65473 | JGI IMG/M metagenome (GOLD analysis project Ga0070699, IMG submission 65473) | Corn, switchgrass and miscanthus rhizosphere microbial communities from Kellogg Biological Station, Michigan, USA - KBS K1-50-3 metaG | ecosystem: Host-associated > Plants > Roots >...
CGCGGCGCGCTCGGCGACCGGGCGCAGCCTCCATGCCGCGAACGCCTCGGTCGCGGCGGCGAGCGCCTCCGCCACCTCCGCGTCCGTGGCGAAGGGGAAAGTCTCGGTCACCTCGCCGGTCGCCGGGTCGGTTACCTGATAAGGCGGGGTCTGCGTCATGCCTGCTCCCGGTGTCACTGCGGTAAAGGGTCCAGTAAGACAACGCTACGGGAGCAAGGTACCCAGTCCAAGACCCGGTCCTGTCCCGCTCGAAATTACGGTTCGGTAGGTGACCTGCGGGGTCTTCCGGGCGTCAGGCGGCGTACGTGTATTCGTTGATCAGACCGCCCAGGATGGGTTTTCGGTGAATCTGCCGTATGTCGATGTCGATCACGGTGGCGCGGGGAGCGTTACATTCATCGTCGGGGACGTGCTGGGCAATGCCCTGGTGGCGGACGGGCGGTGTTGTAGTGCGCTTGGTATTCGGTCAGGACCGCGTGCAGGCGCACCGGTACTGACCTGGGGTCATGTCCACCCAGGTCACTTTTTAGGCCGTCTCCTGCCCATGTTGGCTCGTCAGTCCGGACTTAGTCGCGCGGGTCGTTCAGCTCCGGCCGGAGCAGCCTTTCCCGGCGCACCCGCCGCAGCTGCCCTAGCGGGACCGTGCCCGCCAGGAGGAGGAGAAGGCCGAGAACAAGGCCGGCGAGCGGGCCTTCCTGCCGGAGGGTGGTGATGGCGGCGGCGTTCTGCCTGGCCAGCGCGACTAGCGCGCGCTGGCTGGCCGGCGTCATCGTGAGGTCGGCGTTCGCCACCATCAGGCGGCCCTGCCCGCCGGGAGCGTGCAGGACAGAGAGGATGCGCTCCTCCACGCCGACCGGGATGCCGGTCCGCGGGTCGACCCAGAACGTGTTGGCGGACTGGAACGTGCGGTTCGCCACGACGTTGCGGGAGGGGCCGCGCAGCCCGAGCAGCGCCGTCGGCACGCCGGGAATCTGCTGGACCACCGTGACCGGGATGCGCTGAGTGAACCGGTAGGTTAGCAGGCCCTGGACGTACGCGGTGCCGCTGTAGGCAGCGGGCCAGGCCCGTTCGGTATTGGTGTCGAACACCTGGTATGTGGTCTGCCGGGTGCCGATCGGCCAGAACACCACCCCGATGCCATCCTGGCGGACCCGGGTATCGTCGTTGACCGACGCGCCGCAGCAGTTGGTCAGCTCCCCGGTACGCCGGTTGAACGCGCTGCGCTGATAGGTGGCGATCAGCTGATTGTGGCGCTTGAGGTCGTCGAGGACCGTGAACTGGTCCCACACCGCGATCGTGCCGGTGCTGGCGCCCGCGTCGCCGCGAATGGTGTCGCTGTACGTGAGCGTGACGTCGTGCCGGATGGTGAGCGCGCGCTGGTCGAAGTAGGAGGCGTGCGGGTCGGCGAGGGTGACCACCATGTAGAAGCCGGCCGGGGTGGCGATCAGCCGGGGCGCGACATAGAACCGCAGCAGCAGGCCGAAGACCATCAGGAACGCCCCCAGCCCCGCCACGGCCGGGCGGAGCCAGCCGCCGCCCGCCCGCCGGCCGCGGCGCCCGCGGGCGGGCGGGCCCGGTGCGGTCTGGGTCAGGGTGGGCGCTTCCTCGGGTGAGGTCATGGCTTTCCTCCGCGGTCAGGCCGCGTCCTCACCGGAGCTTTCGTCGATGAGCAGGCTGGACACGGGCACCTGCAGCGTGGCGACCGCGCCGCAGGCCGCGGCGCGGCGGAGCAGGTTCCGGTGCCGCTCGGCGGTCACCGTCTCGCCCCGGTCGGCCAGCATGACCGGTATGCCATCGCGGATCTGGTAGCTGCGGCGCAGTCGCGGGTTGTACAGGACGTCGTACTCGGCCAGGTACAGCAGCGGCTGCTTGTCGATCGGGCAGGCCAGCAGGTCCAGCAACAGGGGGTCCAGGCTCATCAGGTTCGCGGCGCTGGCCCGGGACCTTCGGGGCGGGCAGGAAACGCCGCTCCTCCTTTCGGGGATCGTGCGCTGCCGGCGCGCTGGCCGCGCTGCTTGCGACATCGGAAACATCTGCGGCCAGGCGGGTGGCGCCCCGCTCGCTGACGACGATCAGGATCACCGGCACCGCGGCGGCGGCGATCCCGCCGCCCAGCCGCATGGCCAGCGGGACCGGGCTGGCCGGCAGCTGCTCGTGGAACAGCCACGAACCGATGACGACCAGGTAACCGGTGCCGATGACCAGGGAAATGGGCATGACGATGGAGGCCTGGCCGCGCTGGAGCGCCACCTGGAACAGGCACATGCCGATCGCCGAGGATACGAGCATCGCGTACAGGTACGGCGACGTGACGGCCGCGGCGAGCAGCGCGCCGCGAGAGTGTGGCGTCGCGAATACAGCGGCCGACAGCGCCTTGAGCGCCACCCCGGCGAACCCGTAGGTCAGCCCGGCGCAGCAGCCTTCGCGCACGCCGGTGAGCCGGTCCCCCCGGCGGGCCTGGCAGTAGATGACCGGGACCGCCACGCAGGCGGGAACCGCGGCCGCCGCGATAGCGGCGCCGGCGGCGTGGGTGCCCGCCTCCGTGCCTGGCCCGTGACCGCTGGACAGGCTGAGCAGCATCACCGCGACGGCGATGACCCCGATGCACGCGAGCTCGGCCCGGCCAAGCCGCTCGTGCAGCAGCAGCCGCGAGAACAGGATCGTCACCACCACCCCGGAGGCCTGCAGGGGCTGCGCCACCGTCAGCGGTTCCAGTGACAGCACCAGGAGCTGGAGCACCAGGCCACCGCAGATCAGGAGGAAGCCGGCCAGCCACGCGGGAGCGCTGAACAGGGTGCGCGCCAGTCGCCGGAGGTGATGCGCCTCGAGGGCGGGCAGGCGGTCGAGAGCCCGCTTTTCCACGATGAAGCCGAGGTTGTAGATGATCGTGGCCGCGATGGCCAGGACAATCCCGGGATGCGCGATCACGCCGGACTCCCGGTCAGCTCACCGAGCGCCGCGCAGTACAGCGCGGTGAAGTCCGCCGCGGCGTCCCGGCCCAGGAGCGTGTGCCGGTAGTGCACGCACAGGTGAAGCTGCCCCGCGATCGTCAAGGCGCCGACGCCCAGGCCCCGGGGCATCCGGGCGGGTCCGGAAAACCACAGCGGTTCGGCGCCACCGCCGTTGAAGCAGGGCGGGCAGGGAATGGCGCCCAGGTTGCTGAGCAGCGCGGTATCGGTGCACAGCGGCGCGGCGAGGTGGCGCGCGAGGCGCACCACGAGGCGCTTGATGACGGCAGGCGCCCACCCCGTGGCCAGCAGCCTGCTCATCGCGTCCAGCCCGGCCGTCGGTCGCTCCTTGGCGGCCCTCGTCTGGGCCGCCACGTGTGCCAGCAGGCGCCCGGGGTCGGCACGCTCGCGGCGGCGCGCGGTGACCCGGATCAGCCGGGTCTGGTTCCCGGGGTCAGCCCAGCGGTCCTGGTGACCCCGGCCGTTGACCGGAACCGAGACGCGGATCCGCCCGCTGCGCCGGCCATGGGCCGTATTCCAGCGGTCGACCGTACGGATAAGGGCCGCGACCAGCAGGTCGTTGACCGTCGGGAACGGCCCGCTGCCCACGCGTGCGGGCCGGGGGACGGGCAGCGACCGCTGCACGTAGCCGTACCCGGGCCGGTCGGGCCGCGTCGAGTACGCGGCGATCCGGGTCACCGCGCCCGGGAGCCGGGCGGCGATCCGGGTCAGCGTGCGAGAAATCCAGTCCGCACCGCGTGTGCTGGCCGGGCCGACGGCATCGAACGGGCGGGTTGCGAGCGGCGGGACGGCCTTCGGACCGGAGCCCGCCAGGTCACCGGCGCGTTCCCGGTAGGCCGCGCCGATCGCGGTGAGCAGGGCCAGGCTGGAGATGCCGTCGAACGCGGCGTGGTGGGTCTGCAGGATCACGACATCGCGCTCCGGCCCGGCCGCCAGGACCAGCCGCACCGCGCGATCGCACGGCGGAATCGGCCAGGCGGACACCCATTCCCGCAGCGCGGCGAGCTGGCCCGGGCTTCGCCAGCTGGCGACGGCCAGCATGCCGTCATCGTGGCCCGGTGCGCCGGCGTCCCAGCGCAGCCGGCGGCGCCACCGGGAGGTGGCCGCCAGGTGCCGCCGCGCCGCGGGGTCCGCGGCCAGCACGCCGGCCAGCGCCGCCCCCAGAGCCGCCACGTCCAGGTGACCCCCGGCCAGAAGCTCCAGCTGGATAAGGCCCGGATCCGCGGCGCTCTCCAGGTAGAGGTCCAGCTCCTCGATCGGCGTGAGCGGCCAGGACGCCAGTCCGGCCCGGCCCTGCGCGCTCCTGACCGCGGTCACGCGACCTCCTCCGGCGCAGCGGGGACACCGGCGGCCCGGCTCTGCCATGGCCGCGGAACGGGCGGAACAAGCGCGGCGGCCAGGGCGATCAGAGCCGCGGCCTGCGCGGGCCAGCCGAAGGGACCCAAGGGGCCGAAGCCGGGCTGGGCACCATGACTCAATCCGGTGATGACCAGCACCCCCGCGACGCACATCGCGGCGAACGCCAGCCACGGCACCCAGTGCCGCCGCCACCAGCCCAGCAGGATCACGGCCGGTACCGCGATCGCGGCCAGGCCGCCCGCCAGGGCCAGCACCAGCGCCGCCCCGCCCGCCGCCAGCCAGTACCCGGCGGGCCCGGCCGCCGGGCCATCCGAGGCCGCGAGGCCGCGCGGCCCGCGGCGCGGCGGCCAGGCGGCGGCCGCGATCAGCACGCAGAGGGCGAGCACCGACCCGGCCAGCAGCCAGTGGTATCCCGCCGCCGGGGTGAAGGTCATGACCACCGTGCCCCCGGCGCCGGCCGGGACCACGAAGGCCTGCTGCCAGCCATCCAGGGTGACCGGGGTGAGCCGGTGCCCGTTCAGGGTCGCGGTCCAGCCCGGGCTGGCGGCCTGGTGGACCTCCAGGTAGGACAGTCCGCCAGGCCCGATCGCCATCGTGCGGTACTCCGCCCCCCAGGTACCGACCCGCAGGCTGCGAGACGCGGCGGGGCTGGCCGACCCGGGCGCCCGCCCGGGAGTCGGCACAGCGGCGGCGTCGGTCAGGCTCAGGTCGGTGATGGCGAGCGGCAGGTCCGTGCCCGGTGAGCTCAGCCAGTGGCGGCCCGCCGGCAGCGCCAGCACCGACCCGCTGGTGCACACGCGCAGCGGAAGCGGGGTGGAGTTGATGAGGTCCCGCACGGTTCCGGAAACCGACGTGGGATAGGTACGGCCGTCCACGGTCAGCGGCGGACCCTGGCCGCAGGCCAGACGGAATGAGGCGGTGGCGGCCGGAATGCCGGTGCGCAGGCCGGCCAGCGCGGGGATGGTCAGCGCCCCGAGGCCGACGGGGAGCTGCTCGGCGCGGCCGGTCAGCGGGTTGTAGGCGGTGGCGGGCACGACGCCGGGGAAGCTGATGTCCAGCCGGTCGGTAGTCAGGGGCGGGAAACGCAGGATGCCGTCGGGCGGGACCGGCAGGTCGCGGGTGCCGTCCGGGCTGGTGATAAGGACCCGCGTCGGCTGCGCGGCGATCCCCACCGTCTCGGCCGTCAGCTGGATCTCGTCGATGGTCCGCCGCCCTGTCCACGACAGGTGCACGGTGGCGGCGGGGCCCGCCGCGATCCAGCCGGTGCCGTCGAGCAGGTTCTGCGGTCGCAGCGCGGGCAGGGAGCCGAAGGTGGACGTGGCGCTGATGCGCAGCTGAGCCGATGCCGCCGACCCCAGGCGGTCGAGCAGGGCGTCGAGGGCGGCCCCCGGCACGGCGGTGACGGTGGCGGAGACGCGGAAGCTCCCGGCGGCTGATGTGGTGAACGTCCGGTTCAGGTCCGCCTCGGGCGGATTGCCAGGCAGGCCGAACGTCGTGCCCGGATCCCGGTGGAAGCTGAACGAAGGTTCAGGCTCGGCCTGATCCTGGGCGGGCTCCAGGTAGCTGGTGACGCGCACCCCGGGGATGGTGACGTCGCTGATGCCGGCCCCGGGCCCGCCCGGGGTGCCGCCGCGAGCGGCGACGATGGTGATGCGGAGCCAGCCGGTGGTGCCGGGCGGGATCCGCAGCGGCTGGGCCGCCCCCGTTACCCCGGTGGCGGTGACGGCGCGGCCAGCGGCGGTGGTGACGACCAGGCGGGTGGCTACCGGCCGCGGGATGTCGTCGAGCAGCCGGATGGTCGCTGGCCCGGCCAGGTCCCGCAGGCTGGGGAAGTTGATCTGGATCCACTGCCCGGTCGCGCTGACCGGGCTGGCCTCGGTCCAGGCCGTGGCGGGGTTGCCGTCGAAGGCACCCGCCGGATCGGCCTGCGGCACCTCCCAGAGCCAGGATCCCGCCGAGGAGGCGGTGATGCTGGCCGCGGCGGGCAGCACGGCGACGCTCTGGTGGCCGGCGGTCCCGGCGGGCAGCAGCTGGCGGGGCGGCCCGCCCCCCGCGCCCTGCGGGTTATCCGGCGGGATCGTGCCGGCTGCCGAGTACGCATAGGAGGTGTTGTTGCCCGGCAGGCCGAAGGCGGTGTCCGCGCGGCGGAGTCCGTCGGTGACAAGCTGGCGGCTGGCGGGCGGATCGGCGGCAGTGTCCTGCCCGGCGATCACGGCCGGCTGCCCGGTGCTCAGCAGGCCCTGGCCCGCCAGCTGCAGCAGCGCGGCCGGGCCGCCGTCGACGAGCGTGGTGGAGGCGGCGGGCAGCACGGCGGCCGGCCCGGCCGGCCGCGCGGCCGGATCGGCGGCCTGGAAGATCTCGACCGGCGGGTACTGCGGCTCGATCGCCTCGACCTGCAAGGCGGTCCCCTGACCGACAGGCCCGGTCTGCACCGGCTGGCCGAACGACGCGATCCGGGTGAATCCCGACGCGCGCAGCGCGGCGTGCACGACCGCGGGCGGCGTGTAGCCGAGCTGGGCCGGGTCCAGGTCGTTGCGCACCAGGACGTACCGGATGCCGGCCCGGGCGAGATAGCCGGCCAGGCCGGGCGAGGCGGTGCCCGCCTCGATCGCCTGCTCCGCGCCGTCAATCAGGTCGTTCACCCCGCCGCCGCTGAACGGCACCAGGTTCCGCTGCACCCACGGTGAGCGGGCCAGCGGCTCCAGCGGCTCGTCGATCGGCTGCCCCCAGGTGTAGATGCCGTGCGAGTCGGCCGGCACCACGAGGGTGGTCTGGGTGCCATTGTGCGCGGCCAGCCAGCTGGCCGCCTGCTGCCAGTAGGCGGGCACCTGGGTGAACGACCCCGGCTGCAGCGCCAGGCCGCTCAGGTAGGGCAGGCCCAGGCCGGCCAGGATGCCCGCCACGGCCGCGCCGTCGGCCACACCGCGGGCAACGCCGCCGGCCGGCCGCGGCCATACGGCCCGGGCCAGCACGTGCGCAATCCCCAGCACAAGCACCACGGCCAGCACCGGCTCGATCTTGAAGACATTGCGCAGCGCCGACAGCGACCCGTCCAGTAGCGCCTGCACTGGCTGGTGCAGCGGCCCGCCGAGCGGCCCCCCGTAACCGGCCAGCGCGCACAGCGCGGCCACGCCGGCGGTGCAGCGCAGCCAGAGCGCCTCGGGCAGGTCGCCGCGAGCGAGCCCGGCCAGCCCCGCGGCGGCTGCCAGTGTCCCGGCCGCGATCGCCCACCCCGTTCCAGTCAATACCGATCCGGCGGTCAGCCACGGCTGACCGAAGTTCAGGTACGCGACCCAGTTACCGCTGCCGCGCAGCACCGCGGCCGCGGACATGGTCTGGGTGGTGGTGGTCGCCTGTTCGATGTAGGGCAGGAAGTTGAACCCGTAGCGGCCCTGGTACAGCAGCGGCCCCGTCCACCAGGCCGTGGCCAGCAGCACCGCCGCCACCCACCAGCCGGCCAGCGTCCGCCGCCGGCGCCCCGGCCGGGTCAGTATGTACATTCCGGGCAGCACCAGCGCGGCGAGGGTGGAGACCGCGTTGATGCCGCCCATGCAGGCGACCGCGAGACCTGACCGGGCGGCCGCCATGCGGGCGGACCCGGTGCGCACCAGCGGCAGGACGGCCCAGGGTGCCAGCAGCCCCGGCAGCACGCCGCCGGAGGACGAACCGATCAGCATCGTGAACGTCGGCCACAGCGCGAACGCGGCCCCCGCCGCCAGCCGTGTGGAGCGTGTTCCGATGCCCACTGCCTCGGCCAGCCGCACCAGGCCCAGGAAGCCCACCGTAACCAGCAGCGACATCCATAGCCGTTCGGCCACCCACACGGGCAGGTGCAGCAGGTGCGCGATCAGGTAGAACGCGCCCATCGGGAAGGCGTAGCCGATGTACTGGTCCTGCAGGCCGCCCAGGTACTCCAGGGGATTCCACAGGTGCCACAGCCGCTCGTAGAAGCCCACCGGGTCGATGTTCACGCCGAGCTTCGTGTCGAACGTCATCCGGCCCGGGTCCTGGACAAGCAGCAGGACCAGCACGACGACCCAGGCCAGCGCCGCCCAGCGCAGGCCGGCCCGCTCGGCCGCGTCCCCCCACCGGTGCTGCGGCAGCCATGGCGTCCGCCGTCCGCCGTCGTCCGAGTCCGGCTGGCCGGTGACGATTTCCTCAAGCTCCTGCGGAGGAGTGGTCACGCCCGCCGCCGCAGGATCAGCAGCAGGTTCCACGTCAGCAACTCGCGCAGACCCGGCAGGAAGATGAGGAACCGGCACCAGCGCGGGTAATACCGCGGCCGCGCCTCGACCACGGCGACGTCGGCGCGCCGTCGCACCAGGGACAGGACCTGGCCGACGCTGAGCGGGAACATCGTCTCCCCGTAGATGTTCTTCGGCTTCGCGCCGTGACGGCGGATGTAGCGGTGCATCGCGTAGTCGCCCCCCAGGTAGTGGAAGGGCGCAGACTCATGGCCGCCCCAGGGCGACAGCCACACGGTGTAGGACAGGTACACCAGGCCGCCGGGCCGGGTGACGCGGATCATCTCGTCGATGAGCCCGGCCGGGTCCCGCACGTGCTCAAGCACGTTGCAGGAGAAGCACACATCGACGCTGGCATCGCCCAGCGGCAGCCAGTAGCCGTCACCGATCACGCTCATGCGGCCGGGGGTGCCCCTGGTGTACAGCTCGGCGGGATCCGGCTCCACCAGCAGGCACTGCGCGCCGCAATCCCGGAACGCGTCCGCGAAGTAACCCGCACCGCCGCCGACGTCCACGACCCGGCTCCCGTCGAGCCGGGCATGGCGTGCCACCAGGGCAACCGAGTCGCGGGCCAGCAGGCCGTAGAAGCTGTCCGGGTCCGCCTGCTCGCGCCGGAACGCCGCCAGCAGGCTAAGCGCGCCTACGGGACCCGGCGCCATGATCGCGGCCGGGGCGGAAGGAGCGGACGGGAGCGCGTCGGCGGGCATGTCGTTTCTCCTTCGCGGATTCCCGGCCGTCTCCGGCGCGAGGACGCTGGCGCGGCCGGGAGGACGGGTTACCCCGCTGGAACGATCATGTTACTGGACGGTAGGTCACTCTTGATATTTCGTCAATAGCATCGCGGGCCGTGGTGGCATCTCCGCCGCAATTGCCGCAAACTAGGCGGTAGGGACGCTCGGTTACCAGTTGGTAATATCCATATTATTGACACTTCATCAATATCTGTAGACAATGCTGGCGCTGGCCCGCCGGCCGTGCCCAGCCTGGGAGGAGATCGGGGTGGAGATCGATCGGGTCCTCCTCCCCCCGGCGCGGCGTCGCGTGGAGGGCCGTCCCGGGCAACGCCGGCCGGGCCGCCGGGTGGTGATCGTGGCCTGGCGGGACATCTCCAGCCCGCAGGCCGGCGGGTCGGAACTTCTGGTGGATCAGCTGGCGGCGGGGCTGACCGCCCGGGGTGACCAGGTCACATTGCTGCGCGGCGGCCCGCCGACCGCGCACACCTACGATGTCGTGCGCAGCGGCGGGCCGTATACCCAGTTCCTGGGCGCGCCGTTCGCCTACTGGCGGCTCCGGGAGTGCGATGTCGTCGTGGAAGTCTGCAACGGCATGCCGTTCCTGGCGCCGCTGTGGTCCCGCAGGCCGGTGATCTGCATGGTCAACCACGTGCACACCGACCTGTGGCCGCTGCGGTTCCGCCCGCCGCTGTCCACGGCGGGCTGCTTCCTGGAGCGGCGGGTCATGCCGTGCGTCCACCGCCGCAACCTGGTGCTCACGGTCTCCGCATCCACCGCGCGGGAACTGGAGTCGCTCGGGATCCCGCGCGAGCGCATCCGCATGCTCACCAACGGCGCCGCCCCGGCGGGCCCGCCCGCCCCGCGCTCGGCCGAGCCGCTGTTCTTGGCGCTCGGCAGGCTCGCCGAGTACAAGCGCATCGACCTGCTGCTGCGCCTGTGGGACCGGGTGCGCCCGGTGGTGGGCGGGCGGCTGGTCGTCGCGGGAGACGGACCTCAGCGCGCCTATCTGGAGTCGCTGGCCGGACCCGGCGTCAGCTTCGCGGGACGGGTGAGCGAAGAGCAGAAGCACCGCCTGCTCGCCGCGGCCTGGCTGCTGCTCCACCCGGCGCAGATCGAGGGCTGGGGGATCGTGATCACCGAGGCGGCGCTGCGCGGCACCCCGGCCGTCGGCTTCGACGTTCCGGGCCTGCGCGACTCGGTGGAGCACGGGCGGACCGGTGTGCTCGCCCGCTCCGAGGCGGAGTTCGCCTCTGCATGGGCGGCGCTGGCCCTCGACCCGGCGCGCCGCGCCGCGCTCGGCGAGGCCGGGCGGCACCGCGCCGCCCGGCTGAGGTGGTCCACGGCGGTGCGCCGTTTCTCCGCGGTCATCGACGAGGCGGCCGATGGAGCCCGATGAGCCCGTGCCGGGTGGATCGCGCGCTGGCCGCCGATGGCCAGCATCCTGCTCGTCCAGGCCCGCGCGAATGATCTACCGTGACGCTGTGAGCCCAGCCGAGAACACCGAGCCCGCCGCTCGTCCCGCCCGTCGCAGGCTCGCGCCCGACGACCGGCGTCAGGCGCTGATCAACTCGGCGCTGAAGCTTTTCAATACTCACCCCTATGACGAGGTGTCCGTGGACGACATCGCCGCCGAGGCCGGGATGTCCCGGCCGCTGGTGTACCACTATTACGGGGGCAAGGCGGGGGTGTTCATCAGCGCGCTACGGCAGACGGGCGATGACGTCGTGGCGGCCATCGCCAAGGCCGGGATGGATAACCCGGACAACTGGCTGGCCGCCGGGCTCGGCGCGTTCTTCGATCACATCCAGGCCAATCCGATCGGGCTCACTGCCCTGCTCCAGCACGGCTCACTGACCGGCCGGGAGGACCGCCAGGTGCTGGAGGAGATCAGCGACCGTGTGCTGAGGCTGATCCTGACCGCCCTCGACCCGCCGGGCGACTCCCCGGTGCTGAAGTCCGTGCTCCGCGGATGGGTCGCCATGGTGGAGACGATGGGCCGCGGGTGGCTGCGCCAGGGGCAGCCGACCCGCGAGGAGCTCGAGACCCTGCTGCCCGAACTGCTGCGCGCCGTCCTCGGGGCCGCGGCCTGGCACGACGCCGCGACCGCGGCGGTGCTGCCCCGCTTGCCCCGGGTACGCGCCACTTAGCCCCGGGTGGGTGCCGACTAAAAAACTTATGCGTACTTTTGACATCCGATCCCCGGGGGAGGTAAAGGTTCCTCTAGGGAGCGTCGCCAGTGAGGAGACCACAGATGGCCTCATTCAGCGAATGCGGATCTCTCGCGGGAACGGCTGCCCTTATCACCGGCGGCGACAGCGCGCTCGGGCTTGCATGCGCCCGGCGGCTGGCCGCGGACGGCGCCGTGGTGACCATCTGCGGGACGGCCGAGCAATATCTCAAGGAAAGCGCCGACGCCTACGGGCTGCGTTACACGGTCGCCGATGTCACCGAAGAGGAGCAGGTCGCCGACGCCCTCGCCGCCGCCGCCGCCAGCGGTCCGCTGCGCATCGTCATCGCCAGTGCCCGAGGCTCCGCCTCGATCGGCCCCGTTGCCAGGCTCAATACCGCCGGCTGGCGGGCCACTCTGGACCTCAACGCGACCGGGACCATGCTGACGCTCAAATACGCGGCACGGGAGATGGCGCGCGTGGGCGGAGGGTCGTTCGTGGCGATCTCCTCCATCGCTGCCACTACCGTCCACCGGTGGTTCGGCGCCTACGGCCCGGCCAACGCCGCAGTCGACCACATGGTGGCGCTGGCCGCGGACGAACTGGGCGGGATCGGCATCCGGGTGAACGGCATCCGGCCGGGAATCGTGGAATCCGAGCTGGTCGCCGGCATCGCCGACCCCGGTCCCATCATGGATGACTACCTGGCCTGCATGCCGCTGGGCCGCGTGGGCACCCCCGCCGACGTCGCCGAGGCGGCCCGGTTCCTGGCGGGGCCGGAGTCGGCCTGGATCACCGGGGAGGTCATCAACGTCGACGGCGGCCAGCATCTGCGCCGGGGACCCGACTACGCGGCGGTGTTCGAGCCGATGTTCGGCGCCGCCGCGCTGCGCGGCCTGCCCGAGGAAGGACCGGAGACATGCGTACCTTGATCGCCGTGCTGATCGGTGCCCTCCTCGCCACCGGCGCCGCGGTGGTCCTGGTGCACAATGTCACCATGACAAGGCAGGCGCCGGCCCGGGTGCTGTACAACTACGGCTCCGGCCCCGGCTGACCGGCCGGGGCCGCGTGCCATCGCCTCGGCGGACCGTCCGCCTGGTACTGGCGGTCGGCGTCATCGTCGGCTGCCTCGTGGTGGTGAAGGCCTGCAGCACGCCACCGTCGCCGTCGCCGGTCTTGTCGAATTACGAGCGGAGTACCGGCGATACGATCCGCCGGGACTGCGGCTACAGCAGCCCGCTGCCGGGCAGGCCGGGCTGGAGCATCTGGCTCTTCTGCGACACCGCCGTCATGAGCGCAAATGCCCCTGCGATCAAGCGCCTGATCCTCGGCACGGGCACGGCGGCCGACGGGCCGTACCAGGCGGGCCAGGTGCCCGCGGGGCTGAGTGAGGTACCGACCCCGCCGACACGGGCGGCTGTGCCCAGCTCCGCCGCCCCGCAGCCGTTCCTGCCCGCGCCGCAGAGCCTCCAGCTGCCCGGCAGCATGCTGCCCTGCACGGGGCACGGCGCCTACTCGGCCGCGTGGATCTCCGGGGTCACCAGCGCACCGCCGACCACCGCTGGCAGGCTGCTCATCAGCTACGACGACTACTGCGTTACCGGGAACGGGGCCGTGGACGGGCCGGCCGCGGCGGCGCCGACCGCGGAGGGCTTCGGCCTGGCCGAGTACGATCCAGCCAGCAACCACCTCGGGCCCGTTACCACGGTGTTCAGCACCGGTTTCGGGCTGCCGCTACTCAAGCAGCAGGTGCTCGGCTCGCCGGTAATGGGCCGAGACGGTTACCTCTACCTGTTCGGCTTCTGCCGTGCCGCCCCTCCGCCGGAGGGATGCGGAAGCGGCAGGGTGTTCCTGGCCCGGACCGTCGCCGCGCCGGCCTACTGGAGCAATCCGTTCAGCTACCAGTACTGGACGGGCGACGGGTGGTCGCCGCAGCCGGCGGCGGCCGGCTCGCTGGTACCCGCCGGCCATCCGCTGGGTATCTCGGTCGACGATTTCGCGGCCGACGGCCGGGGCCTGGTGATGATCGAGCAGACGAGCCTGGCGGGCGACTTCCAGGCCTGGCAGGCCAGGTCGCCAACGGGCCCGTGGCGACGGATCCTCACCGGCCGGGTGCCGTGCACCGACGGCACCGAGCCTGGCGCGGAGGGCTTGTGCCGTGCCCTCATCGGGCATCCGGAGCTCAGCACCCGCAGCCGCCTGCTGATCTCCTACTACGATCCGGGAAATTTCCACGTGGACGTAGCCGCGTATCCATGGTGAAAGTGACTGAGAAGCGTCGGGATGACCCCGGCGTCACGGGCCGCGGCAGGAGTGTCTTTCGGGTGATATTTAGCTGAAAAGTACACGTCTAGGCAATCAGGCCGGGATCGGAGCGGACGATGAAGGCAGTGCGTTTCAGCCAGTTCGGGGGCCCGGAGGTCCTGGAGATCGTGGATCTCCCCGATCCGCATCCGGGTCCCGGCCAGGTCCGGATTGCGGTGCGCGCGGCCGGCGTCAACCCGGGCGACTGGAAGAAGCGCAAGGGCCTGATGGACGGGGAGCTCCCGCAGACCATGGGCCACGAGGCGGCGGGCGTCGTCGACGAGCTCGGCGAGGGCGTTGCGGACGTGGCCGCCGGTGATCGCGTGTTCGGCTTGTCCGCCGAGGGGGCGGCCCAGGCCGAGCTGGCGGTGCTGTCCTATTATGCGCCGATCCCGCCGTCGCTTGACTTCCCCGCCGCTGCCGCGCTGCCGGCCGCCATCGAGACGGCCACGCGCGCGCTCGACCAGCTCAGCGTCGGGAGCGGCAGCACGCTGCTCATCAACGGCGCCTCCGGAAGCGTCGGCAGCGCCGCGGTTCAGCTCGCCGTGATGCGCGGCGCGCGCGTGATCGGCACCGCCAGGCCGGCCAGCCACGAGTACCTGCGCTCGCTGGGGGCCGAGCCCGTCGCCTACGGCGAGGGCCTCACTGGGCGGGTCCGCGCGCTCGCGCCCGGCGGCGTCGACGTCGCGCTCGACGTCGCCGGGAGCGGGGTGCTGCCCGAGCTCATCGAGCTCGCCGGCGGCACCGGGCACGTCATCACGGTCGCCGACTTCGGCGGAGCCCAGGAGCACGGGGTGAGGTTCAGCAGCGGCGATGCCGCCGGGCGCGCGGTCCACGCGCTCGGCGAGATCGGCGAGCTGATCGAGTCCGGGCGCTTCTCGCTCCCG
>Ga0070699_100003121_pt1 | contig 14663 bp, 15 predicted proteins | sample KBSK1503metaG_FD_65473 | JGI IMG/M metagenome (GOLD analysis project Ga0070699, IMG submission 65473) | Corn, switchgrass and miscanthus rhizosphere microbial communities from Kellogg Biological Station, Michigan, USA - KBS K1-50-3 metaG | ecosystem: Host-associated > Plants > Roots >...
ACACCATCAATCCTCACCCGCCCTCCATTGGGTAGGATACACTGTGGATCAGTGTGGCCGATATCCAGGTTGAAGACAACCAGCACGCCTGGATGATATTCATTGAGAGCCCTGATGATTGCTTCGGCTTGTTCGCTGGTAAATTGCGCTTTCTCCTCTGCTGTATATGGACGCGTAAAAAACCAGGCTTTGGGGCGACCGACGAGGATGGCGGCGAATTGTTGCAGGAGGCCCCGCTCACCCATACACATCAGGATGCGGTACACCTCGGTGGCTGAGGGCATCTCCTCTGAGGTTTCAAAGTAGAAGGTGGTGCCTGCGTAGGTTTCAACGGGTTGGATATACCTGTTGGCCCGCAGGTTCCAGTCGAGGATCTCCAGGTTGCCTCCCCAGAGCGTGCCCTCCACGACTGTCTCTGCATTCTGCCAGGTCCAGCCGGAACTGGAGAAGAGTTCGGGTTGACTGCTCAGGTTGGCGGGATCGTTCCAGTCCTTGTCTTCATCTGTATAGGTAGGTGAGGGATACATCTCGAACTCACCCTGCTCAAACAGTGCGCGCTTGAGCGACTCCAGCGTATAGGGATGCATCGCGCCACTGCGTCCAAACCGATCCATAATGGAGCCTCCGTGGTACGAAACGATCCCCAGGTTCCAAAGAAAGTTGAGCAGGTTGGTATTATCGCTGTAGCCGAAAAACGCCTTGGGGTGTGTTTTGAGCAGTTCCGGGTCCAGATATTTCAGCACTTTTAGCTGATCATCACCGCCGATTGAACTGATAACCGCCTTGATCTCGGGGTCAGCAAAGGCTATGTGAATATCGCGTGCCCTATCCTGTGGTGATGAGTGCATCTTGCGCGTGGTTGGATATTCGACCGGTTCTAAGTGAAAGATCTCCCGCAAGCGCTGGAGTCCTTGTTCATAGACTGCCGGGTATATCTCTGGCAGCCCGCTTGAGGGCGAGAGCACGGCCACTTTGTCGCCTGGACGTACCTTTGGCGGATAAACGAGCGAAGTGGAGGATAGATCAGCCATGCACGTTCCTTCCTTTCTTCATTCATTAAAAATAGGTACACAGGTCTGCAAAGACTGACAACGTTAACAAGTGTCCTTCTCCGGTGTTCTGAACCTCTTCATGCTCCAAATGCCAGGTATGAGGATGCGGGATGTAGACTGCATTGAGTCCGGCAGCCAGAGCCGGGTTAATGTCAGAGCGGGGAGAGTTGCCAATCATCCAGGTACCTTTCGGGTCAAGTTGCAGTTCCCTGACGACACGATGATAGGTGGCAACATCTTTTTCTTGGACAATGATGACCTGCTTGAAACACTCCTCGATCCCCGACCGTTCGACTTTAAGCTTCTGTTCTTCGATGTCTCCCTTCGTCAGCAGGATAAGGTCATGTCGAGGCGACAAATAGTCGAGCGTCTCTTTGACCCCATCAAGTAACTGCAAGGGATGCGAACGAATCTGCTCGCCGAACTGGCGAATCTGCTGGATATCCTCATCCTGAAGGTCTTTTTCTGCCAGGCGACGATAGGTTTCGATCAGACTCCTGGTAAAATTCGCCGAACCATAGCCCATGAGCTTTTCAACCTCATCAAGCACCGCTCGCACCTCAGCTGGGGTGAGGCTAGAATGATCGAGAAACCCGATAAAGGCGTGAATGGCTTGCTCGAAGTAGATATTATTCTCCCAAAGGGTATCGTCTGCATCGATCAAGAGATGGTAGTGCATTTTTTTCCTTTCTTTCGAATGAACGGATGTGCTTTTAAGTGGCGGTGAGATGACCAGGAAACCACCCGCCAGGATGATGCAGCCGCCGATGAGCTGCAGGAGGGCCAGCGACTCGTGGAGCAGGAGAACAGCAAAGGCGGTTGAGAACAGTGGCATGGACTGCAAGATCGCGGAGGCCTCCCAGGCTTGCAAAAGGCCAAGGCTGGCTTGCAGAAGAATATACCCGATGCCAAAGTTTGCCACGATATACAGGACCAGTACGCCAATCAGAGACCATGAGAGAGGCGCCAACAGCACGTTTGCCTGGAAAGCGAGCAATGGGAAGAGAAAGCACGAGCCAACGAACAGGCGGAGCAGGTTAATCTGCAAAGCATCACCGTGCCCGCTGAGACGTTTGCCAGGGATGTAGGAGAAGCCTATCCCCACTGCTGCAATCAGCACAAACAAAGCGCCCTGGTCACCTCTGAGCTGCGGCGGGCTGTGCAGGTCGCGCAGAATGACCAGCAGGCTGCCCACAAGCAGAAGCGCGATGCCAGCCAGTTGTTTCCAGACGATTTTCTCCTTGAGAAAGAACAAGGCAAACAGGAGAGCCGCAGGTGCCTGTAATTGCAGTAGAAAGCTGCCCGTAATGGCGCCAGTCTGGGGCAGGCCCACAATGACACAGACCAGCGGGAGGGCCGTCCCGATGCTGGCAAACAGGAGCAGATCGCCCCAACTGGCGCGCGTCATCCGTGGCAGCAGCGGCTTGCGCCGAAGCACCTGGCAGGCGCCGACGCACAGGCCACCGCCCAACAAGGCAAGCCAGGAGACAAAAAATGGCTGAAATGTCTCACCGAGCGGTTTGGCCAGAACAGCGCCCAGGCCAAACAGGCAGGAGGCCGTCAACGTAAAGAGCAATCCGCGCAGGCGCACAGCAATGTCCTTTCTTTAGCGAAGCAGCGGGTCCTCTCGCGGAGGAGCCGTCGATTCGCGCACCACAAAGTCCAGGGAGATAGTCTCCACGAAAGGCGGAAGTTCCGTTTCCAGACCGGAGAGCAAAAGCTCCATGGCTCGCCGACCAAGGTCCTGCATCGGAATTGTAACTGTTGTCAAGGGCGGATCTAAAAGTTGCGCCACCAGGCCATCGCAGAAACCCACGATGGAGAGATCGGCTGGCATGCGCACGTGCAATTTCCTGGCAGCTTTATAGACGCCAGCCGCCATCAGATCGTCATCGCAAAAGATGGCGGTCGGCGGCTCTGGGGTGCGCAGCAGGTCAAAGGCAGCGCTACAGGACTCTTCAAGATCGACGCCAGCAGTCGCCTGATAGTCCGCGCGCAGGGGGATACCCGCCTCGCTGAGTATCCGTTCATAGACGCGCTGGCGCACGCGGAATGTTTCCACGTCGATATGCGCCGCCAGGTGGGCGATCCTGCGATGCCCCAGGCCTAGCAGATGCCGTAGGGCTGCGGAGGCGCCATATTCGATATCCAGGAGCAGCGACGGAAACGCTGGCGAGGATCCATCGACGATCACAGCGTTGCCGCGCAGCAGATCCAGATGAACGCTTTCCGGAAGATCCAGCGAACAAAGAATAAAGCCATCGATCGAGCGGGTAGCCAGGGCATGCACAATCCGTTGTTGCCAGTCGGTGTCGTTGCCTGTGCTCACCTGGACAACGGTATAGTCGCGCAGCCGCGCTGCCTGTTCGGCGCCCTGGAGCACGGCAGCGAAAACCGGATTACTGACATCAGGAATAATCAGTGCGGCGACATGGGTACGTCCAAGGCGCAGCGTGCGCGCCGCCATAGACGGTTGATATCCAAGCTCCTGCGCTATCCTCAGGACAGCTTCCTGCGTGCGTGGAGAGACACGCCCCGCTGTCTTTCCGTTCAGGACCAACGAGACCGTAGATTGTGAGACCCCGGCGCGTTTGGCCACATCGAAACTGGTCGGCGGCTGTGCACCTGCCCGGCTTTCGTGCCTGTTGCTCATCAGACATCCTTCCCTCTGCCTCTTTTTGCGTTTCATGCAAGCAAAAGCTATGATCACGTAAGTCATACGTATGACTTCTTTATACACAACAGGGCCCTCAATGTCAAGATGAGGATGTGGTCTTCAATATTGCTCTGGCGGGTGCTGGCCAGCCCGATTTTGCATGGTCTTCAATCAGGTCGATTCACGTTGAATCAGTTGTGGAACGAGGGGGCGGGTGAGTTCTTCCGGCAACGGCAGTCCTTGATGCAGGGCGTGGAGCATATCGACGGCGCGCTTTCCCATGTCGAGCGCGTCAAAGCACATCGAGGTGAGGGAGGGCCAGACAAATTCGCCGAGGGGGAGATTATCGGTGCCAACGATGGCCACCTCTTGTGGTACCCGTATGCCGAGGCGAGTAAGCGCACCGAGCAGGACTACCGCGTACTCATCGCTAAAGGCGTAAATCCCCGTGGGACGATCAGCACCCACCAAGGAGGTCTCGGCCAGAGAAAGAGCGGCAGAGGACGAGAGGTGTAGTGGCAAGATATCCAGGCTCACCCCAGGTTCCGCAGCGATGGCCGCATGCATCCCTTCCAGCCGTTGCGAGAACGCTTCTTCTTGTATCGCAACATCTGGATGCACGAGGGCAAGATGGCGATGACCGCGCGCAATGAGATGTTGGGCCGCGAGATATCCCAGCGCCTGGCTGGGAAAGACTATAGAATAGGTCTGCTCAACCGGTTCCGCGTGGAACCCGAGAAAGATGATATGCTTGATCCCCATCTCTCGTGCCAGAGCGACATCTTCAGCCGTGAAGTCAAAGGGACCACAGATGATGCCGATCGGGCGACGCGTAAAGATCCTCTGATGCAGGTCCCTTCTTTGCTCAACTGAGAAGCCCTGACTGAGGTACATCACAGGCGTATACCCATAGATGAGGGCTTGCTGCTGGAGCGAGGCGATGAACTCCGTTGCAAAGGGGGTGAGGGCCGTGCCCGTGATCAAGACAATCTCCTCGCTCTGCCCCTTGCTGAGCGCACGCGCAAGGGCATCCGGGTGAAAATGCAGCTCTTGCACGGCTTGTAACACTTTCGCACGGGCTTCATCACTCACATGCTTATTGCGTTGTCCATTGTCATTGAGGACATAGGAAACCGCCGTCCGCGACACACCTGCCCTGCGCGCCACATCCGTGATGGTGGGGGGGGTGTGAGAAGCTGATTTGCGTTTTCTTGCTGCCATGAGTCCTTTCCTACGAGACGAGAAACGAATTTTCTCCGACTTTGAAAAATGTGAACCGATTCACTTGACAAAAGTATCGCATGTCAGGTATACCCCCCAGCCCACGGCGGCCCACCGCCACCAGCCCTTCCGCCACCGCCGTGAGCGCCACCGCGTTGCGGTGTCGTGCAACGTGTCAGCGTGTTATTGCCGTTGGCTGACGTTATTACCAGCATAGCACAATCCTCAGCATCAGCAATCCCCGAACACTCGTCCTTGTAACCAATTGTGGCTAGGAGGCAGTGCATTTGAGCGTTATAATGTAATGGCTGGTATTTTAGTCGGAAAAGGAGTTCGTGCTATGCAACTAGATGACCTTGAAAAGAGGGAGAACCTGTCTACAGAGGAGATCATCCAGATAGCATCTAAACTGTCCTGTGATGAGGTTCTTCATTGCAGCGTGCCAATAATGCCTAATATAAGACTTGTGGCACATCTGCATGATAAGTCATGCAGGTTGAATGCAACGAGTATCAACCTGGAGGTTCTAAATCCTGAGCAGATGCGCTTTGGTATAGTCTTCCAAGTACATCCAACTACTGTTCAAAATGCTCGTATTGTTGGTCGTTCACGCCTTGATCCTGGCATATTAAATGTGGAAGACCTGGTGAATATCTTTGGGCTAGATGCATCGGCCAAGTGGCAAGTACATAAGATATACAAGACTATGTGATGATGTGGGAGACATCAAGAACCCTGGCAGACAATACCATCCGCCAGGGTTCTTAGGGATGACCAATCGAATAGGTCGGGATTAGTCTTTGCGGATTAGTCGCAGCAGCTTGTATGTCTCACTTCTTTCCTTTGCAAAATACCCGCCATAGGTGTCGATCATCTTGTTCCTGTGATCTACCCACCTCTTGACTTTGGGATCGGCAAGTTGTGCCAGTCCTTCCTCTCGTGACATTATCTGATTGCCTTTAACATGGCCGCAGGAGTCGCACAGAGTTTGCATATTATCAAGGGTGTTCTGGCCACCTATGCTTATGGCGATAATATGATCTATACACAGCGCAAGAGTCCTCCCACACCACACACTTGTATCCATCTCGTGCAAACACTACGTCTCTGTACTTCCGAGTGTCATCCTTGCCATCACGGAATCGGTTCTTTCTGCCCATGCTGCTGTGCCTCCTGTCCAGTAAACGTTTCATCAGGTGAAATATAGAAGCTTTTGTCCAGATGCTGCCGAACTGGTGGAAAGAGCTGGTCGCTACCGACTGCTTACCAGAGGACACTTGTCTACGGCACAATCGTCAAAGAGCCGGATGCTCACACAATATTTTCTGCATTCTCATTTCCCAAATGTGGCAGCATATCCCCAGGTTACAATCTGATACTGAGGGAGTGCTGCCTGGAGAAGGTGCTGGAGATGTGCTTCCGTGATGGGACTTAATTAGCACGAGCACTGGAAACACTGTCTGTGAACTGATAGAGACACCAAGATCCCTCTGGCAGGAAGGGAAGTCTACCAGAGGGATCAAGGCCATCACCACAAACAAGGAGACACCACCATTGGGACAGAATTAGTCTGATATGGAGGGTCTGTCAAGTCTTTTGTGTAAATAGCCTGCAATCATTTCATGCACTCTCAACAATCATTGTAGGAAAAGGGAAACGTCCAGTATCTCCTTCTCATTGAGCTCTCCTAGCTGTGTGTCACCCATGCGCGCAGAGCGGGCATGTGATCCTGGTAGTGCTTAAACGAGTTGCCCGCAAAGAGTCGCCAGGGTACCCACTCTTGCGGCATCTGTTGGAAGCGATGGGGGTCGTTGAGGTCATCGTCGCTGAGCGTCTGTGCCGCTGCAAGCAGATCGGCGTAGGCTTGCTGCTCTTCGCTCCTGATCTCCTGCAACGGACGCTCCCGGTTCTGCTGGTACTCGATCTCGTTGCGCTCGTCATCAGAGAGATTCCACAGCTCAGAGCCAGCCACCACATGCGTGTACATGATCGGCACCATCTCACGCTCACCCGACATCACATGCGCGATGACATCTTTCACTGACCACTTGCCCGTTGCCCCTGGCTGGAGCATGCGCTCCTCCTCAACCTGTGCCAGCAGCTCCTCCCATTGCGCTCGTGTCTCCTGAAGCGTGTTCATGAACGTGGTCTTGTCCATAGCGTTCTCCTTTCATCCGAACATAGCTGTCCATCTTGTTCTCTTGACCATAGCACGAAAAGAGGTCATTTTCCATCCGCTTTGTGTGCTCTGCCTCGCTTCTGCTCCCCGTTTCGCCGAAAAGATCCGTTTGCTTATGCACCAGGAAACCGTCCCGCAAATTCAAGGGCGAAGCGATTCAGAGCGGGCTTCCAGTCGTGGATCGGCATGGTCCACTTCTTGGCAAGATTGCGCATGGCCAGGTAGACGACCTTGTACACGGCCTCATCAGAGGGAAAGATGCGATGATTGCGCGTCACCTTGCGTAGCGTCATATTGACGGATTCAATGGCATTGGTGGTAGAGATCACCTTGCGAATGTCTTCTGGGAAGGCAAATAAGGGGATCACTCTGGCCCAGTGTGCGCGCCACGACGCGGCTTTTGCTGGGATAGAGCGCATCCCATTTCGAGGGCCTTCAGTTCCAAATTGAACTCGGCTTCGCTCTCGGTGCTGGCCGAGTAGATCGCTTTGAGATCGGTCGCCACCGCTTTCATGTGCTTGTAGGACACATAGCGGAGCGAGTTCCTCACGAGATGCACCATGCACAATTGCACGCGCGTCTGCGGATAGACGGTCTCTATGGCTTCGGGCAAGTCGGTCAGCCCATCCACACAGGCAATAAAGAAATCTTTGACCCCACGGTTTTGCAACTCCGTGAGCACCGAGAGCCAGAACTTGGCTCCCTCAGTTTGGGCGATCCACATGCCCAGCAGTTCCTTCTGTCCTTCCAGGGTGACCGCCAGCACCAGGTAAAGCGCTTTATTGAGCACACGCTGGTTCTCGCGTACCTTGACGACCAGACAGTCGATGTAGATACTCGGATAAATGGGCTCTAAAGGGCGCGTTTGCCATTGGCGCACTTCGTCCATCACGGCCTCAGTCACATTGGAAATCAGTGTGGGCGAGACCTCCACGCCATACAGTTCTTGCAACTGTGCCTGAATATCCCACGGATTGCGCAACGAGCTGACGGGTAGCAAACGCCTGTCCCAAAATGGTCTCTTTGAAGGAAAAGAACGACTGTTTTTCCAACAAGGAGACCAACATGACAAGTATCGTCGATTCTTCCATCATTATCCACGCCTCTCCCGAATCTGTTCCTTCACCACCATCCTGGTTCGGAGAAGCCGTGCTGATCACAGCGCATCTGAAGAAGCCAGGCGTGCTTACGAAACTCGGCGAGCGTGTCCGCTTTGCGCGGAAGCGTTTCGGGCGCTATGACATGATCGATTTTCTGGCGGTGCTCTTCGGCTACGCCGTAAGTTCCGAGCGCACGCTGGAGGAGTTCTACGAGAGCCTCCAGCCCTTTGCGGATCCATTCATGGCCCTGTTTGAACGCGACCGGCTGCCCTCTCGCTCAGCTCTTTCGCGTTTTTTAGCAGCGTTGACGGAGGAACCGGTCGAAGCCCTGCGCACCTTCTTTCTCGATGATTTGCTCAGTCGTCCACTCACATCTGACAAGCAGACGGGAGGATTGGTGGATCGGGCAGGCAGTACCTGGATCGTGTTTGACATCGACGGCACGCGAGAAGCGGCACGGCAACGCGCCCTGCCGAAAGGGGACGATCTACCCCCAGCCTTTCGCCGATTGGATGACGTCTGTGCCCCTGGTTACACCGGACGCAAACGCGGGCAAGTGGTCCGTACCCGCACAACGGTAAGCCAGGCTCATAGTTATCACTGGCTCGGCAGTTTTGGAAACCGCGGGAATGGGCAGTATCGCATCGAACTGCGAAAGGCGCTCGCAGTGATCACGCGCTATCTCACCGCGCACCAGCTCGAATCCTCCCATGCCCTGCTCCGACTCGACGGCCAATATGGACTGGGAGCAGTGTTGGCGGATCTGGCTGGCTTTGCTTTTGTGACCCGTGGCAAAGAGTACCGCGTGCTGGATCACCCGCTGGTTCAGGCACGATTGCACTTGCCCCCCGATCAGATGCAACAACGTCCGGAAAGTCAGACGGTGCGCAGCCTCTACGACTGTCCACAGATCCCGGTGGGGCCAGACGGTGTGCTTTGTCGGGTAGTGGTCGCAACGCATCCAGCTGACCAGAACAGGAAGAACACGAAGAAGAAGAAAACGGTTGGCGTCACGCGTGCGGGCGTCATGTACGAACTCTTCTTCACGAATCTGCCGCAACAGGCATTCACCGCCGGTGATGTCGTCGAATTGTATCTGCACCGTGGGGCGTTCGAGCCAATCTTAGCGGATGAAGACAGGGAGCAGGACCCAGACCGATGGTGCTCTCACGCGGCCTGGGGGCAGGAATGCTGGCAGGTGATCTCGCAATGGGTTTGGAACCTGAGGCTTGAACTGGGCCATCAACTGGAACCGACGCCCCTGCGCGTCACTGAGTTTGCTCCTGCTCTCTCAGCGCAACGTGAGCCGACTGCCGCCCATCCAGCCTCATCCGCCCCAGCATCTGGCTACGGTCCACCGGCCACAGCCGCGCCCTGGAAAACGGGACGCTTCGCTGTCCGGCAGGGAAGCCTCTTCACCCCCATGAGCGGCGTCGAGAGGCCGATGGGAGCCTGCGCGTAGTGTACGCAGCCAGTATTCGCAGTTGCCGTCCCTGTCCGCTGCGCGAGCAGTGCCAATGGAATGGCAGGGAGACCTCGAAGCCGCGCCAAGTGAGCGTGCTCCTGCATCCACTCGTGGTTAGGAAGGGACCGCTCCTCTGGCGAGACTGGAGTCGAAGAGTCCATCGGCGCGCGTGTATTCATCTGGTACGCCATCAACGGGTGGAGGTCCAGATGCAGTCAGATCTCACTCCTCCAACAGAGGCTGTGCCTGGGCCACTTTCTCGCGCGCAGCGGGCTCACACGCGCCTCTCGTGGGAGATCCGCCTGGCTCGCAATGCGCGATGTCGAGACGCTGGCCAGCTCACCCTCACGTTGTTCGGTGTTCCAGAGGGTTTCGCCTCGTTCCTCGGGGTAGCAAAAGCGTAACTAACCGGCATATGATCCTGACTCCCCACCAGACCCTATTCCTCCGAATCTCTTTCCTTTGAGAGACGTGTCGCGGAGAGTAGGCGAGGGAGACGTGTTGCGAGATGTCTCACAGACGTTCTTTTTCTGAGGATGGGCGCACAATCTGGACTCCATCCCTTCGGAGGTCCTCCTGAAAGGTTTCCTGGATCTGTGTGAGAATGTGTTCCACTGGCTCAGAAAGGAACCATTGAGGGAGGGGGATCAACGTTCCCGTGGCCACTGAACCAAAGCGAACGAGCATGCGCCGTAACGGGTGAAAGCGTGAGAGGAATTGAACAGGATTCTTCGGAGTGAGACAGAGATGGTGAATCGGCCCGGAAAGGGATTGGCCAGCAGTGATCACAGAAACAGAAGCCACTTCGTTCCAGAAGAGAAAGAGGCTCCCTACCGCTGGCAAATTCTGAAGATGAATCCCCTGAGGAGTGATCAGCAGCGTCGGTTTGTGCGAAAGCAGTCTGCCCATAGTGAAAAACGCAAAAGAGGACAGGAAGATGACAAGAAACAAGGCGAGCAGAAAAAGGATCCCCATCAGGATCTCCAGGGTAATCACGAATGAAAGGTCGAGGCTCGGCTGAACGAAGAGGAGACTCCCAGCCACCACAAGGGAGAACAAGAGCATTCCTGCCATGATCACATCACACACGCCGAAAAAGACCAGATATTTGAGCAACGATCTGCGTGGTGCGGAGACGGACATGCTCTGGATTTCCTGCTGAAATGCTCTCTCCATTGATTACCTTGCCTCGTGCGCTGGTTGGTGCTCTTCGGTTTCATTTTGCTGCAAGCGGTGGCGATGGACCCGCGTTTCCGAGCGCTCGAGTCGTTGAGCTGCACCCTTGGTATTGAGCAGTTGCATCCGAGCTATACACCCCCTTTCATTCCAGGAAGGACCCTATATCTACCTGATCTGAAAGGAGCGTACCATTGCTCTCTCTTCGGCGTCAAGGGAAGAAGACCACGAGAGGCGAAAGTGGCTACATTTACCGTGTTGTAAACACGGGGCTCTTCCCGCCGCGTCGTTCGGAACTCGTTGCGCAAGTCGTGGGAATATCGCGGGTGGTCATGCCGCGAGCATACAGGGCCAGGATTTTGTCGATCTGTGCCGTCCAAGCGTGTTTGCCCTTTTTTGACCAGCTGAGGCTCAAACGTGCCTTGCCGGTCACGCGGCACTTCGATATCCACATGTCCTTGCTCTCTGATCACGCGTTTTCTGACTGTGCCCATTGCGCATATTGCCGGTGGCATTGCCCTTGCGTGTATGCTTTGGATACCCTAAATGCGTGTCGAGTTCTGTTTCCAGGCAGCGTTCGATCACTGCCTTCGTTAGCTGTTTGAGTAACCCATCTTCGGCCAGAATGTCCTGCAGATTGGGATACTCTTTGAGCAATTCATCAATCAGTTCGCGTCGGATGGTCATAGGTTGCTCCTTCCAATTCTGTTGTCACCTCTTGCAACTGGACCATTTACACAAACTATTATACAGTCTCTTCTTCCACATAAACGTGTATCATAAATAACCCATTATCCGCTCAACGAAGTCGTCTATGTCACGATCTGGTACTCTGCATTTAGCAACGACATATCGTCTGAGGCCTTCGTTGAGCTGGCATTCCCCAGTTGTGGTTTGGATGAAGTCACCCTTCTTGAATACCTGCTTGCCAAAGATGTTCAACACACTCATATCGACGATGGAACGGAACGGTTCCATCAAGTCATACACAAATGGTTGGCCACCTTCGCGGGAAACATGCAGAAATCCTACTGTCTCATCCAGCCCATGTACTAGTATGGACTGTAACACCTGTGCTTTCAAGAGTGCATAAGCAAAGTTCAGAGTTGAGTGAAAGGGGTTTGTAGCATGTTGTGCTGTACGACTGCTGGAAATACCACTAACACGCTCTGGCACCTTCTGCCAGTGACGTGGAACTTTCTCTCTGTCTGATCGTTCCCAGGGAATTGAAATACCGACGAATAATGACCAATAAGCACGAGCCAACTGCGCTTCTAACATCCTAATCGAATCAATATCACTGAGCGATACTAGTTTCTCCAGACCTACCTCAAATTGTTCCATAGGACTTCCATATTCCACTCTTGACGATATCATGACTCGATTACCTTCTTGAAAAAGAACCAGTCTATCCTTGCCCGATCTAATTACATGTTCTGGTACTTGTTCCAACGCCACCATTTGCTGCATGGTTTTGCATCTGATAAGTTCACGCGCAATCTCAACTCCCTGCTTCGACTGACTTGCAGCATATTGTAGATAAACAACCCTGGCACTCCGTGATTGTCGCGGTGTAAGCACTGCCACAACATCATCCCTCCAGTTCAGCAAAAACACAGTGATATCCTGCTGGGCACACCAATCGATTGCTTCGAATGATACATAACCACCGTGAGAGGAAATGAATATTTGCCTCATCTTATGAACACCACGATCAAGTCTCAGTAGTTTCCTCCTCCCAGGAACATGGTCCAGTTCACACTCTGCCACCAGGGAGTCATACTCCACCTTCAAATGTACCCCATAACCACTCACGACTGCTGTATCAGAGCCACGAAGTTGAATGTTAGATAGCACCTCATACTTGTACCAAGAATCTTGGTACTCAACTGGATCGACAGCAATCCGGTTAGCATCAGGCCACAGACCAAGAGGAATGGTGCGCATATCATCATTACTCATTCTGACCTCCACGGACAAGTGTACCTACCAACAGGCCCACCTCGTATCGAAGCTGCTCTTCGCTAATCTCTCCATCATCCAGAGCTATTTCCACCATCCTACGAGCCATATCTACTAGAGCCTGCTCGGAAAGAACAATTGGTCTACTTCTCATTGCCCGTTCATACGCGCTAAGAAACCACTTTCTCTGGATAACGACTGGTTGTGAAGTGACTGGTCTCATTGCCCTTTGATCTCCTTTGTATTCTTTACACGTCTCTATAGGTAGTATAACATCTTTTTACTCTGTTTGCAATCCTTGAATGTCTTTTCGATACTATTGCAAATCTATGGTATACTCCTATTAAACCCAGGGAGTGCCTGATGGAAGAACAGATTTATACAGTCTCAGAGATAGCCAGACGCCTAAAAGTAAAAGAGAAGACAGTACGTAATTGGATACACAATGGCGATTTGGTAGCAATATATTTGGGCAAGGAATATCGCATAAGAGAAAGCAGTCTACAAGAGTTCATCAGGAAGCGGGAAATCAGGAATGAAGGGCCATCAACATAGCAGCCCTTCATCCTAGACCATCTGCTCAACCTGAGCCAGCAACTTTGCCAGTTGCTCGTCGGTGAGATTGGTCAACTTCTCCAGCTTCTCAGCTCTGGCCTTCCTAGCTGCCTCTGCCTGAGCCTGAGCGATGCGTTTTGTACCGAATTCTGTAGCAGAGACTTTGTCTACCAGGGATACTCCCGCAATTCGACAGGCCTTGACCCGTCCATCATGAATGATGGCACCCACTGATGGAAGCTCGACTCCCATCAACTCTGCCGCTCGTTTCGTTGTGACCCAATCGCCAAGCTCCTCAACTACTGGAATGTTAACCTTGTTCGTTGCCATTTTGATTGTTCTTTCCTTTTGGCTCTACAGGCTTGGCCACTTGCCTTGCCTATGAGTATAGATTAGCATTGTTCTCCTAATAATGCTAATATTTTCTCTACCAAATTCACGACTATTTAGAGAGTAGTACTTATGGGATTGACTCTAACCATAATTGGTTACAAGGACATGTGACCTGGTAATAACGTTTGCCAACGGCAATGACTGGGGGAGGTGGTACAATAGGTGACAGTATTGCCAGGGACAGGGCAACGCCCTGGCCATCACGCCGCTGATGGAGACGTCGACCGACTGTCATGGCGGCGTGGCCGGGGGGCATGTCAGGTATACTTTTGTCAAGTTATGTGAAGCGATTCACAGCCATTGGTGGAGGTGGCAACTATACGGCACTCTTCATCGCGGCTGCCGTATTCGCTCTCTTCAGTGCCCTGTCCATTCAGCCAGTGAAAGGAGTACGTTAATGGCCTCTCCCCTTGTTCCTACTTTCATAGAAAACCTGCTCAGCCAGATGACCCTGCGGGAAAAAGTATCGCTGCTTGCTGGCACGAACATGTGGCACACCGTTCCGGTTGAGCGACTCGGCATCCCTTCCTTAAAGATGACGGACGGTCCCAATGGGGCCCGCGGAGCAGGAAGTTTCACCGATGGTGTGAAGACGACCTGTTTCCCGGCAGAGATCTCGCTGGCCTCGACCTGGAACACGGACCTGGTGGAACGCGTCGGGCAGGCCCTGGCAGACGAGACCAAAATGAAGGGGGCTCAGGTGCTCCTGGGTCCCACCGTCAACATCCAGCGCTCGCCGCTGGGTGGGCGCAACTTTGAAGGCTTCTCCGAGGACCCCTATCTCTCCGCTCGCCTGGCGGTGGCCTACATCACGGGGCTACAGCGGGAAGGAGTGGGGGCCTCGATCAAGCACTATGTCTGTAACGACGAAGAGTTCGAGCGCTTCAGTATCAGTTCAGAGGTG
>Ga0070699_100003122_pt1 | contig 14657 bp, 15 predicted proteins | sample KBSK1503metaG_FD_65473 | JGI IMG/M metagenome (GOLD analysis project Ga0070699, IMG submission 65473) | Corn, switchgrass and miscanthus rhizosphere microbial communities from Kellogg Biological Station, Michigan, USA - KBS K1-50-3 metaG | ecosystem: Host-associated > Plants > Roots >...
ATCGCGGCGGACGAGGGCCGCATCACCATCGCAGGCACGCCGGTGGCCGCTCCACGCAAGGACGCGTGCACGGTGTTCCAGAATTTCGGCCTGCTGCCGTGGCGCACCGTCATGGGCAACGTCGAGTTTCCGCTCGAGATCGACGGCGTGGGCGTGGCCGAGCGCCGCCATCGCGCGCGCCATTTCATCGAACTGGTGGGGCTTGCCGCCTTTGCCGAGCACTTTCCCCATGAATTGTCCGGCGGCATGCAGCAGCGGGTCGGCATCGCACGCGCGCTGATGCGCAAACCCATTCTCATCTTCATGGACGAGCCCTTCGGTGCGCTCGACGCCCAGACCCGCGAGCAGCTGCAGGAGGACTTCCTCGCGATATGGTCGCGCACCGGAGCGACGGTCGTCTTCGTCACCCACAGCATCGACGAGGCGCTCATCCTCTCCGACCGCATCTTCGTGTTCCACGCCGAGCCTGGACGGATCCGCACCATCGTCGAGTCGCCGGTCGCCGGCGCGCGGCTGGCCGGCGACGTCCGCACCCATCCCGATTTCGGAAAATGCCGCGCCGAACTGCGGGAGATGCTCAGGAGCGAGCCATGAATTCGTCACCGGAAATGTCGCCCCGCCGGTCCGTCCCGGCGCCGCAGCCGACATGGGCGCAACGCTTGCGCGAGGTTCTACTGAGCCCCAACGCCATTCGCACCGCCTCGGTCGCGGTCTTCGTCGTGGTCTGGGAATATTACGGCCGCCGCATGGACCCGATCTTCATGGCGCCGCCCAGCGCGATCTTTCAGGCCGCGCTCGAGCTCATCCGGAGCGGCGCGCTCGAGAAGGCGCTCATCCGGACCCTGTGGCCGTTCGCCGTTGGCATGGCGCTCACCGTCGTGATCGGTGTTGCGCTGGGCATCGTCATGGCGCAGTGGCGCACGCTGGAATATGTGCTCGACCCCTTCGTCAACGCGCTCTACGCTATCCCGCGCATCGCCCTCATCCCGCTGATTATCCTGTGGGCCGGCTTGGAATTCGCCGGAAAGGTCACGATTCTGGTCTCGGTCGCGGTCTTCCCCATCACCGTGAACACCTATTCCGGCATCCGCGACGTGCGCGGCGCGATGCTGGAGATCGGCCGCGCCTATGGCGCTACTGAATGGCAGATTTTTTGGAAGATCATTCTGCCGGCGGCGATCCCCTTCATCATGGCGGGTATCCGCCTTGCGGTCGGCTTGGCGATCATCGGCATCATCGTTGCCGAGTTCTTCACCGCCATCAGCGGGCTCGGCGGCATGATCGTCGAATACGCCAATGTGTTCGCAACCGCAAAGCTGTTCGTGCCGATCATCGTCATCGCGCTCGTGGGCGTGGTGCTGACCGAGCTCGTGATGTGGCTGGAACGCCGCATGTCGCGCTGGCGCCAGGTCGAACGCGAGCGGTTCTAGAATTCGCCTGCGGGCTGCGAGTTGGAGCTATTCGTTGTTGCTGCCTGCGGCAGCGGCAGCCTTATGGAAGAGTCCGGCTCTTCCACGGACATTTTCGGCTCGGGACAGGTGAGCCATTCGAGATAGCTCGGCAACAGGTAGCTGGGCAAATAGATCGATGGCTGCACGCACTGCGTTCGCTCGTTCGGCACGTCGGGTGGGGCCCAGATGAGCATCAGGGACCCGACGAGCATGGGAGCAAACGGAAGGTGCATGGTTGCGATCTCCTGATTGCGAATTCCGATCTCATTCCAGGCCGCGCCGATACGCAGTCGGCGTGAGGCCGGTATGCTTGCGAAACGTCGTCGTAAACGAGCTCGTTTCGCTAAAACCCAAATTGAGCCCAATCTGCGTCACCGACATCGCGGGATTCGCCAGCAAGGACTTGGCCTGTTGGATGCGCATGCTGCTCAAATAGCGGTGCGGCGGCAGACCGAATGATTGCTTGAACGCCCGCACGAAATGATGCGGGCTCAGTCTTGCGACGTCGGCCAATGTCGCGAGCGAGATGTTCTCCGCGAGGTGCTCCTCGATGTATTGCGCCACTTTCTTCTCTTGCCAGCCGGCCAGGCCGCCGCGAATGGGCCGCCTGGCGAGGCCAGCACCGTTGTTGACACGCAGCAGCTCGTGCATGAGCACGACGCTCAGCGCCTCCACATATTGCTTTTGCCCGGCGCCTGGATTGACCGCTTGCGCTTTGAGCTTGAGCGCGGTCTCCCATAAGTCGTGGTCGAAGAAGAAGAGCCGCGGCATGAACTCGCTTTCGGCGAATCGCAGCTCAGGGTCGATCAGCGGTCCGCGCGGATCGATGTAGAAATAGGTGACGCGTGTCAGCTTGCGCGGCTTGTGCCAGCTGGAGAACCAATGACCGGCGGGAACGAAACTCAGTGTCCGGCTGAACTCCTGGAGCGTGGAGCGCGGCAGCCCCTCCACCAGCGTCTCGCCGTCGTCACGCTCGGCGCGCTCGCACATGATCAGCAGATGGCACGGCGCCTGAAGCCGGCTTGGAAGGGCTCACGCCGGACGACTTCGACGGCATCGGTCTGGATCCCGTTCCAGGTCGCGATCTGACGGCGCGCGATATCCGAGGGGGCAAATTGTACGACGGGCCGGAGAATGGGCGTCGAAACGGCGGCCGATTCGCTCATGACGAGGACTCCTGATCTCTCGCGATCCGGTTGCCTCCTTGAGCGGCGTATCCTCCTGGTCTAGATAGGTGGCAGCCCCTGCGTTCAACTGCACATCGCTTTATCGTTACACGAATATCGAGCGCCTTCAAAACTCCGTGTGCGGGCGGAACGGCTACGCAATGTCGGGATTTCGCCGGCGCTTTTTCAGGATATTCGCTAATGCGCACGCCGAACGGCACGAGCGGTTGGAGAATCTGCTAGGAAGCCATAAGTGCGAAATCGTTGCGAAAGAGGGCGCAACGGTATAGTGCAACCGTTCCCATAGCCGTCGACTATTTGACAAGTCGTCGCTCGGCGGCGACCAAGACTCTGCCTTAGCAATAATGAGGGGGGCCAGCACTTTGAACTTCCGCTTCGCCGATTTCGAGATCAACGTCGCGCGGCAGGAGTTGCGGCGCGCCGGGGCGATCGTTCATATCGAGCCGCAGGTATTCGATCTGCTCGTTCACCTCATTCGCAACCGCGATAGGATCGTCAGCAAGGACGAGCTGATCGACGTGATTTGGCAGGGCCGCATCGTCTCGGAGGCGACGCTGAGCTCCCGAATCAGCGCGGCACGGCGCGCGCTCGGCGACAGCGGCAACGACCAGAGCTTCATACGCACGCTGCACAAGCGCGGATTTCGTTTCATCGGCGACGTTGACGACGACACTTCCGCGCCGACCGCTGTCGTAGTGGAGAGAGGGTCTCCGGGTGCGGTCGAGAACGCGGCGAACGTCGTGCCAACCGGCGAACCGTCGCCGCTTTCCGACGAGCCATCGGACGCCGCCGGGGGCCATCCAATATCGCATGATGCCCGCGGAGCTGGTGCTGCAGCGGTGGAGAACGGGACGGCGCCTCATGGGCAGCCGGCTGCACGAAACCTGCGGTTCGCCGTGGCGGCGATAGTCCTTGCTTCATTGTCCGTCTCCGCTGCGTGGTGGCTGCTGTCGTCACCCCTCCCATCCCCTGCATTGCACACGGAAGAGGGTGTTGCGCTGGCAAGCGAAGCCTCATCCTCGGCGGACCGGGTCAAAGCGCCGGTCTCATCGATCGTCGTCCTTCCATTCGTCGATCTCAGCGGCGATGCGAAGCGGGACTACTTGGTCGACGGGATCACCGATAGTCTCATCAGCGATCTTGCGCACGCACTGCCCGGGATATCCATCGTCTCCCGCGACACCGCGTTCACCTACAGGGACCGAGGCGCAGGCGCGCGGCAGATCGGCCGCGAGCTGGAGGCACGTTATCTGCTCGAGGGCAGCGTCGCCCTCGAGGGAGAGCGCGTACGCGTCAACACCCGGCTGGTCGAGACCAGAGAAGCAAGCCAGCTGTGGGCGGAACGGTTCGACACCGAACTAAGGAGCATCCTGGAGGTTCAAGACGAGATCGTCGCCCGCGTGTCGCGCGCGATCGGCTTGCAGGTCGTCCACATGGAGGCGCGGCGAAGCTTGCGCGAAAGGCCTGACAGCGCCGAGCTCATCGACCTGATCATGCGCGGCAACGCGGTGCTCAACCTGCCGTCGTCGCCGGCGACGATGATAGAGGCGCGCGGCCTCTTCGAGCAGGCGCTCCAGGTCGAGCCGACCAGCGTCGACGGCCTCGCCGGGGTCGCGACCACGCTCGTCTTCGAATTTCTCAACGGCTACTACGAAACCGGGGCGGACGAGCGGCTCGGCAGGGCGGAGCGGCTGCTCAATCGCGCGCTCGCGATCGAGCCCCGTCACCTTATGGCTTTGAAGGCGAACGCCGCGTTGCGCCGCGCGCAGGGCAGATTCGACGACGCCATCGTCATGGCCGAAACGGTCATCATGGAAAATCCCGGCGAGCCGTGGACCTACAAGGAAATCGGCTTGTCGACTTTGTATCTCGGCAAGCCGGAACAAGCGCTCGAGTGGTTCGCCAAGGCCGATCGTATTGGCCCGCGCGACCCGGGGCGGTGGACCTGGCTAGACGGTCGAGGCCACGCTCTCATTCTTCTCGGGCGTGATGAGGAAGCCGTCCGCGTGCTGATCAGCGCGCTCGACGCCAATCCCAAGAACCCTTCACCGCACGCTTTTCTCGCGATGGCCTACGCGTTCCTCGGTCGCTCCGAGGCGGCGCGCGTGGCGCTTGCGGCCTATATGGAACGGCGCCCCGGGGCGAGAGTGTCGACATTCCGCCAGCTTTCGCCGGTTCCGCTCGCGCTCACGAGCCCGAATTACCGGCAGCAGCACGAGCGGCTCAAGGAGGGGCTCCGCAAGGCGGGCATGCCCGAGTAGCCGCGTTCGCAATTTCATCCCGCGCGGCGGCGCGTCGGTCAAGATGCAGTCAGCGAAGTTCGGGCGGAATGCCCTTGATCCGCAGCGTATGGGCCGCGATGTCCTCGTGGCTGTAGGACAGGCGCGCTCTGGTGCGCGAGGGCGGCCGCTTCGCAACTGACAGGCCGTCACGCCACTCCGTCGCCGGCCGAATTGGTCTCGGCGTAAAGCCGCCGCCACAGTTGGGACAGACATTATGCAGCTTGGTTTCGACGCAGTCCGCACAGAACGTGCACTCGTACGAACAGATTCGGGCGTCCGTTGCGTTTGGCGGTAAATCTTTGTCGCAATACTCGCAGTTCGGTCGAATCTGCAGCGCCATCGTCACCCTCCATAACAAGCGGACGCATCACGAGTTGTTCGAGCAGAGGCCCGTAAAGGCTATGACATGTCCGTCACTGCTGCTTCTTTTGCGCTTCTGCGAGCAACGCGAACAGCCGCGCCGGAGTCACCGGATATTCGCCGATGCGCACGCCGAAGGGCGCAAGCGCATTCTCGATCGCCGAGAGGATCGCGCCCGCAGCCGGCACGCAGCCGGATTCGCCGACGCCTTTGACGCCGAGCGGATTGAGGGGCGAGGGGAATTCGGCGAACGTCACCTCGATCTTCGGCACCTCGGTGGCGCTCGGGATGAGATAGTCGGCGAACGTGGTGGTGAGGGGCTGCGCCTGATCGTCGTAACCCATCCATTCGTAGAGCGCGTTGCCGATCCCGTGCGCGGCGCCGCCGACGAGTTGTCCTTCGGCGATCATCGGATTGATGATCCGGCCGCTGTCGTTGACCACGACGTAGCGCAGGATGCGCACGCCGCAGGTCTCGATGTCCACTTCGACCTCGACGGCGTGGCATCCCCCCGTAGGTGAGCGCGCTCGGCAGGAAGCTCTGCATGCTTTCGAGCCCCGGCTCGAATTGGCCGGGCATGGCGTAGCCGGGCACGCCGGAGACTGCTTCGGCGACCTCGCGCAGGGAAAGCCCGCTGCCCGGCGCGCCGGCAATTTCGATCTGCCCGTCGCGCAGCTCGAGGTCGCCCACGCCCACCTCCAATAGGTGGGCGGCAACCTCGAGCGCTTTTTCGCGCACCTTCATGGCGGCGAGATGCACCGCGGAACCCGCGGTCACGGTCTGACGGCTGGCGAAGCCGCCCTGGCCATAGGGAATGACGGCGGTGTCGCCGGCCACGACGGTGACATTGTCCGGCGCGATGCCGAACTGCTCGGCGCAGATCTGGGCAAGCGCGGTCTTGATCCCTTGCCCCATGGGCATCGCGCCGGTGTAGACGGAGACGCGGCCGGAGCGGCCGATGCGCACGATGCCCGATTGGAACGGGCCGCGGCCCGTTCCCTTGGCGCCGTTGCCGACGCCGATGCCGAGATAGCGGCCGCTCGCTCGACTTCGGCGCTGGCGCTCGGGAAAGCCGGCGTAGTCGATCGCGTCGAGCGCGGCGCGCTGGTAGCTCGGGAAGTCGCCGCTGTCGAGCGTGATCGGCGAGCCGGCGCGGGTCTTGAGCGCAAACACATAGGGCATCTTTTCCGGCGGCACGAGATTGCGCCGGCGAACCTCGGCGCGGTCGAGGTGAAGCTCCTCGGCGATGCGGTCGAGCAGGCGTTCCATCGCGAAGGCGCCCTCCGGATAGCCCGCGCCGCGCACCGGCATGGTGGCGACTTTGTTGGTCTCGACGACGCGCACGGCGAATTGAAAGGCCGGCAGCATGTAGGGTCCGGGCAGCGCCGTCGACGCATTGTAGGGAAGGTTGATGCCCTGCGGGGTGTAGGCGCCTTCGTCGTGGATCATCTCCCCGCGCACGGCGAGCAGGCGGCCGTCGTTGTCGAAGGCGACCTCGAGGTCCCAATACTGGTCGCGCTCCTGAATGGCGGCGAGAAAGTGCTCGCGGCGGTCCTCGATCCACTTGATCGGCCGCCGCAGCAGCAGGCACGCCGCCGCCAGCGTCACCTCTTCCGGATACATCACGAATTTGGCGCCGAAGCCGCCGCCGACGTCCGGCGCTACGACGCGCAGCTGATTTTCGTCGAGGCGCAGCATCGTCATCAAAAAGGCGCGCACCTCGTGGGCGAGCTGCGTCGACGACCACAGAGTGAGCCGGTCCTCGTTGACGTCACAGGCGGCGACCGCGCCGCGCCCCTCGATCGAATGCGCTCCGCCGCGATGCTGCTTGAGATTGACGCTGGCACGCCGAGGCGCGCGCGCGAATGCGTCCGCGACGTCGCCGTAGCACTGCTGGAACTCGATCAGGAGATTGCTCGCGCGTGCGCGATGGGCGCACGGCGCTCCCGGTGCGAGCGCTTGTCGGCAGTCCGAGACCGCCGGCAGCGGCGCGTAGTCGACCGCAACGAGGGCGGCGGCGTCCTCGGCGATGTAGCGCGTCTGCGCGATCACGACCGCCACGGCCTCGCAGACAAAGGCGACTTCGTCCTTGGCAAGAACGAGCGGGGTGATATCGCCCGGAAGCCGTGCCGTGCGAAATTGCAGCGGCAGCCGCTCCTGCGCGAGCAGCGGCGCGAGATCCGAAAACGTGAGCACCGCGTGGACGCCCTCGCATCGCCGCGCGGCGCCGGCGTCGATGCCGCGGATCGCGGCGTGGGCGTGCGGGCTGCGCACGAACGCCGCCTCCAGCATGTCGGGAAAGGCGAGATCGGCGACGAAGCGGCCGCTACCCGTGAGCAGCGGGCGGTCTTCAAGCCGCTTGACGGAGCGGCCGATGTATTTGGCGGCTTGCACGCTTTGCCTTGGAGAATCCACGGTGCGTCATTGCCGGATCTAAATCCGGCAATCCATCTTCTCCGCAAAACTTCTTACGCAGATGATGGACCCGCGGGTCAAGCCCGAGGGTGACGCAACCGCCAACCCGCGCGAGAAAATCATTGCGCCGCCTTCTTCTGTCGTCCCTTCGCCGACCGCGGCCCCATGGGCTCGGGCTGAAACGGTCCGTCGCGCATGTCGAGATAACCCTTGAGCCCGTGCTGGCGCTGGGCCTCGAATAGCTTCTCGCGGAACTCGTTGTGGGACGAGTGCGCGAGCGCGCCGAGGGCTCCTTCGAGCAGAAGGCCGGAATAAACGCCGGCGGCTTGCATGCCCATCATGGTAACGGCCTTGTTGAGCCGCACGGACGGCTCCGGCACAAGGCAGATGCGTTTCGCGAGCGCGCGCGCCGCCTCCATGAGTTGATCGTGCGGCACCACCTCGTTCACCATGCCCATGCGCAGCGCCTCCTGCGCATCGAAATGGTCGCCGGTGAGCCCCCAACGGTTGGCGGCCTTCCAACCGCACAGCGCGCCGAAGAGAAATGTCGTGTTCGAGATGTGCCGGACCTCGGGCTGCGCGAACACCGCCTGATCCGACGCAATGGTGATGTCGGCGGCGAGTTGGTACCAAAAGCCTCCGCCCATGGCCCAGCCGTTGACCGCCGCAATGACGGGCTTGCCCAGCCGCCACATGTGCGTCCATAACGCCACGCGCCCGGCGTCGATGCGCTGCCAGAACTCGATAAAATCGGCGAGCGACTTGCCCTTCGGATCGGAATGCCGCGAGCCGGACTTGTCGGTTTGGCTCTGGTCGTAGCCGGCGCAGAAGGCGCGGCCCGCGCCGGTGAGGATGATCACGCGCACGGCGCGGTCGGCATCCGCCCGGTCGAAGATCCGATGCAGCTCGGCTTCGAGCTCGTGCGTGAGTGCGTTCATGCGCTCGGGACGGTTGAGCGTGATGGTCGCGATGTTTTCTTCGACGCTGTAAAGGATCTCCTGGCTCATCCCTCATCCTCTCGTTGTTGCGGGCGCCTATGGGGCTGGAGCCCGGCCGCACAATACGCTAGTCCGGTCCAAGGTGAACATCATTTACCGCTCGCAGAAGCGCAAGGACCCATCATGATCACGCGTCGCGATGTCCTCATGGGACTCTGCATTTGCATCGTTCTCGCGGCGGTTCGCGTGCAGGCGGCCGAACCTTCCGCCAAGTCGTTCGTGGAAGCGATCTACGCCGCCTATAAAGGCAAAAACGCCAATGGAATTTTGCTCGACACCGACGCGGCCGTGAGGCGCTATTTCGAGCCCAAGCTCGCGGCGCTCATCATCAAGGACCGCAGGGACGCGCGCGGCGAGATCGGCAAGCTTGATTTTGATCCCTTCATCGATGCGCAGGATTGGGAGATCGACACCGTCGACATCGCGCTCCGTGAGGTCGCGCCCGACAAAACAAGCGCGACCGTCTCATTTAAAAATTTGGGCGAGCCGCACAGCGTCGTCCTTGATTTGGTCAAGCTCAAGACGGGTTGGCGGATCGCCGATATCACTTGGGATCGCAAGCACGCCCTGGGAGAGGACACTTTACGGGGAATTTTGACGAAGAAATGAGCCATTCGCGACGGGCGACCGCGCTGTTATCCATGCGCGCGCAGCTCGCAGCGCCTCGCTAGCGATCGATGCTGAATCCTTCCAGATCGATCTCCGGTCGGCGGCCGCAGACGATGTCGGCCACCACCCGCCCGCAGCCGCAGGCCTGCGTCCAGCCGTTCGATCCCTGGCCGACATTGACGTAGAGGTTGGCGATCCCGGTCGCGCCGAGATAGGGCGGTCCGTCCGGCGTCATCGGCCGCAAGCCCGCCCAGGCGTTGAGCGCGCCGGCTTCGCGCGCGATCGCCGCCTGCGGGAACAGCTCGCGCAGACTGCGGAGCACGGTCGCCGGGCCCGACGGACGGATCGAAACGTCGTAGCCCGAAAGCTCGGCTATGCCGGCGGCGCGCAGGCGGGCGCCGAGCCGGGTGATCATCACTTTGTAATGCTCATCCATCACCGAGGATCGCGGCACCGGCACGTTGGTATCGATGTCGATCGTGACGGAGTATCCCTTCACCGGATAGATTGGAAGATCTATTCCGAGCGGCCGCAAGAGGCGCGCTGCCGCGCTGCCCAGCGCGACGACATAGAAATCGGCGTCGAGCGGACCTTGATCGGTGATGATGCCGGCGATGCGGGCCCCTTCGAGACGCAGCCGCTTCACGCTCGTGTTGAACTTGAATACCACGCCGCGTTGGCGCAGAAGCTCGGCGAGCGCGACCGTGAATTTGTGGCAGTCGCCTGTCTCGTCATCGGCAGATGCAGGCCGCCCGCGAAGTCGGCGGCTGCCGCGCGCAGCGCCGGTTCCACGGCCAACACGCCTTCGGTATCGAGCATACGATGCATAACGCCGAATTCGGCCAGCACGCGAGTGGATTTTGCTGCGCCGGCAAGCTCCTCCTCGGTGCGGAAGAGTTGCAGCACGCCGCCCGTGCCGTGATCGAAGGCGATGCCGGTGTCTTCGCATAGCTCCTTGAGGCAGGCGCGTGGCGGATGAACAGCCAGCGCATGATGTTCGCCGGCATTCCCGGCGCCGCCCATGGACCCGCAAACCCTGGACAGATGCCGCCGGCATTGGCGAAACTCGTCTCCAAGGCCGGTCCGCTTCGGCGGTCGACTACCACGACCTCGTGGCCGGACTTGGCGAGATAATAGGCCGAACTCGTTCCAATGACGCCCGCGCCGAGCACCATCACCCGCATGGCCATGCTCTTATCGTAGTGGCGGTGTCTTCCACTCGTCATGCCCGGGCTTAACCCGGGCATCCATCGAAAAGAAGCGCTTCGATCGAAGAGGATGGATTGCCGGGTCAAGCCCGGCAATGACGGCGGATGAGTATGCGCCAAAGGCCACGGCCATCACTCGACCTTGATCTTGGCGTCCTTGATGATTTTCTCGTATTTCGCCATCTCGTCGCGAATGTACATCGCGAACTGTTCACTGCCGGATCCGATCGGGTCGAATCCGAGTGCGTTTAAGCGCTGCCTTACGTCCGGCAGCGCCAACACTTTGGCGATGTCCGCCTGCAGCTTGTTGGAAAGATCGGCTGGCAGGTTCTTCGGTCCCCATAATCCGTACCAAGATACGAATGCGAAGCCTTTCACGCCGGACTCTTCTACGGTCGGAATGTCGGGCGCCGCGGCCGCGCGCTTGAGGCTGGTGAGGCCGAGCGCCTTGATCTTGCCGCCTTGTGCCAGCGGCAGCGAGGAGAGCATGGGATCGGCGAGCAGCTGAATCTGTCCGCTCATGAGATCGGTGAGCGCGGGCGCAGTGCCTTTGTAGGCGACGACTAGGGTGTCGAGGCCGGCGTCGTGTTTGAGGAGTTCGATGGCGAGATGGCTGGCGGAGCCGATGGTGGTGGCGCCGAAGGTGTATTTCTGCGGATCCTTGCGCACGAGTGCGAAGAAATCTTTCAGATTGTTCGCCGGTACGCTCGGCGTGGTGCTGACGATCAACGGCCACTCCGCCAAGAGCATCACCGGCGTGAAGTCGCGTACCACGTCGTAGGGAACGCTCTTGTAGAGGACCGGATTGATCACATGTACTGAAGCCGAGACCAGCAACGTGTAGCCGTCGGGCGCGGCCTTGGCGACGGCGTTGGCGCCGACTATTCCGGACGCGCCGCCTGCGCGATTCTCGACGATGAAGTGCTGCCCTACCGTCTCGTTGAGCTTCTGCACCAGGATGCGCGCAACGCCGTCGACCGATCCGCCGGCCGGAAACGGCACCACCACGGTGACCGTGCGGGAGGGATAATCCTGCGCCGTCGCGGCGACCGGGAGCGGTGCGGCGAGCGCGATCGCAAGCGCGGACATGGTCGCGAATCTCATGGGACGGTCCTTCCGTGCGGCGGTTTAGTATGTCCCGGGATAGCTCCCTCCGTCGATCAGCAAATTTTGGCCGGTGATGAAGCCGGCGTGTTGCGAGCAGAGGAATGCGCAATAGGCGCCGAGCTCGTCCGGCCGACCGTAGCGCCGGGCGGGATTGGCCTCGGCGCGCGCGCGCCACAGCTCCTCGAATGTCTTGCCGGTTGCCTCCAGCATTGCGCCGACGTGGGCGCGCTGCGCGCCGCTGTCGAAGATTCCCGGCAGGAGATTGTTGATGGTGACGTTGCGGGCGGCGGTCTGTCGCGCAAGCCCGGCGGCGAAACCCACGAGCCCGGAACGTGCGCCATTCGACAGGCCGAGCTCCAGTTGCGCCATCTTCACGCTGCGCGAGACGATGTTGACGATGCGGCCGAAGCCGCGCGTCATCATGCCGTCCACGGTGAGCCGCATCATCTCGATCGGGGAGAGCATCATCGCGTCGAGCGCGGCGATCCAATCGTCCCGCGACCAGTCGCGGAAGTCACCTGGAGCCGGGCCATCGGCGTTGTTGAGAAGGATATCGGGCTGCGGACAGGCGGCAAGCGCGGCGGAGCGTCCCGCGCCGGTGGTGATGTCGGCGGCAACCGTCGTGACCTTGACGCCGGTCGCCGCCGCGATCTCCGCGCCGGTCTTTTCCAGCACGTCGCGCTTGCGCGCGACGATGGTCACGTCGACCCCTTCCCGAGCGAGCGCGAAGGCGCAGGCCCGTCCCAAGCCTCGGCTCGCGCCGCTCAGGAGTGCCTTTCGTCCGCGGATTCCAAGGTCCACTGTTACATCCTGCGTCGTCATCCCCGGGCTTGACCTGGGAATCTATCTTCTTCGGAAGATTCTTGCACAAGAAGATGGATTGCCGGGCATAAGCGCGTTTACGCGCGTCCAAAGCCCGTCGAAGACGGGCGTGAACGCCCTTGAGGACGCGCTATGCCCGGCAATGACTCGCACAATTATGCTGCGACGGCGGAGATGGGACCGATCTTGTAGCCGTACTGCTTGTCGAGCCCCAGCTCCTGCACGATGCGAATGCCTTTGCTGAGCGCCTCACCGTCGAGGTTGGTCAGCGGCTTGCGCAGGTTGCCGGCCGGCAGAGAGAGCGCCTTCATCAGCGATTTCACCGCCACCGGATTGATCGCCGAATAGGTGAAGTGCAGCAGCGGCAGGAGTTTGAGATAGCTAGTCTTGAAATCTTCCGCCTCGGCGTAGCTCGTCCACGGCGTCGAGATGGTCGCGAGCTCGGCCGGCGCGATATTGCCGGTCATGTTGGCGGTGCCGTGGCCGCCGAGCGACATGGTGGGCACCACGAGCCCGAGATTGGGGCTGTCGCAGCACATGACCGAGACCTTGGGCTTGGCGGCCAATACCTGCGCGACTTGCCCGACGCGGGCGGTCGATTCCTTGTGCACCACGTAGTTCGGGTGCTTGAAGATGCGAAGGAGGTGATCCCAATGTAGGTCGCTCTTCACCCGCGGCGGGTTGTTGTAGATGCCGAGCGGCAGATCGCTCGCGTCCGCCACGTCGAGAAAGAAGCGCTCGATGTCGCTTTCCGGCGCGCAGATATAGGCAGGCGCCGCCAGGATGGCGCCGTCGGCGCCGTTCGCCTCGGCGAAACGGACATTGGCGATGGTCGCCTCGGTGTTGTTGCCGGTGCAGCCGAAGAAGATCGGCATGCGCGGCGTCTTCATCTTCGCGGTCTCGACGATGATCTGCTTTTTTTCCTCCGGCGCGAGCATCGACGCCTCGCCGGTCGAGCCCATGATCAGCACCGCGGACGTGCCCCGATCTTCCTGGAACTTCAACAAGGTCCGAAACGCCCCGAAGTCTACCGAGCCGTCCTTGTTGAATGGCGTGATCAGCGCGACGAACGAGCCCATCAGCATCTTCCTCGACATTGCGGTCTCCATTCCCGAATTCGCGACCTTCAATGTGATTGAGCGATACATCGCTTTGGCGGCGACGACAGCGAAGCGATGCCAAGCCGGTCGGCCGCTATTTATACGATACCGCGCCGCTGTCGCCTACGGCGTTTTGCCGCGACGCGCGCTCGGTTGGCCTTTTGCGCGAGCACGAAATTGGACATCCTGTGGCCCCTTCTTCGGAGGGAAGGCCATGGATGTGTTGCGAGTGCTCATTGCGATGGCGTTGGCCGGCGCAATGTTGGGTTGCGGTCAAGGTCAGGGGCCCAAGGGTGATCCGGGTCCGCCCGGCCCCCCTGGTCCGAAAGGCGATCCCGGTCCGCCCGGCCCTCCTTTCGGCATTCGCATCGTTCGATCGAACTGCGACGCTACGAATTGCAGCGTGCAATGCGCTGAGGACGAGATGCTCTTGACCGCCTATTGCGGAGTTAGACGCAACGCCGCCGTCATTCCCACCGAGCGGTCCGCAACCTGCCGCAGTCCGGTGCCGGCCAATAGTCCCCTTGTCGCCGCATGCGTAAAGATACCGCCGCAATAGTCTGCCCGCGGGGCGACAGCGGTGCGAGCACCGCGAGACACTGGGACTGCGATGCGCACGTTCCTCAATCCGAGGGCTGGAGACCATCGCTGAACGTTTGCTAGAGTCGCGGCGACGTTCGGTCTCGGCGCGATCAAATTCCATACGACGCGTGCATGGAGGACATCATGGGCTTTCTGCCCGAGAAGGAACTCTCGGAAAAATGCCGTGGTGTCTGTTTCGCAGCCGTATTGGCGGTCCTGAACGTGACTGCGCTCTTGCCGGCTGGCGCTGAGACCGTCGCGACCTTCACACGCAATCCGTCCAATCCCATTCTTCGCGGAGTGCGCATCGGCGGCGAGATCGCGGCGAAGTCTCTGGACGCCGAGATCGTTCATTTCATCCCGAGAAGCGAGGCCCCCGCCGAGCAGCTCGGCCTCGTCGACGAGGTCGTGCGCATCAAGCCCGATGCGATCGTGTTCGCGCCGTTCGATCCCAAGGCGATGGTGCCAGCGGTCGACAAGCTCAACGCAGCCGGCATCCCGGTGACCAACGTCAACGAGCGGCTCGCCGGCGGCAA
>Ga0070699_100003123_pt1 | contig 14655 bp, 11 predicted proteins | sample KBSK1503metaG_FD_65473 | JGI IMG/M metagenome (GOLD analysis project Ga0070699, IMG submission 65473) | Corn, switchgrass and miscanthus rhizosphere microbial communities from Kellogg Biological Station, Michigan, USA - KBS K1-50-3 metaG | ecosystem: Host-associated > Plants > Roots >...
GTGCAGCAAAAACCGGATGGCAGTTTCCCGCAAAACGCGTGGGTTGATGGGCGCCCAATCGGCAATGGTCTGCAAATGGACCAGGTCGGACTGCCGCTCGTGCTTGCGTATCAGCTGGGGCGCAACGATCGAGAGTCATGGCTCAGGCATATCAAGCCCGCGGCGGAGTTCATCGTCAGTCATGGACCACGCACGGATCAGGATCGTTGGGAAGAGCGGCCGGGTTACTCACCGGCGACGATTGCAGCGGAGATTGCGGGGTTGGTTTGTGCTGCTGAAACAGCGAAGCTCAACGACGATAAGCCGGCGGCGAAGAAGTACCTGGACACTGCCGACGAGTGGGCTGGAAAGATCGAGCAGTGGACCGTCACCAGAGGTGAAGGGGGCAGTGGCAGTGGATATTATTTGCGCATCACGGAAAACAGCGATCCGAACGATGGCGCAAAGCTGGAGATCAATAGCAGCAGTCTGGTCGTGGATGAGCGGAAGATTCTCGATGCCGGTTTTCTCGAGCTGGTGCGGCTTGGAATCAAGCCCGCCACGGACCACTTGATGGTGGAGTCACTCAAACTTATCGACCAATTGATAAAAGTTGAGACGCCTGCCGGCGAGGCGTGGTATCGCTACAATCACGATGCGTACGGTGAGACGGCGAACGGTGGCAATTACGATGGGCGCAATGGCATCGGGCGGCTGTGGACCTTGCTGACGGGTGAACGTGGGGAGTTTGAGATTGCGGCCGGGGATATTCGCGGCGCGAGCCGGCGGCTGGATACACTGGCGCGCTTCGCGAACTCAGGCTTGATGATTCCCGAGCAGGTGTGGGAGCGGAGCGGTACGGGAACCGGATCGGCGACACCACTTGCGTGGTCCATGGCGCAGTTTATTCGATTGGCGATGAATGTTGAGAAGGGAAGAAACCAGGAGACGCCGAAGATTGTGTGGGAGCGTTACGCTGGGTTTCACGCAAAGGCGCAAAGCCGCAAAGAGAGCCGCCAGGGAATTTGATCTCTCTTTGCGCCTTTGCGTCTTCCTTTGCGCCTTTGCGTGAAACGTTCGGATTGATGTGATGACTCTTAAAGATACCGGGAAACGTAACCTGATCTTCGCCGCTGATCTCGGCGGTACGCACCTGCGCGCCGCCACCGTCGATCAACAGGGCCGCATTCAGTTTCGTTTCAAACAAAACACCCCGCAAGTACCTGACGCCACCGCCATCGTCGATGCGATCGTCACCGCTGTCCGCGAATGTGAGAAGCAAAACGACGGACGCGATGAGATCTCCGCCGTCTCACTCGTCGTGCCCGGCACAGTGAAAGTTGAAGAAGGCGCGGTTGTCACCGCTCCGAACCTTCCGTGTCTCGATGGCTTCCGTCTCGCCGCTGCTTTAACTGAACAGCTTCACGTGCCGGCGTTTCTCGAAAACGATGCGAACGCTGCTGCCGTCGGTGAGATGTGGCAGGGCGCCGCCGTTGGCTGCAAGACGATCATCTGCGTGACGCTTGGCACCGGCGTCGGTGGTGGAATAATTCTCGATGGTAAATTGTGGCGTGGTGTTGATGGAGCCGCGGCGGAGATCGGACACATGTGCGTCGATCCGTTTGGCGGCGTGGCGTGTACCTGCGGCAGTCGTGGGTGTCTCGAAGTCTTTGCGTCAGCCACTGCGATTGTGCGTATGACGCGCGAGGCGAGTCCACGTTACCCGGACTCGATCCTGCAAGGCCAGGACGATCGCACCGCCGCGATGATCTTTGAGGCCGGTCAGCACGGCGACGAGCTGGCGCTGGAGATCTTTCGCCGCATGGGCGTGTATCTCGGCATTGGCCTGGCGAACTTAATCAACATCCTCAATCCGGAAATGATCGTGCTTGGCGGTGGCGTCGTGAATGGTTGGGATCTGTTTGCGAAGCACATGCACCAGCAGGTTGAGGAACGAGCGTTTCCGTTGCTGGCGGCCCGAGTCAAGATCGTGCGGGCGAAGTGCGGCGACGATGCCGGCTTGCTCGGCGCCGCGCGGTTGGCATTGAAGGATTGATGCGCAGGTGATTTTTAGACAGGATTTACAAGATTAACAGGATGGGCAAGATATCCTCTTAATCTTGTAAATCCTGTTAATCTCATTCAGAAACTATGAAACGTTTTCTGGTGCTAATCGCGATCCTGGGCGCCGCGGTAACGACGCCGGCGCAGGACATCACGACTCTCGAAAAGATCGGCCCGGTCGTCAGCCTGCAACGAATCGGCAACGGTGTTACGGTTAGTTGCCAGGACAAATCCCAGGTCCAGCTCTCAGTCCTCGCACCGGATCTGATCCGCGTCAGAGCTTCATTCACCAAACCGATTCCGGCACGCGATCACTCGTGGGCCATCGCCAAAGAAACCTGGACCACACCACGCTGGGACCTCAAAGAAACACCTGATTCGATCGCTATCACAACGGACGAGCTGGAAGTCATTGTCCGCCGTTCACCGTTGCTGATCGAATTTCGCGATGCTCGCACTCATCAACTCCTCAACGCCGACGAGCGCCCGATGTCCTACGACGCCACTGGTCGTCTCGCGAGCATGATGTTCGATCCGCAGGCGGGCATGTTTGTCGCTGCATCGAAGAAGCTCGGCTTAGACGAACATTTCTATGGTCTCGGCGAGAAAGCCGCGCGTCTCGACAAACGGCGCAGCTCCTTCGTCAACTGGAATTCAGACACGCCCGGCTACACCGAAGGCAAAGATCCGATCTATCAAACAATCCCGTTCTACCTCGGGCTGCAACGCGGCATCGCTTACGGCATCTTCTTCGACAACAGCTATCGCAGCTATTTTGATTTCGGGAAGTCGTCGCAGCAGCGCGCCTGGTTTGGCGCCGAGGGCGGCGAGCTCAACTACTACTTTTTCTATGGACCATCGACAAAAAAGATTCTCGGTCGCTACGCCGATCTCACGGGCCACATGCCGCTGCCGCCGCTCTGGGCGCTCGGCAATCAACAGAGTCGCTGGAGTTACTATCCCGATTCGATGGTTGAAGAAGTTGTCAGCGAGTATCGCAAGCGCGATCTACCGCTCGACGTGGTCCATCTCGATATCGACTACATGAACGGTTACCGCGTCTTCACCTTCGACAAAGATCGCTTTCCCGATCCAAAGGCACTGACCGAGAAACTGGGCCGGCAGGGTGTGAAGGTCGTAACGATTGTCGATCCCGGCATCAAGTATCCGTCTGATAAAAACGAGCGTTATCACGCGTTCGATCAGGGACTCGAGAAAAACTTTTTTCAGCACCGTCGCAATGGCGATCTGTTTGTGCCGCGAGTTTGGCCGGGTGAGAGTGTGTTTGTCGATTACACGCTGCCCGAAGCGCGACGCTGGTGGGGCGACCTGCATCGCGCCTACACGGACAACGGCATCGCCGGTATCTGGAACGACATGAACGAGCCGTCTGACTTCGTCGATCAGACCGGCAAGAACCAGTTGGACGTCGTGAGCAACGATGAAGGTGAGAAAACAACTCACGCGAAGAATCGCAACACGTTCGCCCTTTTAATGTCGCGCGCGACTTACGAAGGACTGGAGCGCTTGCGGCCCGATCGGCGTCCTTATGTGATCACGCGCGCCGCTTACGCGGGGATTCAGCGTTACTCGACGATGTGGACCGGCGATACGAACAGCACCTGGGAGGCGTTGGCGCTGAATATTCCGATGTTTACTTCGCTCGGATTATCGGGTGAGCCGTTCGTCGGCAGCGACGTCGGCGGTTTTATCGGGCGCGGCAACGGCGAGCTGCTGGTTCGTTCGTATCAGGTTAGTTTCCTGGCACCATTCTGTCGTAACCACAAAGTGATCGATGGCTACGATCAGGAGCCGTGGCGCTTCGGCAAGTATTATGAAGACATCATTCGGAAGTATTTGAAGCTCCGTTACACCCTGCTGCCGTTTCTTTACACGACCCTGGAAGAGTCGCACCGCTCCGGCGTGCCGCTGTTTCGGCCGCTGCTGCTCAACTATCAGGATGACGAGAGCACTTACAATCTCGACGATCAGTTCATGGTCGGCGACGACCTGCTCGTCGCTCCGATTCTGAAACCGGACGTGACGAAGCGATTGGTCTACCTGCCCGCGGGCACGTGGTACGATTACTGGACGAACAGGAAATACGCCGGCGGCACGATGATCAGTGTTGAGGCTCCGCTCGACGTGGTGCCGCTGTTCGTGCGTGGCGGTGCGATCATTCCGGTTGGCCCGTCGCTGAATTATGTCGGCGAAAAGCCCGCTGATCCGATCACCTTCAATATTTATCCGGAAGATGACGGCTCAGCGTCAGCTACGCTTTACGAAGACGACGGACTCAGTCCTGCTTACAAAACCGGCGCGTTTCGCAGGACGGCCGTGAGCGTCCGGCGTGGACCGCGCGGGTTCGTCGTCTCGATTGCCGCACCGGACGGCACTTACAACCCTGGCTCACGAAAGTTTAACTTCGTAGTGAAACCATCCGGCCGAGTCGTCTCCGTCGCCGAAATCAAATAACGCCCGCAAGACGCCCGAAAACAATAAACGCCCGTAAAAACTTTTTTCGATTGTTATAAACATGTGGCAGCGTGGTGACATTATCGCCACATCCTGCGTTTATCTTCCTTCAACATAACCCCAAAAGCTTAAGCCCCATAGTTAAAGCCCCCCGCTGTTTGTGCGGCAAACAAATCTCTTTCCTTCAATTCAAGGACTTAGGTATGACCAGATCACGGGTTTTGGCCGGCATCGTCGCCACGGCCTTTTGCCTGACAATGGCAGCTTCTGTACGGGCCGACAACGCGCACTTCGATATTCAACTGGAAAAACTGATCTTTGCGGAACGACACAATCTAACGGACTTTACTGATCAGAGTATCGACATCAATTATCTCTACACTGCACATTTCGAGAACAATAATGGAAAGCATCTCGGATTCAGCATGGCCTCGGCGCATAGTGGGCCGAAACCGGAGATAGTGAGATCGCCGGTAGTGGCATCTGTCACGCAAAATCCGGAGCCGACCGCGATGGTATTACTCGGCACCGGACTCGCGGCTGCAGCAGCATTCGCGCGCAAAGTTAATCGTCGCCGCAAATGAAAGCGGATTAACTGACCGGATGCCAGGCGTACCTGGCGCCGGTCCAATAAATTATTCCTGCGGTTCCGTTCAGCGTCTCCCTGATTATGTCACCTCTGAGCGACGGCAGCGCTTGGTTGTCTTTGCTCAGGTCGCGGGCGGCGTGTCGCTCGAATTCATGTCCGACAGCGTTGTGTAACAGGTAAGTTTGCCGGGCGAGCGTGTTGCGCCATCCATCACGATCGTGCCCGTGAATCACGGCCAGCAGCAGATCGTTGCGGGCGTATCGACGGACGGGCGGGACGAACCTTCTGCTGTGCGGCTGGAGCCTGGTGCGGGTCTTCGAGAATCCAATTCACATATTCGCTGTTCAGCTCCGCAATCTTTCCCTGGCCTGGTCTCACCACCACCGCCACATCTTCTGAATTGTCGCCGTTGAAGTCACCAACCAGAATCGTCCGGCTGCTGTCGATTGATACGGCATCCTCGTAGTTTCTTTTGATTGCGTCACGCACTTCAGCTTCGGTCGGTTGTGGCCCGGGTGAGTTTCACGCAAAGGCGCAAAGGGAAGACGCAAAGGCGCAAGGTAGACTTTGGCCCGTCTCTGCGCCTTTGCGTCTTCCCTTTGCGCCTTTGCGTGAAACTTCAGTCAGTTCGTTTACTTCGCTGCGCGTTCGAGCACGATGTCGAAGACGCCAGTTTGAAACGTCTTGCCATTAACATTTCGTTCTTCAACCGCAATTGCATTCTCGACGCGATACATCGGATCGCTCTTCTTCGGGTCGCCCTGGAAATGGATCTCAGTCACAAGCGGTTGATATCCGGGACAGACCGCGAGTAGATGAAAGTGTGCACAGCGCCAAAACTCCGGCGAGCCAGTGGGATTGGGCCGGTAGGGAATCGGACGAATGCTTTCTAGTTCGTAGAGTCCAGTCTCCGAAGCTACGAGGCGGCCACGATTGCGAAAATCAGTGGTGCCGTTTGAATACTTCTCACTCATATCGACGTGCCAGAAATCGAGCACTGCGCCGGGCAATGGTCGTTTAGTGTCAAAGGCCCACACGCGACCGGAAAGCACGAACGTCGTGCCCGGTTCACCCGGTAAACTAAGTTTGCCGCGAAACGGCGCGCCAGTCCGGTAGAATGGACCATACGGCTGCGGCGTCACCTTCTTCAGTTCGGTTTTAGTCGGAACCTCCTGCGGCGCGGCGCCCATTTGGATGAGAATTTGATCCGGGTTGTCGCGACTGACTTCGCGGGTTGGCTGCGCGTCAGAACGCAGGACCAAACCCGACACGCCGACCGCAGCTAGTCCGACCGCGGATTGCTGGAGGAAATTTCGTCGCTTTGCGTCAAACATGATGCTTCACCAACTTTCGAGGAGTTCACTTCAACTACAAAACACCGTAACGCCGGGTTTTGTGGTAAAGATGTGATGAATAGGCTTTCTCCGGTGACCAAAAGGAGTGCCGGCTCCAGTTCTAACTAGATCCCGACATGGAAACTAACCATGGCAAAAGCCAAACGAATTAAAGGTCTCAACTGTAAGTCGGTCGCCTCCGCGGGAATCAAGCTGGTGCTCGTCACGAGGTTCAATGAGATGTACGGCTTTCAGCAGGCGGCATTGGACTGGACCGACCCGGAAGGCGTCCACTCAATGCGCGTCGCTTCGCGACGGCTGCGCAGCGTGTTGCGAGATTTTATGCCGTACCTGCGCAAACGGCCACTTGCGCCTGCGTTGAAGCAACTGCGCAACCTCGCCGACGCGCTCGGAGAAGTTCGCGATCTCGATGTTTCGATTGCGTCGCTGGAAAAAATGGCGAGCCACGCTCCGGCGGAAGTGCCTGCGGGCCTGAAGCACTTCATCGACACGAAGAAGCAGCAGCGCGAACAGGCGCGGGAAGATTTGATGCCGATTCTCGAAGGCGACGACCTAAAGGAATTGGAGACGGAGTTTCTTGCGGGAGTCGATGAGGCAACTGCTACGCGCGCCGGGTCTCCGGCAATTACGTTTTTAACGATGTCTCAGGAGATTATCCTCGAACGGCTGAAAGAGTTTGAAGCGTTGAGCAACGGACTGCTCAATCCGTTCGAAGTCGAAACGTTGCACGATCTGCGCATCGCCGCCAAACGCCTGCGTTATGCGCTCGAGCTGTTTCAGCAATGCTGGGGCCAGTCTCTTTCGGGTTACGCAAAACGCATTGCTCGCATCCAGGGAGCGCTGGGCGACCTGCACGATTGCGACGTTTGGATCGAGGGTCTGGGCAAACCCATCATCAACGCGCGCAAGCACCGGCAAGCGGATCAGGTTGCGGCGTTGATGTGGTTGTTGTATCACCTCGTCAAGCTGCGTACTAAACACCTGCGCCACGCGTTTGCGCGCTGGCGCGAATGGGAAACGCACGAAGCGAGTGAAAAGCTGCGCGCGGCGTTGTCGAATCGAGCGAGAACCTTACGACTTGGGCCAGCGTGGAGTGTGGGGAATAAGAATCTCGCGGCGCCCGAACATGCGCGCGTCGATCGAAAAGGCGCCCGGTCCAAGCAAGGCGATGACGGTGGTCAGCACGATCACGTTGAACACAGTTTGATTGGGATTGAAGGTAAAGATAACGAGGCCGCCGGTAGTTAGTCCGATGGCCACGGCCGCGATTGGCGTCATGAAGCCCACCAACAAACAGCTCGCGATAATGAGGATGGTGGCCGCGACGAGCCAGCTAAGCAGACTGAGCTTTTCTGATCCGATGTACGTTAGTGTTTGAGCAATTAACGTAACCCCAACGAGCGCTCGTAAAAGTAATAGCCCAAGTCCCGGCCAACCTCCGGGAAACGCAGAAAACAACTTTTGCAGAACAGTCTCTCCCTTTAGGTGAAGTGTCTAAAGGCGATTAACTTTAGCTATTTCGCAGGGAAGGTGAATCCAGAGATTAAGGTAACTTTGGATACCTCTTTGGAGTTATGCCACAAGAAGGCACAAGAAAAGAGTTAGCCACAAAAAGGCACAAAAGGCACAAAAGAAAAAAGAGAACTCATTGAACAACGTCCGATGAGCAAACCTCCTTTTTGTGCCTTATGTGCCTTTTTGTGGCTAGAGTTGGATGATCCCGCGGCGGAGACCGATGGAGACGGCCTGGGTGCGATCGGAGGCGCCCAGTTTTTCCATGATGTGCTTGATGTGGACTTTCACGGTCTCCTCGGAGATGAACAGTCGCTCCGCGATCTCGCGGTTGCGATTTCCATCCGCGACTTCACGCAGTACTTCGATCTCGCGTTCCGTGAGCACTTCATCACTCATGTGTTCGAACAGTTGCGAGGCGATCTCCGGCGGGATTCGTTTCTTGCCGGCATGAACCTGGCGAATCACGTCCAGCAACTCCGATGGCGGCATGTTCTTCAGCAGGTAACCACGCGCACCCGCTTGCAGCGCACGTTGAATCTCAACGTCGCCTTCAAACGTCGTCAACATGATCACGCGCGCTTCGGGAAACTCGCTGCGTATGGCAATCAGAATATCGATGCCACTCATGTCGGGAAGCCGCAGGTCTAACAACGTGACATCGGGCTGTTGTTGCTTGAAGACCTGAATCGCTTCCGCACCGTTTGCCGCCTGCGCCACGAGAGCCATGTCCGGCTGACTGTTGACCAGCGCGGCGATGCCTTCACGCAACAGCGGATGGTCGTCAACACTGAAGACGCGGATCGGATTGCTCATGACGTTTCTTTCTCTTTGGAAGCAGATACTGTAGCGCTTCGCGTCCTCTGAAACCACCGCGCAGGACGGTGTGATGTTACAAACGCCACCTCACCGGGAATCAGCAACTCCACTTCCGTGCCCGCATTCGTGCGGCTCCAGACTTTCAAACGCGCACCAATACTCTCGGCGCGCTCGCGCATGCCCGGGAGTCCCCAGTGACCCTCGCGCCCGGAGTCCAGCACGTCCGGATCGATTCCGGCGCCATCGTCCCGCACGAGAATGCGCAGTTGTTTAGTTGAATACTCGAGTTCGATCTCGACTTTGTTGGCCTGTGAATGCCGGAACGCGTTTGCGAGTGCTTCGCGACCGATGCGATACGCTTCGTCGCGAATGATCGGATGCAATTGTCGCGGTGTGCCCTCGACGAGCACGCGACAGTCTTTTACCTGTTCATTGCCAAACTCCTGTCCCACCTGTGAGAAAGCGGTTTCCAGATCGTCGGCATTGCCACTTGTTGAACGCAGACCTCTGACTGCGTCGCGACCCTGCTCGATGACCTGACCCATCAGTTGCATCACGCGTCCGACCATCGGCTTCGCTTTCGCATCGTCAGGGAGCAAATCATTGGCAACGTGCAATTGCATCGACGCGCTGACCAGGCCCTGCAACAAGGTGTCGTGGAGATCCTGCGCGATGCGAGTGCGCTCTGCGAGTCGTTCTTCAAAGCGGACGGTGAGTTGTGTGCGCAGTTGATGTACGCGCCAGCGGTAGAGTGCGAACAGTGCAAACAGTCCTAACACAATCAGGGAAAGACGAAACCACCACGTGCGCCAGAACGGCGGACGCCCATCAACCATAGCAACTGCGATCACGCCATTGCCGGCGTTTGGCAGGTTGATGATTAACGGCGCGGGTTCGTAGTCGCGCTCTACCAGCAGCGCGGCGTATTCAGTGCCGAGGTGCGTTTCATTGCTCCAGGTTGAATTGCTGCCGATGTTTGTAAACGGTTGGTCAGCGTAAGGCTGCACGTACCACGCTCCGCTGCGCGCGTACAGCACGACTCGCTGATTGCTCTGCGCGCCCGTCACACGGCCTCTGATCGTGTCGAGCTCGCGTCCACCACCCTTGTCCGCCGGCGGGATGTTGGTGATCTCGATCGAAGGACCGTTAGATCTGATAGCGCAACCGCTAAAAACGAGGACCACCAGCGCCCCCACAATTGATACTGCGGTGTTAATTGGTCCACGAAGTCGCATTTTGAGGTTGATTATCGGCTTGATCTCAACTCTTTTCAACGGACTACCACGATTGAGGTATTTAAAAAGACTCCCATCGCGGGATGACTAACGGCTCAAGTTAAAAGACAATCTCCGAAAACAACGGAGGTAGTTATGAGTACGATTACGACCAAAGACGGCACCGAGATCTATTACAAAGACTGGGGCACCGGTCAACCAATAGTTTTTAGTCACGGCTGGCCGCTCTCGGCAGATGCATTCGAGGACCAGATGTTCTTTCTGGCTGCGCGGGGATTTCGTTGCGTCGCACACGATCGCCGCGGTCACGGGCGTTCGGGTCAGCCCTGGAACGGAAATGATATGGACACGTACGCCGACGATCTCGCGGAACTCGTTAAAGCCCTCGACCTGAAGGATGCGATTCACGTTGGCCACTCGACCGGCGGCGGCGAAGTCGCGCGCTATATCGGGCGTCACGGAACGAGCCGGGTTGCGAAAGCGGTATTGATTAGTGCGATACCGCCGTTGATGCTCAAGACTGAAGCAAATCCCGGCGGCCTGCCGATCGAAGTTTTCGACGAGCTCCGCGCGGGTGTGCAGAAAGATCGTTCGCAGTTTTTCAAGGATTTGAGTGCGCCGTTTTATGGCGCCAATCGATCCGGCGCTCCGGTTTCACAGGGTCTGCGCGACTCGTTCTGGCTTCAGGGGATGCAATGCGGGTTTCCGGGCGCATACGAATGTATCAAGGTGTTCTCAGAAACTGACCTGACCGAAGACCTGAAAAAGTTTGACGTGCCGACTCTTATCCTGCACGGCGATGACGATCAGATCGTGCCGATCGGCGCTTCGGCGTTGTTGTCGTCAAAGATTGTGAAAGGGGCGACGTTGAAAGTGTATCCGGGATTTCCGCACGGCATGTGCTCAACGCAAAAGGATCAGATCAACGAAGATCTGCTTGCGTTCGTGAAGGGTGAAAAGTCACTTGCGGCGGTTTAACTTGCGAAAGGAAAACACCATGTTGTTATCATTAAGACATGGCTAATCCGATTCACATCCTTCTGCAAACAACTATTCCTGCGATCGAAGACGACTGGAACATCGCGCGGTTTTCGTTGCTGCGCGATCAGCTCGCATCGCTAAAAGACGAACACGGGGTTCCGCTTTACCAGGTCACTACACGCGATCGAGAGGTTGACGCTGACGGCAATGACGTCGTTCTGAGTGTGCTCGATCAAACTGATTTCGACGAGCTCTGGCTGTTTGCGGTTGATACCGGAAACGGGCTGACCAAAACCGACTGTGAAGGCATCACGCGCTTTCACCAGCGCGGCGGTGGCATTCTCACCGCACGCGATCACCAGGATCTCGGTTCTTCGCTGTGTACCCTCGGCGGCATTGGGTATGCAAATTTCTTTCACTCGCAACATCAGGATCCGGATGAGTCGCGTCACGTTCGTGATGACACAGCGAGCACGACGATCTCGTGGCCCAACTATCATTCGGGCTCGAATGGCGACTATCAAAAGATCACGCCGGTTGAGCCGGTGCATGAGTTACTCAGAAACGGCGCGGGTGTGATTGAGTACTTTCCGGCGCATCCGCATGAAGGCAGTGTGGGCGTGCCGGAAGGTGAGGAGCACGCGCGCGTCATCGCGCGTGGCACCAGCCAGGCGACCGGGCGTGAGTTCAATCTCGTCGTCGCGTTTGATGAGCGGCAGGATAGACATGGTAACCGTCTTGGCCGAGCCCTCGCCGAATCGAGTTTTCATCACTTCGTTGATTACAACTGGGATACGTCGAAAGGGTGTCCCAGCTTTCTCTACGAACCTCCCGGCGACAAGATCAAACGCGATCCCGCGCGACTCGCAGATATAAAAACCTACGTCAGCAACGCCTCCCGCTGGTTGGCCGGGCGGAGTTAACAATTCTCCGATTAAAATGTGATATGAACCAGGGGCGGTCACGGAAGTGCCGCCCCGACAATCCAAGTTTGAGGTGTGAGATGTTTCTTATCCTGTTGTTGACGTTTGTGATCCCGTTTACGCAGCCGGCAAACACGTCGGTGGTCAAAGCTGCCGATGGTGTGCCCATTCACTATGAAGTGCAGGGCAAAGGTGAGCCGGCTATGGTCTTCATTCATTGCTGGGGCTGCAACCGGCATCTCTGGGACAACCAGGTCGCTGAGTTTGGCAAGACGCATCGCATCGTAACCATCGATCTGCCCGGTCATGGTGAATCGGGTATGGACCGTAAGACGTGGTCCGTCGAGAGTTATGGAGACGACGTCAAGACAGTCGTCGCGAAGCTCAATCTTAAACGCGTGGTACTAATTGGCAGCTCGATGGGTGGCCCAATTGCGCTCGAGGCGGCGCGCAGAATGCCGGAGCGCGTCGTTGGGATTGTGCCCGTAGACACGCTGCACAACGTAGAAGCGAAACTACCACCGGACCAACTCGAAGGCGTGTTCAAACAACTACAGGCGGATTTCAAAGGCGCGGGCGCCGCTTTGATGAATCAGTTTTTCTTCTCACCAAGCACGCCGGCGGCGGTGAAGGAGCGCGTGCTTGCCGACATCGGTTCGCGGCCGCCGGATACTGCCATCGCGATTTTGAGAGGAGTCTTTGCGTATGATGCGGCGCCGGCGTTGCGAGAGATCAAAGTTCCGATTCGCGCCATCAACTCTGACCTGCAACCAACTAACCTGGAGATAAACCGGAAATACGCGCCGCAGTTCGACGCCGTGATCATCAAGGGCACGGGCCACTATCCGATGCTCGAAGATCCGGCTCGCTTCAACGTGATGCTAACCGACATCCTTCGTCAGTTCAGATAAATCGGCCACAAAAAGGCACACCAGAACACATAAGGCACATAGAAGATGGTTTCTCGTTTTTCTTATGTGCCTTTTGTGCCTTTTTGTGGCTAAGTTTATATTGAACCCGGACGGCGGAATGTGATGGACAACGCGGAAGAGTTAGCAAAGGCATTCGAAGCACAACGAAGTCACTTGCGTGCAGTGGCTTATCGCATGCTCGGGTCGGCTACGGAAGCAGACGATGCGGTGCAGGAAGCTTGGTTGCGATTGAATCGCTCCGAGGCCGGCAGCATTCGCAGTTTGGAAGCCTGGCTGACTACGGTTGTCGCGCGCGTGTGTTTGGATATGTTGCGTTCGCGCAAGTCGCGTCGTGAAGATGAACTGGACGCGGAAGCAGTTGAACCCGCCGCCAGGAACGATGAGGTGAGTGATCCCGAGCAGGCTGCGGTGCTGGCTGACTCGGTTGGCCTCGCGCTGCTGGTCGTGCTCGATACGCTTGCGCCTGCGGAACGCGTCGCGTTCGTGCTGCATGACGTTTTTGATCTGCCCTTTGAAGAAATTGGACCAATCGTCGGACGTAATGCCGCGTCTGCACGCCAGCTTGCGAGCCGTGCGCGGCGGCGAGTGCGTGGTCAACAAACAGCTCCGAGCGCGGATCTCAGCAGCCAGCGAACTATCGTCAATAGTTTCATCACGGCGTTACGAGCCGGTGATTTTGAGGGCCTGCTCGCGGTGCTCGACCCGGATGTCGTGGTTCGTCTCGACGAAGCCGCCGGAGCGCCGGGCGCGCCGCGCGAACTTCGCGGCGCTCGCAATTGGGCGCAGGGTGCGGTGGCATTCTCGAGGCTCGCGCGCTTCATGCAGGCAGCAGTTGTCAATGAGTCGGTTGGTTTAGTGTTTGCTGCAAACGGCAAGTTGACGCGGGCGCTTAGCTTTACCTTTGCAAATGGGAAGATCGTTGAGGTGGAGATAATCGCCGAGCGCGAGCGGCTGCAAAAACTAAACATCGCGATACTAAGCGACTAATTCGAAACCAAGTACCGTTTCGAATCGTATTGTTCCAAAGTAATCGACCTCAAATAGCAAAACCCGAGATTAATATGAGCACTGACTACAGTTCCGGCACGACCGTAAGCGACCACGATGTAATCCTGGCTATTCCCGGCGAAATCGACAGTGTGCGCGCGCGTTTGTTGGAGGCTATCCAGAAGCTGGGCTACAAAGTTCTGGGCGAGCAACCCATCTATGCGAAGCGCGCCAAGCAGGGAGCGGCCTGCTGGGACTGTTCGATCAATGTGCTCGATTACGGCACGACTCTTACCATTTCGCTGAAACGGACGAACGACGCCGCCGTGCTGGCGACCTTCAGCTATGAAATCAAGAGTTACATGAACATGACCAAAGGCGATCGGCTAACGCTGGCTCGTGAAGCAGAAGCCATTATTGCCCTCGCGACCGAGCGTCTCGCGATCTCCGCCTGTCGAGCTTGTGGCACACAGATTACCGACGAATCTCACTTTTGCCGCCGCTGCGGCGCTCCCCTCGCGCAGGATGTGCCGGAACTGGAAGTATTGCGGCTGACCAAAAGTGCGCGTGGTAGTTATCACCACATCTTTGTCGGCCTGATTGCAATGTTATTGGCACTACTAACGATCTTGCCGGTGTTTATTGTGAATGGAGGGAGAATTTTTGCGCCGTTGTTCGCGGTTGGAATTCCGTTCGCCTGCTACGGCCTCTTCATGTTACTGCGCGGCACATGGCAACTGCATCGCACGCTTAATTCAGACGCAACGAAGGCGCTGATTACGCCTCAACCCGCCTTCAGAGGTT
>Ga0070699_100003124_pt1 | contig 14654 bp, 8 predicted proteins | sample KBSK1503metaG_FD_65473 | JGI IMG/M metagenome (GOLD analysis project Ga0070699, IMG submission 65473) | Corn, switchgrass and miscanthus rhizosphere microbial communities from Kellogg Biological Station, Michigan, USA - KBS K1-50-3 metaG | ecosystem: Host-associated > Plants > Roots >...
CAAGCCAGAACATCGAGGGCGGGCAATCTCCAATGTTGTGATCGGTGGGACAGTAGGTTCCGTTGTCGGTCCCTTTGTAGCAGGGCCTGCGGGTACATTTTTCAAACCCATTGCCGGCGATGAATTGGCTGGAGTGTATGCAATCAGCCTCCTGTTATTTTTGATTGGTGCAGGTGTTGTCTTTTTCGGGTTGCGCCCAGACCCGCGCGATTTGGGACGCGAAGTGGCAGAAAAATTCCCTGAAGCCACTGTGAATCAGGGTTCTGCCAGAAGCATGCTGGAGATTTTTCGCCAGCCTGCTGCATTGATTGCACTGGTTGCCATGTTGCTGGGTCAAATGGTGATGGTGCTGGTGATGGTAATTACTTCGCTGCACATGAAGAATCATCACCACATGCTGGTTGATATTTCTGCAGTGCTTTCAGCTCACACCTTCGGCATGTTTGCCTTCTCAATTGTTTCAGGCCGCCTGGCAGATCGCTTTGGGCGCGGACCGGTTATTCTCTTCGGTTCATTCACATTGATTTTGGCTTGCGTTGCCGCTACTCTTTCCCCTAATGTATTGCCTTTGGGTATTGCACTTTTCCTGCTGGGGTTGGGGTGGAACTTCTGTTATGTAGGCGGGTCAACGTTACTGGCCGATCAACTTTCACCTGCCGAGCGTGCCCGCACACAGGGTTTCAATGACTTGCTGGTGGGTCTTGCCTCTGCCGCCGGAAGTTTGAGCAGTGGCTATATTTTCAGCGCCCTGGGTTATAACGCCATGGCGCTGATCGCCGCCGTCGTGGCAGTCATTCCATTGATCATGACTTTTACATGGCAAAGAAGAAAAACAGTGATTGCCAGTGTATAAAATAAACATCCCGCGAACTTTTCTTCGCGGGATGTTTATTTCTCATTACCAAATTATTTTATTTCAACCTGATAAGCCGCCGGAATCGTTGTAAACCGAGTGGTACCTGTGACAATCACGATTGCCTTATCGCCACTTTGCAAGGAAAGTGGGATCTCAGCTGTGTTATCTGCATTCAATTCAACAAGGGTTACGGTGGTGGTATCGCCCTGGATGATGAGACTCAGGCGATAGGTTTGCAGCAATGCATTTTGGACGCGTACAAACCCAGCCGCAATCCAGCCGCCATCATCCGCTTCAAAGTCGGACTGGTAATTGATCGCGTCCACCCGAACATCATCCAACAGCAGGCCTTCTTCATTCACGGCTGCATCGGTGACATACTCAAAACGGATCTGAACCTTTTGTCCGGCAAATTGAGAGAGGTCAATCTCCTCTTGAATCCACTCTCCTGAAGCGCCCGTATAGCCCCAGCCATAAGAATCACCGGAGGGGTTGCTATCTGTGCCTGAAGGTGTTTTAAGGATTTCCCAGTTTTCCCCATCAGTGGAGGCTTCGAGATAGAGATAATCCCAATCCTCTTCGATTTTGTACCAGGTCTGATAATTGATTGCGATAGGGCCGCTCACATTGGAGAAATCAAACTCACGAGTCAGGGTCATATCCGATTCATCACCCTTGTTTGACCAAAATGTGTATTCACCTGAGTAGGCATCCGCTGGCAGAAGGTTTGCTACAGTGGAGCCGTTGAAATACAGAGTGTGGTCTCCAGCACAATCGATCTCAATATAGTCAATGCCATATTGATTGACTGTACCACCAGTTGTCTGCGGACAGTTACTGATGGTTGAGGTGCTCTCTGCCTTAGGGGCATCAGGATAGTTGTTGTAGGTATAACGCCCGTCGCCAATATTTTCATCTCTGAGGAATAAAGCCGCCGCCCAATCCATGAAAACATCGTCGGCAGTAACGGTCTTGCCTGTCAATGGGTCGGTCAAGTTCAATTGGGCCAATGTGTCATCCACACTGGCTAAACTGTTCTCAGCATTGTTGGTTAAGGCTTTGGTGGCTTCTTCGCCGAATCGATCGAGGAAGTAGGTGAGGTATAGAAACGATTGCCCATAATGCGGACCATTATTTGAAATATCGCCCGACCAATCGGTGAGTTGCAGGTCTGGTTCGGCCGCGTATGAAAAATCCCAGCCGCCCACATCATAACCATTCAAAAACGCGCCTACTTCTGCGAACCCTTCATTGATCCAGGATGCATCGTTGCGGTCTGCGGGAAATTGAATCATGTGCACAAACTCATGTGCCAGTACGCCATACGTATATTCTTCACCAAGCCCTTCGGTGGCGCTTAACATGAACGTCTCGTGCGCATTGGAGTTTTCTTTGATCAGCGGGTTGAAGGAATCGGTGGAGTTGAAATAGCCTGCCACACCGCTGCCAAGACCCTCGGTATAAATGACATAAACATGTTCATCGCCATCCACGCCTGGGCTCCATTCACTGCCGAAGAACTCGCGGTCGGTGGGGTAGATCTTTGATTCGAACGTGTCCATCAAAGCCCGCACATCACTCATGTTCGCATCCGCGCCATCCTGGGCCCAGAAGTAGGAATGTTCAGTGACGTACAGTAGGGTGGCGTTGATCTTTGTGTGTTCAACCGTATCCGAATTTAATACCCAAAAAGTTTCCTTATCGCCCACCTGGTAGATCTTACCTTGGACCGTTTCAGGAATGTTGCACAACTTTTCCAAGCGACAAGCCAGCTCATACGGGTCGTTTTCAGGGACATTACTTGTCAACAACGTCTGAAGTGTATCCGGTGAAACTGATTCGATCGGAGGTCGAGTCAGCTCAATGGGAGGTTGAGGCGTTTCGTCCTTTGCCACAGTGGGTAGGATGTTGGGAGTCGTATCCGTTAAGGCAATAGTCTGGCGTTCAAAATACAATAATCCCCCGGCTGCGAGAATCACAGCACATGCACAACAAACGAGCACAGCCACAATACCCCCGATGATTTTTCCAACAGATGAAGATGAATTCGTATTTTCTTCCATAAAAGTCTCCTTGTAATCCCGGCATGATACCCTTGTTATATAAGTAATGGGTTAGGAAAGCGAAGCCCAGGAGTACGGGCTTTCTTTCCGTCACTCAAATCTTTGGGGTATCTCAATGATCAGTTCTGATCGAAGTGCTGTTTTTATCAAAGTAATTTGTGATCTGTTTGCGTACGGGCCTCAGCAATCCAAAATGGGCCAGCATGGCCAGGGATACCGCCATCATGGAGAAGAAAAATACAAGGTCTTTCCATAAAAAACTCGTTTTGACCCCTTCGGTATCGAATACATAGCGGAATACGATCAATCCCAACTGAAGCAGGCCAATAAGCAGCAGCGGAATTGAAAATGGGCGCAAGTCGTGATCTTCAATGATTAAGTGTAAGCCGATCAATGCCCCCAGTCCACCGGCCATGACCATCAGATATTTGAGAAACCTGCCCAAATCATCAGGCTGGGCATACATGCGTTTTAAAATCTGAATGTACAAATAGCAGACAGCCGCCAGGCAGCCCCAGGTAAACCAGTTGATCAGAATCGGCAGCACCAGGTTGCCATAGACCCGAATCGCCAGAATGGCTGTCACCCAGCCAACGGCATAAGCCAGCCCAATCACAACAATCTGGGTAACCGTACTGGCCTGGGGTGGTTTATTACCCAGGACATCGGAAACCATCTTGGTGCCGCCCAGCATGGAGAATGCCAGAGAGCCAATACTTAACAACAACATGGCAATGCTAAAAAGGCCGCGTTGTGACACCTTACGACCACCATTCCCATTACCTGGCTGGGTTGGTGGATTATTGGATTGATTCACATGACCTCCTGTTGAATATATGATATTAACTTATGCCCTTTTGCTGGGTGGGTGAATTATACACACCTAAGACTGATTTTTTCAGCAGGGAGTTCCCGATGGTTTTTAATCTTTGGGCAGGCCCAATTCGACCTTGAACCTGTTATTTGCCTCAAATACCCCTCCGATGAGGGATGTATGGATGATACCCACAATCTATAATTCTGAAATCTTTTTGTGAGGAGATAAGATGAAATTAAATGGATTTGCCATTGCAGCAGCCCTGGTCTTCTTCAGCAGCGGATGCGCAACGAATGCGCCCGCCTCCACACCAACCCCCACATTGGTCGCCACCAATACGCCTTTTCCCACTTCTACGCCGGGTCCAAAGGAGCCACTTATGCCTGAAATCTTGTTTGAAATCGATAATGCACCAGATTCACTGAAAGACCCTTATGGCGTTGCATTGGATTCATCTGGCAATATTTATGTCAACGATGCTGGCAACAGCCGAGTAATGGTCTTTGATAATGCCGGTCAGCTCATTTCAAAATGGGACAAAAAGGGCAGTGGCCCAGGTGAGTTTAAAACCTTTGGCTTTGGCGGGATTGCGATCGATTCCCAGGATAACGTTTTCGTGGTGGATAATGCCAATCATCGCATCCAAAAGTTTGACCGTGCTGGAAACTTTCTCTTGGAATGGGGTACACAGGGTACGGAGGCAGGTCAATTTATTCGGGCCATCGGGATCGCCACGGATAAAGAGGACAATGTCTATGTAACGGATGATGGCAATCCGTATGTGCAAAAGTTTGATAACAATGGACAATTCATCATGCGTTGGGGTGGCAACGGCGATGAAGATGGGCAGTTCAGTCATGCCACCGGTATCGCTATCGATGCGGATGGTAAAATTTTTGTGGCAGATTATGAAAATAAACGCGTCCAGAAATTTGACTCAACGGGCAGGTTCCTGGTGAAATGGAACATGGGTGAAGATATACAAGTCACAGGTATCCCTGAAGCGATTGCAGTGGACAGCCAGGGAAATGTCTACGTTACGGATTATCTGTTGGGCCGTTTGCAGGTCTTTGATAACGACGGGAATTTTCTCTGGGCCTGGGGCGAGAAGAGCTTTACCAACAGCCTTTTCAAAAGACCTGATGGGGTTGCATTGGATTCTGATGGGCGCATCTATATCGTCAATCAATCCGGCAATACCATACAGGTCTTCAAATTGCCGTAGTATTTTTCGAAACCTATTTTGCAATTGCTTTAGTGGTGATCCACTCGCGGCTTGATTGGAATAGTTTGAAACTCACGGGCCATTTCGATGAAACGTGTCACGGTGGTTTCGAACATTAATTGACCAAATTCAGCAGTGGCAACCGCAGCATCCCCGCAAATGCCCTCCTCTGAGAAGCTGCTCCACCAATCCTGCCAGCTGTAGGCGCTGGGTTCCGGGTAATCCCAATTAAAGTATTTCAATTTGAGCTGACCCACATCGCGTTCGGCTTTGTCCATTTGCACAAGTTCAGGGAAGCAGTGCAGCATCATCGCGGTCTCATATTCACAGGCATGCCCGACACTACCCCAGCCGCCTTTGCGATTCGTATCCAACACATCTTGAACCAGGGCGGGGTTTACTGCGGCGTTGATGGTGGTATTTGCACAAATGATTCCAGTTTCCAATACGACTTTGCGTGCTGCCAATTCGCAGATTGCCTGATTGGAACCATGTCCGTTTACGATGAAGATATGAGTGAAGCCATGTCGGGCCACCGAGATCGCCACCTGCGAAACATATGCCAGACAAACTTCCATATCCACTGAAAGCGTACCGGGAAAATCCATGTGATGGTTATCCAGGCCCACAGGAATAGTAGGGGTGATGAGAATATCGCCTCCGGCGCGCCGTCCGCATTCCCATAAAACCGACTCGAGAATATCGTTATCGGTGGAAAGTGGCAAATGAGGCCCGTGATCCTCCACAGTTCCAAAGGGAATCGCGACCACGGGCTGGGGATTCTTTGCGATCACCGCTTTCATTTCGGGCCAGGTGAATCGGTCATAGCGCCATTGAGTTTCGAATGTCATGGTTGCCTCCAGAAAAGTTTTTCCATTTAAACACAAAGAACACAAAGAGCGCAGAGTTTTAATGGGCCTGTTGTGTCTTTATGTTTGAGAATGGATTGACTATTTATGGCTCACACAGGGGCATCACGCGACAAAATAGAGGTCGCTCGTCTTACCATTTCATCTGCGAAACGATCGCTGAATCCTCCTAAGAAAGCAATCACCGCGGCAAGTTCAGGTTTGACCGCACTTCGAATTGCTTCCTCTGGTCCAATAGGTGCCTCCCGATTTGTCAACACAATAATTCCCCCAGCTATTACAAAATATAAGAAACTCCCCATTAATATACCTTGTATGGGTCTGGCAACAAGCCATTTCATAGTCTCCAGTTGGCTTACGGGGCGATTTAGGAATTGATAGAGCATTGCCGCAATCGAACCGATCGCGCTCCACGCCACAACCGAGTAGGGCAGTCCCAGAATCGGAATGCTCTCCTTATCCAAGCCGCTGAAGTGAAGCCCAACAATCACAACCAAAAGCGTGATCATACTAATGATCACGAAAATCAACACAAGCCAGCCAGCCTTTTCTTTTGCTTTGTTTTCCTCCTTCTTAAGCTCCTCAGTTCGCCGACTAATTTCCAACAATAACGTATATTGTTGTTGCGCCGCTTGGTAATCTCCTTGTTCGCGGGCCAACTTGAGAAGCTCATACCCTGCGTCTGCCTCATTGCTCCAGTTTTCCACAATCAACTTGTTATTTGGGTCGCTTATTTGATCACGAACACGCTGAATGCCCAGTCTTGAGTTATAACTCTCCTGTATAAATTTGACCATTTCGATCAACTCACGCTGTTGTTTATTAAATTGATCTTCTTTTATTTTGATTCTTTCCTGGAGTTGAGGTTGCATTTCGTTTGCATCTAGTGATTTGGCCTTCCATAGCTCTTCCAATTCAATTCCCTCTTTGAGTTGACTCTCCCACACAGTACGCATCCCAGCTTCGCGCACGCTGCCACTCAAACTCCTCAGTTCCCGAATTAGCTGTTGAAGTTTATAGAGGGTGAGTTGTTTTTGATGCTCATTCTCTGAATCATCAACCACGGCAGGAGGTGTCACTTCCTGGGCAGCAAGGCTTGCCTCCAGCCTGTATACTTTGATTTGCTCCAGATCAATCTGACCTTCCAACTTGACCTTGGCTTGCGAGTCACTGATATCCATGCGGCTGTGCTGTTGACGCAATTCTTCAACCTTAACCCGCTGGTTTTGCAGATTCCGACGATCTTCGATATTGCGAATGGCAGCAATTACCTCTTCTTTTACCACCGGGTTGGAGTCGTTGCCATATTTTTGCAATTCTTCCAGTGCAGATGGGCTGTCCAATTGGCCAAGGAGTCGCGCGGCAAACCGGCGTACATCCCGGTCACTATCAGCTAATGCCTTGCAAAGAACATTTAACAAGTTATCTGTCAGCGTACCAGTACCAAACTGGTTGAGAGCCAACGCTGCCCGCCGGCGCACTTCGGGAATCTCATCGGCAAGAGCATGCATCAACGCTTCAATAGCTGACGGACTGTTGATTTGCCCCAACGCGCTGGCAGCGCGCGCACGCACATCCTGATCCTTGTCTTTCTGGAGCAAGCTTGATAGCGGGCCCACCGCTTGCTCATCACCCAACCGCGCCAGCGCGCCAATTGCCGTTAGACGGACACGAGGATCTTCATCTTGTAGGGACTTGATCTGTTCTTCAAATTTGTGATTTGCTAATTGATCGGACATGGGTTATATATGCTTAAAAATCATATCTACTGATTGTGCAGCGCTTTAAGCAGGGCAGAATCGAATGGATTCCGCCCATTTTCAAGGGCCGTAATCCATGCCTTTCGCTGCTCGACCTTGTTGAGGTGTTGATTGGTTTCCTGGGCCCATTTGATAAAAGACTTGAAATCTTCGATTGCTCCATGGAAGTCGCCCGTCAGTGCCCGAGCCACACCGCGACTATCTGCATATCCTCCGTTTTGAGGAGCCAACGCGACAGCTTTTTCGCAGGCAGGCATAACCAGTTCAGCGAACCCATCCAGGCTTCCATGCCAACAAACACTATTGTTGAAGGAACCATCATCCATACTTGGGGCACGCTCGCCGAGAAAGGTATACAGGCTTTCGGCCGCCTGGTTGTTGCCCACTTGAGCAGAACTTCTCGCTAGTGATAAGGCTTGACCTAGGTCTCCCGTCAATGTAGACTGAACTAAATATGAGGTTTCAGGTGGAGTGACGGAGATATAATTGTAATAGAAGCCAGATTCCTCAGAGAATACATAAAATTGAAGCTGTCCGACCGAGAGGGAAGGGATATCGGCTTGGATTAGTCCTGAGGCATCGCTGTGTCCTATTTCATCTCCCTGGCTGAACGCGATGGCGTTCTCGACAAAATTTCCCTGCGAGTCTCGAACCAAGATCTGCACATTTAGTGTCACGACCTGGGCTTGTGCAGCAACTTGATATGATTCATTTTCTGGATCCAGTTCGGCCGCTCTCCCGTAAGCGTTGAGCGCCTCTTTCAAATTACCGTTGATATTTTCTGCTTGTCCCCATTTGTAATATTCTGCCGCCGCATCGATTCGGAGGAATCTATCCTCGCCGAATATGGTCAGCATGTTCTCATAAGCTTGAAGCAATTCCGCGCTTTGCCCACTATTGCGATATGCCTGGATCAAGCACATATGATACGTACGATTCTGCGGATTACTCTCTAAAAGTGTCCGGCAAGCCTGGATCAAATCCGTAGCTTGCCCCAGCTTCCGCATCCGATCACGAGCTTCCTGATAGAGCGATACCGTGGAATCCAACTCTGCTGCGTTTTCGTAATCCTGAAAAGCTTGAAGGAAATCGAATTGAAGCTCATAAGCTCCTCCCAACAGGTAGTAGAATTTGGCCGCTGCCTTCTTCTGCTCTTCACTTGGAGGGTTGGTCGAACTGTAAGGTCCTCGGATCAATTTGTCGTAGTCATCTACACGTTCATCAACTCGCTCGAAGAGCGGGTAGAAATCGCTAGAGTTGAATGCAGTAATTTGGTAATATTCTATGGCCTTCAAGCCTGCTAGCGCATCCAAAAGATAATTCCGGGAGGTGAGAAGGTCGGAGTAGAGGCGAACAGCACTCGGAAATATGTCAAAACTTAAATTACTATTGCCAGAATTAATCTGTAATGCTAACAAACTATGGTATCCCTTTGCCAGTTCCAGTTTTCCCTTCAACACCTGCTCGGAATCGATCAACGGTCGCTGATAGAGTTGATAGGCAAGAGCGTAATAAAAAGTTGCCGAAGAGTAATCCCCTTGATTATAGGAACGCTCGCCATTCTGGTAAGCCTCTTGAGCCTGGCTGATACTTTCCAGCACCCATGCCCGGTATTGGAGGTAAGGGATCATACTCAACAAGATCAACCCAAGTAACGTCGCTACGGCTGGGAAATCTTCGATCTTGCGACGGATAACGGGAAAGGAGGAGAAGATGCCTTGCATGATTCATGCTCCCACGAACGATAACCAAATCGGCTGATTTTTGATCTGACTGACATCTTTGGTCAAATGATTAATAATCTCTCCCGCTTCAGATGATTTCGAAAGCCATTCAGTAATCTGGTTCCAATATTTTGAGTTAACGGCAGAGCCAATCTCCTTCGCTCGCTCGTAAAGCAACTGCAACTGGCCACCGTAATCGCCACCATTCTGATTCAGCCAGGCTTGATAATCCCCATGGCCGCTTTTGCGGGTGATCTCCTCCATGATCCAGCGACTATAAGCTGGAGAGAAAATTCGATATCCGCCTAGTTCCCTCAGTACCAAGCCACGGTCTTCCAGGGTCTGAGCAGATATATCCGCATTTCGATAGGCTTGCTTCATGCGTTGCATATCCGGCCAACCCGACTCCCCATTATAAGTGGTGATTACAGCAAGGGCAGCCAGGAAAATCTTCTCTGGATTAGAGGATTGCTTCCAATAATGATCAAAGTGAGGGGTTGCTTGGAGAATGAACTCCTGCTCCACGCGCTCCAAACGGGCTGGGCGAAGGCGCTCTCCTTTCAGGTTGTGCAGGGTATACGCGTCGAACAGATAGCTAGCGGCCATTTGAAGAAAGAAGGGATGCTGGCCCGTGATACTTAGCAAATAGGCCATTTCCTGTGGGTCGAAGCTGACCTCGGTTCCAGAAAGTAATTTGGTCACCGCCTCGGTCGCCGATTCAGGCCGGAACGGCTTGAGGAAGAACGTCTCAAAAATGTTGAAGAAAGGCGATCCCACGATGCCGGTATGAGAAAGCTCTGAGAGTTTCTGTCGGCTGCTGGTAACGAAAATTAAGCCAATATAGTGCCCGGTGGCCAGGCTGCGCAAGTGGCTGAAGAAATCGGCATCCAAGTTAGTGGCTTGAGTGACGGTCTCGAATTCGTCCAGTAAGAATACCACACGCAAATCCTTGCTCGAAATGGCCAGAAACAGGTCTTCAATATCAAAGGGGTCGATCTCATCCATCGCCAAGAGTCGTTCGATTTCAGACAGTAATGTCTGATTATTCACACGTGGCTGAAGGGAGTGTAACAAACGCTGCCAGAAACGGGTGGGGGTGAGATAACCAGCACCATCAAAACTGAAATACACGAACAAATATTTTTCTGCCTCCAGCCCATAATAATGGATGACGTCAGGATGTTGGATATAGTACAACAAAGATGTCTTGCCGATGCGCCGCTCCCCAATAATGGAACTATCCTGCATGGATCGCAACCGATTCATGACCTGACGCAAGACTATCTCGCGCCCAAAAAAATGTTCCCTATCACGGATGGGACTACCAAATAAAAACGGATTCGCAATCACGAATTCCCTCCCATTTCAATGTTGGTCGTCTGGCCGGACAGACGACGCTGATCCCGATACACCTCAACAACGATCCCAAAGCGCTGATATCGGTCCAGCCACAGTCGCATTAAATCGATTTTGAATTCAAAATGGCTGAAATCGGAATCAGTGATCACCAAATCCCGGGTAACCAGCGTCCGCGCGGCGGCAAGCAATTGTTGCTGAGAGAACTTGACCTCGAAGCGTTCCAAGAGCGCCAGGATATCTGCTACAGAGGCCACACCGCCTTCGCGGCTGATGATGCGCGTCATGGCAGCCAGAGTCAATTGTTCCTGCGGCGTCGACTCACTCCACAAGTAATCAAAGTGCAGCGCCCCGCCCACAATCACTTCCTCCAGTACTCTGTTGACATCCTGGAGGGTCAGATAAAATTTCCCCTCTTGCTGGTAATAGTCTACCAGCTTGTTGCCCAGAAGCTGGACAAAATAAGGATGCCCGGCGGTAATGCGATTAATCTTCTCGATGGCTAAATCATCGTAAAAAATCACGCCTTTGACTGGCGTCCGAATGGTTTGAGCGACTTCTTCTGGTTTCATGAAACCGATATCGCGGAACAATGCAATATTAAACAGAATTGACCAGTATTCAAAGGTGATGAGCCTTAGTTTATGAGTGCCAACAAAAAGGAAATCCAACTGTTCAGTGTGTTGCATCATATTCCGCAAGAAGGGAAAAATATCCTTGTCGACTTTGCCGTCCTGCACCCTGGCCGACAATTCTTCAAATTCGTCAAATGCCAGGAGCAGGTGATGATAGCCGATATGTTTTAGTGCCTCAGGCAAAAAGGTCTGCTGGAAAGCACCGAATGGATCATCGCGAAATGTTTCCAAACCAGGTAATACAAGAGCATAATTCCGCTCATGCACTGCGCGGGTAATAAGTCGTGCCATCCAATATAGGAAGCGATCGGTGCCGGTACTAGCAAATCCCTGCAGGTCAAGAAGCACAGGAATATACTTTTCATCCAAGTGATTTGCAAGCTGATATAGAATCGATGTTTTTCCAGTTCGGCGCGGTGCGCTCAATACAAGTACATTTTTTTCGTGGCGTCCTTGCAGGTGGTCCCGGATGAACCGGAAGATATCTTCACGCCCAAAAAACATCGTAGGATCCTTCACAGGTAAGCCAGTGATATAGGGATTCTTGAAATCTTCGGCTGGGAGATTAGGGGTAGCTTCAGCGGAAGGCTCGTACAATTCCACCAATGCAGCATAGGGCAGATTGCGCCCTTTTTTCTCGAGATCGTCGTAGGTAATATGGAAAGGGATACGCAGTCGGCCGGCTTCTGTCGGAAGAATATTGAATTCCAGGCGCGCCTCTCGCTTGGGCGATAGAAGACTCACATTCATGGTAGAGTTTTCTGAGGGAGTAAAGTTGTTATTGCTACCAGCTTCCAGGCTCACCTGTAACCCTTCTGCAGCCGCGCTGCCTTGGTTACGCAGGTAGAGAACGAGAGAAACCTCATGATCGAATGGGGCACGTTGAGGTCTAAGTTCAAATCGCAGGTCTGCTCGACCGCGCAGCCCATCAAATTCACGGAAGATAATATCCTGTAGCCGTGCAATTAGCAATCGCAGAATGCCAACTTCTGGCGGAAAGTTACTCTTTTCCAACCGTCGCATCTCATCCACTAGGATCATAATTGGGGCTGCTAAATAAGGTATTTTGTTCTCGAATTCGGCTCGTTGATAATATGCCAGATAGTTGCTAATATCTAGGAGTTGTTTGAGAGTCTGGGCAGTTGCGCTCAACAGTGGATCCCGCGCATCCAGAGCAGCCGCCAGTTCCCCACTAGCCAATTCTAAATCGACTACATTCTTGGCCTGGCTCAAGATATAAAAAGCCCGATAGACCTCGTAGACTTCCTCTCCATGTTGGCGATTACGCCAATTCTCCAACAGCTCTTTCATCTCCAGAAGGTGTGGCGCCAGGTTCTCTTCGTTTGTTTTAGTGAGCAAAGCATGGATTCTTGTGCACAGCCCGGTTGCCCGAGTTTGATCAGGTGCTTCAATAAGCCGACCAAACAATTCAGGTGGGGTCTCGTTGCGCATCAGGTAATAAATGCTCGAAAGAACCTGTTCCGGTGCCCCATCCAACAAAGCCTGCAATAAATTGGAAGCTGTAATCTGTACATCCTCATCCGTATGCCTCGCCAATTTCAGCAGAAAGTCCAAAGCTGGTTCTTGGGCGGTTAAATAGAGCTGCTGGAAGGGCTGGAAGAGATCCACCTGCGGGCGTGCCCGCCGGCTGATTTCATGCGCCTGGCTGTAAAGCTCTACAAGTTGATCGATTTTCAGCATTGCGGTTTCCGACCTGGCAAGGCGTATTTCTTCGATCGCCTCATAACGCAGCTTTTCCAACTCCCGAGCCCTAGCACGTACGCGGAAGGGTCGTCTGATTTCTTCAAATGCCCGGGTCATAATGGTTATCACTGAGACAGGAATGAAGAGGATGATGCTTGCAAACCATGCACCCACGGCCCTCTCACCTGGAAAATGGTAGACCTGTCGGATCGCGATAATATGCATCAACACCGACCACAGGAAGAGTGTCCAATAAAGCCACACAAAATAAACTATTGTTAATTGCGAAAAGGCATTACTTTGGTTGAAAAAGTCTTCCTTGAATATCAACCACTCAAAGAACACCACCCCAGGAATAACAATGTAAATTGAAGCTGCGTTGACGATGTAGAGAAAAGCAGCCAACAGGGTTCGGAAAGATCCATTATGGGTATCCCAGATACGGGTAATCGTCAGGTGTACAGCGGCGGCGAATAGGACCAGCAGGGCAGCAGGTGCGAGCACTAAATAAGGATAGATAAGTACGTGATTGTATAAGGCATTTTGAAAGATTACAAAATCTGAGGAAGATGGAGTAGGTGTAATAAAGAGGAAATCGAGAGCAAAATTAAACAAGACGAGGTGTGCTTTGAAAAATGGTATCATGGCTAGGAATAAGAGCGGGAAAAGATCATCAGAAGATCTGGCCAAATCCCTATCTATTGCTATTCTCGCTGTGACTATGATCAACATGGAAATCCCCAAATAAATAGTCAATAGTTTCCACATCGGCGGAGAACTCTCGAGATGTTGGAAAGTCTCGCTAGGTTTGAGTAATATGCCACTCAGGGCTGGTGGGTGCCTGTCTTTCCCCAATTTGGGTACCAGAAAATGAGTTGAGTGGATCGCACTGGCGATGACCCAGATTGGGAAGAATAGCAAGGTGAGACTACATAACCCCAGTGCCTTTAGTGTTGAGATCTCACAAATCACAACTAGGGCAATAATATAATAGATCGTAAAGGCGATCCACAAAAGAACCGAGATAAGCAATCCAGTGCTGGAAGTATTCGGGCTCTCAAAAAGTTGCGAGAGGGAATTCAACAAAAAGAAGGGCCATGCCAGCAAACTGATGACCCCTATTAACAAATACAGCGCAGCGACGAGGTTTCGGGCACGGATCTCCAAGCCAAGAAGGGCCTGTCCGGCAACGCGAGTACACATGGCAACGATAGCCAAGGCAAGCATGTCAATTAGAACAATAGCTGCAATTGACAGGATAGGAAACGAATAATACCAGTTGGGATAATCGGAAAAAGTTGATTGGGCGAAACTCTGGACAGGGTGAAAAAGCATTGCCCAGGGTAAGTAAGAGGCTGGCTGAGAGTAGATGGTATAACTGGCAAGCGCGGCGCTGATGGCATAAACCAGAATCGCCAGCAATATATAACCTCTCTCGCGTATCTTGCGGAAAGCCTTGTGGGGAACAACAAGAACTTGCAGCACCAGCACTACAGGCCAGGCTCTTCCTGACAGTTGCTTAAGTTTGGTTGCCAGTGTTTTGGCCATCTCGCCTCTTATCACAAGAACCCCAGGGAATATCTGCGAATATAAGTTGTTTTACACGGACGGGGCTTGGAGTACGTCTATATAACAGGCCTATTTG
>Ga0070699_100003125_pt1 | contig 14654 bp, 12 predicted proteins | sample KBSK1503metaG_FD_65473 | JGI IMG/M metagenome (GOLD analysis project Ga0070699, IMG submission 65473) | Corn, switchgrass and miscanthus rhizosphere microbial communities from Kellogg Biological Station, Michigan, USA - KBS K1-50-3 metaG | ecosystem: Host-associated > Plants > Roots >...
ATCGTGGCGAACGACGTCTCGCAGCCCGGCGCCGGCTTCGCGGTGGATACCAACCGGGTCACCGTGCTCTCCAGGCGCGGCGATCGGAGAGAGCTGGCGGGGACCAAGGCGGATGTCGCCCGCCAGATCTGGGATTTCCTGATTGGCTACGCCGAAGGAAAATCGGGCAGCTCGGGCAAAGTCAGTCGCCCGTGAATCGCGTTGCGGAAGGCCGGGCGCGAGAGGCGTACCGCCTCATCGACATCCCTGGGCATCAGATCCTTCCGCTTCTTCAACCGGGTCCGTAACACGGTAGCCATGTGCAGGTTGCGACCCCCGGTCGGATCCGCGGTGGTGCACTCGGCGCTGGTCCCGTTGGCGAGCATTCCGACGATCTGATTGACCGCCAATCGCTCGCAGTCGCGCACCTCTTCGTCGGTGAGGGTCATCTCGCGCTCGCGAGCGACCACCTCGCTCATCCGCTGCCAGCGCTTCAGTCTCGCCGCGAGCAGCAGGCTGCCGAACATCTTTTTCGACACCGAGAACGGAATGATGTGGCTGTCGGCGAGAACTTCTTCCAGGTGATCGTCGTGCTCGCGATAGGCGGCCTGGGAGACGTGCCGGGCGACCTTCCAGAGGTGCGGCGACAGCTTCTGGTCGTAGCGCAGCTCCCAGTAGGCGTGGCCGGAAACCCGGGTGCGGAAGCTCTGAACGGTCTTGTAGGGAACGTAATAGTTGTGCGCGACCGTATCGGCGGCCAGGTGCGCCAGGAAGCCGAGCGAGAAGGCCTTCTGGGGGTCTCCCTTCGCCCGGTCCAGCACCTGAAAGCCGACGTTCCAGTTATGACAGTGGACCGCGTAGGGCGAGAGGTTCTTCCCCACGATGATGTCCGCGGCGAGCGAGCCATAGAGGAACTCGCTGGAAAAATTGCTCAAGATCATCCGGGTCGCGGTGCTCAACACGGAGAGGTTCTCCAGCGCGCCGGAGGAGAAGTTCAGGTGCGCCAGCGGCCCCCAGGCCAGCGCGTCGGTCGGCCAGAGCAGGAAGGCGAGGCCCACAGCCACGCTGAGTGATGCGATCGAAATTTGGAGAAAGCGGCTCTTCATGAAACCCCGTTGCAAATTTAACCCTCGCAACAAACTTCCAGCCAGGTTAAAGAGTACCGGGAGGACGGGGGCGCGGTAAAGAAACGCTAAGAGCTGAAGCCCTGTGTCATACACGCCGCCCGGACCTGAGCTGAGAACCCTGCTGGAAGATGTTCGTCGACATCTCGACTGGCAGGCGGCCGACGGGCGGACCTCCATCCCGTTAAACGGGGATTTCGCATCTAGGGGTTCCGGCGCACCCGCCACCGAGGCAGCCGCGACACTCCCCACCTCGGCAAGCAAGGCGACGCCGCCCCGCGAGCCGACGACGGTGGAGCCAACCGGCGCCAGTGTCGCTACCTCTTCGCGCTCCTCGGCGATCGCACGCCCACCGGCCACCCCGGCGGAGCACCGGACGCTCGAGGAGATCCGCGCCGAGATCGGCGATTGCCGGCGGTGCAAGCTGTGCGGCGGACGCACGCAGATCGTCTTTGGGGTGGGCAACCCGAAGGCCGAGCTGGTGTTCGTCGGCGAAGGCCCAGGCGCGGAGGAAGACGCCCAGGGCATCCCCTTCGTGGGCAAAGCCGGTCAGCTTCTCACCAAGATGATCGAGGCGATGGGCTTTCGCCGGGACGAAGTCTACATCTGCAACGTGGTGAAGTGCCGGCCGCCGGGGAACCGCAACCCGGAGCCGGACGAGATCGAGGCTTGCGAACCCTTCCTGCGCGCTCAGCTCGGCTCGATCAACCCCAAGGTCATCGTCGCCCTCGGCAAATTCGCCGCGCAAACGCTGCTTCGCGATCCGACGCCGATCACGCGCCTGCGCGGCAACTGGCGCGAGTACTGCGGCATTCCTCTGATGCCCACCTTCCATCCCGCATATCTTTTGCGCAATCCGGCGGAGAAGAAAAACGCCTGGCTCGATCTCCGGCAAGTGATGAAGACTTTCGGAAAGCCAGGCGCAGCCCGCGATTAGTTCGACCGCCTCCGGAATGCACGCCCTCCACGCACCCTTATCCAGGCCAATCTGATGCACGGAACAGTCGAAATCCATGAGGTACAATCCGCGGTGCTCGTCGGCAATCCGCTGGGGGACCCCGCCCAGCGACGAATGCCGGTGTACCTGCCCCCCGGCTACTCCTCGAGCTCGGACTCGTTCCCCACCGTCTACTTTCTGCACGGGTTTTCCGGAAGCGCCACCTCCTGGCTCAACACTTCGGCGTTTACCCCGAACGTGATCGAGCGGCTGGACGAGCTCATCGGCAAGGGAGTCATCCCGTCGGTGCTCGGCGTCTTCGTGGATGGGTGGACGGCGCTGGGTGGTAGCCAGTGGCTCAACAGCGAGGCGATCGGACGGTACCGCGAATACCTCGCCCGGGATGTGGTTGCCCACTTCGATCAGGCCTTGCGGACAATCCCCAAGGCGACCTCTCGCGCGGTGGTCGGCAAGAGCTCCGGTGGGTACGGCGCGCTGGTGATGGGCTGCCGCCACCCGGAGGTGTTCGCGCACGTCGCATCTCACTCCGGCGACGCGTACTTCGAATACTGCTACCTCCCCGAATTTACCAAGGCGGCCGGTCCGCTCCTCAAGGCCGGGGGCGTCGAGCCCTGGTTTCGCGAGTTCAGTCAGCGCGCCCGCGAAACGCGCGTGCGCAGCGAGGACTTTCCGGTGATCAACCTGATCGCGATGTCCGCCGCGTATTCGCCGAAAAAGGGCGAGCCGATGGGCATTGAGCTTCCGTTCGATCTGCCGACCGCGCGCATCCGGCCGGACGTCTGGGGCCGATGGCTGGTCAACGATCCGGTGCGGTTCGTTCCGAGGAGCCTGCCGGCGCTGGCGAAGCTGAGCAGCCTCTTCATCGACTGCGGAATCCGGGACGAATACTCCCTGCGCTGGGGCGCCCGCATGCTCGTGGACGAGCTTCGCGCGGCGCAGATCGAGGTGGTCCACGAAGAATTCGAAGACGGCCACGTGGGGATCAACTACCGCTACGATCGCTCGCTGGCCTACCTCGTGCCGAGGATGGCGCGCAGCTGACGCGAACGCGTCCGCGACCGCGCGAACGTGCCCGGCCGTGACCGTTCTCTTCTAGCGGCCGCGGAGGGCGAGCCAGACGCCGCCCAGGATCGCTGCGCCGGCGATGATCAGCCTCGTCGTGAGCGACTCACCGAGTAGAAGAATCGCGGCGGCGGCGGCGAGGATCGGCACCGAAAGCTGCACCGCGGCGGCCCGGGTCGCCGAAAGGAAGGGAAGGGCCGCGTACCAAAGACTGTACCCGACGCCGGACGCCAGCGCCCCGGAGCCGACCGCCAGGCCGATGCCGCCCGCGGTCAAGTGCACCGGGCCGAGACCTACCACGCTCAAGAGAGCAGTCATCGGAAGCGTGCGGATGAAGTTCGAAGAGGTGTTGGCCAGTGGATCCTTCGAGCCGCGGCCGCGCAGCGAGTAGACGCCCCAGGCGATTCCCGCGCCGATCATGAGAAGCGCGCCGGTCGAATCCGGCGCGTGGGCGCCGCGCAGGTTCAAGAAGGCCAGACCTCCCAGCGCGAGCGCAATCCCCAGCCATTGCCTGGGTCGCGGCCGCTCCCCGCGGATCAGCCCCCAGGCGAGCATCGTCGCCTGGACCGCCCCGAACAGGAGGAGCGCCCCGACGCTGGCCCCGATGCGAACGTAGGAGGCGGAGAAGGCCGCCGCGTAAGCGAACAGCGCGAGGGCGGAGACCCAGCTTCCGCCCGCGATCGGAGAACCCCCGCGAATCGCGAGGATGAGCGCAAGGGCCGCGGCCCCGGAGACGAGTCGCACCGAGGTGAAGCTCGCCGGATCGATCAAGCCCAACCCCAGCGCTCTTCGGCAGAGCAGGGAGTTGGCGGCGAAGCCGATGAGCGCGAGGAGGGTGAGCAGCAGCGTCCGCGTTTCGCGCGACATGGGGCGCGCACCCTACCACGGTTGCGATTTAGCCCCTGAGAGGAACTGCCCGGGCTTCATCCCGGGGCTTACGTCCTACGACGCGATGCGGGCGAAGAGATAAACGGCCGCGGGAAGGAGCAGATTGTCGCTTCCCCGGGGCGCCAGCGCCTCCGCGGCCGAGGCCACCAGGCCGATTCCGACCCAGGCCAGCGGATGGACGGCCGCCCCGAAGTAGGCCGACGCGACCCAACCGCCGAGGGCCGCCGCGATCGCGACCACCGCCGAGCCCTCCACGCTCTTCGACTTGCCGCCGCCGACCGCGAAGAAGTGCCGCCCAAAGCGCCGCCCGATCGCCCCGCCGATCCCGTCGCCCAGCGCGAGGGCGAGCAGCGCCGCCGCGGCCGGGAACGGATGGAGATGAAAGGCCAGCCAGGTCATCGCCGCGAACGAAAGCGCGTAGAAAGTGAGGCCGCCGAAGCGCTCATCCTCGTCGGAGACGCTGCGCTGGAAACCGGCCACCGCCCCGAATCGAGACGACAGCGGCTGCACCATCAACAAGCCCAGACTGGCGGCGACGGTGATGGCGATCGGGGCTGCCCCCGAATGCCAGAACGGCCATCCGAACACCCAGGCGCCGGCGCCGACGTGAAGCAGATCGCGCACGTAGGTGGTCGCCAATCCCATCGCGCGCAGTCCGACGCAGCCGAGCAGGGCGGCTGCCAGACACGCGACCCACAGCGCTGCTTGAAGCCCGTCGGCCATGCGATTCGCTCGCGCGGGTGCTATGCAGCCCGCTTGAACCGATGAACACCCTATCGATGGTGGTGCTGATGGCCCTTTTATCCTCTCCCGAGAAACACGCTCACTCCGATAAGCACGGGCAGCATGGAAACCCGTCGAACATCGACGAATACATCGCCAAGATGGAGGCCCCGGAGCGGGCCGCCTGGCAGAAGCCGACGGAGGTGATCCAGGCCCTGGCGCTCAAGCCGGGTCAGGTCGCTTGCGACATCGGAGCGGGCCCGGGCTATTTCGCGCTTCGGCTGTCGAGCGTGGTGGGCGAAGGCGGGGCGGTCTACGCGGTGGACGTCGAGCCGCGCATCCTCAAGGTGCTCCTTTCGCGGATCGAAAAGAGCGGGGCGAAGAATGTGGTCCCGGTCCTCTCGCTTCCCGGCGATCCGCTGCTTCCGAAGGGCGCCTGCGACCTGATCCTGATCGTCGACACCTTCCATCACTTCCCCGATCCGGTCGCATACTTACGTCGACTCGCCCAGTCGCTGCGGGACGGGGGAGCGATCGTCAACATCGACTTCCACAAGCGGGAGCTGCCGGTCGGACCGAAAGAGCACAAAATCTCGCGCGACGAGTTCCTCGCCACGGCTCGGGCGGCCGGACTGACGCTCAAGGCCGAGCACACCTTTCTGCCCTACCAATACTTCCTGGTGCTCGAGCCCGATTCCCCGCGGCAACGCTAAGGCCCGCCGCGCGTCCATTGGAAACGGCAGGAGGTCCCAGACGATGAAGGTGGCGGTGATTGGCAGCGGTGGGTTGGGAGGGCTCGTCGGCGGGATGTTGGCGCGCGCGGGGGTCGAGGTGGCCTTTCTCGCCCGGGGCCGCAACTTGCAGGCCCTTCAGGAACAGGGCCTTCGCGTCACCAGCCCCCTGGGCGACTTCTCGATCCGGCCGGTGGTTGCGTCGTCGGACCCCGCCGCCCTCGGGCGCGCGGACGTCGTTCTGGTCGCGGTGAAGGCGTGGCAGGTGACGGGAATCGCGCCGACCCTGCTGCCCCTGTTGAAGCAGGACACCACGGTGATTCCGGTCCAGAACGGGGTCGAGGCCGCCGATCAGCTCCAGGGGGCGCTGCCGGCCGGAGCGGTGGTCGGCGGCATCTGTCATGTGCTGGCGTGGCTGGAGCAGCCGGCGCAGGTCGTCCATCGGGGCAGGGCGCCGCTGATCACCCTCGGCGAGCTCGGCGGCAAGATCAGTCCGCGGCTCGAGAACATCGCCGAGTCCTTTCGACGAGGCGGAATCTCGATGGCTCTCTCTGCGGACATTCGAGCCGATCTCTGGGAGAAGCTGCTGTTCGTGGAGCCGCTGGGAAGCATCGGCGCGGTCACCCGCGTGCCGGTGGACGTCTTTCGTTCCGTCCCCGAATCGCGGGCGATGCTGCTCGAAGCAATGCAGGAGATCCAAAGGATTTCGAAGGCGCTGGGGATACGCCTGCGTCCGGAGGCTCTTGAAAAATCGACGGTGCGAATCGACGCCCTTCCCGCCGGCTCGACGACTTCGATGCATCGGGACATCGTCGAAGGTCGTCCCTCGGAGCTGGAAGAGCAGACCGGCGCCGTGGTCCGGTTCGCCAACGAGACGCGCACCGCCGCCCCGGTCCACGCTTGGCTGCGGTCCGCGCTGCTACCTCAGGAATTGCAGGCCCGGAAGAACGAGATGGGCGCCCCCGCGTCGTCAGCCCGATAGCGGTCCGGCTAGTCGTCGGGATCTACCGCCTCGGTGGTTGGCGCCGTGGCTGCCCCGGCGCAGGTGCGCTCGTTGAGGATAAGCGGTGGAAGTGGACGGCGGTGGAAATCGAAGCTGTCGAGCACCTCATTCGCCAGGAGATCCCTGTCCGTCAGGGCCTCGAGGCCGAATCGCCTCTCGGCAAACTTCAACAGCGAAGAGTACTCGTAGACGGTGTGCGAGATGTGACCCTGCTTGGCGTAGGGGGAGATGATGATCAGCGGAACGCGCGGGCCGAAGCCGTAGCGGTCCACCGTCGGCGGTGGGACGTGATCGTAGAATCCGCCGAAGTCATCCCAGGTGAGAAAGACGGCGGTCGAATTCCAACCCGGCCCCTGCATCACCGCGTTGAGCTGGCGCACCGTCCAGTTTTCCCCCATGCAGGTGCTCGCGGGCGGGTGCTCGCTGAGGCCGCTGCCCACGACCACCCAACTGACCGCCGGCAGATTGCCGGCCAGTGCATCGGTCACGAACTGGCTGGTATCGACGACCTTCTCGTCCCAGAGGGGGCTGAATCGGATGTGGCTGATCGCCTGAAACGACGACCAGATGAATCCCGATTGGCCGAAACCTGGTGCGTAGTATTTCCAGGAGATGTTCGCCTCCTCGAGGCTGTCGGCGAGCGTCTTGAAATCAAAACAGGGATACACCTGTGAAAAGGTGCCCTGGTCGTCCAGCACCTGCACCGTCGCGGTGGGGGCGGCATCGCATCCCCAGATTCCGCCGGTCGGATTGTTGACCGCGCCGCCCGACTGGGCCCCGACCGTATAGAGGTGGTTGGGGAAGCTGGGCCCGGTCAACGAAGAGAACATCGCGTCCGCCAGGGTGAAATAGCGCGCGTAGGCAAAGTAGTTCGGGATGTCCTCCTCGAGGTACTGCGAGTAGCCGGAGAGGTCCCCGCCGCCGCCGATGAGATCAAACTGGTTCATCTGGCCGCCGTTGATCGCCCTGACCGCGCCCTGGAAGGAGTGATCGATGTCGTGGGTCAGCCGGTCCGGCTGCCGCGACAAGGGGATGACCTCGCCGGTGTGAATCATCCCTTCCGTCACCCCATCCGCGCCGGGGAATGTTCCGAAATAGTTGTCGAAGGTGCGGTTCTCTTTCACCAGAAAGACGATGTGCTGGATCCGGCGCAGCCCGCGGTGGTGATGGTGATGGTGATGCTCTTCTCCATCGTTGCCGCGCTCCTCGGGGGAGGTCTGTCTGTTGTCCGACTCAGCCAGGGCACGGTTCGATCCCGAAGCGATGCACAGCACAAGGGCAAGTCCTGAAACTCCCGACTTCCAGATCCATCCAACTCTCATCGCCGACTCCAATCTCAGGCCACGACTCCAATTCTCAGACCTCCAACACCCGAGGTGCCGGAAGGTGAATTTTCGGCGATGAGCTCCTCTCGGGCCCGTTCAAGCGGCCGAACGAACTGTACGACATTTTGGGTGGCGCCCTCGTGCGTCTTGCGGAGGAAGCCCTCTGGACAAGCTGTTCGAGCAGGATCTCGCAGGTAGAAGTCACGTCACGCGTACGCAGCTCGGCCCTGGCGACCTCACCTTCTACGATTCGCGCTACACGCTCGACTGCGAGCTTCTGCTTAACTGGAGCGATTTGAATTTGCAGCTGTCGGAACAGTTTGTCGGTTCAGCTCAAAAATCGATCTGCGCACCAAACTTGAGGAGCCGCCCTCCGAGGAGCCTCGTCGGAGTCAACCACGCGGGCCCGTAGTCCACACATCAATCGTCGCTGCGATTTCACCATTTGCGATCTTTGCCCCATCGAAATCGCGGCGTCCTCTCCGGTGTAGTCCGCCAGTCCCAGGAGCGTTCCGCGAAAACAGGCCAAATTACGCGGCTTCTTGGATGAGCCAGTTGCGGAAATCGTCCGGTGCGGCGAGCCGGACGGGTGACGACTTGTCATTGGCGGCGATCGGCGGCTGCCAAATGGTCGAGTGGCGGCAGGTCGGCTACCCCAGACTCCCCGCGACGTGGCGCGCATTTTTGTTTGGCATCGGCGCGGGTCTTGCTCTATCGAATTTGCATGGAGTTGGACGAGTTGATCGCGTACGCGCGGGGCGAAGGGGCAAGCGACCTCCACCTCGAGCCAGGCTTGCCCGCGACGATTCGCGTCCGCGGATCCCTGCGCACGTTCGGCGAGCCGCTGCCGGCAAGGAGCCTGCACGCCTTCGCGCGCGCGATCATCGGCGAGCGCGGCTGGGCAGAGTTTCAAGAGCGTAGATCGTACGACCTGTCGAAAGTGGCCGCGGGGGTGCGCTGTCGGATCAACGTCCTGGGCACCGCGCGGGGAGTGGGCCTGGCGATTCGGCTGCTCTCGTCCTTTCAGCCGACGCTCCGGGCGCTCAACCTCCATCCTGACCTCGAGAAAATGGTCCAACCTACCCACGGCCTGGTGCTGGTGAGCGGGCCGACCGGCTCGGGCAAGAGCTCGACGCTGGCGGCTCTCATTCAGCAGATCAACGCCAGCGAGGCGCGGCACGTGATTACGCTGGAGAGCCCGATCGAATACGACCTGATTCCGCGCCACGCCTTGATCCGCCAGCGCGAGATCGGCCGTGACACGCCGTCCTTCGAGCAGGGCTTGCTCGACTCGCTGCGCGAGGATCCCGACGTGTTGATGGTGGGGGAGATGCGCGACCCGGAGACGATGAGGCTCACGCTCAATGCCGCGGAGACGGGCCACCTGGTGCTCGCCACTGTTCACTCGGCCACCGCCGCCGAAGCGCTGCAGCGGGTGGTCTCCGCGTTCCCCGCCGAGATCCAGAACAGCGTCGCCGCCCAGCTCGCGGACTGCCTGATCGGGGTGGTCGCTCAGCGCCTCCGATTCCGGCCGGAGCTGAAGATGCGGGTCCCCGAATGCGAGATCCTGGTCAGCTCCACCGCCGTGCGCGCGATGGTACGGCAGAGCCAGTTCTACAAGCTCGCCTCCGCGCTGGAGAGCGGTGGACAGGAGGGCTGCTGGACGTTCGCGCGCTATCGGGAGTGGCTCGACCGGCGCAGCGATTGGCACATTCCAAGTCAGGAACCGCTCCCGGTCCCGCCCAAGGTCGAAATCCCGGAGCGAGCGCCCTTGATCAAACCCAGCCGCCCGCCCGCCGGTCGTGCCGAGACCGCTGGTCGTTCCCAGACCGCCGGTCGCGCCGAGGCCGCCGGTCGCGCCCCGGGGGAGGACGAGTCGAAGACCGCCCCCGAGGGCGTATTGGTAATTCCCTCCGTGGACGAGGATCTCCAGAGCATCGTGTCGGAGCTGGAAAAGAAGACGCCGAAGGACTAGGAATCCAACCGCTAACCGACGTCGGCTCTGTCCGGAGCCCAAGCGGGAGTACAGGATGAACCCAGGGGCCCTGCCTTCTGGCTTGCGGATTCCGCGAGACTACAACGCGTCCGAATTGATCGACCGGAATGTGGCCGAGGGGCAGGGCAAGAAACCGGCGCTTCGCGAACCGGGCTCGGTAACCACCTACGCCGAGCTGTCCGAGCGAATGAACCGCGCTGGAAATGCGCTGCGTGCGATGGGCGTGCAAATGGAGCAGCGGGTCCTGCTCTGCCTGCTCGACAGCGTGGACTTACCCACCTTCTTCTGGGGAGCGATCAAAATCGGCGCGGTGCCGGTGCCGGTGAACACCATGCTCTCCTCGAAGGACTACGATTTTCTTCTCCGCGACAGCCGCGCCCGGGTGCTCGTGGTGAGCGCCAGCCTGCTCGAAAAGTTCCAGCCGATCCTGGAAGGGCAGCCCTTCTTGAAGGCGGTCGTCGTCTCCGAGCGAGGCGCCGAAACCCAAACGGCCGGTCACACCCCAGCCGAATCGCTGCGGGTTCAGGTGGAATCGCTGCTCGCTTCCGCGTCACCGCAGCTGGAGGCCGCGCCGACGACCTGCGACGACGTCGCCTTCTGGCTGTATTCGAGTGGGTCCACCGGCAGTCCCAAGGGCGCCGTCCACTTGCAAAGCCATCTGAATGCGACCGCCGAGCTCTATGGGCAGCGCGTCCTGGGCATCCGCCCCGACGACGTGGTCTTTTCGGCGGCCAAATTGTTTTTTGCGTACGGGCTCGGCAACGCGATGACCTTTCCGTTCTCGGTGGGCGCAAGCTCGGTCCTGCTCGCCGAGCGGCCGACGCCCGCGGCGGTGATGCGCGTCCTGCGGGAATTCCAGCCGACGCTGTTTTGCGGAGTGCCGACGCTGTTTGCGTCGATCCTCGCCGATCCGGCCAACGACCGGGCCCACGGCTCGCCGCAGCTACGCTTGTGCGTGTCGGCCGGGGAAACGCTGCCCAGGGAGATCGGCGAGCGCTGGAAGGAGCGCTTCGGCGTCGACATCCTCGATGGCCTCGGCTCCACCGAGATGTTGCACATTTTCTTGAGCCTCCGTCCGGACGACATCCGCTACGGCACAACCGGCCAGCCGGTTCCCGGCTACGAGCTTTCCATCGTCGACGAGGAAGATCGGCCGGTGAAGGGCGGCGAGCTGGGCGAGCTCAAGGTGCGCGGCCCCAGCGCCGCGGCCGGCTATTGGAACAACCGGCCAAAGAGCCTCAGCACCTTCCGCGGCGGATGGACCTTCACCGGCGACAAGTATCTTCAAAACCCCGAGGGCTATTACGTCTACTGCGGCCGGTCGGACGACATGATCAAGGCGAGCGGCCAGTGGGTCTCGCCGGCCGAGGTCGAGTCGGTGCTGATTTCGCATCCGAGCGTGCTCGAGGTGGCGGTGGTGGGACAGGCCGACGAGAACAACCTGCTCAAGCCGAAGGCCTTCGTCGTGCTTCGGTCTGGGATCCAGGCCTCTTCCGAGCTGGCGGCGGAGCTGCAGGCGTTCGCCAAGGGACGCCTCTCCCCTCACAAGTATCCGCGATGGGTGGAATTCATCGAGGCCCTCCCGAAGACCGCGACCGGGAAGATCCAGCGGTTCAAGCTGCGCTAGGCGTCACCGTTCGAGGTAGAATTCGCGTCATGCCAACGCCTTTGAAGAAGCCGGCGTCGTACGAAGCTTGGAGAACGACATTCTCGTCCCGGACTTCGCCGGATGGAGGCGAGCGCGGCTGCCCAAACCCCCTTCTCCCAACGAACCATTCCTCACGTTGTCGCCAGACGCAGTCGAGCTGGAGCTGGGTGTGCTTTGGCCGAAAGAAGAGGGCGCAACCTCGGCGGCATCGCGGTAGCGGCGAATCGGGTAGCATATTCGGCAGGGCACGCCTCTGGATCGACGTGGCCAAGCGGGCATGAGCTCGGACTCCGGCGCCATCCAACCTGGTCCTTCGAAGGTGGTGAGGCGGCCGTAGCGGCGCTGGAAAAATTCTCCAACTCAAGCTACGCGACGTTCGCATGAGCGAGCTCTACCTCGAAGCGGGCGGTCATCGGCTTGAATACGCCTGGTGGGGCCCGCCGCCGGAGCAGGCCCCGACGCTCGTTTTTCTCCATGAAGGATTGGGCAGCGTGGCTCAGTGGCGGGACTTTCCGCCCCAGCTCTCGGAGGCGACCGGTTATGGCGCGTTCGCCTACAGCCGTCTGGGGTACGGCCGCTCGGATCCGGTCGAGCTCCCGCGGCCCCTGCGATACATGCACGACGAGGCCGACCTCTTGCCGGAAGTGCTCAGCGCGGTCGGAATCAGAGAATCCCTCTTGGTGGGCCACAGCGATGGCGCATCCATCGCGATCATTTATGCGGGAAGCGGTCGCCACGCCGGCCTCAAGGGTCTTATCCTCGAGGCGCCTCACGTATCCGCGGAGCCGCTCGGCCTGGAGAGCATCGAGAAGGCGGGGCAAGATTTTCTCCGCACCGACCTTCGGCAGAAGCTCGCCAAGTACCACGGCGAGAATGTGGAGGGCGCTTTCTGGGGATGGAATCGCGCCTGGCTCGATCCCGGCTTCCGCTCATGGAATCTCGAGACCTACCTGCCGCGGATTCAGGTTCCTACCCTCGTGATTCAGGGCGAGGACGACCAGTTCGGAACTACAAAGCAGGTCGAGGCGGTGCGGTCCCAGGTTCACGGCCCGGCCGAAGTACTGATTCTGCCCCAGTGCGGCCACTCGCCTCATCGCGACCATCCGAAAGCAGTCGTCGAGGCGATGAGTCGCTTCGTAAAGCTGCTCCCGCGCGAGGGGCTCGGTTCGCGGTGAGGGCCGCAATCTTCCGCTCCACAAGGAGAAGGGCATCGTCGTCGCGGCGAGCTAGTCCAGACCGGATCGGCGTCGTTCAGGCCAGCGGATATCCGCCCGCTTCGAGCACCGCCTGCGCGACGCGGCGTTTCGCGGCGATCACCTTCATCGGCCAGTCCGTGCGCACCTTGTCGATCGCGGCGAGGTGAACCGGCAGCGAAGAGGCATCGCAGATGTCCATCAGCACGTGGCGGCCGGCGTGCACCACCGATCCGTAGACCAGCGGCGCGTAGGCGGCGAGCATGTCCAGGGCGATCCTCGTCCTTGCCTCGTCGCCGCCCTGCGAAATCTGGTGGACGCGCTGCACCACGGAGTCCAGCGCGTAGACCCGCCCGATCATGTCGGCGATTAAGCCGAGCACCTCCTGCTCGTCGGCTACTTTGACGTGAAAGGTTTCCGCGGCGATCGCCAGGACGTAAAGCGCGATCCACTTGGAGAATTCGCAGACCTGCATCTCCGTCGCCAGCTTGCCGCTGCCCCGGGCCGGGACGTCGCCCGTTTCGAGCCGCTGTCGAATCGTCGTGACGTGCTCGAAGAGCGGAATCTGGCCCTTCACCGCGCGCTTGAGCAGCGTCCCGGGGATGATCAGTCGATTGATCTCGTTGGTTCCTTCGAAGATCCGGTTGATGCGCGAATCCCGGAGAAGGCGCTCGGGCTCGAACTCCTCGATGAAGCCGTAGCCGCCGTGAACCTGGACCGCCTCGTCGGCGCAGTAGTTCATCGCCTCCGATCCGAAGACCTTGATGATCGAGGCCTCGACGCTGAACTCCTCCACCATGTCGATCCGTTCGCTGTCGGTTTTCGCGAGGGGCAGCCGCTCGTCGAGCATTCCGGTCGTCCGATAGCCCATCGTCTCGCCGATGAAGGTGGCGAGCGCCATCTCCGCCAATTTGGCCCCTACCAGTCCGAACGAGGCGATCGGCTTTCCGAACTGCTGGCGGTCCAGCGCGTATCGGGCGGACAGCGCCAGGGCGTGCTTGCACCCGCCCATCGTGCCCAGCCCCAGCTTGATCCGGCCGATGTTCAAGATGTTGAACGCGATCTTGTGCCTTTGCCGATCTCCCCGAGGACGTTCCCCACCGGCACCTTGACGTCTTCGAACGTGAGCGGGCAGGTCGACGAGCCTCGGATACCCATCTTGTGCTCCTCGGGACCCACGATTAGCCCGGGTGAAACGCGATCGACGATGAATGCGGTGAACTTCTCGCCATCCACCTTGGCGAAGACGGTGAAGACGTCGGCGAAGGCGGCATTGGTGATGAATTGCTTGGTGCCATTGAGGATCCAGTGCTTGCCGTCGGGCGATTTGACCGCGCGGGTCTTCGCGGCGAGGGCGTCGGACCCGGAGCTCGATTCGGTGAGCGCGTAGGCGGCGAGCCTCCTGCCCGTCGCGAGGTCGGGCAGATACGCCGCCTTCTGCTCGGCGGTGCCGAAGTACACCAGGGGCATCGTCCCGATCCCGGTGTGCGCCCCGAGGGAAACGGAAAAGGAGGCCACCCGCGCGAACTGCTCGGCGAGGAGCATCGAGGCGGTCTCCCCCAGGCCCAGGCCGCCGTACTCCACCGGGACCTCCACCATCAGCAGCCCGAGCTCGCCCGCCTTCCGCAGCAGCTCCGGAATCAGGCCGACCTTCTTTGACTCGATTTCTTTGAGGCGCGGAATGATCTCTTTGTCCGAGAATTGGCGACCCGCTCTGGCCATCTCGTGCTGCTCGTCGGTGAAGCGCTCGGGCGCCATGATCTGCCGAGAGCCTGTCGGTTCCCAAAGGAAGCTGCCGCCCATGGGCAACCGGGCATCGTCACTCATCTCGTCGTCCTCCGCGGTCGGGTGCTGGGGTCATCGTATACCCGAAAGAAGTGGGATAACCGGGGCTTGCGACATTCTCGAGGTGAAAAATCAAGGCCGGGGTGTGGCGTCGAGGACTCGCTTCGCTTCACCCGTGAGTCGCGCTACAACTTGGGCCGTTCCCTCGACCGGAGGAGGGTATTTCGATGAAAAGCACG